>Ga0335070_10007707_pt1 | contig 12611 bp, 7 predicted proteins | sample Lox_Sample_13_FD_206722 | JGI IMG/M metagenome (GOLD analysis project Ga0335070, IMG submission 206722) | Soil microbial communities from Loxahatchee National Wildlife Refuge, Florida, United States - Lox_Sample_1.3 | ecosystem: Environmental > Terrestrial > Soil > Wetlands | place: USA: Florida...
GACCAAAGTCACACCGACAATGACGGCGACGGCCAACCCCTCAACCATCTCAACGGGCGGCAGCACCACACTGACGGCGACGGTCTCGAGCACTGATGGCCATATACCGACCGGAACCGTTTCCTTCTTCGTCGGCAAAACGGCGCTCAGCACGTCGGAGCTTTCGCATTCCTCCTACAAAGCGGTGGCAACTCTAACAATCAATGGAAGCGAGACCGGACTTGGAACGGGCGACAACACCATCACGGCTACGTACAATGGCGACACGCTGCATAATTCAGCCTCTGCATCGACCACCGTGACCTTAATCCATTCATCCGCGGCTAAACCCTCCATCTCGGCAGGCACAAACGGCGCCTCGTATCAGCAGGCTTATGCCCCGGGTATGGTAATGAGCCTTTTCGGCTCGCAACTCGCGTTAACCACCCGTAGCGCCGCCACCACCCCGTTGCCTACGACACTGGACAATGTGTCCGTCACGGTTGGTGGATTTCTGGCGCCTTTGTATTACGTCTCGCCGACGCAATTGAACGTGCAAATTCCTTACGATGTGCCCACAAACCACAGTGTGGCCGTAGTGGTCAGCAACAACAAGCAGACCGCCTCCATCACAATCAAGATGTCCGCGGCTGCTCCTGGAATCCTCACCGATTCGGACGGCTCACTCGTGCAGACTCGCAGTGCCGCGCGCGGCGAGAGCGTAACGCTCTACCTCACCGGGGCCGGTGCAGTCCGGCCCTCCGTGGCGACCGGAGCGACCCCAAGCAGCGGCCAAACACCAGTTCCGACGCAATCCACGCTGGTCGCGGTTGGAGGCGAGAAAGCCTCGATGACGTATATCGGCGTGCCGAGTTGGTCGGTCGGAGTCGTGCAGGTCAACTTCACAGTGCCCCTCGCAGCCGCTCTGGGCGTCCAGCCCGTAGTGGTCTCTGTCGGCGGAGTTAGCAGCCAATCCGCAACATTGACCGTCACGCAATAGCGGTCGTTCTCCACGCAACCCGGCCCCCCCTGCGGACCCGCGCGTGGCCACCAGAAAGAGGTGGTGGCGCGGGGGTCGCCCTCCCTAAGCGGAACGCGAGCTCTCAGTCGCATAATATTGCGACAAAGTCGGAAGAGTCCGCCTTCAGTGCGCGTTGCGAGCCTTGGGCTCGAAACTGGCCAGCCTGAAGGAAACAACGAAGCTGCACCCGGTCATAAGAGGAACTCGAACTAGCAGGAGATGCGCTGAGCCGTGCCGAACTTCGGCAGAAGCTATAGGCACCTGCTAAGAGCGGAGTCACGATCTAATGTGCTGCGTCTCAATGGCTGGGGCAACCTCACCAATTAAAGAGGTTGCCCACTCTTCTGTTCTCCCCAGCAATGGCAAACCAAATGCAAATTCGCGTGTGACGCTCGAACGCGGACCCATACCGGCATTCATGCTTTAAAGCGCTATCGAGACATGGACAGCCCAAGTCAAGGCATTCGAGCCAAAACGCCATCGCAGAAACCACGAACAGCTTAAGTGCATCTTGAGCAGGAGGAGTTTTCCAAATGAAGCCTGTTGTAGAAACGGAACAACGTTCCGGCGACTCATTGAGTGCTTATGGGATCGCGCGGTCCACGATTTCGGGATCGCCCCTGAGTCCGTCAGAGCAAAAGAAGATGGCCGCTTACTGGCGAGCGTGCAATTACCTGGCGCTCGGCATGATCTATCTTCAAGACAATCCACTTCTGAAGGAGCCGCTCAAGCCCGAGCACATCAAGAACCGGCTTCTGGGCCACTGGGGATCGAGCCCCGGACTGGCATTCATCTATATCCACCTGAACCGCCTGATAAAGAAATTCGACCTCAATATGATCTTCATGGCGGGGCCCGGACATGGCGCGCCGGGGGTCTTGGCACCTGGCTATCTCGAGGGCACCTATTCCGAGATTTATCCTGAAAAGAGCGAGGACGAGCGGGGATTACGCGAATTCTTCAAACAGTTTTCGTTTCCCGGCGGCATCGGCAGTCACTGCACACCAGAAACGCCCGGCTCGATACACGAAGGCGGTGAACTCGGCTACGTGCTATCTCACGCCTGTGGGGCCGCTTTCGACAATCCGGATTTGATTGTTGCCGCCGTAGTCGGCGATGGCGAGTCGGAGACCGGCCCGCTGGCGACATCCTGGCACATTAGCAAGTTCCTCAATCCCATTCGCGATGGCGCGGTTCTGCCGATTCTCCACCTGAACGGTTACAAGATCAATAACCCCACTCTTCTCGCCCGGATCACTCACGAAGAGCTGGAGGACCTTCTACGCGGCTACGGTTGGACGCCTTACTTCGTCGAGGGCTCCGATCCCGACAGCATGCACCAGGCAATGGCGGCAACCGTGGAGCATTGTGTTGAGGAGATTCGAAACGCGCAACGGGAATGCCGTGAAACAGGAGTGCCGAGCCGGCCACGTTGGCCTATGATCGTCCTGCGTTCTCCTAAGGGATGGGGTGCGCCGAAAGAGTTCGCCGGCCACAGGATCGAGGGCTCCTGGCGGGCGCACCAGGTCCCATTGACGGACGTTAAGAAAAGTCCCGAGCAACTGCAGATTCTCGAGAAGTGGATGCGCGCGCAGAAGCCCGAGGAACTTTTTGACAAAAATGGCCGGCTGATCGCGGAATTAAAGGAACTTGCGCCTAGGGGGGAGCGCCGGATGAGCGCTAGTCCTCACGCCAACGGGGGGATCCTCAGAAAAGCTCTACGCCTGCCGTCTTTCTTCGACTACGCTATCAAAGTTGACCAGCCCGGAGCCATCGAGGCAGAGAACGTAGCCCCGCTGGGCACTTTCCTGAGAGACGTGATGAAGCTGAACATGACTAACTTCCGCGTGTTCGGCCCCGATGAAACGACTTCCAACAAGTTGCAGGCAATCTACCAGGCAGCCAAGAAATTCTGGATTGCCGAGTACTTCCCCGAAGACCAGGACGGCAGCGAACTGGCGCCGGACGGCCGCGTCGTCGAGATGCTCAGCGAGCACACCATGGAGGGCATGCTCGAGGGCTACTTATTGACCGGGAGAAACGGGTTCATCTCATCGTATGAAGCATTCGTCCATGTGATCGACTCCATGTTCAATCAGCATGCGAAGTGGCTGTCCATCTGCAACAATCTGTCCTGGCGCCGGGACATCTCCTCACTCAATCTGCTGATCACATCCACGGTCTGGCGGCAGGATCACAATGGCTTCACGCACCAGGATCCCGGATTCCTCGACGTGGTGCTCAACAAAAGCGCAGCCGTCACCCGCATCTATCTCCCGCCTGATGTGAACTGCCTGCTCTCAGTCGCAGACCACTGCCTGAGAAGTGAGAACTATATCAATGTGATCGTGTCGGATAAACAACTCCACCTGCAGTACCTCAATATGGAAGCCGCTATCGAACACTGTACGAAGGGCATCGGCATCTGGGACTGGGCCAGCAACGATCAAGGCTGCGAGCCTGACGTGGTGTTCGCCTCAGCAGGCGACATACCCACCCAGGAAGCCCTGGCCGCAACGGTGCTGCTGCGAGAGGAATGCCCCGATATCAAAATCCGGTTCATCAACGTAGTCGACCTTTTCAAACTCGAGCCGAACACGGAGCATTCGCACGGGCTGACGGATCGCGACTTCGATTCTCTCTTCACCACAGACAAGCCCATCATTTTCAACTTCCACGGCTACCCTTGGCTGATTCATCGTTTGACTTATCGCCGGAAAAACCAGCGGCTTCATGTCCGTGGGTACAAGGAGAAAGGCAACATCAATACTCCGATGGAGCTGGCAATTAATAACGAAACCGATCGATTCAGCCTGGCAATCGACGCCATCGATCGTATTCCCCGACTCGAAAAAATCGGCGGCCATGCGAAAGAAAAATTCCGCAACCGGCAGATCGCCTGCCGGAGATACGCCTACCAGCATGGGATCGACTCGCCAGAAATCACCGGATGGCGCTGGCCGCAATAGCCAAAGACGAAAGGATTCCCGATGAGCGCAACACGCGTGACTCCCGAGCCGTCACTACGCTCTCCCATCGAGCTGACCAGCATCAATACTATCCGCACACTCGCCATAGATGGAGTACAGGCGGCCAACTCCGGCCATCCTGGGACTCCCATGGCGATGGCTCCGGTGGCGTACTGTCTATGGCAGCAATTCCTACGCTTCGATCCGCAGGACCCTGTTTGGCCCAATCGCGATCGCTTCGTCCTGTCGATTGGCCATGCTTCCATTCTGCTTTATGCGCTGCTCCACTTGACAGAGGTGCGGGCCGTGAGCAAGGATTACGAAATTCTGGGCCAACCTTCCGTGCCGCTGGACGCCCTCAAAGTGTTCCGGCAGTTGGATAGCCGCTGCCCCGGCCATCCTGAGTATCGCTGGACATCCGGCGTAGAGACCACAACGGGGCCGCTCGGCCAGGGCGTTGCGACGAGCGTTGGTATGGCGATCGCGGGGCAGTGGCTGGCCGCGCGATACAACCGCCCCGGCTTCGACCTGTTCGACTTTAACGTCTACGCGCTTTGCGGAGATGGATGCATGATGGAGGGCATTTCCGGTGAGGCCGCATCGCTCGCCGGGCACTTAGGGTTGTCCAATCTCTGCTGGATTTACGATAACAACCACATCACCATCGAGGGCAATACTGCCCTGGCTTTTAGCGAGGATGTGGCCACGCGATTCATCGGCTATGGGTGGAACGTAACACGGGTGGGCGATGCGAATGATCTCGAAATGCTCACACGCGCCTTCCGAACCTTCCAAAATACCAATGACCGGCCTACGTTGATCATCGTCGACAGCCATATCGGTTATGGCGCGCCCCACAAGCAGGATACCAGCGGCGCGCACGGCGAGCCCTTAGGAGAAGAGGAGGTTCGTCTCGCGAAACGAAACTACGGCTGGCCCGAAGACAAGAAATTCTTCGTGCCGGATGGTGTTTACGATCACTTCCGCCAGGGGATTGGTGAGCGAGGCAAGGATCTGCGCGATTCATGGTTTGAGCGAATTGCCGCCTATCGCAAGCAATATCCCGAACTTGCCGAAGAACTGTTTCGCATGCAGCACCGCCAGCTTCCCGAGGGTTGGGTCCGCGATCTGCCCGAATTCCCCGCGGACCCGAAAGGTCTCGCGACACGCGAGTCCTCGGCGAAGGTGCTGAATGCCGTGGCTAAGAACATTCCCTGGCTCATCGGCGGCTCCGCCGATCTGGGCCCGTCTACCAAGACCCGCCTTACGTTCGATGGCGCCGGCGATTTTTCGGCGGAGAATTATGCGGGACGCAATTTACATTTCGGAATCCGCGAGCACGCCATGGGCGCGATCCTGAACGGAATGAGCCTGGTGAAGGTGCGCCCGTTCGGCTCCGGATTCTTCATTTTCGTCGATTATATGCGAGGCTCGCTCCGCCTGAGCGCGTTAATGGAGATCCCGGTGATTTACATCTTCACTCATGATTCGATTGGAGTGGGTGAGGATGGCCCGACGCATCAGCCGATCGAGCAACTGGCACACATGCGCTCCATGCCCGGCTTGATTACAATCCGGCCGTGCGACGCGAATGAGGTTCGGGAAGCATGGAAAGTAATTCTCCAATTGCACCACGAGCCCGCCGTGCTGGTTCTCACGCGGCAAGCGGTCCCCACCATCGATCGCACCAGATATGCCGCAGCGTCCGGCCTGGCCCGGGGCGCATACGTCCTGGCGGACGCGCCGAATGCCGATCCGGAAATCATCCTCATCGGTACCGGCAGCGAGGTTGCACTCTGTTTGGAGGCTCACGAGCAACTGACCCGTGACGGCGTACGCGCGCGAGTAGTCAGCATGCCGTCATGGGAACTGTTCGACGACCAGGACTCCGATTACCGGAATTCGGTTCTGCCCCCAAGCGTGAAGGCGCGGGTCTCCGTGGAGCAAGCATCAGACTTCGGCTGGACCAAGTACACTGGCTCGGAAGGACACAGTATTTGCATCGAATCTTTTGGAGCGTCTGCACCTCTCAAACAATTGTTAAAGAAATTCGGATTTACCGCGGATCACATCGTGGCCGCGGCGAAAAATCAGATTGCCCGTCACAGAGGTCAAGGCTAAGGAGTCGCACATGAGAGTCGGTATTGGCGCGGATCACGGCGGTTTTGAGATGAAGGAGCAGCTTGCGAAGAAACTGGCTGCGAAAGGACACGAGGTCGTCGATTTTGGAAACACGGTGCTCGACCCCGATGATGATTATCCGGACTTCGCAATCCCGCTCGCGCGCGCAGTTGCGACCGGATATGTGGAGCGGGGCGTGTTGCTGTGCGGCAGCGGCGTGGGAGCATCGGTGGCCGCCAACAAAGTGAGTGGCGTGCGCGCTGCGCTATGCCATGACGATTTTTCGGCGCGCCAGGGCGTAGAGGATGATGATATGAATATCCTGTGCCTCGGCGGGCGGACGACGGGAATCGCCGTGGCCTGGGACTGCGTGAGAAATTTTCTGAGCGCTCGATTTAGTGAGGCCGCGCGCCACCGGCGCCGTCTGGAAAAGGTGAAACAACTCGAACACAGCGTAGTCGCAAATTGAGGAAAACGATAATGACTCTTTTGGAATCTCTGAAGCGATACACCACGGTCGTGGCGGATACGGGAGATATCGAAGCCATTGCCCGGCACCGTCCCCAGGACGCCACCACCAACCCTTCCCTTCTCTATCACGCGTCACAGATGCCGGCGTATCGGCACCTTGTGGATGAAGCTGCGGATCTTGCTTTGGAACGCGGCGGCAGCCACGAGGAAATGGCAGAAGAGTTTATCGACCGGCTCTTCGTGTTGTTCGGATGCGAGATTCTGAAGGTGATTCCCGGGCGCGTATCCACCGAAGTGGCAGCCAGCCTGAGCTTCGATACGGAGGGCACCATCGCCAAAGCCCGTAAACTCATTTGCCTGTACGAAGCGAAAAGCGTACGCCGCGAGCGGATCCTGATCAAGATCGCCAGCACCTGGGAAGGCATCCGTGCTGCCGAGCGGCTTGAGCGCGAAGGCATTCACTGCAACCTGACTTTGCTCTTCAGCTTCGCCCAAGCCGTTGGGTGCGCCGAAGCGGGAGTGACTCTGATCTCACCCTTTGTCGGCCGTATCTATGATTGGTATAAAAAGCAACACGGCGGCGCGGAGATTCCACCGGACCAGGACCCCGGCGTTGCATCCGTAACCCGCATCTACAACTACTACAAGAAATTTGGCTACAAAACCCAGGTGATGGGCGCGAGCTTTCGCAACGTGAATCAGATTATCGGCCTCGCCGGATCGGACCTGCTCACGATCAGCCCCGAACTCCTCGACCAATTAGAGCAGGCCGAGGGAGTACTCGATCGTCAGCTCGATCCCGAACAGGCCAAGGCATCTTCCGGCGATCGCCTCCACCTGGATGAGAAAATGTTCCGGTGGATGCACAACGAGGACGCGATGGCGACGGAGAAGCTGGCTGAAGGCATCCGCAAATTCAACGCCGATGCCCGCCATCTTGAAGAATACGCGCTGTCCCAGGTTGCCGCGAAGGTCGCGTAAATCGTGATCGAACCCCGGGCGGTCCTCTGGGACTTGGATGGCACGCTGATCGATTCGGAGGAGTTTCATTGGATTGCCTGGCGGGACACCTTAGCGAATCGTGGGATCTCAATCACCCGCGAGCAGTTTCTGTCCTCATTCGGTCAGCGCAACGATGCCATCATTCCCCAATGGCTGGGTGCAGCGGCGACACCGGACCGCGTCGCTGAAGTTGCAAATGCCAAAGAGCAACTGTATCGCGATCTGATTCGCAAGAACGGAATACCGCCCCTGCCTGGAGTTGCCACTTGGCTACGCCGGCTTCACGAACAGGGGTGGTTTCAGGTGATCGCTTCCTCGGCGCCTCGCCTGAACATCGATGCTGTCGTCGATGCTGTGGGAGCGGCCCAGTATTTTGAGGGCATTGTCTCCGCAGAAGAAGTGCAAAGAGGGAAACCGGATCCCGAAGTTTATTTGACCGCAGCCTCGCGGGTTGACACGCCGCCTGCCCGATGCATTGTCGTCGAGGATGCGGCCGCCGGCATTGAGGGAGCCCGCAGAGCCGGGATGCGGAGCATCGGCGTCAGTCGCCACGGCCACCCCTTGCCCGCCGATATCGTGGTACAGTCCCTGGATCTTCTGGCGCCGGATGCTTTTGAAAGGTTGTTGAACGACCGGAGCGCTTGTATTCGCCCTACGGTGTCATAAGCGCGCAAGCGCCCACAAGCGGGCGGAAATCACTGGCGCCGCAATTAACGATTAAGGGCAGTCGAGAGCGCCCAAGCTCGTCTGGGCAGCTACTTCAAACCCCGTGACAAAGACTCGCCGGTTGGCCCCCATTACCATTTCCAGCGAGCGTTCAGTTTCATTGCGATGCGGCGCCAGCCACTTCGGCGTGCCTTCGTCCTCTGCCGATTTATCTGGAAACTAGCCGAATTGCGACGATCGTCCCCGGATCGGTCTGAATGCCCAGGACCTCACGGCCGTTCTCGACCAGAATCGCGCGGAAGTGGATCGCGGCTGTTTCGTGCTCGCCCGGCGGCAACTGGAGGACGAGCTCCACGAAGCAATCGTCCAGGACATCGTAAGTTCCCGCAGCCACTTCCGGCTCGTCAGGCCCGGAGGCGAAGGAAAGGTTGCCAGAGCCGTCGGATATCAGCAGGCCCCCAAACGAAACGCGGCCAGAGTCGACTGCCGTATTGACGTCTACGGTGCGGCCAGATGCCCTCAACTTGAATGTTCCCGCTAGGCTGGATTCGGAACACCCATCCATGGTCCGGAGCAGAATGCCATTCTCGGCACCGCCCGGATCTGTCTGCCGGAAGGCGACGTGCCTGCCGTCCGCACTCATGGTTCCGGCGAAGTGCTGGAAATTTCCGGAGTCGTCCTGCAAGGTCCACGTCACGGAGCAGTCCCTATGAGCCTCATATTTGCCAGTGACCTGATTACCCAAAATCAGTCCCGTAAAGCTTGCAGACGAGATACCGCTCAGATTTTCGGAATCATCCAAGACCAGCCGGCCTACTACGGCTACAGGCCTCGTCGTACCGCCGATTGTAGTGGTGCCGGTCAAGGAAAAGCCATAGGGGCCCCGTAAGACCTCGGGGTCGCACATTGCAGCATGGGTTACGTGAAGCGCGAAAATCGACGCGAACAGCAGGAAAGAACACTGCCGTGCGATGGCAGCAACACGCACTGAAACCTGTCGATCGCGATTCCAAACCGGGCACATCGGTGGCATCCCTCTACTTTCTTGCAAGTAGTTGACCGTTTGACCGGTGAGCCCTGCCGGACACCGTGGACCGGGCGCTCAGCTTACAAGTGAACCGCATCTAATCCGACGACTATGGAATCATCCGCAAATGGCGCCTACTCACAGACTTTGGAAACCAGCCCCACTGCTGTCGCCAGCCACAACGGCCCTGGTATCAGCGAGACGTTTGGTGCTCGCAGTCAAGTCCCGCAACCAGGCAAACGGCTTATCTGTGAGCATTTCGTTGGTACATCGCCAGCGCCAATTTCCTCCCGCGCGCCCAGGTACGTTCATGCGAGCCTCCCGCCCAAGATTCAATAGATCCTGTAACGGCGCTATCGCCACCGCCGCTCCCGATGACCATGCCAAACCCATTAGAGCCGGACCAGGCTCAGTCGTCTTGCCGTTATCGTCATTCAAATATTTGCTCGACACGGTCCTCCGCTGATCGCTGCTAAGCTCCTCGAACCACTCGCGGCTTGTTGGGTTATCGTGCGTGCCGGTGTAGACTACGGTGTTATTGACGAAGTTCTGTGGAAGATATGGATTGTCTTCATGCCCATCGAAGGCGAACTGCAGAACCCGGGTGCCCGGAATTTGGAACTGGTCGCGAAGGGTTTCGACATCGGGAGTGATCAGACCGAGATCTTCAGCGATGAACGGCAGTCCGCCTAACTCGGCTTCGACTTTGTGGAAGAACTCGGCCCCTGGACCGGGCCGCCATGACCCAGTCTTGGCCGTCGACGCCCCAAACGGAATGTGCCAAGCCGCCGCAAACGCGCGAAAGTGATCGAGGCGAATCAAGTCCACGTGCGACAAGAGCGCACGGAAGCGGTCAATGCACCATTGGTATCCGGTTGCGCTGAGCGCCTCCCAATTGTAAACGGGGTTACCCCACAACTGGCCCAGCACGCTGAAGTAGTCGGGAGGCACCCCCGCCACAAACTTCGGCCGGCGGTGCTCGTCCAGAAGAAAGAACTCTGGGTTGGCCCAAACGTCGCTGGAATCGGGCGAGACGAAGAACGGCAAGTCGCCAATTAGCATCAGTCCCTTCGAATGCGCGTAGGCTTTTAGCTGCTCGCCTTGCCGGTATAGCAAAAACTGCGCGAACCGGACCCGGTCCATCTGGTCTCTCAGTTCCCGCCGGGCCTCGGCCAAGACAGTCGGACGCCGTTCGACCAATTCCGCCGGCCAATCAATGTAGTAGGCGCCGCCGTACCTGCCTTTCAGAGCCCGAAACAGAGCGTAGTCTTCCAGCCAAGTTGCCTGTTCCGAGCAGAATCGTTCATACTCACGGGGCAGATCCCCGCGCCTCAGTTGCCGGAAACGGTTCCATGCCTTTTCGAGCAGTCTTTCTTTTAACGGGATTACTAACTCGTAATCAACGGCGCCGGGCGCGAACTGATCCTGGCAGTCTCCTGAATCCAACAATCCCTCGCCGATCAGCTTCTGCGGACTAATCATCAGGGCATTCCCCGCAAATGAGGACAATGGCTGATACGGCGAGTTTCCATATCCAGTCGGCCCCAGGGGAAGTGCCTGCCACCACCTTTGGCCGGCGTCATGAAGGCGATCGATCCACGAAAATGCTTCCGGTCCCAGGTCACCGATGCCGTACGGCGACTGAAGAGACGTGACATGGAGCAGCAAGCCCGATGCCCGGTACTCGGGCGGAAATGGGGGTACGTTCTTCTGCTTTTTGCTGTCACTCATTTCGCGCCCAGGGCATGGTTTACAATCTCCTGCGCCTCTTTGACAATCGCGTTCAGGTGCTCCTGGTTCTGGAAGCTCTCGGCGTAGATTTTGTAGATGTTCTCCGTGCCGGACGGCCGTGCGGCAAACCAGCCGCTTTCGGCAATAACTTTAAGTCCACCGATGGACGCATTATTTCCCGGCGCTTGCGTCAACTTGGCGATGATCTGTTCCCCAGCCAGATTCTGCTCGCGCACGTCGCCAGGTGAGAGAGTCTGTAGCTTTTTCTTTTGTTCAGGCGTAGCGGGCGCGTCAATCCGCGTATAGAACGGAGTACCAAACTCGGCCGTGATCTCCCGGTAGTGTTCGCCCGGATCCTTGCCGGTCCGGCTGGTAATCTCGGCCGCAAGCAGATCCATGATGGGCCCGTCTTTATCCGTAGTCCACACGGTACCGTCAAACCGCAGGAAGCTCGCGCCGGCACTCTCTTCTCCGCCGAAGCAGAACGAACCGTCGGTGAGGCCAGGCACGAACCATTTGAAACCAACTGGCACCTCGCATAACGTGCGACCAAGCTTCTCAACAACCTTGTCGATGATACTGCTGCTCACCAGCGTTTTCCCCACAGCGGCTTCGTGACTCCAGCGTGGGCGGTGACTGAGCAAGTACCGGATGGCCACCGCGAGATAAGCATTAGGGTTCAACAAACCCATGGGGGTGACAATACCGTGCCGGTCGGAATCGGGATCGTTGGCGAACGCCACCTGGTATCGATCTTTCAGCCCGATCAGCCTAGCCATGGCGTACTGACTGGAGCAATCCATTCGTATTTTGCCGTCATGATCAACGGTCATGAAAGAAAACGTCGGATCAATGAGTGGGTTGACAACCGAGATATCTAAGCCGTAAACGGCGTTGATCGGCTCCCAGTAAGATCGTGCCGCCCCGCCCAGCGGGTCAACACCGAGCTTGAGATGTGCGCCCCGTATGACCTCCATATCTACAATGTTGGCGAGATCGCGGACGTAGGGCAGGACGAAGTCTTGCTGATGGGTCGTAGGGGCGTTGATTGCCTTGGCGAACGGCATCCTCTTTACGCCGGCGTTGTTGGCGCGAAGCAACTCGTTGGCGCGGCGCTCCACCCAGTGCGTGACGTCCGTATCGGCTGGACCGCCATGTGTGGGGTTGTACTTGAAGCCGCCGTCCTCCGGGGGGTTGTGCGACGGAGTAATCACGATCCCGTCGGCAAGATTTCGCTCACGGCCGCGGTTGTAAACCAGGATAGCCCGCGATATGACTGGAGTCGGAGTTACACCATCCCGTTCTTGGATGATGGTCTCCACGCCATTCGCGGCCAGCACCTCGAGTGCGGTGCGTTGAGCCGGGGCTGATAGCGCATGCGTGTCTTTGCCCATGTACAGCGGGCCGTCTGTGCCGTGCTCGCGCCGGCAGTCGCAGATCGCCTGCGTGATCGCCAAAATATGCGCTTCGGTGAAAGTACCGGAAAACGGCGAACCCCGGTGCCCGCTCGTTCCGAACATCACGAGCTGGTTGGGGTCTCCCAGATCCGGGCGGCGATCAAAGTACTCTCTCTCCAGGAGAGCCAGGTCCACCAGCGCCTCTTTTGGCGCTGGCTTTCCAGCGA
>Ga0335070_10007709_pt1 | contig 12611 bp, 9 predicted proteins | sample Lox_Sample_13_FD_206722 | JGI IMG/M metagenome (GOLD analysis project Ga0335070, IMG submission 206722) | Soil microbial communities from Loxahatchee National Wildlife Refuge, Florida, United States - Lox_Sample_1.3 | ecosystem: Environmental > Terrestrial > Soil > Wetlands | place: USA: Florida...
ATCGGCAGCACGACTCCCTGAAGCCGGATCTGCAAGGCGTCGGCGAAGGCAAACAGCAGACAGGCCAGGAGCGTCGGCAGCGGCCGCCACTTGCCGAAGATCAGAGCGGCCAACGCCAAGTAGCCCTTGCCGGCGGTCATATCGCGGACGAAGCCGGCATTGTGGGCGATCGACAGGTAGGAGCCGGCGATGCCGGTAAGCACGCCGGTCAGCATCAGCGCGCGGTAGCGGATCCAAGCCACGGAAACGCCGGCGGTATCGAGTGCATGCGGGTTCTCGCCGGCGGCGCGCAGGCGAAGGCCGAAGCGTGTGCGATAGACGATCCACCAGACCAGCGGCACCGCCGCTGCCGCCGCATAGACGATGATGTTGTGGCCGCTGATGACGTCGCGATAGAGCGGGCCGATGACGGGGACCGCGCCGATCGCCTCGGCACCCGGCAACTCGATGACGCCGAAGCGGCCGTTGCCACTGAGCATCGGAGTCTGCCCGCCCTGGTTGAACCAGGCATTGCCCAGGGTCGGCGCCAGACCGGCGACGAGGATGTTCAAGGCCATACCCGAAACCACCTGGTTGCCGTTGTAGCGGATGCTGGCGACACCGTGGAGAAGGGCAAGCAGGACGGAGACGACGATCCCGGCCGCCAGGCCGAGCCAAGCCGAATCGCTGACGGCAGCGGCGGACGCAGCCGCGAAGGCCGCAGCCAGCATCTTCCCCTCCAACCCGATGTCGACGATACCCGAACGCTCCGCAAACAATCCGGCGAGTGCCGCCAGCACAAGCGGAGTCACCAGCCGGATGGTCGAGGCGGCGAGCGCCAGGAGCGAGGTCCAGAGATCTTCCATCAGGCGGCCGCAGCGATGGCCCGCCGGCGGAACAGCACCGCGATCTGGGGCTTGAACATGTTCTCGAGGGCGCCGCAGAACAGGATCACCAGACCCTGGATGACCACCACCATCTCCTTGGTGATCTGCGGGATGTCGAAGGCGATCTCCGAACCGCCCTGATAGAGCGCCCCGAACAGCAGGGCTGCCATGGCGATGCCGACCGGATGGTTGCGCCCCATCAGTGCGACCGCGATGCCGACAAAGCCGACGCCGCCAGTCCAGCCGACCGGCAGATAGTGATGCACCCCCATGATGTCGTTGACGGCGACCAAGCCGGAGAGCGCGCCCGAGACCAGCATCGTCAGGATGATGGCACGCGTGCGGGAGATGCCAGCATAACGGGCGGCGCGCTCGCTGTGGCCGACGGTGCGAATCTCGTAGCCCCACCGCGTGTGCCAGATGAACAACCAGACGAACACGCAGGCGACGATGGCTAGCAGGGAGGAGAGGTTGAGCGGCGGCTCCCCGATGTCGATGCCGAACGCCGCCATCACGTCCTTGGCCATCGGCAACCGGACGCCGGGCGCGAAGTCGCTGCTGCGGGGGGCCTGCTGGCCGGGGGCGATCAAGACGTGGACGACGATGTAGGTCATCAACGCCGCGGCGATGAAGTTGAACATGATCGTCGTGATGACGATGTGGCTGCCTCGCTTGGCCTGCAGATAGGCCGGAATGAAGGCCCAGGCCGCCCCGAATATGGCAGCCGCCGCCACCGCGATGGGGAAGACGATCACGAGCGGCCAGCTGCCGAGCCCCAGGCAGACGAGAGCGACGCCGAGGCCACCGACATAGGCCTGCCCCTCACCGCCGATGTTGAACAGGCCGGCGTGGAAGGCGACGGCGACGGAAAGGCCGGTGAAGATGAAATTGGTGGCATAGTAAAGCGTGAAGCCGATGGCCTCGGGATAGCCGACCGCCCCGAATGCCAACGACTGCAGGGCATCGAGCGGATTGGCACCCACGGCAATGACGACCACGCCGGTCAGCAGAAGGGCCACCACCAGGTTGACCAGCGGCACCACGAGATAGTCGACCCAGCGCGGAATGTCGGTCGGCGAGGACGCGGCCATCTATGCGTGTCCCTCGACGCCGGCCATGAGCAGGCCGAGCTTGGCCTCGGTGGCCTCGGCCCGGGGCAATTCGCCGACGATGCGGCCGTCGAACATGACAAGGATGCGATCAGCGAGAGCCAGGATCTCGTCGAGTTCGACCGAGACCAGCAGGATCGCCTTGCCCGCGGCACGCATCTCCAACAGGCGACGATGGATGAACTCGATAGCACCGATATCGACGCCTCGCGTGGGCTGTCCCACCAGCAGCAGCGCAGGATCGCGTTCCATCTCGCGCGCCAGCACGATCTTCTGCTGGTTCCCGCCGGAGAACGCGGCGGTTCGCAGGCCAGGATTGCAGGGGCGCACGTCGAACGACTGCATCTCGGACTGACAGCGGGAGACGATCTTGCGTCGATCCATCAGAATGAGGCCGTTGCAGGCGGGATCGTCCTGATAGCCGAGAATCGCCGATTCGTTAGCGGCAAACGGACCAACGAGACCCTCGCGCTGACGGTCCTCGGGTACGTGCGAGACGCGCTGGCGCCGGAGCAGGCGCGCGAGCGCATGGCCGTGAGCCCCGGTCACCGCCTTGCCGTTGACCAGCACCTCGCCGGTGAAGCGGCGCATCCCCGCAAGCGCTTCGAGCAGCTCACTCTGGCCGTTGCCGCTGACGCCGGCAATGCCGACGATCTCACCCGAGCGCACGGTAAAGCTGACGTCCTTCACGCGGGCGACACCGCTGCCATCGATGACATCGAGGTGCCCGACGTCGAGTACGACGCCACCGACGGTCGCCGGCGCTTTCTCCACCCGCAGCAGCACCTTGCGGCCGACCATCATCTCCGCCAGCTGCTCGCGGCTCGTGCTCGCGGTATCGACGGTGGCCACGACGGCGCCGCCCCGCATGACGGTGACTCGGTCGGTGACCGCCATGATCTCCCGCAGCTTGTGGGTGATGAGGATCACCGTCTTGCCGAGCGCGCGGAAACGACGGAGCATGAGGAAGAGCTGGTCGGCCTCCTGCGGCGTGAGCACCGCCGTGGGTTCGTCCAAAATCAGGATCTCAGCGCCGCGATAGAGCGCCTTCAGGATTTCGACGCGCTGCTGCAGCCCGACGGGCAGGTCGTGGATGACGGCATTGGGATCGATCTCGAGGCCATAGGACTTGCTCAGTTCGGCGAGATGGGTACGCGCCTTCGCCGTCGCCTCACCCAGCAGCGGCGCGCCCTCGATTCCCAGCATGACATTTTCGAGGACGGTAAAATCATCCACCAGCATGAAATGCTGATGAACCATGCCGATGCCCGCAGCGATTGCGTCATGCGAGCTGTGGATGCGCCGAGGCCGGCCGGCGATCCGGATCTCGCCGGCGTCGGCCTGATCGATCCTGTGGCGATCGTCACGTCGACCGCCCGGTTCGCATGCACCGGGCCGAACCGCTTGTCGATGCCGATGAGTTCGACGGCTGGGGAGTCTGCAGCAGGAGCGGGGTTGCCGCCCGCTCCTGCACCTGTTGTTTCTACTTTTGGTGCTGCCATGCCCGATTACGGGCAGGCGTTGTCCGACGTGTAGTCGTGTACCTGGATCGTGCCGTCGATAATGCCCTTCTTGGCGGCATCGACCTTGGCCTGCATGTCGGCGGTGATGAGCGGCTTGTTGTTGTCATCGAGCGCCCAGTCGACGCCCTCTTCCTTGAGGCCGAGGACCTGCAGGCCGGGCTTCCACGTCCCGTCCTTCGCCGTCTTGAAGGCATTGTAGGTGGCGAGGTCGACGCGCTTCATCATCGAGGTCAGCATCGTGCCGGGGTGGATGTAGTTCTGGTTGCTGTCCACGCCGATGGCGAGCTTGCCAGAGTCCTTGGCCGCCTGATAGACGCCGAGACCCGTGCCGCCAGCAGCGGCATAGACGACGTCGGCACCGCGATCGAACTGGCTCTTCGCAAGTTCACCGCCCTTGGTCGGGTCGTTCCAGGCATCGTCCGTGGTACCCGTCATGTTTTGCAGCACTTCGTCGCCCGGGCTGACGTACTTCACGCCCTGCACGTAGCCGCATTCGAACTTGCGGATCAGCGGGATGTCCATGCCACCGACGAAGCCGACTTTGCCCGTCTTCGAGGCCATCGCCGCCAGCACGCCCACGAGGAAGGAGCCTTCATGCTCCTTGAAGATCACGGACTGCACATTCGGCAGATCGACGACGTCATCAATGATGACGAACTTCACCTTCGGAAACTCTGCGGCCACGGTCTTCATCGCCGGCGCCTGGGCGAAGCCGGTGCCGACGATGACCGTCGCGCCGCGCTGCGCCAGCTTGCGCAAGGCCTGCTCGCGCTGGGTATCGTTGGTGATCTCGAACTCGGCGTAGCTGATCCCCGTCTCTTTCTTGAACTTCTCGGCGCCGTTATAGGCAGCCTCGTTGAAGGATTTGTCGAACTTGCCGCCGGTATCGAAGACGACGGCCGGCTTGAAATCCTCGGCAGCCGCCGGCAGGGCAAACGCGGCCGCGGCGATGGCGGCCAAGAGAAGGCGTCGCATTCTATGTTTCTCCCTGTTTGACCAATTGGTCAGGATAAGCATAGCCAAGCCGGCTGAGATCGGCCAGCCGGATTCGGGCCTCTCGAGCCCCGCCTCATCTCAGGTGATGAGAGGGGCCCCAATCAAATTCCGCAGCGCACCAGAGGCGACGAGAGCCTTGGCGGCTTCGATCTCCGGCGCCATCGCACGATCCTCGCGCCAGAAGCGGACGCGACGACGAAGCAGCGCCATGGCCTGCTGCAATACCGGACTCGTCGTCAGAGGTCGGCGCAGATCGACGCCCTGGGCGGCGGCGAGGAGTTCGATGCCGACGATGGCCGCCGTGTTGTCGGCGATGTCGGCAACCCGGCGCGACGCATAGGCGGCCATGCTGACATGGTCTTCCTGGTTGGCCGAGGTCGGCAGGCTGTCGACGCTGGCAGGGTGGGCGAGGCCCTTGTTCTCGGAGGCGAGCGCGGCGGCCGTCACATGCGCAATCATGAAACCGGAATTCAATCCAGGCTCCGGCACCAGAAAGGCGGGTAGCCCGCTCATGCGGGCATCGGTCAGAAGGGCGATGCGCCGCTCCGAAAGCGCCCCGATCTCGGCCAAGGCGATCGCCATGACATCCGCGGCCATGGCGACGGGCTCGGCATGAAAGTTGCCGCCGGAAATGATGTCCCCGGACTTCGCGAAGACCAGTGGATTGTCGGACACGGCGTTGGCCTCGCGCACGACGCTGCCGGCGGCGAAGCGCAGCATGTCGAGGACGGCGCCCATCACCTGCGGCTGGCAGCGCAGCGAATAGGGGTCCTGCACGCGATCGCAATCGATGTGGGAGCGGCGGATGACGCTGCTGGCGAGCAGCTGCTTCATCACTTTGGCGACGGCGATCTGCCCGGGCTGCCCCCGCGCGGCATGGATGCGGGCATCGAACGGCACGTCGCTGCCGGCCGCGGCATCGACGGACAAGGTTCCGGCCACCAGGGCGGCGGCGAATACGTCCTCCGCGGCGAACAACCCGGCGGCAGCCTGGGCGGCGGACAGTTGCGTGCCATTGAGCAGCGCCAGGCCCTCCTTGGCTGCAAGCTCCATCGGCTTCAGTCCGGCGGCCTTGAGCCCTTGGACCGCCGAGGCAACGCGTCCACGCCGGCGCACCTCGCCGACACCCAGAAGCGCGGCCGTCAGATGTGCCAAGGGCGCCAGGTCGCCCGAAGCACCAACGGAGCCCTTGGCCGGAATGCAGGGGCACACCCCGGCGTTGACCAGCTTCACCAGCGCCTCGATCACCGGTCGCCGCACGCCGGAGAAGCCGAGCGCGAGGCCGTTGATCTTCATGATCATGACGAGTCGCACGAGACGGTCATCGAGCAACGGCCCGGTGCCGGCCATGTGCGAGAGCACGAGCCGGCGCTGAAGCTCAGCCAGCTGATCGTCGGCGATGCGCGTGCGCGCCAGGCTGCCGAACCCGGTGTTGATGCCGTAGACCGCCCGGTCCTCGCGGATTACCGCCTGCACGGTACGGGCACTCGCCTCGACGCCGGTCCAGCAGGTGCGATCCAGGCGGATCGGCCGCTCGGTTTCGTAGAGGGAGCGCAAGTCGGCAAGCGTGAGCTTGCCGGGCCGCAGGAGAAACGGTGGGGTCTTGGAGGCCATGGGCGGAACTTTCGCAGGGTGGGCACAGCTAGATAGCAGAGGTCCATGTGGGCGGAAAGTTCTGCCATAGGAATGGGCAAGGCGTCGCCACGGCCGGGCCTGTCGGTTCCGGACAAATCGTGTCGCGCGATCGTCATTATCCGTCGCGGCGGCACGCGCCCGGCAATCGCCGTTGACTAGCGTTCCCGCCATGTCACAGTCCCCTTCGGGACGGACCTTCCAATAGCGGACGCCTGCCATGGCCGAAGACGGCGAACTCGACCTGCGCTCTCTCAATGACGACGAACTCGTGCAGCAGATGCACGACGACCTCTATGACGGCCTCAAGGACGAAGTGGTCGAGGGGGTCAACATCCTGCTCGAGCGCAAATGGACGCCCTACGACACCCTGACCAAGGGTCTGGTCGAGGGCATGCGCATTGTCGGCATCGATTTCCGCGACGGCATCCTGTTCGTGCCGGAGGTGCTGCTCGCCGCCAACGCCATGAAGGCGGGCATGACGATCCTGCGGCCGCTGCTGGCCGAGACCGGCGCCCCCAAGATCGGCAAGATGGTGATCGGCACCGTCAAGGGCGACATCCACGACATCGGCAAGAACCTGGTCGCCATGATGATGGAAGGTGCCGGCTTCGACGTCGTCAACATCGGCATCAACAACCCGGTCGAGAATTATCTTAAGGCGATCGACGAGCACGGGCCGGACATCCTGGGCATGTCCGCGCTGCTCACCACGACGATGCCTTACATGAAGGTTGTCATCGACGCGCTCATCGAAAAGGGCATGCGCAACGACTACGTCGTCCTGGTCGGTGGCGCCCCCTTGAACGAGGCCTTCGCCCAGAACATCGGTGCCGACGCCTACTGCCGCGATGCCGCCGTGGCGGTCGAGACAGCCAAGACCTTCATGGCCAAGCGCCAAGGATCCGCCTTCGCGAAGAAGGCCGGCTGACGCGTTCGGACTGTACGCAGCGCAATTGACCTCAGACTGAGGCGGTCGCCGCCGTCAGTTCTGCGCCGGGGCGGTCAGGGCGGCGAGATCGACTCCGGTGAGGGCCGGACAGGCGTTGAGCTCGGCGCGCGCCTGCTCAATGGCGGCCCGCAGCAGGTCGGCGATGCGGGCCCGGTCTTCAGCGACCGGAGTGCCGCCGCTCGCCGAACCCGTGCCCAACCGGCGTAGAATGCCGACGGCGGCCCAGCGATCGCTGCACGCGATGTCCTTGAGCGTGAGCGCGACCTTTGCCGTGTATTCGGCGCGCTCTGGCGGATGCGGCCAAGTGGAATGCGGCCCCCACAGGGTATGCAACACCTCGTCGCCCTCCGCGGGTAGCGGGTCGATGACGGCACCCGAGGTACCGATAGCCGCGTCGCGGAAGTCGAGCAGTCGGTAGTTGTTGCGCTCAAAGCGGGCGCCCGCCACATCGGCAGCAACGAGGCTGGCAGCCGTAAGGTCGCTCTCCTGCAGATGGGCGCCGGCCAGGGTAGTGCCGTCGAGCGTAGCGCCACCGAGGAATGACTGGAACACGAAGAGGCGATCGAGCTGCGCGCCGGCGAGATCGGCGCCTTCCAGATGACTCCATTTGATGGCTGCATTGGTGAGGCGGACGCCGCCAAGCGAAGCACCCTGCAGCTGCGCATTCAGGATCTGCGCCCCTCCGAGGTCGGCGGCCTCCATTCTGGCCCCCTTCAATACCGCGTGGTCGAACGAGGCGCCGGTGAAGCGTGCGCCACGCAAGGAGGCGCCGGTAAAATCGGCGCCGTCGAGAGCGGCGTTGGTCAGATCCGCGCGATCAAGGATGGCGTTGGTGGCGTGCGCCTGTCGGAAGGACGTGCCGTCAAGCACCGCATCGCTGAAATCGACGCCGACCAGAGTGCTGCCGGAAAAATCCGCAAAGCGCAGATCGCGTCCCGCCAGGTTGATGGGACCAGTGTCGCTGTCGGCGAGCGGCCGAGCCCCCAAAGGTTCGAAGAGTTCTGTCGGTGCCGCGGCGACATGCGCCAGTGTGCGCCCGTCAAGACGCAGATACCGGCAACCCCAATCGAGCGCCGGGCAGAGCACGGCATCGAGCAGGTTGTACCCCTCCAGCGCAGGCGCCAGCCAACGGCTGGTGATGCTGTCACCGCGGCCGGGATCGTTGGCTCGCGCCGCCTCCGCGCGTATGTCTCCCGGGTTCGCGTCGGCCGCCGGCTGATTGACGTAGTAAAACGTCACGAAGGCCGCCAAACCGGCAATGGCGTAATTGCCATAGCGCCGATAGGTGGAAACGCCGGTGCCAGAGCGGTGATAGAGCCGGCGATGGAACCAAGCCAACCCGGCCGCGTCGAGCAGGATGATGATCTGCTCGGCCCACACCATCTCCGCCCATTGATAGCGCACCAAGCCGATCTGGACCGCGAGCAGCGCGCCTAGCGGGCCGGCCATCACGACCAGCCAGAGAAGCAGGCGCAGCAGCCAAAGAGCAAAGCCGTGGGTCTCGTCGCCGGCGACGATGCGTTGGAGAGGCATGACCCGAAGGCGGCTGAGGTAGGCCGCCCGCTGTTCCCGCATGGCCGGCCGACGCAACATGGCGCCGAGCACGGCGACACGGCGGCCGAGCAAGTCGAGGGCATACAGCACCGCGCCGTGCAGGATGAGGAGCACCGCCGGGGCGACGAGTCCGGCGGCGGCGACCGCGAGGCCAAGGCCGAGGAACGGAAGGTCCACGCGGCTCCAGAGCAGTCCCTCGTCCGTCGTATGGACGGCGATCAGAAACAGCGCAGCCATCGTGACGACAAGCCCTGCCAAGAGGCCGAGGCTCAGGAAGGCCAGGCGATTGGTCGAATCGATGGCGCTGTCGATGTTAGGGCGGGCGTCGTCAGCCATACCGGCTGGGCTCCTGGGTGGTCTGTCGGTCTCTGTAGAGCATCACAGGTCGGTTTAATACAGGTGAATGGGCGGGATCAGCGCGCGTCCCCCGTTTCAGGCGCGGCGGGCCACCGGTCCGGCGGGGCGCTCCTCGCTCGGCGTCTTCTTGAAGAACTCGCGATAGCATTTCGAAAAATGCGAGGCGGAGGCGAAACCGCAGGCGAGCGCCACGTCGAGCACCGAAAGATCGGTCTGCAGCAACAGCAGGCGAGCCTTGTTGAGCCGCAGCTCCGTGTAGTAGCGCGTCGGCGTGCGCTCCAGGTACTTGCGGAACAGGCGCTCCAGCTGGCGTCCGGAAAGGTCGACGACCTTCGCCAGCTCGGCGCAGGAGATGGGTTCGTCGAGCGTCTCCTCCATGTGCCGCACGGCCGCAACCAGCTTGGGGTGGCGGATGCCGAGCCGGGCCGCCAACGCCATGCGCTGTCGGTCGTGGCGGTCGCGGATGCGTTCGTGCATGAACTGGTCCGATACCGCCGTCGCCAGGTCGTGGCCGTGCTGCAGGCGAATGAGATTGAGGATGAGGTCGAGGGCAGCGATGCCGCCGGAGCAGGTGAAGCGATTGCGGTCGATCTCGAACAACTCCGGTGTGACGTCGAGATGCGGGAAGGCCTCGCTGAAGCCCGAGAGGTTCTCCCAGTGGATGGTACAGCGATAGCCGTCCAGCAGGCCGGCCCGCGCCAGCAGGTAGGAGCCAAGGGAGATGGAGCCGATGTCGATACCCTGGCGATCAAGCCGCCGCAGCCATGCGAAGACGGCGCGATCTTCATAAAGTTCGGCCGCCAGCCCGGCACAGGCGATGATCATGTTATAGCGGCCGGCGGTATCGATCGAGGCCTCGGGAACCACCGCGATGCCGTTACTGGCCATGACCGGCTTGCCGTCCCGCGACAGGATGTGCCAGCTGTAGAGCGATCGCCCGCTCATCCGGTTGGCCGCGCGCAGGGGCTCGATCGCGGAAGTGAACCCCATCATGGCAAACTGTGGGATCACGAAGATGGCGATGCGATGCGGGAGGGTGGCGGGTGGCGTGCCGAACATGCTGAAACTGTCGCCGCGGCGACATGCGCCGATAGGGTTCGCAGCATAGTCGCTGGTGGCTGCAGAACAAGAGATTCCACGCCGCAGAGCACGCGACCATGGAGTCGTTAACCATGCACATCTTGATCGCTGCCGTCGGCCGCGCTCGCAGCGGACCCGAACAGGCGCTGTTCGAGACCTACCGGCAGCGCCTCGCCTGGCCGCTCACGCTCAAGGAGGTCGAGGAGCGCCGCAAGCTGCCGCCCAAGCAGCTGATGGTCCGCGAGGGAGAGCTGCTCCTGGCGGCCCTGCCCAAGCGCCATCCAGGGTTGGTGGTCGTCGTTCTCGATCCGCGCGGCACGGCACTCTCGAGCGAGGCCCTGGCCAGGAAGCTTGGCGGCTGGCGCGATGGTGGTATCGACGAAATCGCCTTTCTGATTGGCGGCGCCGATGGCCATGGCCCGGCCGTCGGCGAGCGGGCCGGTTTCACTCTTTCGCTGGGCTCGATGACCTGGCCGCACCTGCTGGTGCGGGCCATGCTGGCGGAGCAATTGTATCGGGCGCAGCAGATTCTCGCCGGGCATCCCTATCATCGGGGGTGAATCGGCGCTACTCTTTGTCTCCCTGTCAGGGATGTGTGGGTCGGTATGTATTCTTTTGTCTCTCGCAGCGTTGCGGGATTGCTGCTGGCGGTGACGCTCGCCGGCTGCATGCCTGAATCGAAGGAGCCGCTGGCGCCGATTTCGGCGGCCCTCGCTGAGCCGCGCCTGGTCGGCACCTGGATGGCCAAGATCGAGGACGATACGGTCTACCTGAGGATCCGCCAACGCGACGGCAATCTCCTCGACATTGCCAACTTCAGCGTCGATGAGAACGGCAAGGATACCCTCGTCTACTACAGCGCGCATGTCACAGAGGTGGGGGGGAAGCGGTTCGCCAACCTGCGCGAAATCGGTAGCTCCAGCGGCAATTACTTCTTCGCCAGCTATGGATTGGATGGGTCCAACCGGCTGGTCGTGCGCTTCGTTGCCGAGAAGGCGGTAATCGATGCCGTCAAAGCGGGGCGGCTCAAGGGCAAGGTGACGGAGAGTTCGGTGGGCGATGATGTCGAGATCGACGACGAGCCGGCGCGCCTTGCAGCCTTCTTGACGTCGACCGAACCTAGCGTGCTGTTCGACAAGCCCCTGACCTTCCGGCGCACGGCGAAACCACGTTAGGAGGAGCGAGGCCGGGACAGCGCCGGCCGGCGGCGACACCCGGGCTACCGGAGCGCTGCGCGAGCGGCTATATAGGCGCCATGACAGCGAAACAGCCGCCTCGTCCTGTCGTCCTCTGCATCCTCGACGGCTGGGGCGAACGCCGGGACAGCGATCACAATGCCATCCAGCTGGCGAAGACGCCGGTTTGGCACGACTTCATGCGGCATTGCCCCCATGCCCTGATCGACGCCTCGGAGCTCCATGTCGGGCTGCCCAGCGGGCAGATGGGCAACTCCGAAGTCGGCCATATGAACATCGGCGCTGGCCGCGTCGTCATGCAGGACCTGCCGCGCATCGACGCGGCAATCGCCTCTGGCGAACTGGCGCGCAATCTGCGCCTGCGCGACTTCATCGCCACGCTGAGGAATTCCGGCGGGACCTGCCACTTGATGGGCCTGATGTCGCCCGGCGGCGTGCATTCCCACCAGACGCACATCGCCGCCCTTGCCGGGATCGTCGACGAAGCCGGCGTACCCATCGCGGTGCACGCCTTCCTGGACGGCCGCGATACCCCGCCGTCGAGCGCCAGCGGCTTCATGGCTGATTTCCTGAACGACGTCCGTGCTTGTCGGCGCCTTACTGTCGCCACGGTCGGCGGGCGATATTGGGCCATGGATCGCGACAAACGCTGGGACAGGGTGGCCCTCGGCTACGAAGCCCTGGTGAACGGGAAAGGCGAGCACGCGCTCGACCCCCTCGCGGCGATCGACAACGGGTATGCGCGCGGCGAGACCGACGAATTCCTACGGCCGACGGTGGTGGGTGGCTATCGTGGCATGGCCGACGGCGACGGCGTTCTGATGGCGAATTTCCGTGCCGATCGCGTGCGGCAGATTCTCGCAGCCCTGCTCGACGCCGCCTTCGACGGCTTCCAGCGGTCGCGCATCGTCACGTTCGCCGCCGCCACGGGCATGAGCGAGTACTCGACTGCGCTGAGGCCGTTGATGACGGCACTCTTCCCGCCGGAATCGCTGCGGCATGTGCTCGGCGAGGTGGTGGCGGAAGCTGGACTCAAGCAGCTCCGCATCGCCGAAACCGAGAAATACGCCCACGTGACGTTTTTCCTGAACGGCGGCGAGGAGCGGCAATATCGCGGCGAGGAACGCATCCTCGTGCCCTCGCCCAAGGTCGCTACCTACGACCTCCTCCCGGAAATGTCGGCCTACGAGGTGACCGACAAGCTGGTCGCTGCAGTCGACAGCAGCAAGTTCGACCTCATCGTCGTCAACTTCGCCAACACCGACATGGTCGGTCATTCCGGCAAGCTCGGCGCGGCCATCAAGGCCGTCGAGGCGGTCGACCGCTGTCTCGGGCGCCTACGGGAT
>Ga0335070_10007710_pt1 | contig 12610 bp, 10 predicted proteins | sample Lox_Sample_13_FD_206722 | JGI IMG/M metagenome (GOLD analysis project Ga0335070, IMG submission 206722) | Soil microbial communities from Loxahatchee National Wildlife Refuge, Florida, United States - Lox_Sample_1.3 | ecosystem: Environmental > Terrestrial > Soil > Wetlands | place: USA...
GTTCCCTTTCGGTTGTGAATCTCTAAAGTGATCGTTTGGTCGTTAGCCGTTAGCGAAACTCGAATCGCTGCCGACCCGCCTTGTTTCGCAACGTCGCGAACCAGTGTTTCAAGTCCTTGCCGCCGATTTGGCTGTTAGCCAACGACTAACGCCAACGACGAACAGCGGCCTTAGTGAATCGTTTCGCGTGCGACTTCTTCAAGCGTCGTCATCCCGGCGGCAACTTTGATCAGGCCGCTGCGGCGCAGCGTGAGCATGCCGCGCTCGATCGCCTTCTTTTTCAGCTCCACCGCCGAAGCACCGACCAGAACCAGTTCCCGAATCTCGTCGTCAACGTCCATCACTTCGTACAAACCGCAACGTCCCTTGTAGCCAGTGTTGTTGCAGACGCTGCAACCCTTGCCCTTCTGAATCTTCACCGTCTTCGCTTCTTCCGGGCTGTATCCGGCATCGATCAGGGTCTGCTGCGGCACCTCCACAACTTCGGTGCAGTCCTTGCAAATGCGGCGCACGAGTCGCTGCGCGCAGATCAGGTGCACCGACGTCGCCACCAGGAATGGTTCAATACCCATATTCATCAGACGAGTGATGGTTTCAGGAGCGCCGTTCGTGTGCAGGGTGGAAAGCACGAGGTGCCCAGTCAGCGCGGCCTTGATGGCGATTTCAGCGGTTTCGAAGTCTCGGATTTCGCCGACCAGAATGATGTTCGGATCCTGCCGCAGGAACGATCGCAGAGCAGCGGCGAAGTTCAATCCGATCTGCTCCTTCATCTGCACCTGGTTTACGCCCTGCAACTGAAATTCGACCGGATCTTCCGCCGTCATGATGTTGGTATCGGGCTGGTTCAACCGCGAAATCGAGGAGTACAGAGTGTTCGTCTTGCCCGATCCCGTCGGCCCCGTGACCAGCACCATGCCGTAGGGCTTCAAAATAGCTTTCTCGAATTTCACCAGCGACTCGGCCTCAAAACCGAGCTTGGTCATGTCGAGGCGCAGGTTCTCTTTGTCGAGCAACCGCAGCACGATCTTCTCGCCCCAAAGCACCGGCAGCGTGCTGACCCGGAAGTCAAGCTGCTTCTTTCGTCCGCCGATATTCATCTTCAGCATGATGCGGCCGTCCTGCGGCAGACGCTTTTCGCTGATATCGAGCTTCGACATGATCTTCAGACGCGAGGTGATGGCGTCTTTGAGTTTCATGGGCGGAGACATGATTGACTGCAGCACGCCGTCAATACGGAACCGAACACGGAATTCTTTTTCGTAAGGCTCGATGTGAATGTCGCTGGCGCCGCGCTTCACCGCGTCGCCCAAGATGACGTTCACCAGTTTCACGACGGGCGCTTCGTCGGCGGCCTTCTCCAGCTCTGACAGCTCCACCTCTTGCTGTTCGGCCTGCAGCTCAACGTCGCTGTCGGTGAGCTCCGACATCGACTGCATGACGGTTTCGAGGTCTTCTTCCTTGGCCGTTCCGTAGGCTTTGTCGATTCCGGCCAGGATGGAGCTTTCGGAAGCAACGACTGGCTCGATGTTGAAGCCAGTCATGAACTTGATATCGTCCATGGCGAAGACGTTCGTCGGGTCGACCATGGCGATGGTGAGCGACGCGCCCACACGGCTCAGGGGAAGGATCTGGTAGCGCTTGGCAGTCTCGAACGGAATCAGCTTGACGACGGCAGGATCAATTTCGAAATACGAAAGATTGATGGCGGGAACGCCATACTGACGGGAGAGGAAATTGGTGACGTCTTCGTCGGTCAGAAACCCGAGCTTTACCAGCGCAGACCCCAAGCGGCAGCTCTGTTCCTTCTGAACCTTATTCGCCTGTTCCAACTGCTCTGGTGTGATGATTTTCTCTTTGACGAGAAGATCACCCAGCCGTTGCGACATACGCAGATCTCCTGACCACGTAGATGGAACGACTGCCCGGCAATTGTGCAGGGCAATGGCGCGAAACGCTGCCGATCATTGGGAGAGAATGCAGCCCATTCGCGTTGACATAAATTGTCAACGCAAGCCGATTACTGCACCACTTACTTTGGTACTTGGCCTTAGCTGTTTCTCATCAGACAGCGACAGAAGATGCGGAAATTGCGGGTTTTTGCCACGTACGCGAGGGCGTATCCGCCCCAGTACATGCACTTCAGTAAGTCTGACGGATCACAGGATGCGGGTCCGGCTATGACACCTTGGGCTCGGATAAACTGAATTTGCGATGCCGCGAGCGCCAAAGATTGATCGGGGACAGGAGATCCGGAAGTACTATGCGACGCTCTATCGGGCGTGGGGGCCACAACATTGGTGGCCGGCTGAGACCCAATTTGAGGTCATCGTTGGAGCCTACCTGACGCAGAACACTTCATGGACCAACGTAGAGCGTGCTCTGGCCAATCTGCGGGAGGCGAAGCTGCTCAGTGTTGAGGGAATCCGTATGGCCAAGCGCTCACGACTCGAGCGCCTGCTGCGGCCATCAGGGTATTTTCGGCAGAAGGCCGCGCGCCTCAAGACATTCGTCGCATTTCTGGATGGCAAATACGAGGGTTCCCTCGAAAAGCTCTTTGCGCAGCCCCCCGAGAAGCTGCGAGAGGAACTGCTGAACCTCAAAGGTGTCGGACCGGAAACCGCCGACTCGATCCTTCTCTATGCCGGTAATCATCCCATATTCGTGGTCGACGCGTATACGCGGAGGGTTTTTGATCGACACCGCATTCTGGCGGAGAAGAGCGATTATGAAGAAATCCGCGCGTTGTTCGAGCGATCTCTCGGTCAGATCGCCGGCAAGCAGGAACGCGGTCCGGAGAACAAGCATCAACCGCTTGAGGCCGGCATTCGGGGCGCCGCGCATCCACCGTCCCCGATGAGCACCGCCCATCGCACCGCCCTGGTGCAGGTCTATAACGAGATGCATGGGCTTACTGTCGGTGTCGGGAAGAATTACTGCCGCAAGTCGAAAGCTGCATGCGACGGCTGCCCGCTGCAGCCCTTTCTTCCCGGTACCGGTCCCAGCCGTCCTTACAACAAAGGGATAAAGTAGGGTTGATGCAGTTGCGAGTTGGCCTCCGGATCGCCGGCCCTGTTTTCGTTCTGGGCGTGGCGGCATTCGCTCCACAAACGCTGCGCGAGGCCGCAGATAGTTCAGGCATACTCTTCGGCGCCGCGGTTCGTCCTTCGCTCTTTTCCGAAGCTGCCTATTCCGCTACGTTGGGTCGAGAATTCAACATGATCGAGCCAGAGGATGCAATGAAGTGGTCGGTTGTGCGCCATGGGGAAGACTTTGATTTCCGGAAAGGGGATGAAATCGTTCGCTTTGCCCAGGCTCATGAAATGAAAGTCCGCGGACACTGCCTTGTCTGGGACCATGACAATCCCAGGTGGATCTCCGAACGCAACTTCTCTCCGCCTGAGCTGTCACACCTTCTGCAAGAACACATCAAAACGGAGATGAAGCATTATGCGGGGCAGGTATTCGCCTGGGATGTCGTCAACGAGGCTCTGGACGAAAACGGCAACCCGAAAGACTCGATCTGGTACAACAAACCGGGCATCGGCCTGAAGGAGAAAAAGACTGCATACGTGGAGCAGGCGTTTCGCTGGGCACACGAGGCCGATCCTGAAGCGCTGCTGTTCTACAACGAGGCGGAGGGAGAGGGGCTGAACCGAAAGTCTGACGCGATCTATGCCATGGTCAAAAACTTCAAGGAGCGCGGCGTCCCGATTGACGGAGTCGGATTGCAGATGCACATTTCGCGCCTTGACTACGACACCGAGGCAGTCGCTGCGAACATAGCTCGTCTCACCAAGCTGGGTGTTCAGGTTCACATCACGGAACTCGATATTTCGTTGCCGGTAGATTCCAAAGGCGATGCAGATCAAAGGGATCTGCAGCGGCAGGCAGAGATTTACAGGCGCGTGGCGAGGGCGTGCCTACAAAATCCGGGGTGCACCGCGATTCAGACGTGGGGATTCACTGACAAGTATTCCTGGATCGGATCGCATTCCCACCATGCGCGTGGCGCAGCATTGCTGTTCGATCGCTCTTACAAGCCGAAACCCGCTTACCATGCCGTATTACAGGAGCTTACGTCGGGAGGCAAATCGACTCGATGAAGCTACCAGCAGAGCTCCCGACGCACGCCTCTGCATCTATAATGGCCGCATAGAAAGCAACTTTGCGATCGAGTGCAGTCGAGCGACGTGAGTACCGCCGGCCCAACCCGTGCCCCCAACCGGACCAACCGCAAGCAGGTGATCATTCTGCTGGCGATTGCGGTCGTGTTGCTGTTTGTCGTCCTTGCCTCGCAAACTGCTTTTAATAATACGATCCTGCAGGCTGACACGAATCAGCAGGCGATCATCTTCTATGCCCTGTCGCTACTGATCTCCCTTCTCTTCGTCGCGTTGACTTTTGTGCTCGCGCGCAACCTGCTGAAGCTGTTTGCCGAGCGGCGCATGGGGGTGTTGGGCTCGAAGTTCCGCACTCGGATGCTGGCGGGAGCTCTCCTGCTGTCTTTTGTGCCGGTAATGGTGATGTACTGGTTTGCGTATGGGTTAATGAATCGCTCCATTGATAAGTGGTTCTCGACCCCCGTGGAGGAGGTTCGGTCCGACACGCTAGCCATCACATCGATGACAGCCAAGTACGTGCAACAGAATGCCCAAGCGGAGGCCGTGGCGATTGCCGCATCTCCCGAGGTTGTGAGAGCCGTTTCCGGCCATGGCGTGGCGGGCCTCGTAAACGAATTCCAGCGACATGAAGCAACCCTGCGAGGCGGATTTGCCTTGGCGTTGCGAGACGACAACGCGGAAGCCAGTTTCAATTTGCCTGCGCCCTGGCCCCTCATGAAGGGCACCCTGCCACGGGCCGAATCAGTGGCCGGGCATCCTTCCCAGTTCACCTGGCACGACACGGATTACACATTAGGAAGCGCTGCAGTTCCGGGAGGAGGAATGATCCTGGTTGCCATTCCTCTGCCACCGGAGTTCTCGCAGACGGTGCGCCAGGTAGAGGCCAGCCAGAAACGATATTTTCAATGGAGCCAGGAGCGGCGTCGGGTCCGGCAGACTTACGTCGGACTACTGCTGCTGATCACCATGATCGTCCTGTTCGTGACGACATGGCTGGCCCTGTTCCTGGCGAAGTTGGTCACGCGCCCGCTGGCGGCTTTGGCCGAAGCAACGCAGGAGATTTCGCGCGGCCGTCTGGACTACCGCGTCGATGTAAGCGCCACCGACGAGATCGGGGACCTGGTGCGATCATTTAACCGCATGGCCGAAGAACTCGAGGTCAGCCGGCGCCAGTTGGAGTCTTCGACTCGTGACTTGGGCGAGGCGAACAAGGAACTCGACCAGCGGCGCCGCCAGATGGAAACCATACTCGAGAGCATTCCAACTGGCGTCCTTTCGCTCGACGCCAATCACCGTCTGACCCACACGAATCAGGCCTTCTTGCGCATGTTTCATCCCGAAGGATCGCCGGGCAACCACAATCTTTTCCCGCGTGGGGCCTCGCTCTCGGATGTGTTCCCGGCTGAGATGCTGGAGGATTTTGAGCCACTGCTGCGGCGTGCCGACCGCATGGGCGTAACCACCAGCCAGTTGGAGATTCCGCTCGTGCACGGATCGCTGAATGCTGCGGTCACCGTTGCGCCCCTGCGGCATGAAGGCGAACGCTCCGGCTACGTTGTGGTATTTGAAGACCTGTCAGATCTGCTCAAGGCGCAAAAACAGGCGGCTTGGCGGGAGGTGGCTCGGCGCGTGGCGCACGAGATCAAGAACCCACTGACTCCGATTGCGCTCTCAGCCGAACGGATTCAGCGGCATCTTGATCGGACGACCGCCGCCGAGCGTTCCTCTATGGGCGTGGTGCGCGCTTGTGCCGAAACGATCGCGGGCGCTGTCGAAACCGTGCGCCGCCTGGTGGATGAGTTCTCGACCCTCGCGCGCTTCCCGGTTGCAAAGCCGCAGCCCGCGGACATCAATGAGATTATTGAAAGTGCACTTTCCCTGTTTAACGGCCGGCTCGATGGCATTAGCCTGCATAAATCGCTCGCCGCGGATCTGCCAAAGGTCATGGCCGATCAGGAGGCGATCAAACGCGCTCTCGCCAATTTAGTGGATAACGCGGCGGAAGCGATGCAGAACTCAGTCGTGCGCGAGATTGAAATCTCCACGGCACTGGTGGCCAGCCGCGATGCCGTCGAGATCATTGTGGCCGATACGGGCCATGGGGTCACGCGCGAGCTCAAGGAGAAGTTGTTCCTTCCTTACTTCTCGACGAAGAAGCGGGGCACCGGCTTGGGACTGTCGATCGTAAGCCGCATTGTGGAAGATCACCGGGGCTCGATCCGGCTGGAGGAGAATCGTCCCGTCGGCACGCGCTTTATTGTGGAACTTCCCCTTGTGCCAGAATCGACAGCAGCCACCTTAACTGCAAAACATGCATAAGATCCTGATCGTGGACGACGAAGCCGGAATTCGCGATTCGCTTGCTGGAGTCCTCGGCGACGAAGGCTATTCCGCTGCTTCTGTCGAGAGCGGTGAAGCCTGCTTCGAGTTGCTGCGCAAAACCGCGTTCGATGTGGTCTTGCTCGATATATGGCTGCCCGGGATCGATGGAATGGAAGTGCTGAGCAAGATTCGCGAGCTGGAAACTCCGCCCGAGGTCATCATGATCTCCGGCCACGGCAGCATCGAAACAGCTGTGCGGGCGACGAAGCTCGGCGCATATGACTTCCTCGAGAAGCCGCTCAGCATCGAGAGGACGCTGATCGTCGTCAAGAACGCAATCGATGCCAAGAAGCTGCAGCGCGAAAACGTTGATCTGAGAAGGCAACTGCAAGTCAAGAGCGTCATTGTCGGCGACAGCATCCCGATGAAGGCTCTGCGCCAGCAAATCGCGCTCATGGCGCCCACCAACGGACGTGTGCTGATTTATGGCGAATCCGGCACCGGCAAGGAGATGGTTGCCAATGCCATTCACGCGCAGAGCCTGCGTAAAGACGAGACTTTCGTCGAAGTCAACTGCGCAGCCATTCCCGAAGACTTGATCGAAAGCGAACTATTTGGGCATGTCAAAGGATCGTTCCCGGGCGCCGCTGCCGGTAAGGAAGGAAAATTCCAGAGAGCTCACGGAGGCACGCTCTTTCTTGATGAAGTCGGGGATATGAGCTTGAAGACGCAGTCGAAGGTACTGCGAACTCTGGAGGAGCAGCGGTTCACCCCCGTGGGCAGTGATGAGACGATCACAGTGGATGTGCGCGTGATTGCGTCGACGAACAAGGATCTGGAAGAAGAGATTTCGCGTGGGAACTTCCGCGAAGATCTTTTCTATCGTTTGAACGTAATTCCCTTCTTTGTGCCGCCGTTGCGTGAGCGCAAAGAAGATATTCCGCTATTCACACGCCACTTCCTGAAGGAGCTGGCGGCGACGTATGGGCGCCGTCCACGGGAAATCTCGGATGACGCGATCGAGGTCCTGATGCGCTACTCGTGGCCAGGGAATGTGCGGGAGCTACGCAATTTGATCGAGCGGATCGTGATCATGAATCCCACGACCACGCGCTTTGAGACGAAGCACTTGCCGCCGCTGGTGTATCGTGATGGCGGCCGCCGCGCACCGAAGGGAGAGTTTTCCACTCTGCATCAGGCACGGGATGCTTACGAGCGTGACTACATTTTGAAGAAGCTCGATGAGACCCATGGCAATGTCACGCGCGCAGCTGAGGTGCTGGGGCTGGAGCGAAGCCATCTTTATCGGAAGATGAAAGCGCTGGGAATTGCCGCGAAGGAGTAAGCCTACCGCTTCACCATGTGAATCTCAGTTCCGTTCTTGCGGAACTGCACCTCATCCATCAACTGATTGATCAGAAAAATTCCCCGGCCGTGATTGGAATAAACGTTCTCGCCAACGGTGCAACAGGGAATCGTCTTGGGATCGAATCCTTCGCCAGGGTCGCGCACGACAATAAGAATGCCCCGCTCTTCATCGCAGGCGACGATGCATTCGACATTCTTACTCGGGTCTTCCTTCGCGCCGTGAACTACGGCATTGGCCAGCGCTTCCTGCAAAGCCAGTTCGATGGCGTCTTCTTTGCCATTGGCACATCTCATTTCCCGGACGGCTTCCATGACCTGTGCGACAACCGGGTCAACCGCCTTGCGATCGGCGGCGAGCATGACGCGCACGCGCAAGCTCAACTTCTCTGGATCGAAGTCGCACTCCGGGAAGTGTTCCTCGGCAGGATCCCCAGGCATCTCGTTTGGCTCTTCCGTCCTCACCCGCGTGTGGCGTGCTGCTTATTTGATTCTAGCTGGAATTTACTCAACGCGGCAATAACCGCAAGGTCCGAGCACCGTGACGCATTCCGCGCGATTCATACCTTTAACATCCATTAATCGTTTTGTCGGCCGAGTCGGGGTTGTCTGGATCTCCCGAGCCAGTCGCTTGCGCAAGCATGCGATGCTCCAATTGTCTTCGCCAGTCGAGCGCTTCCACGAAACTGCGCGAGTCACGCCAGCCGGGCTCGGTCTTGACGTAAAGTTCCAGAAAGACTTTGGTCTGCAACATGCGCTCGATCTGCAGGCGCGCGGCGGTGCCGATTTTCTTCAGCATCCGTCCGCCCTTGCCCACCAGAATTCCCTTCTGCCCATCGCGCTCACAATAGATCGTTGCCGCGATGCGGGTGAGCCGCCTGCCTTCCTCAAAGGTGTCGACCACGACCGTGGTGGCGTAAGGAATCTCTTCGCTCGTGTTCAGCAGGACCTGCTCGCGAACGATCTCTGCCGCCATGAAACGCGCTGGTTGATCCGTGATCTCGTCCTCGGGAAAGTATGCCGGACCGGCAGGAAGCGCAGCCAGTATCGACTCGAGCAGGTCATCCAGCCCCTTCCGCTTCAGCGCAGAAATTGGAATTACCTCGGCAAAATCATAGAGATTGCGGTATTCCTCGATCAGGGGCAGCAGCTTCGATTTTTCGCGAAGCAGATCGATCTTGTTCAAGATAAGGAACGCCTTGGCCTTAGAGTGCTTGACGAGATCCATCGCAAACCGATCACGCGGATCGAGCTTTTGTGTCGCGTCAATCATTAGCAGCACAACATCGCAGCCCTCGAGCCCTTCCCGCACTTCGACCATCATCTTGCGGCCGAGAGAGCTATCCGGTTTATGAACTCCGGGAGTGTCAATCAGCACGATTTGGCCGCCATCCTTACCCTTACCCCTGAGAATGTTCATCACACCCTGGATGCGGTTGCGGGTCGTCTGCGGTTTAGGTGAAATGATCGCAAGCTTCTCGCCGACAAGCGCGTTCAGCAGTGTGGATTTGCCAGCGTTGGGCCGGCCGAGGATGCAGACGAATCCGGAACGGAAGGGCATTTTGGCAGCTATGAGCAGTGAGCTATGAGCTTACTAGAAAACCTCCGCATTGTTCGGTTCCAGTGCTTGTGACGATAGGTGGCCGGCTCACCGCTCATTTCTCACGGCTCAAACCACTTTCACCTGCCGCGGCTGCGCCGTGCTCACTCGCACGCGCTCGATCTTGCGATCAGTCGATTCAAGCACCTCGAATCGAAGACCATCTTCCTCCACGGCTTCGCCTCTGCGCGGAATTCTGCCGGCAAGCTCGCTGACCAGGCCGGCGATGGTAGCGGATTCCTTGCCTTCGGGCTTGGTACCGAAGAGCTCGTTCAAGCGGTCTACGTCCATGCTGCCGGAGACAATGAAAGCCCGATCACCATCGCGCACGACCTCAGGTTTGTCGCGCTCATCGCGAATCTCGCCGACAATTTCCTCCACCAAATCCTCGATCGTCACCAGCCCTGCGACACCGCCGTATTCGTCGACCACAATTGCCATGCGGATGTTCTGTTTTTGCATCTCGCGGAGCAGATCGCTTCCCAGTTTGCTCTCGGGGACGTAGTAAACATCTCGGCGCATGATGCTGTCGAGGTTGCGCACGTGCGCTTCGGCGTCAGGAACCTGAAGCACATCCTGCGTGTAAACAATGCCTTTGATGTTGTGAATGCTGCCCTCGAATACGGGAACGCGGGAATAGTGCTTGTCGCGCAACATCTCGATGAATTGTTCCACGGTTGTGTTGGTGGGAACGGCGAACATGGCGGGGCGCGGCTTCATCGCCTCGCGAACAGTCTTTCCGCTGAATTCCACCACTGATTGGATCAGATCCCGATCGCCTTCCTGAATAATGCCCTCTTCCTGGCCCGCTTCAATGAGGGCATCCACTGCCTCGGCCGCAGTCTCGGGCTGTTCGGCGGTATTCGTACGCGTTAGTGTCGCAACCGACTGCAGAAAGCCGAGCACGATCGTAACTGGCATGACCAGATAGATAAGGCCCTTCAGAACAAGGGTCCAGCGTGTTAACCACTCTCCTTTTGTACGAGAGAAAAACACGAAGGGCAGAAAGCGATTGCACAGTAAAACGATCAGCACGAGCCCGAACGCCGCTTGCAGCAGCTCATAGATGCTCCAGTCCTTATCCCGGAAAACGAGATAGCCGATCAGCACGGCGATGGCGGCCATTGTCAATTGCCCCAGAACTGCCATGGAAAGAGCCGCCCGCGTACGCCCCACGCCAAGCCGGGGCTCGACTTTCTGCTCGAATACATCAATATTGTCCTGAAAATCGCGAGAGAGAAATTTGCCCGCCTCTTGATAGACGCGGTCCACGTAGGAAACCAGAATAAGCAGGCCAACAAGCAGGATCAGCGCCAGGGCGAGAGAAAAGATCACGGCGTCCTCCGCATGGGTCCGGACCGCGACCGGCGATCGAGGGTCGCACGCGTCCGCCCGACCTCTCCGCCGCGCTCGGTCAGCGATGAGGGAAGTCCGAGCCTTAGGCGCAAGGTGGCCTCCTTGCGCGCCATCTTTCCATTATCTCGCTCATGATCGTAGCCCGCCAGATGAAGAATCCCGTGGAGCGCCAGGATTTTCACTTCGATAGCCGGAGAGTGACCGAGCTTTGCGGCATTTTGAACAGCGATATCGGCGCAGATGGCGATCTCGCCCGCAAAAGGCCGCTTGCTCCCGTTGCGGGATGAATGATAGGGAAAAGACAGCACGTCGGTGGGCGCGTTCTTTTTCCGAAATTGCAGATTTAGCGAGCGCATGGCAGCGCTGCTGGTAAGGAGTACGTCGACGGCCCCAAGCAAGCCCGCCGCGCGGCGCGCGCGAAGAACGAAGCGTCTTACCGCATCTTCGCTCAATCCCGCGACTGTCTTTTCGATAATGATCAACCGACAGCCTCTTTGCCGTACCGTTAAAGCAAACAGGAGGGCCGATGCTTCAGCCCTCCCGCAATTTGTGCCACTCTACTGCCGTGTTTCGGCGGACGAGCCTTTTTCCCCTTCGGAGCCGGGAACGGGCTCGGCAGTTTTCGGCTCTCCGAGCAGAAGCATCTGCTGTTCGGCCACCCGCGTCTTGTGCTCGTCGTAGGCACGGACAATGCGCTGGACGAGATGGTGCCGGACGACATCTCCTTCGTCGAAATGGACGAAGGCTAATCCGTCCACGTTCCTCAAAACTTCAATGGCTTCCAGCAAGCCGCTTCGGCGTGCGTTCGGAAGATCGATCTGGGTTATGTCACCCGTGATGACAGCCTTGGAGTTGAAGCCGAGCCGGGTAACGAACATCTTCATCTGCTCGGAAGTCGTGTTCTGCGCCTCATCGAGAATGACGAAGGAATCGTTTAACGTGCGGCCGCGCATGAACGCGATCGGCGCGATCTCGATCACGTTCTTTTCGAGATAGCGATCGACCTTCTCGGGATCGAGCATGTCGTACAGCGCGTCATAGAGCGGACGAAGATACGGATCGATCTTGTCCTGCAGCGTGCCGGGCAAAAATCCGAGGCGCTCGCCCGCCTCCACGGCCGGCCGGGCAAGGATGATTCGGTTCACCCGCTTCGCCAGCAAGGCGGAGATTGCCATAGCCACAGCGAGATAGGTCTTGCCGGTTCCCGCTGGACCTACACCGAACACCATGTCGTGCTTCTCGATTGCTTCGAGATAGCGGCGCTGGTTGCTGCTCTTGGGCTGTATCGTGCGGCGTCCGAACGAGCGCTGTTTGCCGGCATCGGCCAGACCACGCAATGTCGAATTCGGATCCGATGTGAGCACGCGCAGCATGCTGTTCAGGTCGCCGTTGCTGAACGCGTAGCCGGAGCGCTGCAGGCTCTCATAGTCGGTGAAGACCTGTTCGGCGCGAGCCACGTCGCGCGCCGCGCCCTCAAGCTCAATCGAGTTCGACCGAAGATTGATGGTGACGTTCAGACCATCTTCCAGGAGCCGTACATTCTCGTCCCGGGTACCGAACAAGGTCTCAATGTTGGGACTAACCCCAATGCTTTTCTTCATGCTTGTGTTTTACGTTGGTGCGCCTCCCCAGGCTGGAACGCGGGCTTCGAGCCGAACTCAAAATCCGGCGAAAACGGAACACACCAATACCTGCTCATCGACAAAGCAGGGTTTTGCTTGGAGACGGGATCAGTCGAACTGCGCATGCCCAACGGGCAAGTCACTACCATTAACTAACAGCCTACCCCGGAGATCGGAGGGGAGTCAATGGGAACAAACTCTAGGCTTTCGCGGAACTTACGTCG
>Ga0335070_10007712_pt1 | contig 12609 bp, 11 predicted proteins | sample Lox_Sample_13_FD_206722 | JGI IMG/M metagenome (GOLD analysis project Ga0335070, IMG submission 206722) | Soil microbial communities from Loxahatchee National Wildlife Refuge, Florida, United States - Lox_Sample_1.3 | ecosystem: Environmental > Terrestrial > Soil > Wetlands | place: USA...
GAGGCTCACCGATCTGTGGGATTGGATCACAACCCCGTGAACACCGGCCGCATCAGCAGTCCTGAGGATCGCCCCGAAATTTCTCGGGTCCTCTACGGAATCCAAAAGAATAAACAGAGGAATTTCCCCTTTTCTTAAAGGAATGGAGATAAGGTCATCCAGACTTACGTAGGCCCTTTTCATGGCCCTTGCAGCCACCCCCTGGTGCCCCTTGGGGAACCGGGTATCAAAAAAAGTGGTGCCGGCAAACTCTACAGGAACTCCCTTTAATTCAGCCGCTTTTCTGATCTCCGATACCCTTTCATGCCTTCCTGAAGCAAGATACACCGTTTTTATGTTCCTGTCAGCTTTTAAGGCTTCAAGAACAGGGTTGAAGCCGAAAATCCATCCTTCTGGCTGCATAGTCATTGTTTTCCTTTTTAAAAACTTGACCTCATTCACTTGACAGGCAAACTGAGATATGCAGGTCCTTTTCCTTCAATAGGATATACCTTATCAGAGGTGAAAAAGAGTGTCAACTGAACCAATCTGGTACGAACAAAGGGTCGCATGCACTTTTTCTCATTTACAATGAAAAGATCCCCGGCATGTATAGAGAAGCCCGCACCATACCGATCGCGACAACCGCAGGCTTTCGTGCAGCCTGACACGAACCACTTGAGGTATTGAGGGTAAGCTGTTTGACAAATTCCCATTCAACTGACAAAATATACTAAATGACTTTAATGCCAAAAATGATCAGGGTTCTCTCATGAATTCAGTAAATATCATTCACATTGAAACCCTGAATCTTTGCACAAGACACTGCTGGTACTGCAAATTCGGGCAGAATCGACAGGACCCTTCAACTCTCCGCATGACCGACGAACTTATCGAGACAATAGCTGACACCCTCCATGACATAGACTACAGCGGACGCATTTCGCCTTTCGGCATCAATGAACCTCTGTTAGACCCAAGGATGCCTGAAATGATCTCTCTGTTGCGCTCAAAGTGTCCGAGGGCTTTCATCAGCCTGGTGAGCAACGGTGACTTGCTGACACGGGAGCTGTATGAAACTTTGGTAGCTTCCGGGATGGACGCCCTGGGATTGAGCTGCCACGACGAGTCCAGCTGGCAACGGCTAAAACCCTATGCCAGGTATCCAAATGTGAGGCTCATCGATATGCGCCGTCCTAAAGAGATTCTCTCTAACCGGGGTGGCGAGGTCAAGTTGCGCAACTCAATTCCGCAAACCAACAAGCCCTGTTTTGTCCCTCTCAAAACTCTGGAGATCCGTTCAAACGGTGATGTCGTTTTATGCTGTAATGATATGTATTCTGATGTTGTCATGGGGAACATCGCTTTTCAACCACTTGAAGAAATCCGGAACTCCAAGCAGTTCCTCAATTACCGTTCAAAGCTGGCTTCCGCTGACAGGAGAGGCCTAAAACTTTGTGAGGTTTGCAACCGTACCGGAGGCAATTGCAATTGGAAATTCCCCTTGGAGGATTTTGACTGGATTCCAAAACCCTTGAGGAAGGCGGTGTACCGCTGGACACCTGCAACCGTGAAGAAACTCGTTAAGAAAGTGGGGAACCTATAGATATATTCTCTCTGCAGCGGTGTCGGGTAGCTGCATTAACTTCAAAAAGAAGATGCCGAATTATCCAGGAAGAAACTCCCGTATTGTTCCACGATTTTTTTGAGAGCAAAGATTTGAGCCCCGCTCTGTTTGACAAATTCTCAGTCAGCTTATTAGTATAAGGCCGACCATGAGCTGTGCAATAATCGCGGTTCTCCCATGCAGCTTTTTACTATTATCGAAATAGAAACCCACAACCTTTGCACCCGCAAGTGTTGGTTCTGCAAGCATGGGCAGGTGCGACAAGATGAATCAACCGCATTTATGCCAGACGACCTCATTAGAAAAATATCTGACAATCTCCAGGATCTTGGTTTTCGCGGACGCATTTCACCGTACAGCATAAATGAGCCATTTCTCGACCCAAGGATACCTGACATTATCCGTCTGTTTCGCTCCAAGTGCCCTGAGTCCTTCATTAGTCTTGCAAGCAATGGCGACTTACTTTCAGAAACGCTTTATCAATCCCTCCTCGTTGCTGGTCTTGATGCACTTGGACTCAGCGTCTACGATGATAGTTCATGGAAACGCTTGAAAGCATATGCCTGCTATTCCGATGTGAGGATAATCGATTACCGTCGTCGTAAGTTCGAGAATCGCGGGGGAGAGGTCAAGCGTGGCACATTTTCCCCTCTTACTGATAGATCATGCCATCGACCCTTCGGAATGATGGTTATTCGGGCAACTGGGGATGTCGTCCTGTGTTGCAGTGATATGTATTCTGATGTTGTTATAGGCAATGTGGTAGATCAGAGACTCGAAGAGATTTGGGAATCAGAGAAGTTTCAGCGCTACCGTTCCCTTTTGCTTTCCCCCACTCACCGGAAAGGGTTAAAGCTCTGCCAAGCCTGCAGCCATGACGGGTCCGCTTGCCTTACGAGATTTCCCTTTGAGAACTTTGAATGGATTCCAGAACCCCTGAGGGGTCTGCTCTATAGATGGACACCACCAGGGGTGAGAGCATTTGTTAAGCGAACATTGGGCAAGGAATAACTACATAAGCGCCAGAAAGCGCCTCTCATACTGCTTGACTATCCTATCCAGACCAAAGGATTGAGCCCTTCTCCTTGCTTCCTCGGATAAGCTCTTCCTCAGTTCATGATCACTCAATACATCAACCATGGCCTGAGCCAATGCCTTTTCGTCCTTTACTGGCACAAGGAGTCCATTCTTCCTGTCTTCAATTATTTCGGAAGGTCCCGAGGGGCAGTCTGTAGAAATGACCGGTAACCCTAAAGCCATGGCCTCCACAATAACATTGCCAAAGCCCTCGTAGAGGGAAGATAAAACAAAAACCGATGACCTTGCCATATATTTAAAAGGATTCTCTTGAAATCCCAAAAACTGAACATCTCCCTCAATACCCAGTGCTTTCACCATCCGGGCAAGGTTCCCTTCATCCTCCCCTTTGCCGATGATAACCAGCCTGCAGGGGCTGGACTGTCTCACTGCAGAGAAGGCTTGCATTAGATGCGGATAACCCTTCTGTTTCGTCAGCCTTCCTACTGCAACCACTATCGGCACATTCTCAAAGAACCAGGGATGATACACCGGTTCATGTGAGAGCATCTCTGCCTCGATTATGTCTATGGGATTGTAGATCACCTCGATCTTCTCCTGAGGAAGGCTGAAGGCTTCGATCAAGTCCTTCTTGATTCCCTCGGACACTGCTACGATTCTGTCAGCTTTCGGATAGGTATGCTTCATAAGATATCTTGTTATTCCACCGTAAGGTTCATTGTTGAGATTCACAGAAGGATGGGTCTGTTCGGATGCAATCATTTTGCACCTCACCCGGGACAATACCTTGGCCAGAATCACGGTGATATTGGTACTGGTCAAGAGACTGAATACAATATCAGGGTGAGTCTTCTTTATTACAACAGCAAGCCTGACAATCTTTCGGATGAAATTACCTGTGAGCTTGAAGATGTTCCAGGTCGGGGGGATGTCTAATATGATGACGTCTACATCTCCCGGTAAGGGGTAATCAAAGATTGGCTCATACAGAACAAGGGTTAAGGAAAACTCATGTTTATCCAACCCCCTTAACAGATTGACGGCCACCCTTTCAGAACCTCCTCCCCTCAGGCTGTGGATGACCATCATCAGCTTTTTCATTTATTGCTTACCCTCTCCGTTCTTTTGTCATTTCATTTCCCAAGCTCCCATCGCACCAGATACAGAATACTTCTGTATTTTCTTTGAATCCACAAAGTTACCGCAGGAGGAAGAAGTATATTGACAACCATGGCTGACTTCCTGAGAACTCTGTACAAAAAGCCATCTGTGGGCAGAAAATCCTTAAAGAGCAGTGCGTCCTTCAAGGCCCTTACTTTCCTCTTCTCTAAGCCATGAATGAGAATCTTATACATGGCCACCTCAGCTTCTATCCTCTTTTTTATAAGGGAACTATCATATCCGAGTCTCTCCGCGTGGGCCTCCACGTGTTTCTCTACCATCACTATATTGTTGATTGCATGGCTCAGTTTCCTGACTGTTAACAGATTACCCCCCGATATATTGTTCCCGTGCAACCTGTAATATCCGAGCGGTTTCTTTATTAAGCGTAATTCCCTCGTGTAAAAGGGCAAGACATAATGAAGATACACATCCGGCGCTCGCAAGTCTTCAGGCCAGGGGATGGCCTTTTTCAGGCATTCTGCTCTTATGGTCATGCCCGATGTAGGAGCGAACCAGGGAAGTGTGCCGCTGAGATAGCTGTTCAGATAACGCTTCCCTGACTGGGTGCCCTCTTCGGATGACGGAACCGGGTAGATATACCAATCAATTAAATGGTGGTCGTTGTTAATGACTGCCATATAATGGTACACAAAATCAACAGAGTCAGATTTCCTGAACTCCTCAAATACCTGCTGCAGTTTCTGGGAATGCCAGTAGTCATCGGCATCAAGAAAGGCGACAAATTCACCCTTTGAAACCGCAACTCCCCTATTGAAAGCAGCCGCTTGCCCCCCATTTTCCTTGTATATGCAGGTAACCCTGTCTTCATACTTTTTGAGTTTTTCCCGGGAATCATCTGTAGAGCCGTCATCAATGACGATGATTTCTATCTCCCTTGCAGGAAAGGTCTGTTGCAGGATACTGTCCAGTGCCTCCTCAATGAAGTGGCCATAGTTACGGTTTGCCATGAGCACCGAAAATACGGGTCTTTTATCGATTATTATTCCCACAATAGAGGTCCCGTGGATGAGTCTCTTTTCTAGAGAATAGTGTGCATAACTATCTCATTCCAGTACGCTGTGGATAACTACCATGAGGTTTACCATATGCCCTATTATAGCCTTGAAAGGCGCATTTTCGCGAATGACCCATTACTAACGAGATATTCTCTCTCCAGAACCCTTATCCTTTACCCCTTTCCCTTCCTTTCCTTATATTTTTCTATTTACATACCCCTCCATTGAGGACTATACTAAGACCCAAAATTCTTGTCTGAGTCACCGAAAAGGTGAGAAGGGAACAGGTAATCTTTTAAGTGAGTGAGAGGAAGGGGCAGATAGCATGGTAAGGTTATGGGCGATAGCTCTCACATATCTCATAGCTGCGGTAATAGCGGCCTCTTCTGTCCTTGCGCAGGAACAACTCCCTGTTGTAAATTCCATTGAGGTGAAAGGCCTAAAAAGGGTCGAGGAAGGGGCGTTAAAGTCCAAGATTACCCAAAAGGTCGGTGAACCGCTTTCCAATGAAAAGGTCTCTGAGGACATTAAGAATATCTTCAAGATGGGATATTTTGATGATGTGAAGACCGAGATAGACCCGATGGAAGGCGGCATAAAGTTAATCTATGTGGTGAAGGAAAAGCCGACCATTATCAGGGTTGAGTTCCAGGGCAACAAGGAACTCGAAGATGACAAATTGAAGGAAAAGATATCCGTCACTGTGGGCTCAATTGCAGACACCACCCTGATACAGGATAATGCAACAAAACTGCAGCTTTTTTATGAGGATGAGGGATATTGGCTGGCAACGGTTGTTCCCGTGGTTAATAAGATTAGCGAAAACGAGGTCTACCTTACCTTCCAGATCGATGAAGGGAAAAAGGTCAAGGTCAGGGACATACGAATAGTGGGAAACAAGGCTATCTCGTCTGGCAAGATTAAGGGTGTCATGAAAACCGGCACATGGAAGATTTACTCCTTCATATTCTCATCGGGGTACTATAAAAAGGATGTCATGAATGTTGATTTGGACGCCATAAAGGACCTTTACTTCAATAATGGCTATATCAAGGTTATTGTTGCAGACCCCGAGATACTGCTTACCGAAGACAAGAGCGGGATGACAATCACCATCAACATTTCCGAAGGAGATCAGTACAGGGTCTCTTCAGTATCCCTCACTGCCTATAAAGCATTCACTGAAGCAGAGTTGAGAGGGCGGATAAGCGCCTCTCCGGGCGCCATATTCAGCAAAGAGGTGGTGAGGGCAGACATCACCTCCATAACAGACCTCTATACCCAAAACGGTTATGCCCTGGCAAGTGTCTATCCTGACATAATGCCCGATGACGCCACAAAGCAGCTCAGCCTCACCTATAAGGTGGAGGAAGGGAAAATCTACCGGGTAGGAATGATCGAGATAACCGGCAACACCAAAACAAAGGACAAGGTCATACGAAGGGAGATACGCATTGATGAAGGAGATATATTCAACAGCGCCCTCCTGAAGAGGAGCTACGAGAGGCTCAATAACCTCAACTATTTCGAAACAGTGGACCTGGTCCCGAAACCGAAATACGAGGAACAACTCCTGGATGTTGACGTGAAGGTCAAGGAGAAGTCCACCGGGTTTCTGAGTGTCGGTGGTGGGTACAGTTCGGTGGATAAGTTCGTCGCAATGGTGGATATCACCCAGGCCAATCTTTTCGGGACAGGGAGGTATCTCAGGGCGAGGGGAGAGCTGGGCGGCAATATATCAAATTTTACATTGTCATACAAAGACCCGTGGTTTATGGACAAGCCCGTTGTATTCTCTGTTGATGGATACCTCACCAGGCAACAGTATCCCGACTACGAAACAAAGGCAATAGGAGGTGATTTTGGATTCGGCAAGAGCTTCGGTGAGTATTGGGGAGCCAACATAATGTACAATTTGTCAAAAGTGACCGTCTTCGGAGTATCTAGTACAGCCTCCACTGTTATTAAGTCTCAGCAGGGTACAGCCATCACAAGCAGTATTACTCCCTCCATAACCAGGGACTCCCGCGACAGCTATATTGACCCTTCATCCGGTTCAAGAAACTCTGTTTATTTTACCTTTGCCGGCCTTGGCGGAGATAATAAATTCGTCAAAGGGCTCGCTGATTCTGCGTGGTTTTTCCCACTGGGAAGTACCGGCACCACCATCATGGTGAGAGGGCGCATAGGATATGCAAAAGGGATATTCAACGAGACACTCCCCCTCTATGAGAACTTTTGTGTTGGCGGCATATACACGGTGAGGGGAATCGGGTATTGCCAGGCCGGTCCGAAAACTGATCAGGGAGAGTATATAGGCGGCCCAAAGGAACTGATATTTAACACGGAGTACGTATTCCCCATAGTGAGGGAATTGAAACTTAAGGGAGTTGTCTTCTTCGACGCCGGAAATGCATACGCAGCAAACGAGGCCTATGGAACATTAAGACCCACTGCAGGGGCGGGAATCCGGTGGATATCTCCCATGGGGCCTCTCAGGGTGGAGTGGGGATATAATTTGAACAGAAGACCCGGAGAAATTTCTAACAAGGTAGAATTCACCTTCGGCAGTTTCTTCTGATAAATTCTTGGGAAAGAGCAGGCATAGAATATCCTTAGTCAGTAAGAGTGCTGAGATTTTGAGATAATAACGAGGAGGACGAAATGAACAAAAAAAAAGGTGTGAGGATCATAGTGCTTTTGTTTTTGGCAGTGCTCATCCCCGTGACATTTACTGCGGTGAGCGCTTCCGGAGAAGATGTGGTGAAGATAGGGTATGTGGACCTGAGAGTTGCATTGAATGAATCTGAGGCAGGGAAGAAGGCAAAGATCGAACTGGAATCCCTCATAAAGACAAAACAATCCTCCATAGAAGAGAGAGGCAAATCCTTAGAAAGACTTAAAGGGGATTTTGAAAAACAGGCGTCAGTACTCTCCGCGGATGCGAGGAAGAGCAAGGAGGAGGAGATCGAGAGGCTCATGAGGGATTATCAGAGGCTGGTGCAGGATTCCCAGAACGACGTAAAGAAAAAGGAGGGTGACATTACCGGCTCTATTCTGAAAGAACTGAGGGATGTTGTCCAAAAGATCGGTCAGGAAGAGGGATACTCCGTCATACTGGAGAATGTGGAGGGCATGATTCTCTATTCAAGGAAAGATCTGGATATTACCGAAAAGGTAATAAAGAACTACAACGACTGGAAGGCGAAACAGAAGAAATAACTCTCAAACGAAGGAGAAAAGGGTGGTACGAATCCCCCTTAATCCGCCTTTGTGAAAGAGGACCAAGGGGGATTCATTTTACGGAATAGCTCCTCATGAAACTGAAAGAACTTGCATTGCTCCTACATGGAGAACTGAAGGGGGACCCGGATACGGAGATCCTGGGTGTTGCCGGAATCCACGACGTTAAGGAGGGGGAAATCACCTTTCTCTCCGATCCGAAGCTGCTCAAGGAATGCGCACACAGTAAGGCATCGTGTGTGATTGTCAAAGATGTTATCCCCGATATGGACAAACCCCAGATTGCAGTGAAGAACCCCCAGTATTCCTTTGCTCAACTGCTGGGGCACTTCTTCCCCAAACCGCTCCCTGCTATGGGCGTGAGTTCCCTTGCCTTTGTCTCCCCATTAGCTATGGTGGGAAAGGAGGTCTCCATCCAACCCTTTGCGTATATCTGTGATAACGTGACGATCGGGAGGGATACAGTAATTTATCCTGGTGTGTTCATTGGTGAAGGTACCGTGATTGGTGACGGGTGCACGATATATGCCAATGTGACGATAAGGGAAAAGGTAACGGTGGGCAATCGTGTGATGATCCATTCCGGTTCCGTCATAGGTTCTGATGGTTTTGGCTATGTGTGGGAGGAGGGAAGGCATTACAAGATACCCCAGGTCGGCGGGGTCATCATAGGTGAAGACGTGGAGATTGGCGCGAATGTCACCATAGACAGGGCGACCACAGGGAATACCGTCATAGGAAGGGGCACGAAGATCGACAACCTTGTTCAGATTGCGCATAACGTAACCATTGGCGAACACTCCATTATCGTGGCACAGGTAGGAATCGCGGGAAGCAGCGAAATAGGCAACTTTGTTACCCTGGCAGGACAGGCAGGCATCCCAGACCATGTCAAGATAGCCGATGGCTGTATTATCGGGGCACAGGCCGGAGTGATAGGGAATCTCTCCAAGGGTATCTATCTAGGTTCTCCAGCAATGCCCCACAGGGATTGGCTTAAATCAACCGCATTATTCGCCAGACTTCCGGAGCTCAACAAAAGGATAAAAGAACTCGAGGAGAAGGTAATGACCTTAGAGAGGAGGAACTCATGATGGATATCAGAGAGATACAGAATATTCTCCCCCACCGGTATCCCTTCCTTTTAGTCGACAGGATACTCGAAATGGACAAGGGAACAAAGGCCGTGGGAATAAAGAACGTAACGGTCAATGAACCGTTTTTTATGGGACATTTCCCCGGCAACCCCATAATGCCCGGGGTTCTTATCGTTGAGGCGTTGGCGCAGCTTGCAGGGCTACTCGCTTTTCTCTCCGGTGTCCAGGGTGATGCTGTGTATTTCATGAGCATAGAGAAGGCAAAATTCAGGAAACCCGTTGTGCCGGGTGACCAGCTCAGGCTCGAGATAACTACACTTCACCAGAGGGCAAATGTCTGGAAATTTTCAGGGAATGCAAAGGTGGATGAAAAAATTGTGGCAGAGGCGGAATTTACCGCCATGGTTCTTAAAAAAGACGAGTCCAAGGAGCGCTAATGGCAACAGAGATACACACTACCTCAATCGTAGACAAAAAGGCAGCCATTGATGAAGATGTAGTTATAGGGCCTTTCTCCATAATCGGCAGCGGCGCAACCATCAGAAAAGGGACAAAAATAATTTCCCACGTGGTGATCGAGGGGAAGACAGAGATCGGAGAAGAATGCACCGTATATCCGTTCACGAGCATCGGTCTTCCCCCTCAGGATCTGAAGTATCGCAATGAAGAGACAGGGGTCAGGATTGGAAACAAAAACATCATACGGGAATATACGACCATTCACCGGGCCTCCGTTGGTGGTAGTGGCGTGACCGTAGTCGGAGAGAACAACTTCCTCATGGCATATGTTCATATCGCCCATGACTCCAAGATCGGCAGCCATGTCATCATGGCAAATGCGGCAACCCTTGCTGGCCACGTTGCTATAGAAGACCACGCGGTGATCGGGGGACTCGTGGCCATCCACCAGTTCACAAGGATCGGTGCCTACTCCATGGTGGGAGGATTCAGCGGCATAGGCCAGGACATCCCTCCTTATATGATTGCCTCAGGCGCGCGGGCAAAGCTCTTTGGGCTGAATACCATAGGTCTGAAGAGACATGGATTCTCCGATGCAACCATCGCTGAGCTGAAAAAGGCATACAAGATACTTTTCAGGGAAAAGCGGACGCTAAAGGATGCCATTAAAAGGGTCCAGGCAGAACTGCCGTATACGGATGAGATAAAGCACCTTATCGAGTTCATTGAAAAAAACAAGCGAGGCATCTGCAGATAAAGGGCTTTGAGTAATGGTCATAACCTCTCAGAAAAATTTAGATTAATCGTTGTATTTTCAACGCACGTGGCACAGTGGAAAAAGTTCGTATCTTGCCAAAGGCTGGTCAGCCAGGACCCAGATTTAATTTTTTCTGACCATACAAAAAGAATTGGTTTGAAAAAGAAATGAAAAAGGTCGGTTTAATTGCAGGCATGGGAGGACTGCCCAAGGTCATTGCCGCGGAGGCAAGGGCCAAGGGATACCATGTGAGTGCGGTTGCCCTCGAGTCACTTGCGGATAAAGGGTTAGCGTCGCATGTAGATGAGATAAAATGGGTGAACGTGGGAAAACTGGGAACGATCATTGATTCCTTTAAACGTGCGGGGATAACAGAAGCGGTCATGGCAGGAAAGGTACCCAAATCTCTCATGTATAAGGGAACCATAAAGCCCGACCTGAGGGCGATGAAATTGCTCTTCACCTTGAAGGACAGGAGCGATGACTCTATACTCCTTGCCATCACAAAGGAACTCGAAAGTGAAGGAATCACCCTTTTGAAGACCACCGATTTTTGCGCTTCTATGCTCACTCCTGAAGGAGTTCTCACAGAAGAGGGGATTACGGAAGATGAGCAGAAGGACATCCTGTTCGGCTGGAAGATCGCAAAGGAGATGGGCAGGCTTGACATTGGTCAGACAGTAGTAGTGAAGGACCGCGCGGTCATGGCCGTGGAGGCCATAGAGGGAACGGACGAGGCAATAAAAAGGGGAGGCACTTACGCACGCGAGGGTGCCGTGGTGGTAAAGGTGAGCAAACCCCATCAGGACATGAGGTTCGATGTCCCGGTGGTGGGATTACGCACTCTGAAGGCCATGATTGACGTGAGGGCAAGGGTCCTTGCGGTGGAGGCAAAAAAGAGCATTCTCCTTCAAAGGGAGCACTTTCTAAAAGAAGCGGAAGAGGCAGGGATATCGGTGGTAGGCCACAGGGACAAGCACTGAGTGTCCTGCCGTTTTTTAATTGCACTTGCCACCACTTTATCTTGACTTTACAGACAATGTCTGAAAGAGCAGCCGCGCGTTGTACACCGACAAGTTCACAGGAAAGAAGATAGTCTGTGACTTACGAATTCCGAAAGAAAGCCTCAGCCGATCACTGCATCATTTCTTCTCAAGCACGTTCTTCAAATGATTCAGGCCCGACGCCGCAGTCGGCCATCCTGCGTAGAAAGCGATATGCGTGATCGCGGCCACGATTTCTTCCTTTGTCAGTCCGTTCTCAAGACCCTTCTTCAGATGGAACTCGACCTGTTCGATGCGGTTCAGCGCGACCAGGCACGTGACCGTAATCAGGCTCTTGTCGCGTTGCGAGAGCGGCGGCCGCTTCCAGACATCGCCAAAAAGAACGTCCTGGGTCAATTGTGCATAATCGGGTGCCAGCGCCTGTAACTCATCCGTCGCTTTCTTTACGTCACTGTCTGCCATATGAACCTCCACTTTCTCTGAGTAATGCTGAATTTAACGGCTTACGGCTGCAGCAGGACCTTGATAGCGCGACGCTCGTCCATCGCACGATAGCCCTCCGCCACTTGGTTGAGGGGCAGCGTCAGATCGAAGACCCTGCCGGGGTGGACATGCCCATTCCACACCAGATTTATCAAGGCGGGAAGGAAGCGGCGCACTGGCGCGGGTCCGCCGTGAAGGTGGACATGGGCAAAGAACAGCTCCTGGCCGTTGAGTTCGACCCCGTGCGGAACACCGACATAGCCTACAAATCCGCCCGGTCGAGTGGAACGGATCGCCTGCATCATCGACTCTTGCGTGCCGACGCATTCGAGCACAGAGTCGGCGCCGATTCCCCTGGTCAGTTCTTTGATCCGAGCTATGCCATCTTCACCACGCTGGGTCACGATCTCCGTTGCGCCGAATTCACGGGCGAGCTTCTGCCGCTTCTCGTGGCGGCTCATGGCGATGATCCGTTCAGCACCCATCTGCTTCGCCGAGAGCACGCCAAGGAGGCCCACTGCGCCATCACCGACGACCGCCACCGTTTTGCCAGGCTTTACATCTGCCGCAACTGCAGCAAACCACCCCGTCCCCATGACATCGGAGAGGGTAAGTAGACTCGGGATCATCTCCTTTGACGGGATTGCCGGCGTCGATACCAGCGTGCCATCCGCAAGCGGGACGCGCAGGATCGGAGCCTGCGCCTCACTAATAAACTTCTTGTCCCGGCAGGATGTCTGAT
>Ga0335070_10007713_pt1 | contig 12608 bp, 9 predicted proteins | sample Lox_Sample_13_FD_206722 | JGI IMG/M metagenome (GOLD analysis project Ga0335070, IMG submission 206722) | Soil microbial communities from Loxahatchee National Wildlife Refuge, Florida, United States - Lox_Sample_1.3 | ecosystem: Environmental > Terrestrial > Soil > Wetlands | place: USA: Florida...
ATCGGACATGGCCCCAGGCCTGCCGGAGGAGCTTCCCCCGGCCGAGCAGCGCGGTCACACGGTCGGCCCGTGCGGCGGAGATGGCGGGGTCGAAGCCCGCCTGCTCCAGCTCGGCGTCGAAGGTCTGGATGAACCGGCGATAGCTGTACGTGCCGGCGGCGATGAGATCGCGATAGGCGTTCTCCACCAGCGCCTCGCGCAGGGACTCGTCCCGGAAGGCGCGGATGACCTCGTCAAGATTGGCGAAGTCCTTCCGCAGCGGCAGGTAATGGACCATGGGCTGCAGGAGTCCCGAGTATCGCCCCTCGAACAGGATCTGGCAAGTCCGGAAGGCGGCGGCCTCGAAGTGCCGGGGGCTGATGGTCCGGTAATAGATCTTGTCTTCGAACTGCCAGAGGACTTCCCGGTAGGCCTCCTCGAATGTGAGGTGGGGGCGCGTCGCCGCTAGGCGCTCATAGGCCGGCCGCGCCAGGTTGTCGATGTCGAAGATGCTGACGCCCGCCTCCACGCCGAGGATGGCCTTGCAGCTGGCCAGGAACGTGTAGTAGCGCCGGCCGTAGAGCCGCTTGCCCTCCTCGGACTCGATATCCAGGCTGAGGTCCAGGCCGCGGGCCAGCTCCTGGAATCGCTCGGCGATAAGGTGCTTCTCCTGGGAGCCGCGGCCCATCCAGAAGGGGAGCTGCCGCCCCCGGTAGCCGATGTCGATGGGGCGCTCCCGGCTGGGGCGCGCCAGCGCCCGGCCCGCCTGGACCAGCTCGTCGCTGACATATCCCGGCAGCGTGTAGATGAGCCGCTCGACCCCCGTGCGCTTGCCGTAGGTCTCGGCGAAGTGGGGGGGCTCGACCAATGTGTAGACGCAGGCGATGCCGCAGTCCCGGATGAAGGCGGCGCGTTGGGGCCAGTAGCGGTGCTCATCCTGGAAGAAGGCGATCCGGTAGCTGCCCCCGGCCTGCCTGAGGTAGGCCAGGAACCGGGGGGGGAGGCTGTACGGGTACCAGCCGTACACCGAGTAGTGGACCAGGATGACCGCGAACTCCAGGCCCTCCAGCGCCGGCGGGAATCCCAGCTCCGTGTTGAGCGCCCAGACACGGAACCGGGAGTGGGCGGGGAAGGCGTTGACATGCTCCATGACGGTGGGCGCATTCGAGACCAGGGGCCGGTGATAGAGGAGCAGGATGCCGTTCACGCGATGCGGTGCCATGGCAGCGGGACGTTCCTCACTCGCGACGATTGTCGGGCATGGGCCCGTATGGACCCGGGGAGCGGCGAAATGCCAGGCCGGCGGTCCAGGCCTGGCAGAGCCCGCGGAGCGCCCTGCGCTCTTCGGGGGAGAGCAGCAGGTAGAGCCAGGCGGGCAGCAGGCATGCCAGGATTCCGAGGAACAGCGCCAGACCGAGTGGCGTCCAGCCGGGATTCCAGAGCGTGAGCACGACGTACAGCACGAAGACGACGGCGAAGCTGCCCAGGCGGGACCATTCGAAGTGGATGTCCAGGTAGCGGCGGTAGCGGTTCCAGGCGTGCTGCAGCGCGGCCAGGATCAGGGCGCCGGCGGCCAGGGCGATGGCGGCGCCCAGCATGCCGGCCACGGGGATCAGCAGGAGGTTGAGACCGATGGAGGCGCAGGCGGCGATCCCCTGGATCAGGCTGAGGTAGCGCACCTCCCGGGCGTAGTAGATCCCGGGCAGCAGGAGGCCGAAGATGCCGATGAAGAACTGACACGCCGCCGAGAGACCCACCGCCAGGTAGGCTTCGCGAAACGGAGGCTGGACCAGGAGCATCACGGCGGGGCGCGCCGCCAGGAAGAAGAGCAGGGTCAGGCTCCCGACCCCGAACACGTAGTAGGTCACGATGCGGCCGAACAGGACCCGGGCCTCGTCCTGGCGATCGACGAAGCTCATAAAGTAGGGATACCAGGCGGTCTGGAAGGCCAGGACCAGCAGGTTCATGACCAGGCCGAAGTTGAAGCCGAGGGAGTAGATGCCGACCTCCGCGATGCCCCGCTGCCACTGGAGGAGGTACTTGTTCGCCTGCTGGAGCACGAAGAGGAAGGCGAAGCTCGGCACCATGGGGAGGCCCAGACGCAGCAGCTCCCCGGCCAGGCTCCGGCTGGGCCGGAAGGCCAGGCGCGGCAGCGTGGGGAGCAGGTAGAGGAGCAGGCTGAGGGCTTGCCAGATGACCCCCGCCTCCATCAAGCCCAGCACGCCCCGCCGGAAATAGACCACCAGCAGCAGGCTGGAACCCGTGGCCACCAGGGAGGAGGCGATGCCCAGCAGGGCGAACAGCCAGGCCCGCTCCTCGAACTGCAGCCGCAGGGTCAGGGGGATCTGCAGGATGTTCAGGGCGCCGGCCAGGATGGCGAGCACGACCAGATGCCCGTGGGCCTTGACCCCCAGGGCGACCGAACTGAGCGGGACCGCCACCAGGGTTCCTCCGGCCGCCAGTATCCCCGCGCTTCCCGCCAGCAGCAGGAAGGCCGTCCAGATGGTCCGCTCCTTTTGCTCCGGGCGGTTGCCCTCGAAGTAGCAGGGCCCGATTCCCGTCCCCAGGCCCAGGGAGAAGACCGAGATGGCCACGAAGGTGACCAGGCTGAGGATGGCGCTGATCCCGTAGTCGGCGGGGCTGAGGTAGGCGGTGAAGACCGGGAGGAAGAGCATCCCGATGAAGCGGTTCGCCAGCCCGCCGACCCCGTAGATGAGCGTATTCTTGGAGAGCCGAGCCAGTTCCTGTCTCATACGGGGGCCGCCCCCGAAGTTTGGAGGGCCTGGACGCAGCGCTCGGCGGCGCGTCCGTCGCCGTACAAGGCAGGACGGGCCGCAGGCCGAACGAAGGAGCCGACGGTCTGCCGGATCCGCGAGGCATCAGCACCGACCAGGACATTCCAGCCCGCCTGCACCGTCTCCACCCACTCGGTCTCCTCCCGTAGCGTGAGGCAGGGAACGCCCAGCCAGTAGGCCTCCTTCTGGACGCCGCCCGAGTCGGTGAGGATGAGGCGGGCAGACTGCTCGAGCCGGATCATATCCAGGTAGCCGACCGGCTCGAGGTACCGCACGTGCCCCGCCGGCCGATGGCCGAGGGCCGCAATTGCCTTGAGGGTGCGGGGATGCACCGGGAAGAGGACCGGCTCCTGCAGCCCATCCAGGGCGCGCAGGATGCTGCCGAGGCGTGCGGGGTCGTTGGTGTTCTCTGCGCGGTGGACCGTCACCAGGAAGTAGCCGTCTTCACGAACTCCCAGGCGTGCCAGCACGCTGGAGCGGGTTCGGGCCCGCTCCGCCACGAAGGCCAGCGCCTCCGCCATCACATCCCCGACCAGGTGGACACCCCGGGTGATGCCCTCCGCCGCCAGATTGTCCACCGCCGTCTGGCTGGGGCAGAAGAGCAGGGCGGACAGGTGATCGGCGACGACCCGGTTGATCTCCTCGGGCATGGAACGGTTGAAGCTGCGCAGGCCCGCCTCGACGTGGGCCACCGGGATACCGAGCTTGACGGCCGCCAGCGCGCCCGCCAAGGTGGAGTTCGTATCCCCGTAGACCAGCACCCAGTCAGGCCGGTCCTGGAGCAGCACCCGCTCGATACCAGCCAGCATGGCGGCCGTCTGCTCACCGTGGGGGCCGGAGCCCACCCCGAGATTGACGTCCGGCGCCGGGATGTCCAGCTCCTCGAAGAAGACCGCCGACATGTTGGCATCGTAGTGCTGGCCGGTATGGATCAGCACTTCGGTATGCGCCTGTCGCAAGGCGCGGCTGACTACGGCCGCCTTGATGAACTGCGGCCGGGCGCCGATGACGGACACGACCCGCAGCGGACGGGCGCTCGGTTGGCTGAGGGAGCGGCGGGGCTCCTGGCTCATGCGGTCCGCTCGCCGTACTGTCGCGCATAGTAGGCGCGATACTCCCCGGACAGGATCGCCTGCCACCAGGTCTCGTGCGTCCGGTACCACTCCACGGCCTGGCGCAGCCCCTCGCCGAAGGGGACGGTGGGGGCCCATCCCAGGTCGCGGCGGATCTTGGTCGAGTCCAGGGCGTAGCGTCGGTCGTGGCCCAGGCGGTCCTTCACATGGCGGAGCAGGCTCTCGGGCCGCCCCGTGAGGGCAAGGATGGCGCGGGCGACCTCGAGATTCTGTCGCTCCTCGGTGCTGCCGATGTTGTACACCTCGCCAGGCCGGCCGGCCTCGAGGACACGCGCCAGGGCGCGGCAGTGGTCCTCGACGTGCAGCCACTCCCGGCTGTAGAGGCCGTCGCCGTAGATGGGGAGGGGCTCGCCCCGGAAGGCGTTGACGATCATGAGGGGGATGAATTTCTCCGGGAACTGGTACGGCCCGTAATTGTTGCAGGTGCGCGTGATGAGCACGGGAAGGCCGTAGGTGACGTGGTAGGCCCGGGCCAGGACGTCCGCCCCCGCCTTGCTGGCCGCGTACGGGCTGTTGGGCCGGATGGGCGAGTCCTCCGTGAAGAGCCCGGCGCTGCCCAGCGAGCCGTAGACCTCGTCCGTGGAGATGTGGAGGAACCGCTCCACGCCCTGCCGCCGCGCCGCCTCGAGCAGCACCCGGGTCCCCAGGACGTTGGTCCGGATGAAGTCGTCCGCCGCCAGGATGGAGCGATCCACGTGCGATTCCGCGGCGAAGTGCACCACCGCGAAGATCCGGTGGGATGCCACCACCTCGGCGACGCGCGCCTCGTCGCAGATGTCGCCCTTGACAAAGAGGTGGCGACTGTTCCCGTCGAGGTCGGACAGGTTCTCCGGGTTGCCGGCATAGGTGAGCAGGTCCAGGTTCACGACCTGGACGCCCGGTTGGCTCGCCAGGAGGTGCCGGATGAAGTTCGAGCCGATGAAACCCATCCCACCCGTGACCAGGATTGTTCCCGAGAGCTCAACTCTGGCTGTCATGGGGGCTCCCACTGGCAGAGGTTGACGCACACACGGGCGCTGCCCCGCGGCGTGCGAAACGCCACGGGGGGCTGCCGCGCACCCGTCGGCAATCGCGGGGCGATCCGCGATACGGCCGCAGGGGGCGGCGCCCCTTCCCTTGGACTCTCGAATCCGTATAACTATTGATCCAGGCCGGAATTTGTCAAGGAAAAAGCCCGTGACGGCGCGCCCCGAGAGACCGCGGCTACTTCGTCTCGGGGGCCAGATGCGTCACCAGCGCCGCGACCAGGGCGGGAATGGTGTACTGCTCGGGGACCACCTGGCAGGGGACCCCGTGCGCCGCGGCGGTCTGGGCCGTGATGGGGCCGATGGCGGCGACGGTGACGCCGGCCAGGAGCGCTCTCGCCTCCGGGCCGAGGAGGGCGAAGAACTGCTTCACCGTGGAGGAGCTGGCAAAGGTGGCGACCTGGATCTTCCGGTCGCGGAGCAGGGCCCGGACCTCCTCGACGTCTCCGGCGGCCCTCACCGTCCGGTAGGCGGGCACGACGTCGATCCGGGCCCCCCGCCGGGTGAGCTCCTCGGGCAGCACCTCGCGGGCCTCGGCCGCCCGGACCAGCAGCATCCGGGCGCCGCGGAGGTCCCGCGTGGCGATGGCCTGGACCAGCGCCTCGGCCCGGAACTCCGCGGGCACGAGGTCGGCGCGGATCCCCAGCGACTGCAGCGCGGCCGCCGTGGCCGGCCCGATGGCGCAGACGGTCTTGCCCGCCAGGGCGCGGCAATCCTGGCCGGCGCCCTGCAGGCGCTCCCCGAAGGCGCGCACCCCGTTGGCGCTGGTGAACAGGACCCAGTCGTACTCGCCGAGGCGCCGGATGGCGTCGTCGAGAGGCTCCCAGCTCTCCGGCGGCTGGAAGGCGATGGTGGGAAACTCCACGACCTCGGCCCCCGCCGCCTCGAGGAGCTGGGCCAGGACGCTCGACTGCTCGCGGGCCCGCGTGATCAGGATGCGCTTGCCTGCCAGGGGAAGCGACTCGAACCAGCGGAGCTTCTCCCGCAGCGCCACGACCTCGCCCACCACGATCAGGGCGGGGGGCTTCATCCCCTGGCAGCGCTCGGCCAGGGTGGCCAGGGTGGCGGTGACGACCTGCTGCTCGGCCCGGGTCCCCCAGCGGATCACGGCGGCGGGCGTCTCGGGGGAGCGGCCGTTGGAGACGAGCTTGTGCACGATCTCGGGGAGCTGCCCCACGCCCATGAAGCAGACCAGGGTCCCGATCCCGGTGGCGAGCTTGTCCCAGGCGATGCTGGTGTCGTCCTTGGTGGGATCCTCGTGGCCGGTCACGAAGGCCACCGTCGAGGTGAAGTCGCGGTGCGTGAGGGGGATACCGGCGTAAGCGGGAGCCGCCACGGCGGCGGTCACGCCCGGGACCACCTCGAAGGGGATCCCGGCGTCGGCGAGCTCCTCGGCCTCCTCTCCGCCGCGGCCGAAGATGAAGGGGTCTCCGCCCTTCAGGCGGGCCACCACCTTGCCCTCGCGCGCCCGGGCGACGAGGAGCGCGCCGATCTCGGCCTGGGGCAGGGTGTGCTTGCCGGCCTGCTTGCCGACGTACATCCGCTCGGCCGCGGGCTTGGCGAACTGGAGCAGCCGGGGATTGGCGAGGTAATCGTAGACGACGATGTCCGCCTCCTCGAGGCAGCGCTTGCCCTTGAGGGTGAGCAGCCCGGGATCCCCGGGGCCGGCGCCGATCAAATAGACCTTCCCGCGGCCAGTGGTCATGGTGGGGCTCTCACCCGTGTGCCGGCGCCAGGGTCCGGATGATCTCATCCGCCCCACGGCCGAGCAGTTCCTCGGCCAGCGCGGTCCCGATGGCGTTCCCGTCGCGAGGGTCGCCCTGTCGCTCGCCCCGCACGAGACGAGTCCCGTCCGGGGTGGCCACGAGGCCGCGGAGGCGGATCCGCCCGCCCTCGACTTGGGCGTGCGCGGCGAAAGGCACCTGGCAGCCGCCCTCCAGCCGCCGCAGGAAGGCCCGCTCCGCGTCCACGGCCAGATGCGTGTCGGGATGATCGAGCACGGCGACGAGCTGCCCCACACTCGGCTCTCGGCTCCCGGCACTTGGCACTCGCCTCTCCGCGCCCGTCACTCGCACCTCGATGCCCAGGGCGCCCTGGCCGATGGCGGGCAGGCACAGCTCGGGCGCCAGCACCTCGGTCACCCGGTCGAGCAGCCCCAGCCGCTTCAGACCCGCCGCCGCCAGGACGATGGCGTCCAGGCCCTCGGTGGCGAGCTTCCGCAGCCGCGTGTCGAGATTCCCCCGCAGGCCGACGATCTCGAGGTCCGGGCGGTGATGGAGGAGCTGCGCTTGCCGCCGCAGGCTGCTGGTCCCGAGGCGAGCCCCCCGGGGGAGATCGCCGAAGCGGTTTCCCGTCCGGGAGATCAGGACGTCGAGCGGATCCTCGCGCTGGCCGATGGCCGGGATCCCGAGACCCGCCGGGAGGTCGGTCGGCACGTCCTTCATGCTGTGGACGGCCAGATCCACGCGACCCTCCAGGAGCGCCTCCTCGATCTCCTTCACGAAGAGCGCCTTCCCGCCCACCGTGGCCAGCGGGACATCCTGGATCTTGTCGCCGGTGGTCCGGATGACCTCCAGCCGGACGCTGAGACCCGGCCACGACGCCTCGAGCCGTCCGGCGATGTGCCGGGCCTGCCACAGCGCCAGCTGGGACCCGCGGGTGCCGACGCGCAGGGGACGGGGCATGGGGCATGGGGGATGGGGAGAACCCCCCGACTCGCGATCGGCAGCAGCCTGTTCGCCCCTCTCGGCGCTCGGCACTCGACTCTCGGCACTCACATCTCTTTCCCCTCGAGGCCGAAGAGGCGCCGCAGCACGCTGGTGTACAGGTGCCCGTCCTGCAGGGTGGCCCGCCGCTTCAGCTCGGTCATCGGCTGGTGGAGGATCTTGTTCACCATGGACTGGGTCATGGCGGCCACCGCCTCGCGCTGCTCGGCGGTGAGGTTTCCCAGCCGCCCCAGCGTCTTGGCCAGCTCGGCCTGGCGGATCTCCTCCACCCGCTGGCGCAGCGAGACGATGGTGGGGACCACGTCCAGCGACCGCAACCAGGTGAGGTAGACCGCCACCTCGCGCTCGATGATGGGGGCGGCCCGCTCCGCCTCCTGCCGCCGCTCCTCGACGTTCGCGTTGACCACGGCCTGCAGGTCGTCGATGTTGTAGAGGTAGACGTTGTCGATGTCGTTGCAGGCGGGATCGATGTTCCGCGGGTCCGAGATGTCGATCAGGAAGATGGGCCGATGGCGGCGCCTCTGGATGACGGCCTCCAGGTCCTCGCGCTTGAGCAGCAGGTGCGGGGCGCTGGTCGCGCTGATGACGATGTCTGCCCCGACCATCTCCTGGCGGAAGTCGTCGAAGGTGATCGCCTTGCCGCAGAACTGCCGCGCCAGCGCCTGGGCGCGGTCGAAGCTGCGGTTCGCCACCAGGACCGACTTGACCCCGTCCTCCACCAGGTGGCGGAGGGCGAGCTCCGCCATCTCGCCGGCCCCGAGGATCAGGACGCTTCGACCGGCCAGCTCGCCGAAGATCTTGCGGGCCAGGTCCACCGCCACCGAGGAGATCGACACCGGCGAGGTGCCGATCCCGGTCTCGGTCCGGACCCGCTTGGCGACGTGAAAGGCCTGCTCCAGGAGGTTGTTCAGGATGATCCCGGTCGCCTCCTGCGCCTGGGCCGCGGCGTAGGCCGACTTCACCTGGCCGAGGATCTGGGGCTCGCCGATCACCAGCGAGTCCAGGCTGGAGGCGACGCAGAAGACGTGGCGGACGGCCTCTCCGGCGACGTGGGTGTAGAGGTTCCCGGCGAACTGCGGCCGGTCCAGGCCGTGGAAGCGGGCCAGGGCGTCGGCGATGCCGGCCGCGGCGGGCGGGGCCGATCCCTCGAAGACCCCGTAGACCTCCACCCGGTTGCAGGTGGTGAGGAGCATCATCTCGGCCAGGTCGGGGACGCCCCGCAGCAGCTCCAGCGCCCTGGGGAGATCGCGCTCCGGCACGTGCAGGCGCTCGCGCAGCTCGATGGGTGCCGTCTTGTGGTTGAGGCCAACGACCAGGATGTCCATAGCCGAACGCGGCGGTCCCTCAGGAAGTTCCTGAAAAACCGCCTTTCACGAGGCTGCTCAAAAAGGTCCAGATGCAAGGCGGCGCGCGAGGCGCGGTGCGAGGCGTACTCAGTCCGTACGTCGCAGCGCCGCGCGAGCGCGCCAATCCGCCTGAGGCGGACAGATGGGCCTTTTTCAGCAGCCTCCTATAGCAGCGGGCCCCGGCGGACCATGCTCACCCCCACCAGGGTGAACAGAACCAGGCAGAACCCGACGATGGCCAGGATGGCTGCCTTCCGGCCCCGCCAGCCCGCCGAGAGGCGGGCGATCAGGAGTCCCGCGAAAATGAACCAGCTCAGGATGGACCAGGCCTCCCGACCGTAGAAGGGGAAGAGCGTGCCCCGGGTGTGCTCTGCCCACATGAATCCGGTGATGAGCGCGAGCGTGAGCAGCGGGAACCCCGCCAGGAGCGAGCGCACGCTCACGCTGTCCAGCAGCTCGAGGGAGGGCAGCCGGAAATGCATCCGCCCCAGGTGGCGGGACTTGAGCTGCCGCTCCTGCAGAAGATACATGACCCCGGCACAGAAGGTCAGCGCAAACGCCGCGTTCCCCAGCACGGCCAGCGCCACGTGCACCCAGAGTCCGATCCCCTGCAGGGCCGGGCGCACGTCGGCGGCCCGCCCGGGCAGGGCCGCGGCCGCCAGCGCCGTGATCAGGACGATGGGGAGCACGAAGGCGCCCATCACCCGGCTGCGGTAGCGAACCTCGGTGGCGAGGTAGATCAGGGCGATGGCCCAGGCAAGGAACGAGAGGCTCTCGGACAGCGTCCCCAGGGGAGGGCGCCCCAGGGCGTAGACCTGGAAGATGGCCGACAGCGAGTGCAGGCCGAAGCCCCCCAGGGTCGTGAGGGTGGCCAGACGGCCGATACTCTGCCGCTTGCTCATCACGTGCAGCAGGTAGTACAGCGTGCCGAGCGCGTACCCCACGATCGCCAGGTAGAACAGGATGTGGGCAAGCCTCATGGCTGCTTCCGGAGCTCCGTCTCGCGCTCGGCCGCGGCCTGCACGAGCGCTTCGATCCTGGCCGCCACGAGCTCGGTCCGACCGGCGGCGGCGTCCTCGTAGAGGTCCGACTCCACCGCCTGCCGGTAGAGCGCCTGCCGGGCGGCGGGATCGGCGATCCGCGCCTGAGCCTGAGCCCGGAGCGTGCGCAGCGCGGCCAGGAAGGCCTCGTACTCGGGGCCGACGGTGGCCTCGATCCGCTGCCGCAGCTTCTTGGCCAGGGCAGGGCTCCCGCCCGCGGTGGAGATGGTGATGGTCAGATCCCCCCGCTGCACCCGCGAGGGGACGTGAAAGGAGCTGCCCGCCGGGTCATCCGCGATGTTCACCAGGCTGCCCTGGCGGCGGGCGGCCTCCGCCAACACCCGGTTCAGTCCGGAATCGTTGGTGGCCGCGAAGACCAGGAACGCCCCCGCCAAGTCCGAGGGCCGGACCGGCCGCACCTGCAGCGTGATGCGTCCCACGCTGGCCATGCCGGCGAGCGCGTCCGTGGCCTCCGGGGTCACCACGCACACCTCGGCACCACATTGCAGGAGGCGGGACACTTTCCGCTCCGCCACGGGGCCGCCGCCGATGACGACGCACCGCCTGCCGACGAGGTCCACCAGCATCGGATAGAGCGAGCGCGGCGTCCTTACCTGCCCACCAGGGCTCACCCGGCCTCCTGCCGGCACGCACGATCCGGACCCTCGGGTACCGCCCAGAGGCATCCGGAGGCCTCCCGATCCGGCGGTCTCACCATGTCGTGGGCTGACTCCCGACAGCGCGACGGGGGGGGACACCCGGCGGCCCCGGCGCGAGGGCCGCGAGGGCCTAGTCCTTGGGCTTCTTGTTGCCAGTGTTGAGCAGGACCTTGACCTCTTCCACGAACTGGTGCACGTCCTTGAACTGGCGGTAGACGGAGGCGAAGCGGACGTACGCCACCTCGTCCAGATCGTGCAGCCGCTGCATGATCATCTCGCCGATCTCGGAGGAGGCGATCTCGCGGTCCGGCGTCTCGGCCAGCCGGCCCTCGATCTCGTCCACGATCGCCTCGAGTTGCGCCGTGCTCACCGGCCGCTTCTCGGTCGCGCGGCGGAGCCCGCTCAGCGCCTTGTGGCGATCGAAGGGCTCGCGGCGCCCGTCCTTCTTCACGACCATGAAGTGGATCTCTTCGATGCGCTCGTAGGTGGTAAAGCGGCGGTGGCACTGCAGGCACTCCCGGCGCCGGCGGATGACCTCGCCGTCCTTGCCCTCGCGGGAGTCCACCACTTTCTCGGTCAGGTTACCGCAGTAGGGGCACTGCACCGCGTCGCTCCCCGAGCCCGCCGTGTTCGCGAAAACGGCTCGCGAAGACGGCGGGCTAACTCGTTGGGATCGCGTTATTGCTGCTTAAGCCCGGACAATTCACCGGCTTCTTCGTGGATGGTCCGGGCTAGGCGCTCCCGGTAGAGCGGGAAGGCGGCGCACAGGTCCCGGACCTGGGCCGCGACCCTCACCTGTCGCTCGGCGTTCTCCACGTCCGCCAGGACCTCCGCGATCAGGCCGGCCACCCGCCGCATCTCCCCCTCCCGCATGCCCCGGGTCGTGAGGGCGGGCGTGCCCAGGCGGATGCCGGAGGTCACCGTGGGCGGCCGGGTGTCGAAGGGGATGGCGTTCTTGTTGACCGTGAGGCCGGCCTTGTCCAGCGCCGCCTCGGCCACCTTGCCCGTGAGGCCCTTGGAGGCCACGTCCATCAGCATCACGTGGGTGTCGGTGCCGCCCGAGACCAGGCGGAACCCCTGGGCGATGAGGGCGTCCGCCAGGGCCTTGGCGTTGGCCACGATCTGGCGCTGGTACTCGCGGAACTCCGGGCTCAGGGCTTCCTTGAAGGCCACCGCCTTGGCAGCGATGACGTGCATCAGCGGCCCCCCCTGCATCCCCGGGAACATCGTCTTGTTGACCGCGGGGGCGAGCGCCGTTTTGCACATGATCATGCCGCCGCGGGGTCCGCGCAGGGTCTTGTGGGTGGTGGTGGTGACCAGCTCGCAGTGGGGGATCGGCGAGGGGTGGAGCCCCGCCGCGATGATCCCGGCCGGGTGGGCGATGTCCGCCATGAGCAGCGCGCCGGTTGCGTCGGCCACCTCGCGGAAGGCGGCGAAGTCCAGGGTGCGGGGATAGGCGCTCCCGCCGATCACGATCAGCCTGGGTCGGTGCTCCTGGGCCAGGCGGCGGACCTCGGCCATGTCGATCTGCTCGGTGTCCTGGCGCACCCCGTAGGGAATGACCTTGAAGAATCGGCCCGAGAAGTTGACCGGGCTGCCGTGCGTCAGGTGTCCCCCGTGGGCCAGGTTCAGGCCGAGGATGGTGTCGCCGTGGTTGAGGACCGAGAAGTAGGCCGCCATGTTGGCCTGGGCGCCGGAGTGGGGCTGCACGTTGACGTGGTCGGCCCCGAAGAGCTGCTTGGCCCGCTCGATGGCCAGGGTCTCGGCCATGTCCACGAACTCGCAGCCCCCGTAGTAGCGCTTGCCCGGGTAGCCCTCGGCGTACTTGTTGGTGAGGGGCGAGCCCATGGCCTCGAGCACGGCCTCGCTGACGAAGTTCTCCGAGGCGATCAGCTCCAGCTTCGT
>Ga0335070_10007714_pt1 | contig 12608 bp, 5 predicted proteins | sample Lox_Sample_13_FD_206722 | JGI IMG/M metagenome (GOLD analysis project Ga0335070, IMG submission 206722) | Soil microbial communities from Loxahatchee National Wildlife Refuge, Florida, United States - Lox_Sample_1.3 | ecosystem: Environmental > Terrestrial > Soil > Wetlands | place: USA: Florida...
CGCCTCGTCATCGTCCTTGAAGCGGTAGAGCGGCGCGACTGGGCCGAAGGTCTCCTCGCGGCTGACCTTCATGGCCGGCGTGACGTCGGCAAGCACGGTCGGCTCGAAGAACGTGCCGCCGAGCGCATGGCGCTTGCCGCCGACCACGACGCGCGCGCCCTTGGCGAGCGCGTCGGCGACATGCTCCTCGACCTTGGCGACGGCGTCCTGGTCGATGAGCGGGCCGATCGTCACGCCCTTCTCCATGCCGTTGCCGACGCGGAAGCCGCTGACCGCCTGCGACAGTTTGGCGGCGAATTCGTCGTAGACGGCGTCCTGCACCAGGATGCGGTTGGCGCACACGCAGGTCTGGCCGGCATTGCGGTATTTCGAGGCCATGGCGCCGTCGACCGCGGCGTCGATGTCGGCGTCGTCGAACACAAGGAACGGCGCGTTGCCGCCGAGCTCGAGCGACAGCTTCTTGATCGTGCCGGCGCTCTGCTCCATGAGCAGCTTGCCGACCGCGGTCGAGCCCGTGAAGCTGAGCTTGCGCACCAGCTTGTTGGAGGTCATCTCCTTGCCGATCTCGGCCGGGTTCGAGCCGGTGACGACGTTGAACACGCCGGCCGGCATGCCGGCGCGCTCGGCGAGCTCGGCGAGCGCCAGCGCCGAAAGGGGCGTCTGCTCGGCCGGCTTGATCACCGCGGTGCAGCCGGCGGCCAGCGCCGGCGCGCATTTGCGCGTGATCATGGCGATCGGGAAGTTCCAGGGCGCGATCATGGCGGCGACGCCGATCGGCTCCTTGAGCACGACGATGCGCTTGTCGCCCTGATGCTGGGGAATCGTTTCGCCGTAGATGCGCTTGGCCTCCTCGGCGAACCATTCGATGAAGGCGCTGCCATAGGCGACCTCGCCGCGCGCCTCGGCGAGCGGCTTGCCCTGCTCCGAGGTCATGAGCACGGCCAGGTCCTCCTGGTTGGCCATGATCAGATCGAACCATTTGCGCAGGATGGCCGCGCGCTCCTTGGCCAGCTTCTTGCGCCAGGCCGGGAACGCGCGGTGCGCCGCCTCGATCGCGCGTCGAGTCGCCGCGGCGTCGAGATCGGCGACGTTGGCCAGGGTCGCGCCGGTCGCTTTGTCGGTGACCGCGAAAGTCTTGCCGCCGGCGACCCAAGCGCCGTCGATATAGGCCTTGTCTCGCAACAGCTTCGAGTCGTGGAGCCGCATGGACATGCCTCCGCGCATGCGAGGTTTATGGCAGGGATGCCGTCGTCGGGGATACTAGCACGAGCGCCGCGCCGAGCGGATGCCCGACGCAGTCAAAGCCATCCGGGCGACTCAGCTATTCAGATAGGGCTCGTATTCGATGGTCCGGCAGGTGCCGAGACCGAACAGGCGGACCCAATGGCTGTCGCAGGAATCGCGCATACGGCCCGAGGCCAGCTCGATATAGCCCTTGGTCTTCACCGTCGTGCCGCGCCATTCCCAGACCTGCTCGATGACGCGGCCGCAGCCGACCGCCTCGCACAGCTCGCGCAGCCGCTCGAGCGTCAGCTCGACCTCCTCGAAGGCGAAGCCGGCGCCGGCATAGACGCTGAAGGTGCCGTAGGGACTGATGCGGAATTCGACGGGACAGGCCTTGGGATTCTTGGGCGCGACGATGAGAAAGGTCTCGTTCGCGTGGACCGCCTCGTCGAGGCTGGCCGCGCCGGCCATGGCGCGAGCCCATTCACGTATTGCGTTCGCGGCGATCAAGCCGGAGTCGTCGTCTGTAGCCATGGGCCTCCCCAAAGCAACACAAGATATTGTACCCGATTTCAGGTCGAAGCGGCCACAATTGTCTCAAGATCAATTTGTGGCGCTCCTATGGGTTGTTTTTCTTATTAACATGCTCGATTTTTCGTATTGCCCTCTATCGGGGTGTCATTGTATATAATTTCTACCATCCCGGGTTGGGCGGCGGACGCCGATTTCCCGCCCGGCGCCACCGGCACCTCTTGAGGGACCAATGCAAAAGACCACGCTCGTCGCCGCTCTCGCCGCCCTGCTTCTGGCGCCCGTTCATCACGCCGCCGCCGAGACGAAGAAACCCGCCGATCTCCGGCTGGAGATCAACGGCGGCGCCAATTGGGGCGACCCGCATCTGTCGTTCAACGGCGTGGAGGACGATCTCGACGTCGGCACCGGCTGGTCGGTCGGCGCCCAGGCCTGGCTCGATCGCGTCGGCTTCGACTATCTGTCGCTCGGCGCGCAATATCTCTATCTGCGCCAGGGCAATTTCTCGGAATCGGGCACGGTGAGCGCGCCCGGCATCTCGGGCAGCGGCTCGCTCGAGGTGAAGCCGAGCCTGCACACCTTCTTCGTCAATGCCGCGCTCCGCTACCCCGAGGGAAACATCAATCCCTATGTCGGCGGCGGCGTCGGCCTCGCGGTCAGCCGCGCCAGCGTGAGCGCCTCGGGCACGGTAACGGTCAACGGCCAGACCTTCACCGGCAGCGACTCGACCAGCGACAGCTCGACCAATTTCGCCGGCCAGGTGTTCGGCGGCGTCGATGTGGCCGTGACCGAGACCATCTATCTCGGCGTCTCGGCCCGCTACATCCTGACGGACGCCAAGCTGTTCGGCATCGACGTCGATTCGCGGATCGTCTCGGCGATGGCGACGATCGGCTATCGGTTCTAGGGGGCCGTCCGCACGGCGCCGGCGTAATCGGGACGGTCGTTAAGCGATCCTTAGGGCGGCCGGGCTAAGCCTTAGCCTGGCCGCGTTCCGTCCGCGGCCGCAGCCCGAGGGATGCCGTGCCGACCCTGAACCGCCGCCGCCTGATCCAGGCCGGCCTTGCCGCCGCGAGCCTGAAGTTGGTGCCGGCCGCCGCGCAGGCGGCCGAGACGCCGGTGCGCGAGATCGCGCTCGTCGCCGGTCCGACCCAGGCGAAATTGCAGGGCGCGGACGCCGCCGAGACGCCGGTCTGGGCCTATGGCAGCAAGGCAGCCGGCCCCGAGATCCGCGTGCCACAGGGCACGCCCCTGCGCGTGACGCTGACCAACAAGCTCCAGAGGCCGACCTCGCTGCACTTTCATGGCCTGCGCCTGCCCAACGCGCTCGACGGCGTCGCAGGGCTTACGCAGAAGCCGGTTATGCCCGGCGAAAGCTTCACCTACGAATTCGTCGCGCGCGCTTCGGGCACCTATTGGTACCGTCCCGAGGCGGGCGACGCCGAGCAGCAAGCGCGCGGCCTGGCCGGCGCGCTTGTCGTCGAGGACAAGCGGCCAATCACGGTCGACCGCGACCTGGTGTGGCTGCTGCAGGACTGGCGGCTCGACGACGAGGGGGTGCAGGTCGCCGATTTCGACCGCGGGACCGACCGGCTCGGCCAGGGACGGCTCGGCAACGTCACGACGATCAACGGCCGGCAACCCGAGAGCTTCGTCGTGCGCGACGGCGAGCGGGTGCGCCTGCGCCTGGTCAACGCCGCGCCGGCGCGCACCTACGCGCTCAAGTTCGAGGGCCATTCCGTCGCCATCGTCGCCTATGACGGCCAGGCCGTGCGGCCGCACTATGCCCCCGCCGGCGTCGTCGTGCTGGCGCCGGGCCAGCGCGTCGACGCGATCATCGACATGGACGGCGGCCCCAAGCAGACATACGTGCTGTTCGACGACCAGGGGCCGCGCGGCGCCTATCGGCTGCTCGATATCGTCTACGCCGACACGTCGATGCGCCAGAAGCTGCTGAAGGATCCGCTGCGGCTCGAGCCCAACCGGCTGCCCGAGCCCGATCTGCGCGCAGCCGAGCGCCACGAGGTCGTCATCGAGCGGAGCGCGGCGCCGGGCGTCCTTTGGACCTTCAACGAGCGGGTCGACGCGCGGCCGGAGGATCCGCCGCTGCTCGCGCTGCGCCGCGGCGGCAGTCACGTGATCGGCCTGCGCAACCTCACCCGCTACGACCAGCCGCTGCACCTGCACGGCCATGTCTTCCGCGTCATCCGGCGCAACGACGAGCCGACGTCCTATCGCGAGTGGCGCGACACCGTGCTGGTGCACGCGCACGAGACGGTCGAGATCGCGCTGGTCGCCGATAACGCGGGCGACTGGCTGCTCCAGTCGCAGATCCTGGCGCACCGCGTCAGCGGCATGGCCGGCATCGTGCGCGTGGCGTAGGTCGGGTCGCGCCGGCGCTCAGCTCGGCTTCATGAAGCGGTCGATCTCGCCGTCATTGTCGTAGTCGTAGCCGTACATCGTCGGCGTGCCGTCCTGGCCGCCGTAGAAGATGTGCAGCGTGTACTTGCCCTGGACGTTGAACACGATCTTGCGGTTGATCTTGCCGTCCTCGTCGCTGTCGACCAGCACGTACTTGATCGGCGGCGGGCCGGGATCGTCGACGTAATAGGTGTCGGGCACGCCGTTGCAATTGGTGTCGTAGGCGACGACCGCCTTGCCCTCGAGCGTGCGCTTGCCCATGGCGCGCGGCTCGCACCCGTCGCCGCCCGGTGTGCGCGAGGCGGGCGTGCGCTGGGCGGCGGCGTCGCTGGGCGGCGTCGGGGCGACGAGGCGGCTCTCCTTCATCGCCAGAAAGCGATTGATTTCGACGGCGGCGATGGCGAAGCCCAGGCCCTGGCCGGCCTTGAGGAAGGAGTTGAGGCCGATAATCTTCTCGTTGGCGCTGAACAGCGGCCCGCCGGAATTGCCGGGATTGAGCGGCGTCTGGGTCTGCAGCACCAGCGCCTTGTGCCTGATGCCGCCGGGCGCACCCTGCCATTCGTAGTCCGGCCGTACCTGACTGACGACGCCACGCGTATAGGTCCAGAACTCGCCATAGGGATGGCCGATGGCATGGACCTCGGCGCCGATCTGTATGTCGTCCATGTCGCCGACGCGCAGCACGGTCATGGCATCGGGCGGATTGTTGATCTGGATGAGCGCCAGATCGGCGACCATGTCGACCTTGACGACGCGCGCCTCGTAGATGTCGGCCGGGCGCACGGTCTGGCCGAGCGGCGGCAGGAAGGCGACGCCGACGGTGTCGTGGCCGTTGACGACGTGCCAGTTGGTCAGAATGCCGCCCTGCGGCGTCACGATCGCGCCCGAGCCGAGACCGTCCTCGGCGACCACGAGCACAACGCCGGGCGCCACGTCGCGATAGAGCTTGGCGCCGTCGCGCTGGCGCGCCACCGTGCGCGTTTCCTCGACGCGCTTGAGCGCGGTCGCGTACCACTGCGGCTCGGCCGATTGCGGCCGGCGCGCGGCGATCTTGGCGATCAGCGACGCGCCGTCGGCGGACGCCGCCTCGCCCGCGGTCACGCTCGGCGCCGGTCCGGCCCTGCCGGCGAGGTCGCGCGAGACATGGACCAAAACGTGCTCGACCTTCGCATCGCCCTGTTGCGCGACGATGCGCGACACGCCGGAGGCGTCGCCGAATTTGAGCCAGTCGGTGACGATCTGATCGCCGGCGCCGCCCTCGCCCGGCGGCAGGGCGACACTCTGGCCCGTGGGCGTCACCATGGTCAGCGTCACCGGCGCGTCACCCGTCCGGCGCACCAGAACGCGCGCCTCCTCGTTCCACAGGACGACGTCGCCGTCGCGATGCAGGCGGGCCGGCGCCAGCGCCAGGCCGGACTGGCCGCCGGGCCGAACCAGCACCTCGACCTGAACCGCGGCCTCGGCCGCGACGCTGTACATGCCGGAGATGGCAATGCCGGCCGCGAGCGTCAGCACCAGGCGGCGCGCGCACGCGCCCACGGAATGAAAGGCCCTCATCGTCGTCCCCTGCGCCCCGCCTACTTGCGTGATGTCCGTGCATCGATGAGTATATATCGCCTGCGCGAGCACGCGTAGACGTATGTGTCCCTACCGGAGAGACAGGTGCGCGGCCTTGGCGTCCTGCTTGTCGCCGCCTTGCTCTGGTCGGCGTGCGCACCGCCGACGCGGGCCGAGGCCCCGGGTGCCGGCGCGGACCCGGTGGCGGTCGCCGAGGCCGAGGCTCGGCGCGATTTTCTAGCCGGCCGGATCGAGGCGGCGGTCGGTCGCCTGAAACCCCTGCTCCGCGACCGGACGCTCGCGCGCGCGTCGCGCTTCTCGGCGGGCTATCGGCTGTCGCGCCTGATCGAGCGCGCCGGCCGCGTCGACCTGCTGCCCGCAGTCGACGACGACCTGATCGCGCTCGACAAGGAGGGGCCGGCGCCGCTGCGGCCGCTCGGCGCGCTGATCGGGCACAATATCGCGCAGATCCATCTGGCCGCCCAGCAGCCGGACGAGGCGTTCGCGGCGAGCAGCGCGTGGCTGAACCTGCTGTCGCCGATCGAGCCGGACGCGGACATGGCGGGCCTCTATCCGGCGCTCGCCGCGGACGCGTCGAAGGCGCTGGCGCTCCTCGGGCGTCAGGAGGACGCCGAATTCATCCTCGAGCGCGGCATCGCGGCGCTGGCGATGAACGGCGCGGCCGGCCCGGCGGATGTCGACGCCTTCGTCGAGGCAGTGGGGCTGCACCGTCTGGGAATCGGGCTGGCCCAGGATGCGCGACGTTTGTTCGGCGGCCTCTATCGGGCGGCCGAGCGGACCCTGCCGGCGACCGCGCCCGACCGCGTGCGCCTGGCGCTCTGGAACGGCTATGCCCTAGCCGATGCCGGAGCGCCGGGCGATTCGCTGGCCCGGCTCGAAACCGTCGTCGGGGCCGTGCGAGCCAATCCGGTCCTGCCCGCCGGCTGGCGCGACCTCGCCATCCTCCTCTCGGCCTTCGATCATGTCGCCCTGGAGAGATTCGATGATGCCGCGCGCGAACTGGCCGAGGTCGCGCGCTCGGAGATCGCGCTCTACCGCGGGCTCGGCGAGATGCTCGCGACCGAGATGCGCCTCTTGCGCGGCGGCGACGGTTTGCGTCCGCAGCTCGCCGACATCTCCCGGCGCCTGCAAGGCACCGCGGGCCCGGACAGCGCCCGCGCCGCCTACGGGCTCTACATCGCGGCGCTGGCAGAGGACCGGGCGGGACATGGCGAGGAGACCCTGCGACTCTTGGGCGCCATGCTGGCGCGCCTCGGCGACCAGGACCGGAAGCAGGCCGAAGCCGGCGCGACCCATGTCGTGCCGCCGACCGCGGTCGAGCGCCGCATGCTGGAGCAGGCGCTGCGCCTAATCGCGGGCGACGTCGGCCCGGCGGCGGCGCGGCTCGACGGCGAGCGCGCGCGCCTCGCCTTCGACATCGTCCAACGTCTGGCGCGGCACCGCGCTGCGCTCGGCGTCAGCGCGGCGGCGTTCCGGAGCGCAACCGATTCGGCGCTGGATCAGGAACAGCTACGCGCCGCCGAGCTGCTCGACGGCCGGCGGCGCGCGCTGATCGACGAGCTCGTCCAGACGATCGCCGAGCGCGCCCGGCGCGGGCCCGCGGACCCGCTTTCGCCCCGCGAGCGGCTGCGCCCGATCGCCCAGCTCGCGATCTATCACGACACACTGCTCAAGCTGCGCGCGTCGCTCGCCAAGAGGCTGCCCGACTATCTCGCCAAGACGCGCTTCGCGCATGTCGGCTTCGATGCGTTTCGCGCCGCATTGAATGGCGACGAGGCCGCCGTGCTGCTCGTCTCGCATGGCGACGGAATCCTCAGCGCCTGCGTGCGTGGCGACGGGCTCTGGCTGGCGCGCGGCGTCACGCCCAAGCGCGACATCGTGGCGGCGATCGAGCGCGTGCGCCGCAGTCTGACCACGAGCGACGGCGCTTTCGACGGAGGCAGCGCCCATCGCCTTTATGCCGCGCTGTTCGGCGCCGTCGCGCCCTGCCTCGCCGGCGCGTCGCATGTCATCCAGGTGCTCGATGCCGATCTGCTCCTCCTGCCGACCGCAGTGCTGCTGACCGGGCCCGACGACGGCGCGACGCCGGCGACGGCGCCGTGGTTCGTGCGCGACCATGCCGTCAGTCTCCTGCCCTCGGCGGCGTCGCTGGTGCTGCTGCGCAGCGCCAGGCCGCCGAGCGCGGCGCACCAGGCCTTCCTCGGCTTCGGCGATCCGGCGCTGAACCCCACCGAGCGGCCCGGCCGCGTCGTCGACCTCAGCGGGCTCTACGCGACGCGCGGCGGCGCGAACCTGGCCGAGCTGCGCCAGCTCGGCAATCTGCCCGAGACCGCCGGGGAGCTGCGCGCACTGAGCACGACGCTCGGCGACGGCGGACGGCATGTGCACCTCGGCGCGGCCGCGACCGAGGCGGCGCTGCGCCGCGAGCCGCTGGCCGACTACCGCATCATCGCCTTCGCCACCCACGGCCTCCTGGCGCGCGAGATCGACGGACTGAGCGAGCCGGCCATCGTGCTCACGCCCGGCGACGGCAGGAACCGGCTCGACGATGGACTCTTGACCACGACCGACATCGCCGAGCTGCAGCTCGATGCCGACCTCGTCATCCTCTCGGCGTGCAACACCGCGGGCGGCGACGGCCGGGGCGACGCGCGCGGCCTGACCGGCCTCGCCAATGCGTTCTTCGGCGCGGGCGCGCGCTCGCTGATCGCGACGCAATGGTCGGTCGACTCGGCGGCGAGCCGCGACATGATGATCGGGCTGATAGGCGCCGCCGCCCGGCCGGACGGCGCCGGCATCGCCTACGCCCTGCGCGACGCCATGCTCAAGATGATCGCCGCGTCCGGGCCGTCATCCCAGCCGCGCTTCTGGGCGCCGTTCATCGTCGCGGGCGACGGCCGGGCGCTGGCGCGCGCGACGCTGACGGCACGGGTGGCAATGCGCCCGCGCTTCGAGCCGCTATGGCAGATCGTCGAGGGCGGGCCGCGCTTCGACGAGGCGGTGCAGATCGAGACGGCGCCCGACGGCACTCTGACGGTCTCGGGCATCGACGGGCTCGGCGCCGGCGCGCAGCGCGCCGGCACGTTCCGTTGGCGTATCGCGCCGGAAGGCCGCGTGCTGTCGCGCCGGAGCGTCGCCGACATCGTCTTCGCGCGGGGCGCCGTGCCGCTTGCGGGCGGCGACGTCGTCAGGCTCGGCACGACCTTCTCGGCGGAACGCAAGACCGACGTCGTCGTCTATCGCGAGCGGCCGGACGGTACGCGCGCATGGTCCGCGGCCGAATCCTCGCCGCTGCACGAGACGCCGGGCGCGCTGCTCCGTACGCCGCGCGGCACGATCCTCGCCGTCCTGACGCGCAACCTCTTCACCGAGACCGAGGGCGGGTCGCCGGCCGTCGTGCTGCTCGAGCTCGATGAGGCGGGCCGGCTGGTCGAGCGACGCGAGATCCCGCTGCCGCTGTGCCCGATCAAAGAGCGCGACTGCGCACAGTGGCGCGACACGCCGCTCGGTTACGAGCCGACGGCCGCCTTCGTCGCGGGCGCCTATTTCGGCGGCGACGGCCAGCTCCGCCTGATTCTCGACGTCGAGGGCCGGCACCGTCCGGCCGCGACGGACCCGCGCGATCCGGACCCAGTGTCGGGCCGCCATCCGCGCTGCGGCCTCGCCGTTCGCACCGCTGTGTGGGAGCTCGACGACGAACGCACGAGGGTCGAGAATGTCACCCTGCACGAGGATCTCTGGATCGAGTCGGCGGCCGCGGCGCCGGACGGCACGATTTGGCTCGCGGGATCGCGCTATCGATCTTGCGCCGCCGAGGGCGATGTCTTTGCCGCCGCGCTCGACCCGCCGGGCGCGCTCGGTCGAGTCACGGCCGATGGCACCGCGCTCAACGAAGCGGCGACCGCCGTCGCGCTGTCGCCGCGCGGTGACATCCTGGTCGCCGGACGCGCGACGGTGCCGCTCGAGATCGCGCGCGTCGCGGCGCCCGCCGCCGACGATCCGGGCGCCGAACGCGGCGAGACCGTCGCCAGCGAAGGCGCGGCGCTGCTGCTGCTCTATGACCGTTCGGGCACACCGCTCGCCTCGCTGGCAGTCCCCGGCCGCCGTCTCATACGCATTCGCGACGTGCGCTTCCTCGACGACGAACGCATCGTCATCGCCGGCTCGATCGACGGCGGCCAGATCTGGATCTCGGGCTATCGGATTGAGCGGCCGGCGCGCTAGCGGGGCGGCGGCGCCCGCCGCCGCCCCTCACGCTTTAGTTCTTCTGCGCGGCGAAGGTGCCGGCGGCGACGTAGTTGCCGTTGGCCAGATTGAACTGGCCGCCGATCGACTTGGTCGGATCGCCGGCGCCCTTGAAGAAGGAGCCGTTGTAGATGCCGTTGGCACCGTTCGCCAAATTGAGCGAGCCGCTGAAGTCGCGCGGATTGGCCAGCGTGGCATTGGCGCTGCCTGACAGGGCCATGCCGTCGAAGGTCGAGTTGAACAGGGCTCCAGTCCTGGTGGCAAAGTTCCAATCGTGATTGAAATTCCCCGCCGCCAGATAGCTGGCGCCGTTGCTCACGACATTGCCGATGATGTGTCCGCTGAAGGTCGCGTTGCCCGTGTTGGGAATTTCGGCGATGGTCGGCAGGTTGCCGGCGACCCAAGTTGCGAGATGCACGCGGTCGCGCTCGCCCGGATTGTTGTCGCTCGGGTCGTTGTGGTTGAGATCGCCGGTCCACCAGCCCCATTGCAGATACTGGCAGGTGCAGAGCGTGATGCCGGCGAGGAACGCGCTGTTCGGATCGACCGGCAGGGCGGCGTTGGTCACCATGAACAGCTGGGCTTTGACCGGCACGCCGTTGAAGGTGCTCTGTGCTGAGGAGGTCGGGGAGTCGCTGGCGCCGAACCGCTTGTCGTCGATATAGGCCGAGGCCGCACCGTTGAAGCCGGTCGCGCTGCCGAATTGCAGATCGATCGCGTTCGTCGCCTCGGTGAATACCGACTCGAGCTTGAAGGTCGCGGTCAGGCGGTTGGTCGTCGGGTCGAGCGAGATTTGCACGGGAAGCGAGTCGCTCACCACCTGCGGGCCCTGGACCAGGTGCTGCTGGATCACTGCATTAGGACCGAGCTCACCGGCCGGGTGCAGCACGTCGGCCATGGCCGCGAGATAGCCGCTCAGCACGCCGCCGACGCGCGACTGGCCGATGTCGGCGGCGCTCTGCGTGGTGGTGCCGACGCTCACCGACTGGCTCGGATCGACCTTCTGGAAGGTCGTCTGATAGAAGTAGGCGCTGCCCGAAAGGTTATCGAGCGGCTGCGCGAAGCCGAGGCTGGTCTGACGCATGACGACCGCCGGATTGGTCGTGCCAACCCTTTGGAACATATCGGGCCCGACCACGATGTACTCGGCGTCGGGGCCGTAGATCGAGTTGGCGCCGCTGGCGGTCTGCTGCGTCGTCGTACCGATAAGGTAGCGAATGAGCGTGGCGGTGCCGCTCGAGCGATAGGAGCCGACCGCGGTGCCGGTCATGGTCACGTCGGCATCGGCGTTTTCCCGGATATACGTGCCGGTGCCGCCCATGATGAGCGAGCTCTGGCTGCTGCCGGTCCCGAGAATCGCGAGGGTTCCCTGGAGGGTGACCGGTCGTGCATCCGTCGCGGATGCGACGCCGCTGATCGGAATGGTCGCGTAGGCCGAGTAGAGCGGCGAAACAGTGACTCCAGTCTGGCCGGTGTTGAAGGTCAGCGGCAGGAGGAGGTTCGGATCAGCGGACAGGATATCGCTGTTGAGGAACGGCAAGAGCGCAATATTGACGCTGACATTGGGCACCGACGTTCCAAATAGAGGCAGTACCTGGTGGGTGGCAAAACCCGTGGTCGGAAAGTTGGTCGTCGGCACGCCGCCGAATGCATCAATTATGCGCGGTGTGCTCGACGGCGGGTAGTCGAGCCCCCAGAGCCGGAAGAAGCTGTTGTCTGCCGCCACGAAGCCGAAACCGACGTTGTTCAAGGTCGTATCCGTCATCGTCACGAACGGAAACCATCCAGCCGTCGCCGGCGCCGAGAAATTGATGATCTCGCTGTTCGGCAGGGTGATCGCGATGCCGGGGCCGTTGCTGTCGTTGGCGAATACCGCGCTTGTGATCGGCGTGTAGTTGTTGGGGTCGGGCGTGAACGTCAGCGAATTCGGCAGATCGATGAGACCGCTGCCGACCGGTGTGCGGGCGATGCGGCCCTCCGTGAAATTGCCGGTGAATGGCGGCGGAGGCGGCGGCGGATTGTTGGTGCTGCCGGTCGGCGGGGTCGTAGCCTGCTGCTGTTCGTTGCTCGAATCCGAGATCGCGTTCTGCGCCGTCTGATCGACCTTGCTGCTGTTGCTCGGCCCCGCTGGCGGCAGGATGAGCGCGTTGCCCGTCGCCGTCGAGTTGTTGGCGGCGATATTCGTCGTCGCCAGCTTGTCGTCCGGCGTGCCGCCGCCGCCCGGGCCACCAGGGCCAGCAGCGGGCGAGATCTCGCCGAGACCGCCCGGTTTCTCGAAGCCGCCCTGGATCGCCTTGATCAGGTCGGCCTTGGCCAGATAGGGCGATGACAGCAGGCCCTGGCCGAAATCGATGGCCGAGCCGGCCCGCGTCACGACCCGCTTGTCGCCCTGGCAGTCGCCCTGGTCGCATTGCACGAACATGTCCTTGCCGTGCATGAAGACGGCCGTCGACTTGGCGCCGCCCTCGGGCGCGTTGATCAGCGCTCCGCTGCCGCGGACGCCGATGCTCGCCGTCGAGGTGTGCATGACGACGGGATTGACCTTGCTGATCTTGCCGCCGATCAGGCGGAACACGCCCTTGGTCGCGCGGAATGCCAGCTCGCCGGGA
>Ga0335070_10007715_pt1 | contig 12605 bp, 8 predicted proteins | sample Lox_Sample_13_FD_206722 | JGI IMG/M metagenome (GOLD analysis project Ga0335070, IMG submission 206722) | Soil microbial communities from Loxahatchee National Wildlife Refuge, Florida, United States - Lox_Sample_1.3 | ecosystem: Environmental > Terrestrial > Soil > Wetlands | place: USA: Florida...
AGTCGGCTCGGTCCGGCGCCGCATCCGCCTCCCCGGAGGCGGGGCCTGTGAAGTGGATGACGAAAGCTTCGTTACGGCACTGGAAAGGCTCCAGGGAAAAGGAACCGTTTCCAGGCTGATCCATCGGTGGGAAAAAAGCATTCCGCTGGTCCTGACAGCTCTGGTCCTGACCACCCTCGGGGTGACCCTGTTCATGAAATTCGGTATCCCCGCCCTCGCCCGCAAAGTCGCCTTCACGCTTCCCGCGGATGTCCAGTCATCACTGGGGAAGGACAGCCTTGCCATGCTGGACCGGATGGTTTTCACCCCGTCCGGGCTCCCTCCCGAACGCCGCGCCGGGCTGACCGCCCTGTTCAAACGGATGACCTCGACTCTTCCGGGCACGGCCGGCTGCCGCCTGGAATTCCGCTCCAGCCGGAGCCTGGGGGCCAATGCCCTGGCGCTCCCGTCCGGAATCGTTATCATCACCGACGACCTGGTCAAGCTGGCCCGAAACGACGACGAGATAGCAGCCGTCCTTGCCCACGAACTCGGCCATGTGCAGGGACGCCATGCCCTGCGCCAGGTGCTGCAGAACTCCGCCGCCACCCTGGTCATCGCGTCTCTCACCGGCGACATCGTGTCAATCACATCACTGTCCGCCACCATTCCGACCACCCTGGTGAACGCTTCATTCTCCCGCGACTTCGAGCGGGAGGCAGACAACGCGGCCATAGCTTACATGCGGCGGGAGAATATACCGCTTCGAAGCTATGCCGATATCCTTTCCCGCCTCCAGGCCCAAATTGACGCCAGGCGCGGCGAAACCTCCGGAAACGGCGACAAGTTCCGCAACTACCTCTCCACCCATCCCGATACGGCCGAGCGGATCCGCATGATCACCGCGCAGGAGAATATCGGGAAAGAAAAGCGCTGACCGGGACTTCCACCGAAAATCGAAATTTATCCTTGAGCATTTTCATTTATTCGCAACGCTGCCGACGATGCCCCGGACTGCGGGCGCAGCTTTCCACGAATGATAATATTGCACATGGTTTTTAACCAGGGGATTGTTCAGTCGAGGGCTGTTCCTCGATGCCCGGTCGTGTTGTCACGTCCCGCCACACCGTAACAAGAACGGCGAAGACGATCGGACCTATTATCAGGCCGAGCAGCCCCATCACGGATGCGCCCCCGATGGCGCCGAGAATTATTGCCAGTGTCGGAATGTTGCTTTTGGCGCCGATTGTGAGAGGCCGGATGACATTGTCGGCCAGGCCGACGAAGACGATGCACCAGGCGGCAAGCAGAGCCGCCTTCAGATAGGCGCCGGTTATGGCGAGATAGGCGGCAAGAGGTACCCATACGATGGCCGTGCCAATCACCGGCACGAGGGCCGCGATTGCGGTGAGAATTCCGCATAGTATCGGCGCCTGGATCCCGGCGAAGAAATAACCCACCCCGGCAAGAGCTCCCTGAACCAGGCAGGTGAGGATGGTCCCTACTGCCACGGCGGAGGTCGTTATACTGATTTCGGAAATGTAATGACGAACGGCGCGCGTGTTCCCGGCAAACCGGTTCACTCCGGCTTCCACGATTCTCTCGCCGTCCCGGTACACGAAATACAGGACAAAGATCGCCATTACCAGCGTCAGGACAAAACGGGCAATATTAGCAGCCGCACCGGTCGCGGCATTAACCATGAATTTCGATACTGCCGATGCAACTTCGACGGCGTGTCCGGAAATATCGATACCGAACCGGTTCATAAGGGAAACAACATGGTCAGCCAGCGGGAACCTGCTGAATGCGCTGATACCGGATCGTCCGGCAAAATGGAAGGCCTGCTGGCTTTGGTTGTAAAGCTCGGCCGCGTTCTGCGCGATCGCGAGAACCAGCCCGGCCGCGGGAAGAATTATGCAGAAGGTGATGATGGCAACCATCACGGCCGCGGTGCGCCCGGGACGGGACGGAAAGCGCCCGGTGATCTTTCTGTAATACGGGTATGTGGCAATCCCGATAATGAGTGCCCATGCCAGAGGTTCCGCGAACGGGGCCATAAGCAGGGCCGTGAATATGACCGCCACCAAGGTTGCGAAAGCGGCCAGAATACTCCAGTAGATCCTCATGTCCATTGTCGTCCCCCAGTCAGAAATCCGGTGGTTGCTTCACACTACCCTCATTTTCAAGCTGTTTCAACACATTTCCTGCTCTTTATGTGGCGGTGATTAAACATATCAGTTGTAGGGGCGACGCATGCGTCGCCCAATCCAGGCTGAATCAGTGAAAGGAGGGCGAGGCATCCGGCCGCCGCAGCTGCTTTGGCGAAGGAGGCTGCCTCGCCCCTACAAAGTTGTTTTTCGCATGCTTGGAGCTTGTTCGAAATAACGTTCCGTTAAGCCCCTCTTGTCCCCTGCCCTTTTACCGCCTCCAGTTCCTCCCATCGCCTGTAAGCTTCCTCAAGCTCATTTTCAATACACTCCAGTTGCATTTTAATCTTCGCCACTTCCGCGCCGGCAGTGCGGTAAAATTCGGGGTCCGCCAATGTCCCGTGCAGACTTTCCATATCCGCTTCAAGCGACGCGATACGGTCCGGAATCGACTCCAGCTCCCGCTCCTCCTTATAGCTGAGTTTGCGCGCCCGTTCAGCCTGTCTTCGCGGTTTTTCGTCGTTTTTTGCCGTTGCCGGACCCTGCTCCGGCAGTTCAGCGCAGGATTGGCGGAGCCAGTCGTCATAGCCTCCCACATATTCCCTGACCCGCCCGTCTCCCGATATGGCCAGCGTGCTGGTTACGACGTTGTTCAGAAACTCCCTGTCGTGGCTGACCAGGAGGAGCGTGCCTGAATAATCAAGCAGCAACTCTTCGAGAAGCTCCAAAGTCTCGGTGTCAAGGTCATTGGTCGGTTCGTCCATCACCAGGACATTGGACGGACGGGTGAAGAGCTTTGCCAGCATGAGACGGTTCCGCTCTCCTCCGGAAAGGACATGGACCGGCGTTCTGGCCCTCTCGGGAGTAAACAGAAAATCCTGCAGATAACCGATTATGTGACGGCTTTTGCCGTTTATTACCAGAGTGTCGTTACCCTCCCCCACGTTTTCCCGCACCGTCTTTTCCGGATCGAGCTGTTCCCGCATCTGGTCGAAATAAATCACCTCCCGGCGGGTCCCGAGTCGGACGGTTCCTTCTCCGGGCGCAAGCTCTCCGAGCAGCAGGCGAAGCAGGGTTGTCTTTCCCGAACCGTTGGGACCGATAATTCCGATGCGGTCCCCCCGCATGATGATGGTGGTAAGGTCTTTTATTACCGGCCGACCGTCATAGGAAAAAGACACGCATTCCGCTTCCGCCACCAGCCTGCCGGATCGTTCGGCCTCCTGCAGCTGCATCTTTGCCGCGCCAACCCTTTCCCTTCTCTGCCGGCGCTCTTCCCGCATCTTCATCAGCGCCCGGACCCGCCCCTCGTTGCGCGTCCGTCGCGCCTTTATTCCCTGCCGGACCCAGATTTCCTCCTGGGCAAGCTTCCGGTCGAAGAGCGCCTGCCGAGCCGCTTCAGCCTCCAGAAGCGCCTCCCTGCGCTCCACGAAGGCGTCGTAACCGCAGTGGAACGCGTAAAGCGCGCCCCGGTCCAGTTCGGCGATCCGGTTCGCCATCCTGCGTGCGAAGGCCCGGTCGTGGGTGACGAACAGAAAGGTCTTCACATTCTTGAGGAGGAATTCCTCCAACCAGACAATTGTATCGACATCCAGATGGTTGGTCGGCTCGTCGAGAAGCAGAATGTCCGGAGAGGAAACCAGCGCCCTTGCCAGCAGCGCACGCCGTTTCGTCCCGCCGGAAAGCATCTCGAACCGGTCTTCCGGATTGAGCTGGAGTCGAGACAATACACGTTCCACCTCCTGGTGCATATGCCATCCACCCTCGTCCTCCAGTCGCTTCTGCAGGTTTTCCAGCCGCTTCAGGAGCATTTCACCGCCTTCCGCGGCAAGTATCAGCCCCAGATGATGATATTCCGCCAGCAGCGCCGCGGCGTTGCCCATTCCGCCAGCGACTATGTCAAATACCGTCCCGTCGAGCTCCAGCGGTATATCCTGCGATACCAGTGCAACTTTCAGCCCCTGCCTGCGCACGATTTCTCCCCGGTCGGGGACGAGCTCGCCGCTGACAAGCTTCAGTATCGTCGATTTTCCCGAGCCGTTACGGCCAAGCAGGCAGAGCCTGTCACCCGACTCAAGTTGCAGGTTTATCCCGTCCAGCAATGGCTGGCCGCCAAAGGCCATGCTCACATCACGAATTGTCAAAAGCGCCATGTCAACTCCATGCAAATGATTCCCCAAAGCCGGACTGGCCGGAACCGGAAAGGAATTCCAAAATCAATTTTTCAATCATGATGGGCAGGAAACACAATATTTGAAACGCAATCGTTTTTCCGCGAAAATCCAAGAGATTTTCCTGCCCATCCTGTTTATCCTTTTCTACCTGTCATCGTTTTCCATATTCGCCCAAATTCCGTTACACGTCAACAAACCTTGCAATCAAAACCTGCTTTGCTTTTTGCCGGTCGTTAAATCAACCATCCCGGCACCCATTAGATACAAACAAAAACTTCGACAATAACATTAAAAATACATATATGTTACACATCGGCAAATCGTTAAATTTTAGTATTACTAAATTATATTTCTTTTCTAATCAATTGTATCCCAGCACAGTTTGTATATAGCTGATTTAAAAGTTTATTTTACCTGATTTTTGTTCATAAAATTTTGTAGCCAAATTAAATTTTAGTTTTAATAAATTTTTACCTTGATTTTGGTTGTGTAATATGTTACACAACGCATCAGGTTCACACAAACTGTCGGGATATTTACCTCGAATGGCCGTGATGTTTTCGTGCGCTCATTTTAGCCATCAAAACACGAACCTTTTTAAAACCTGGTAAGGTCAAGCGCTTATTTCGTCCTCCGCCGTGGGCGGACTTAACGAAACCCGCATTGAATACTGACATGAAATCGGTATTGGTGCGGGTTTTCTTTTTCCCGCCGCTGGCGGTAACCGGCACCAACACTGGAGTTTCATGAATATGGACTTCATGCGGGTTTATGGAGTCCGCGAGCTTTATTCCGTTTCCCCCGCCAAGTATCAAAACGGAATAAACAGCCGGTTACCCAGCTTAACCGGGCTTGGCCCAGTTATATACAACAAAAGGAGGAAGAAACATGATTAAGAAGGTCCTCAACGTCAACGGCGTCGAAAGAACGCTCATTGTTGACCAGGAAGCACTCCTGTCCGATGTGCTGCGCAAGCAGCTCCATCTGACCGGCACAAAGGTCGGCTGCGGCACAGGTCAGTGCGGCGCATGCAATGTTATCGTGAACGGCAAACTGATCCGTTCCTGCGTCACGAAAATGAAAAGGGTCGAAAACCTCTCAACCATCACCACCATCGAAGGGATCGGCACGCCTCTCAACCTTCACCCGCTGCAGAAGGCTTTCATTTTCCATCATGCCATCCAGTGCGGTTTCTGTACCCCCGGTTTCATCGTTTCCGCCAAGGCGCTCCTTGACGAAAACCTGAATCCGACCCGCGAAGACGTTCGCGACTGGTTCCAGAAGTACCGCAATGCCTGCCGCTGCACCGGCTACAGCATGATAGTCGACGCGGTCATGGACGCCGCCAAGGTTCTCCGCGGCGAACTGTCCGAATCCGCCATCGAATACAAGCAGCCGGCTGACGGCAGGGTATACGGCACGCGTATGCCTCGCCCCTCGTTTGTCGCCAAGGCCTGCGGCCTCTGGGATTTCGGTGCCGACATGGGTACCCAGCTTCCCGAAAATACCCTCCAGTGCGCCCTGGTGCAGCCCAAGGTGTCCCATGCCAACATCAAGGGCATCGATACCTCCGAAGCCGAGAAAATGCCGGGCGTTTTCAAGGTCGTTACCCACAAGGACATCAAAGGCAAAAACCGCATTACCGGTCTGATCACCTTCCCGACCAACAAGGGTGACGGATGGGATCGTCCGATACTCAACGACGACAAGATCTACCAGTACGGCGACGTTGTCGCCATCGTCTGCGCCGACACCCAGGAAAACGCCAAGGCGGCCGCCGCGAAGGTCAAGGTCGACCTGGAAGTCCTACCGGCTTACATGAACGCACCGGCGGCCATGGCTGAAGACGCCATTGAAATTCACCCCGGCACGCCGAACATCTACTACACCTGCTACAACAACAAGGGTGAAAATGTTGAACCGATTATCGAAAAAGCGGCTCATGTCGCCGAAGGCGAATACTACCTGCAGCGTCAGCCTCATATGCCCATCGAGCCTGATGTCGGCTTCGCTTACATCGACGACCAGGGCAGAACTGTTGTTCACTCGAAATCCATCGGCATCCACCTCCACCTGTACATGATCGCTCCCGGCCTCGGCCTTGAGCCCGATCAGCTGGTCATCGTCCAAAACCCGACCGGCGCAACCTTCGGCTACAAGTTCAGCCCGACCATGGAAGCCCTCGTGGGCGCCGCCGCCATGGCAACCGGCCGTCCCTGTTTCCTCGGCTACGACTGGTACCAGCAGCAGACTTATACCGGCAAGCGCTCCCCGTTCTATCTCAGGGGCAAGCTGGCATGCGACAAGGACGGCAAAATGCTCGCCCTCGATTCGAGCTGGGAATGCGACCACGGTCCCTATTCTGAATTCGGCGACCTGGTTACCCTGCGCGGCGTACAGTTCATCGGCGCCGGTTATGATCTCAAGAACATCCGCGGCGTCGGCCGGACCGTCTGCACCAACCACGGCTGGGGTTCCGCGTTCCGCGCTTACGGTTCGCCCCAGAGCTTCATGCTGGGTGAGTCACTCGTTGACGAACTGGCAAGAAAAGCGGGTTTCGATCCGTTCGAATTCCGCTACAAGAACATCTACCGTCCGGGTGCAACCACGCCGACCGGCCAGGTTCCGGAAGTATTCCCGTTTGAACAGATGTTCGACATGATGAGACCCAAATACCAGGAGGCCAAAGCCAAAGCCAAGCTCGAATCCACCGATACGATAAAACGCGGCGTCGGCGTTTCCCTCGGTATCTATGGTTGCGGTCTTGACGGCCCCGACACATCCGGCGCCTGGGCCGAGCTGATGCCGAACGGCGATGTCACGGTCGGCAATGCATGGGAAGACCATGGTCAGGGCTCCGATATGTCTACGGTGGCATTTGCTCACGAGGCGCTTCGCGCCCTGAATCTGAAGCCGTCGCAGATCAAACTGAGCATGAACGACACCAGTCTCCACCCGAATGCCGGCCCTTCAGGCGGCAGCCGTCAAAACGTGGTTACCGGCAACGCCATCGTCGCGGCTTGCAGACTGCTTCTCGACGCCATGAAGAAATCCGACGGCACGTTCCGCACCTATGACGAGATGGTAAAAGACAAGCTGGCGACCAAATACGAGGGAAGCTGGACAACCCCGTGCACGCACATGGACGACAACGGTCAGGGCAAACCTTTCTGCATTTACATGTATGCCCTGTTCATGGCTGAAGTTGCCGTCGATGTAACAACCGGCAAGGTTGAGGTAGTCAAGATGACCTATGTCGGCGACAACGGTACGATCACCAACCGCGGCACCGTTGACGGCCAGGTATACGGCGGCCTCGCCCAGGGTATCGGTCTGGCCCTCACCGAGGACTTTGAAGACCTGAAAAAGCACACCAACCTGATCGGTTCCGGCTTCCCGTTCATCAAGGACATTCCGGACAACATGGAACTTATGTATGTTGAAACTCCGCGTCCGGACGGCGCTTTCGGCCAGGCCGGCGTCGGCGAAGGTCCTCTGACCTCTCCGCACGTCTCGATCATCAACGCAATTCATGATGCCTGCGGCGTGCGCATCCGGTCCATCCCGGCATATCCGGAGAAGGTCCTCAAGGCCCTCAAGTCCGCGAAGAAGGCATATGATGTCGCCGATGCAATGGCAGACGGCTATATGTCAACGGGTGGTATCGATACGCTGAAGTAATCTTGAAATTCTGGTGATGTGATAAAGAAGCGGACATGGAGATATCATGACCGTGTCCGCTTCCTTTTTACCTGTGTCCTTAATGGTGGTGAGTGCAAGCATATTAATATTCAGGGTTCAGGTAAGAAATGAATATGAAAATTATAGATACCCATTTCAATTTTGACGAACGTTCTGAACGCGGTCCTCCAGGTCTTCACGGGGGAATCGTGTCATTCACCCAGCATGCTCTGCATCCGGGCGAAGAAATTTCCCGCCAGTATTTCCGCTTCCTCTTTGGTCGCCTCTCCCGCAAGCTCTCCCTTTTGCTGATTGAGCAGATGTTCCGGCAGTTCCTCAAGAAAACGGCTGGGACTGCATTCCTGGAACTTGCCGTACTTTTTCCTTTGAAGACATCGGGTTATCGTCAGGTGTTTCCTGGCCCGCGTTATCCCAACATAACAAAGCCGCCGCTCCTCGTCGATTGAAAAATCCTCGTTTATCGATTTTCCGTGGGGCAGCAGCCCTTCTTCCATCCCGACCAGGAAAACATGGGGGAATTCAAGCCCCTTGCTGGAATGCAGCGACATCAGCACAACCGCGTCGCTCCCCGGCTCCTTCTTGCCTTTCCCCGGAAAGTTCTCGTCGTCCAGCAGGGAAACTTTCTCAAGAAAGCCTGCCAGCGTCGGATCGGCCGATTTGTCCTCGAACGCCGCGGCGGCGTTTATGATCTGCTCGACGTTCTCCACCTTCCGCCGTGCCGCTGCCGGGTCATCCATGGTGCGGCGCAATTCCTCTTCTATGCCGAGGGATCTGAACAGGTCTGCGATTTTCTCCGCCAGCCGTCCCTTTTTCGCCAGCCGCTGTTTCGCCTCCGTCATCAGCCCATGGAATTTCAGAACCTCCGCCATGGTTGCAACCGGTATGCCGGGTATCTCGGCCGCACGGCCGAAAGCCTCGAACAGGGAACAGCCACGCTCCATCGACCACTGGTTTATCCTGACCACGGTGCCGTCGCCGATTCCGCGGCGGGGGAAATTGACGATGCGCAGCAGCGCCACCTCGTCCAGCGGGTTGCTGAGCGCCTTTAGGTAGGAGATCGCGTCCTTCACTTCCTTTCTCTCGTAGAATTCCATGCCTCCGATCAGCACATAGGGAATCCCCTCGTAGCGGAGTTGCTCCTCGAAGGCCCTGCTCTGGGCATTGGCCCGGTAGAGGATGGCAAAATCACCGTAGGAAAGCTTGTTTCTGAAGTTTTCGAGCTGAATCTTTTCCACGACCGCTACCGCTTCCTCCTCTTCGTTGCCAGCCACGACCAGATCTATGAGCCTCCCGGCGCCGGAACCGGTCCACAGGGTCTTCTCCTTACGTTTGACGTTGTTTTTGATGACGGTGTTGGCCGCCTGAAGGATGTTCCCGGTCGAACGGTAGTTCTGTTCGAGCTTGACCACCCTGCAGCCCTGGTAATCCTTCTCGAAATCGAGGATGTTGCCCACATCCGCGCCGCGCCAGCCGTAGATACTTTGGTCGTCGTCGCCCACCACGCAGAGGTTGCGGTATTTGCCCGCCAGCAGCTTGACCAGCAGATACTGGGCGGCATTGGTATCCTGGTATTCGTCCACCATTATGTAGCGGAAGCGCTCCCGCCACCAGTCCAGCACCTCCGGACGGCTGTGGAACAGCTCGATGGCCAGCATGATCAGGTCGTCGAAATCCAGCGCGTTATATGCCTTCAGCGCCGACTGGTACCGTGGATAGACCTCCGCCGCGACCAGATCCAATTCGTCACCGCGTTTCGGGGTGTAGTCTCCCGGGCCGATCAGCTTGTTTTTTGCCGCGGATATTTTCCATATTATAGATTCCGCATCGATTTTCTTTCCGTCCACGCTCAACTCTCTGAGTATCTGCCTTACCAGGCCCAACTGGTCCGAGGACGAGTAAATGCTGAAGTTCCGTTTGTAGCCAAGCAGTTGGATCTCCCGCCGCAAGACCCTGACACAGAGCGAATGGAACGTGGAAATGGTAACTCCTTCCGCGAGTTCCCTTCCCACAAGTCCCCGGACCCGTTCTTTCATCTCGTTCGCGGCTTTGTTGGTGAACGTCACGGCCAGGATATTTTCCGGCAGGATTTTCTTCGTTTTGATCAAGTGGGCAATGCGGAAGGTGATGACGCGAGTCTTCCCCGAGCCGGCCCCTGCCAGGACCAGCATCGCTCCCTCAGTCTGCTTGACTGCCGCGAGCTGTTGCGGATTCAAAGTATGTAAATCGGGCATTTGAGACCTCTTAAAATTGTTGCCTGAAACAAGGTTGCATTCAAATCATTGTCATTTCGAGCACCAGCGAGAAATCTTGAGCACGTTTAGTAAAGATGTCTCTCTTCGTTCTACATGACATGTTTTAAAATTGTTTGATTGCAACTGGGTATGAAACGCAAAACAGCCGGGCTGATTGCCCGGCTGTCTATTGATAGCAGAACAGAACACGGAGGTCAAGAAGGGAGCGCGGAACCCCGATCTTCCACACTTTTACACCGAAGCCGCCGATTTTAAGTTGATTTTATTTTGTTCCCGCATATACTGTTGCCCATGCAAAAGAAACATCTCTTCATAGCTGCGCTGTCCGTTCTCGTTCTTCCCGCCTGCGCCCTCCAGAGAGCCGCTGTCGTGCCATCCCCCGGAAAGGCGGCCGGACCGTCCGCTCACAAAGTCGTCGTCGAGCCCGGCTCGCCGGGAATGCTGCCGTGGCAACGTCCCTACTCGGTTGACGGGATAAGATACGTGCCGCTGCTGAAAGCGGACGGGTTCAGGGAAGACGGACTCGCCTCGTGGTACGGCCTGGAGGAGCACGGCAAGCCGACCAGCAACGGCGAAACCTATGACATGTACAAAATGACCGCCGCCCACAAAACCTTGCCGCTCGGATCGAACGTCAGGGTCACCAACAAATCCAACGGCAGGCAGGTCACCGTCCGCGTCAACGACCGCGGGCCGTTCGTGGCGGAACGGGTGATCGATCTCTCTTACCAGGCCGCAAAAGAGCTCGACATGGTAGACCACGGCGTCATCCCCGTTGCAATCGAGGTGGTATCGGTTACCCCTGTTTCACCCGTTACCGACATCGCGCCAATTGCCGGCCAAATCTATACCCTTCAGGTGGCGGCGTTAACGGACCGCGATGCGGCAAGGTCCTTGTCGGAAAGAATGCAGAAGGAATTCGATTTTTCTTTCATCCAGCCGGTGCAGACGGAAAAAGGCTTCTTCTACCGGGTCCACGCTGGAAAATTCAAGTCGAAAGCGGATGCGGAAGCGGCAAAGGCATCACTTGCGGCAAAAGGATTTCCGGACGCCTTTGTTACCTCCCGGCAGTAAGGCCGTAATTTATCATAATTCCATCCCCGATAACGCGGAATCAATCCCCCTCAAACCATCCAATGCGCTACATTCAAGGGCCATTTGCGGAAGTTGAATTTGCGGCTCTCCCGGATTGATGCGAATGACCGTGGCACCGAACTTCGTTCCCAGGCTTTCGCTGAGGTTCCTGATGGTGGGTATGGCGGTACCGGCCCCGATTTCGATGATTGTGAGCGGCGCAGGACAGTCATTGCGCAGGAAAGTCTCGAATGCATCATGCTGCGCGTCCGTCCTGTCGCTTATCCAGGAATAGTCGCCAAACATCAGTATGTTGGGCCGCGCATGCGCGCCGCATGCTGCGCACATGGGAACACGCCGGGCGTGCATGGTTGAGATGTCGACCGGTATTTCCTCGTGGTTTTCCCAGATGGTCCTGCCGCACGGCCGGGTGCACTGCAGGAAATGGATGGAGCCGTGAACTTCCAGGATTCTCATGCTGTCGAAACCGGCCTTCCGGAAATGGCCGTCCACGTTGGAAGTAACCACGAACGAATTCAGACCGAAGGAATCGATCCATTTGAGAAGAAGTGAAAATCCCGGATGGGGAACCGTTTCCCGGTACATATTGAGGCGATGCCCGTAGAAGCCCCAGCCGAATGACGGGTCGGATTCAAAATGGCGCGGATTGGCGGCCTCCACAAAGCTGATGCCGATCTTTTCATAAGCGGGATACGCCCGCCAGAATCCCCGCGGCCCGCGGAAGTCCGGCAGGCCGGAATCTACGCCCATTCCGGCCCCCGCGGTTATGATCAGCGACCGGGATTTGCCGATTGCATCCGCGGCCCGTCCGAAAACGGCTTTTTCCAACATTTGAGTTTACCTCACGTAAATCCTGGCCCCATCGGACAGGGCGCCGTCAAGACCTACCTCGTTCCCCCATTCGTCGAACACTTTCTTCCCGCGACCAATCTCGCCGAGCAGTCCCGCGCCGGCCAGGGCATGCCGGACTTTCATCCCCGGCAACAGGTCGACAACAATGTCATTGACATAAACCCTCATCAGCGGACCTCTGTAATCCGTCCTTCAACTTCGGGGGCGACCACCTTTCGCTCTTTCAAATACCCCACGACAATATCACGCAACTGGCGACTCGCGTCGCTATAAACAAGATTCCCGCCTTTCATGGCCCCACCGGTAACGTTGCAGCCGGCAGCCGAACCGGCTGCTCGGGCAAATACCTTGTAGCCGTCACCGCCCGCCGCAATGAAATCATTTGTCGCAATTATATACTC
>Ga0335070_10007716_pt1 | contig 12605 bp, 4 predicted proteins | sample Lox_Sample_13_FD_206722 | JGI IMG/M metagenome (GOLD analysis project Ga0335070, IMG submission 206722) | Soil microbial communities from Loxahatchee National Wildlife Refuge, Florida, United States - Lox_Sample_1.3 | ecosystem: Environmental > Terrestrial > Soil > Wetlands | place: USA: Florida...
TTGTTGTACCCATTCCCAAAACCTGCTGTACTTAACGTGCCGCCGTTCCCGGAATAGTGGGTCTTGCTGTAATCCCCGGTTTGCGGGGGGTCGTGCGGGTAGGTCGGCTGCCCGTTCTGGATGGTGATGAGAAAATCGGTGGCGGAGGAATCGCTTGACTTGTACAGGCTCAAGGTTGCGTTATCGATGATTGCGTTCGAGGGTAACGCTGAGGTGTTGAAGAACACGAAACCCCGGTGGATATAATAGGTCAGGGTCTGTTTACTCTGCCCAATGGTGATATGCGTCGCATCCATGAATCCATTGCTTGTAAGTGCATTCCATGAATTAAGATAATTTGTGCTATGGTTGCAGAGACGTTCATCACTCGTACTGGAATAGAGGGTTAACGTCGGGTCGATCACCACCGGAAACGTCATCGCAGACAGATCAGAGACTTTCACTCCGGAAAGCAGGTAGGTCTCGCCATGGAGATGCACGATGCGATACGTCAATTTCTGCCGCACCGACTCATTGTTCACTTCGTACGCATCACCCAACGGCAACCCGCATTTGAAACATCCGAAGGCATCCCGCAGATCAACCCCTGTGTCGGAGACGGTGACATTTCCCGAAAGAAACCCCGATGTGTTATATAGGTTGAGGGTCTGATAGTCCAGCTTGGTGATGAACACGAGATACGAGCTTGCGTCATGGAGACCATATTGTGATGGTGGGTGATTCTGCAGCACCGTCTTCGTCGCATTACTCATCGTGATCGCCTCCTTCAACTCGGTATCCTCATAGCTCCATGTGACGTTTGTCCCAGTGAACACACTGGGGTAGATGATGGAATAATCGCTGGTCTGCCCCTGGCTGCTTTGCACAGTCTGCAGGTAGTGGTACGCCCAGTTGCTTGCGGGATCGAGATACCCGACGCCCACAAGCCTGCTTCTTACAACGTAGGTGGTGGGATCCATGGATCGGTTATATGTGAACGCGACCGGCCAATCACTCTGAATATTTGGTTTGAAGTACACGCCGAATAATCCATGATTGTTCCCTATCCGGTACCCATAGGTGTAGGCAGGATGATCACTCGTAAGCTGAGCGAGTGAGACATTGATTGGCGTCCATGAGCCATTATCCTCCCTGTAGTTCACTGGCCCTTGATAGCTTTCGAGGATATTCGTGCCAGAAGACTCATTGTAGTAGGTGTTCCAGGTGAGGCCCCGTCCGACAATGGTGAGATTCTCTGGTGGGTTCGGCGGGTCCGTAATGTTGATGTACTGGTTCCCTGTGTAACTATCCTTCAGGGTGGCGATGCTCATCATCGCATTGACCGTGACGTTGAAGCTGTGCCCCGTGCTGGTCCGCATGTTACTCATGTTATCGTACGCGATGATTGTATAGTTGTAGCGACCTGCATGCCAGATGTTGGAGAAAATGTATCTGTACATGGTCCCCGAGATATGAGTCATGGCGACTGTCTCTGAGCTCAGACCGCTCCACGCTGGGTAGGAGATCGTGGTGCTGACGTTTTTCACGCCGCTGATGCTGTCGGTGACGTTCGTGGTGATGGTGACATTATAGCCGAACCCAACGGTGTTTGGGGTTGCGTTGATCGTGGTGATTGAAGGCGGTGTGGTGTCGATGGTGACCTGCCGCATCTCGGTGGTACTTTGATTGCCTGTGGTGTCAATCGCATGCGCGTAGTATTGGTAGATGCCGTCCGATAGTCCTGTGAAATTATGCGTCAGTCGGTAAAGGCCGTTGTTGTAGCTAGCATTGATCTCCTCCCTGCTGAGCGCTCGGTTGTAGAGCTGTGGTTCATCGAGGAGTCCGTCGAAATACGCGTTGTTCGACCAGTGGCCGTAGGCGAGAGAGGTGTGCTGGGTGTTCGTGATGTTCTTCGCGGCACCGGTGATGCCTGCATCGTAGGCGCCATCGACGTAAATGGAGTAGTTCATCCCTCTCCGTACGTAAGCAATGTGGTGCCAGGTGTGGTCTGTCACGTCGGCGTGTCCGTTCAAGGTGACGTTGTTTCCTGCTGCTTGTGTGACGTAGAGGTAGGTGGTGTTTTGGAGACCAAAAATGTAGCCTTTTGCGCTCGCATCCGCAGGCCGGTTTGTGAGGATCACTGCCTTGTGGGTGTAGGAGGTTTGGTCGCTGTTTTCCCAGACGATGAAGGTGAAGTTCCCTGTTCCGAGGTGGAGGCTGTTGTTCACCCCAAGATCGAGGTCGTTATTGGTTCCGTCGAATTCCATGGATTTCCCGTATTTTCCTTGGTGTACGCTACTAGGGGTCATTCCTCCTTCGAATTTCCCGAAGTTATGGTACGTTGAATTATCGTAGACACCGGTGCTGTTAGAGAAATCCATGGGCCAGTATCCTTTGAGGCTACGGTTCCAGTCGATCAATGCCGAGCTGGGATAAGTATCCAGGATGGTGGTATTCACGAGTACCCAGTTATGATTGAAGATCGATTGGTTCGTTGGTGTTGGTGGTGTTGAAAAATTGATGTAAGGGGCTCGGATGACGGTAAAATAGCATCCTGATGAAGAGTTGGTGTTATTTGCATGATCGGTGACCCAGATCGTGAAATTGTATTGTCCAAGCTGCCAGGTCTGGTTATAGAGATATTCGTAGTCGTAGCCGCTGGTGTTTGAGACGCTCATGGTGCAATTCCCCGTGGTGTTATTTGGGGTGGTGATGTTGATGTTCACTTGGTTCACGGTGCTTTCGTTGTCGAAGAAATTGACGAAGAGAGAAAGATTGGAGCCGGGAACAATGATGGTCGGTGAGTAGGTTGACTCAAGGATGGCGGGGGGCGTTGTATCGATATGGAAAATCTGCCAGTAGGTGTTGGTATGATCGATGGTGTCCTTGGCGGTCAATGTGACATTGTAGGCGCCGGTTGTCGCGTATGAATGAGTCGTGTTACGTGAGTATGAAAGCGGGGTTTGATCGCCGAAGTTCCATGTCCAGTTGGTGAGACTGGCGCCGCTGTATACGGTTGAGGTGTCGTTGAACCTGATTCTGTTGTTCGGTGGTGCACCAGTTCTATTCGTGGTATACCCGGCTATCACATTGAGGACTTGGATTGTGTGATTACAGGTGTATACGTGACCGAGGGCATCGGTCACATTTAATGTCTGGGTGTAAGTATTTGTTGTTGAATAGGTGTGATACGGGTTTTGGACGTAGGCGTAATCCTGGGTGGCTCTTGATGGGTAATTGAAGTTCCATGTATAGTTCTGGATCGGCTCCGTGGCGTCGTAGACCATGGCATAGTATTGTGCGTTGGCGCCGAGGAGCACCTGGGAAGCTGCGTTGATCTCACAACCTGCTGCCAGGTTGAGATGCCAGGGTTCTGACCAGTTGCTGAAGTCTGGTCCGAGCCAGATGTCCCGTGCTCTGACGCGTACGTCGATATCGCCGGAGAACGTCCATGTATGGGACATGGTTTCGTTGATGCCGGAGGGGAACGGGCCTTGCCAGGTGCTGTATTCATGGATGAGTTTGTTCGCGCGCCAGTCCCATTGATATTCGACTTTGTCGCCGTTGGGATCGTTTGTGTATGCTTTGAAGGTGAGTGTTTGTCCGGCTTTGACTTGCCCTGTTGGTCCGTCTGTGATGGTCGGGGTCAGTGGTATGTCGTTTGGTGGTCCCATGTTGAGATCTGTTTCGGTGTAGCTGTCGTTGGCATATCTGCCTAAGCTTTCCCCGAGGTCTTCGCCCAAGAGGCTTACCTGATTTTCGACGATCCCCGTGGAATTGAACAGATATACCACTAGTTTGTACTTGCTAAACGGAGCATTCTTTTTCAGGGAAACATTAATACTGTCTGTAATCCCTGCGGAAGTGATCGTGTAATTTTTACTGCTGGAATTAGTGTATAATATCGGGTACAATGGGTGTCCATTCTGTGCCTGTGCACTGAGTATTGCTTTTACTTTGATATGGTCTTGAGGCAAACTGGTGTATATGGTGTAATTTATTTGAATGGAGTCCGGGACGGTGTTTTCATCATAAGAATCCTTGAGCCATGGTTGATTGACCGTGAGAAAACGACAATTCGGGTTTAAACAAAAATATCGACTAATATTAAAAATGATATTCGATGTCGCAGCGACGTCTGCTTCGTCGTAGTATCTCATAGAGTCACCTTCGGTGTGGTTTTTACCGTCGCGATGATGGCGATACCATGTCATCCCCTTCACAAATGTGATACAATCACTTGCGTTAAAATCGTCTATTTTTGTACAAAAAGCCTCATCATCGCTTATGAGCCCCATGTATCGATGTATAACTTTAAGTTTCGTATTCTCATTCTTCATTCGTTCTTCATAACCGTTTTTATCTGCAATTTGTTCAATGTATGGTTTCAATGGAAATTTGTTTGTCCCGATGTACAGAGTGGTATTCGGCCAAGTTTGGTTGAAGCAGAGTTGATTGAGGTCAATGAATTTTTCAATAGTATAGTTCTTATGTTTTGCCTTGTAGGAGTATGCTCCTTTGACTCCCGCTTCTTCTCCAGCGAATAGGACGAACTGGGTTGTGTATATTGGTGTAAGATTATGTTCCTTGTAATAGCGTCCAATGGCGAGAACGATGCCGCATCCTATTGAAGCATCCGCTGTTCCGGAAGACCAAACCGAGTCATAAAGGGAGTTGAGAACCAGGATATGCGATCGGTTGGGATCTGATCCATTGATTTGGCCGACAAGATTATAACTTATTACGGACGCATTCCACTGTTGACTGAATGATAGGTTGACAGTGTAGTTATGAACATTGTTTATGATTCGATGTCCGTCCGTCCCGTTGATGAATATCACCGGTAATTTGAAATTGTCGTTTCTGAGGCAATCGTGTGATAGGTTGTCGTAATCGTAGAGGATCACCCCCCTGCAATGCGGCCAACAACGGTCGATTAAGTCGCGAATCGATTTAAATGCATGATCTATCCAAAGAATGCTTGAGCGAAGAGGCGTCTCTGGCCATTTTGGGTTGAATGTCCTATCCTCGCGGATCAGAACAAAGGATTGATTGCCGCAGAGGGTCGCATTATACCATGGGAGTCGCGTCATGTTTTCAGGGTGGGCTTCGATGTCGTTGAAGGTGAAGTTGTAGTATTGTTCGAAGGCCGTGGTAATGTAAGAAATGATGTCATCTTCGGTCATGTTGTCGAGTAAATCAAGGCTTGCATTAATGGTTGCTTCAAAGTCACTTCCTATATAGTCATTAGTAGAATTAAAAATTGAGAGATTGTGGTATTCGAATATATGGGTTAAATTGGACTTATCTGGAAAGAAGTCTACAACTCTATTTCCTTCGAGTGACCATCTGGGTGAGATATAACAATCGATGGTTTTGTTTTTGATCGTCGAGCCGATACTGTGGTTTGTGATGGTGAATGATTTATCCATAATATCTAATTTTGTAGTAAGATTTTTAAAGAATTTTGATGATTCATTCGAGCCGTTTTCGACTTTTTCTAAAAAAGAAATGTTGGAGTCATTAGAACAAGGGAAAAGACTGATATTTTTCATCTGGTGGGATAACCAGCGAGCAGCAGCATGTTCTCCAGGTGTTCCAAAATATCGCCCTTTTGCAAGACCTTTCTCTTGGAGATTCTGATCATATGAAGTGTTGATAATTTTAGATAGATTTTCAGCGATCATTTTCACATACGTCAAATTTAATGGGCAATAATATTCCGTTGTTTCAGTTTCAGCACTAACTATATGTTCCGTCCGAATCATTAGTAGGCTATTAACCACAAAAAGCGTACACAATAATATGCATAAAATTTTCTTTTTCATTTAATTACCTCCTCAAATTTCTGAATTGGGCTATACTTTAAGAGCTTTTCTAATATTTAAGTAATTAAATTTATTAGGAAGATGCTGATTATATATTAATTAAATAAAAGAAATAGGAGGCTCTTGAGTGAAAAATTTTCGGTGGATTGTATATTTATTGATTTTATTTTCCCTGATTGTTACTTCTTTTCTTCCGGGAATCCAAGCGAATAAGACAAAGATATTTGAAAAATTGGAATATCCGTATCAACAATCCTTAAAACAATCTATCGAAGAAAGAAATTTTCAGGGGAAGGAAGGTGCAGCTTTTATTGCACAACAAAATAAATCTTTTTTAAGAGACCAAGGAACTCTGCACCAGATTCTTAATTCGTCTTGGCCGATGTACTGCCATGATAATAGACATACTAGCTTGAGCCCTTATAACACGGCGGATGTACCTCCTGTGATGAAATGGCGATTGCAAACCGATTGGGTTAATGGTGGGATTGCAATTGATGACAACGGGATTTTATACTATGGTAGTGACGATTTTTATATGAACGCCGCCTATCCCAATGGAACTATTAAATGGCGTTATTACAACGGGAATAATAATGAAGCCACTCCCGCCATTGGAAACGATGGAACTATTTATTTCGCGGGTTGGAATTGTTACCTTTATGCATACGCTCCCAATGGTACACAGAAATGGAACTATGACTGCGGTTCAACCATAAGTTATGGATCACCCGCAATAGCTCCAGATGGCACTATCTACGTCACGACAATGGACCCTAAAAACCTCCTGGTCGCTGTGAACCCCGATGGAACGGAAAAATGGCGGTACCAAACCGGTCAATGGATGACGTCTGCCCCAGCTATTGATTCAGACGGGACTATCTTTTTTGGTTCGACAGATACGTATATTTATGCGGTGAACCCGAATGGGACGCTCCGTTGGAGGGATAAGACCGGTGATTATGTGATGGGCTCTGCCTCAATCGCTCAAGACGGTACAGTGTATATTGCTTCATGGGACGATTATCTGTACGCTTTGAATCCTGTCAACGGGTCATTGGTATGGCGTTACCGTATTGGAACCGGGTCCAAGGTCAATCCATCAATTGGACCTGATGGGACAATTTATATTGGTGGCAAAGATCTGTATGCAATCAATCCGAATGGTACCCAACATTGGACATTTGCACTTGACTCGAATAGTGTTGACACCTGGTCCTCACCTGCCATCTCCGCTGACGGCATCATCTACTTCGGCACGTACATCGGCGATGGCCAGGGCGGTGATATCATCGCCGTAAATCCCAATGGGACCGAGCGCTGGCGTCAACGCATCGCTGGTTATTGGGTTGATTCCTCCCCTTCGATTGGGTCAGACGGCACAGTCTATATCGGCTGTGCATATAACATGGGTGGAGGGTACCTTTATGCTTTTGGCCGCGAGCCGCTCTTCGTCGACGCACGCGGCCCCTATTCCGGCTACTACGATACGGCAATTCATTTCGCAGGCGAAGTTTTCGGTGGAATCCCGCCCTATTCATACCATTGGGACTTCGGGGATGGCTCCTCCTCGAACCAGCAGAATCCAAATCATAACTATATGTCCATCGGTAACTTCACCGCGACGTTCACCGTCACGGACAGCGAAGGCAACCTGAGCAGCGACACAGCTCCTGTCTCCATTAGTTATCAGTCCCCTTCCGTTTCAATCACGAAACCAACAAGAGGCCTCTACCTCTTTAATGTCATGGTTCTTCCTTTACCGAAAAGATGCATCGTGATCGGCCCAATCACTATCGAGGTCCAAGCAAGTCAAATCCCTCTCGGAATCGAACGCGTTGAGTTCCGCCTTGACGACCAATTGAAAGCCACCGTAACCCAACCGCCTTACACCTGGCGATGGAATCAAGGATTCTCCAGACACACAGTGGCAGTAACCGCTTATGATACGTCAGGGAAAAGCGCGCAAGACAGCATCACAGTGTGGAAGTTCTTTTAGAATAGTCTTTTTCAGTGCCTTCATATCCAAGGAAGAAGAAAAATCCACATCTTTTGATAGCTAGGTGGTCTTTGTCGCCTCTTCGATTATTTCAATCTCTTCTTTTTCTAAGCCATACAAATCATACACAAGCTGATCAATTTTGGAATCAATCGATTTAATTTGCCGACGCATAATCATGCGATCGTTCTCGGTACTAGCTTTTTCTAAATGTCGATGAAGACTCAGCATTTCATCGACTAATTCAACCATTTTTTCATACTGTTTTCTTTCCTTTTCTTTCCTACTATCTATTACCCTGATTGGAAGTTCGGCCAAGTACTGATAAATAAAACGCAGATATCCTCCACCTCGATGAAATACTCGCATAATAGAAGGTAACTAAGGATGAATTCAGGATACCCAGTAGATATCTATCGGAACTTGCCAAGATATACGCGGTATTCACGCAATAAAACGACCCTTCATCATCCAAGGCAAAATTTCCCCGTAGAGAAATATCAGGAAGCATTATCTTCGGCTTCTCAAATTCTTCGTAATATTCACAAGCCCGAAGCTCCCACCAATACTCACCTTTATCAGAGCGCCTCTCCGCCTGCTGCTCGAACTGCGAAAGATGTTCTGAGATTTGTGGATAATTTTTACAGAGCCACAACCAAGGATTCGGATCACCCCGAGATTTTAACTGTGTCCATCCCTTGGGAATAAGAATCAAAAAATTTTCCGATCTCAAAGGCTCATAACGCTTGATATCTTTTCCAACTAAAAATGGTTTTATCAATTCTTCACTTTGAGGGTGATTTTCGACAATAGCATCCCTAATTTTTTTGTCAATAATGAATGCATCATTGAACCCTGTTTTAATCCCATAAAAAATTTTATCGTTAATGTACTCCTTAAGAGGCTTCCCATGCCGCTTAATTTTTTCGAGGAGCATTCTTTCTTCTTCTTTATTCAACGACCAACCTTCTCCGCTGAGACTACTAAGCAATATTCCAAATTGTTCCTTTTTCACAAGGTCAGAGAGACTAGGAAATCCAAGAGTTTTAATTTGAACAACGTTGATTTTCTTCTTAGATGATCCTTTTGTGATTTTAATGATACATGGATAAGTGGTAGCTTTTTGAAAAACCGGCAAATCTCCAAAATCGATAATCTCCTCAAGCCCTTGTTCCTTAATCCACTCTCTGAGAGGTGCACCATAATTTGACCTCAACCATTTGTTAGAAACAATAAAAGAAAAATGACCTGCGTCATTCAGAAGTTTTATTCCCTTCTCGATAAAATAAACATACAAGTCTGCGATACCGTGAAAAGTAACATAGATTTTCTCAAAATACCCTTTAAAAAAACTCAACGTTTCCTGACGGACATAGGGTGGATTGCCAATGACGACATCAAATCCACCTCCATCCATGATCTCCTTGAATTCTGCATTCCAATCAAACGCGTTGACTTTGTAAATCTCTTCGTTTTCTTCCTGCAAAAAAGCGCTATCAAAGTTGAAATCCAATCCTATAAGGGAATTCCCGCATTTGATGTTATTTATTAAATCAGGTAACACTCGATCTTGAAATAGCTTCTTTTGCTGTTCAAAAACATCTCGCCCTTCACCTTCCAGAACCTTCAGAAGTAGACTCAGTTTTGTGACTTCCACTGCCTGATTGTCAATATCCACCCCAAAGATATTGTTCAACAGGATTCGTTTTTTCTCCTTGATTGTTAGGAACCATTGACCATTTTTTCTCTGATAAATCTGATCTTTATATTGCCTCGGATTCTTCTTCCCAGAATAGAAATCCAAATGATAATTCAAAAGATATGTATACGCTCCAAGAAGAAACGACCCCGAACCACACGCCGGATCAAGGATGTGAATCTTCTCGATCTGCTTCGGCGTCTTCCCTTCGCATAGCTTCCCAACGGTGTTCTTCACGATGTACTCAACGATATACTGAGGTGTGTAGAAGACGCCCCCGGCTTTTTTCACCTCAGGTTTCTCCTCGACTTTCGCATGATGACCTTCCGTCAGTCGAATGACCTTCCCAAGGAATTGCTCGTACACGTTCCCAAGGATCTCGGGTCTCAACACAGAAAATTCATACGGGCTTTCCGGATAATACAAATGCTTTATGATCCCTTCGAGTACCTTATCATCGATCTTTAACCCCAATGTTAATTCATCCGGTGGTGTCGCCCGACCCTTTTCCCGCTTGAAATGAAACAAACCGGAGTTATACTTCTCATCGGCCTTCTCATAGATCCTACAGAGATTCTGATATATCGTTTCATTCTGAAGCAATCCATGAAGCTGACCGTACCGTTCAATACCACGATCCTCACACATCCGCAGAAAGATGATGCGATCAATCGTATGCTGAACCGCGTTGTTCAGCTCACGAACCGACAAATCGGGATTTCGTAGCGCAATATTTTTAGCGAGCTCTTCACGCCAACCCTCGATCTCCCTGAGAAACTCATCACCGACCTCTTGTGTACCGCGTTTCTGTTTCGCCGCTTCGATGAACTTATCAAAGGATCCCTGCAGCACCGCTTGCTTCGAGAAAATCCCAGCAATCTCCTGCCATTTCTCGACGAACTCTTTGTATGAAAAGAGAAGAATCCGCTCCGTCGCGACCTTGTCATTTTCTTTCGGTTTCTGACGCGATTCATAGACTGCGATCTGTTCAAAATTCATCAATATCGAAACAACTAAACCTGCACTCCATGCGTATCGACGCAGCTGATACGCAGGTCGTGTATCCTTTGTCACATCGACAGCAGGTTTTTTCGTCTCGACAAAAAACATCCTACGACCAGAAAGAGTGAAACAATAATCCGGAGCTTTCGTTCCACCCGCCATTTTAATGGAATCTTCGTGAATCACATCTCGATATGCGGGTGCCGCACCACCCTTATTATATACGTCCCAACCAAGCGCCTCAAAAAAAGGGTTAATGAATTCCTGACGCAATTGCAACTCGTTGTACCCCTGACTTTTATATGCAGCCTCATTTCGGTTAAAACGCTCAACTAATGCTATAATGCTTTGCGGAACACCCCCAGATAATTCTTCCATCGTAAGAGGACATCATCATCCTCTAATTTAAGCATTCTTATATTCAAAATTTTTTTAGGTAGATATGGTGCAGATTATTTTCTAAAATATTATAATATGGGTTCTAAAAATAATTAATAAATAGCACTTTTGAAACAAAGCTGAACCCTTACTTTCGCCGACCCCTCCTAAGGATATATAAAGGTAAAATTATATTACGCATTTGAGAAAAATAATACCTTACATATGCAAATAGAATGGCCACCAGAGTGTTCGACCACCCTGGCAGCCTGGAGCCATGATAGAATGAGTATCACAGCCCCGTGGATGATTAAAGAAGAAAGCCCTATTAAACATTATTCTCGCTCAAACCTTACTCAAACGAGCTCCACCTTTTTTAACAACAATCTCTATCCATTTTCAACCAATTCACGAAAAGCTGAGTTGGAAGGAGGTAGAAACCAAAAATGGAACACAATTCTGTCAATATTAGGCAAAAACTCAGTCAACCACCCCAATCCCTCAAAAGGGAAGGACATGGGTGACCTTGAGTATGTAAAAACATTAAATAGGTTTGATTGCCCGATCACGCTCTGCCCACAAAACGCATCATTCATCGAGGTCGGCGTCCACGCTGTTCTCAGACAGAGACTCCAACAATCAACAGTGGAAAAACACCTTCGCTACGCACGATACATAGAAAACCATCCATGCCCAGTGGACTTCAGAAACCCGTCTCTCGAAAATTTCATTAAACACATGGACTACCGAGAGCAGATTGAACACGCAGGACCACACGCACTCGTCCACGAATGGAAAACAATGAAGATGTTCCTCAAAGCATACGGGATTCCTTTATGGACCTACAAACCGCCTAGCGCGCCAAGAGCACACAAACGAATTCTACCGTTCCCGGAAGTCGTGTACAGATTCTTTCACCATCGTTATTCGGAGGACGACTACGAAAACGCCCTTTACCAGTACCTCTTCTGTCACAGCTTCCTCATTGGATGGCGAGTGCCAAGCGAAATTTGCGAACTCAAAGCAAGCGATGTCATCATCAACGACAATGGAACAGGATGCATCGTGATCACCGAAGTCAAGAAACACCGATCACAGCGAACTCTCTTCCCAGGAAAACAACTCCTGTTCTCAAAAACCCACAAGAGCTTCAAGAACTGGATTGACTATTGGCGACCGCGCGTGGAGAACCAACATTCAGATGATGCATTTTATCTCCAACCAGATGGACGACCATTGACTGTACGACACCTCGGACATAAACTCAGCCTCTACGGCAAACAGGTCTGGAAAGATTTCCAGCCATACGACATGCGACACTGGTGCGCAATATCCAGACTCATCGAACAGAAAATGTCTACCAACACCTTCGACGTCATCCCCGTTAAAAACTGGCTGGGACATGAGAAGATCCAGACGACCATGAACTATGTCCAATACGCGGAACAGTACTACAAACAAGCACCGTACGATTGGGTGAAGCGTGTCCTCAAATTCCATGAGCTAGCGGAAGGGGAAAACACGATAAAACCAACAAACAGCCAAAATACCTCTGTTTCGACTGGAACCTCTCCGAGAGAGGTGAGTGGGCCAGGCCGGAATTGAACCGGCGGCCTCCGCGTTGTAAGCGCGACGTCATAACCACTAGACCACTGGCCCATGTAACATATATAACGTATATTTAGTTTTTATATAACTTTTTTATTGATATTATTATTTT
>Ga0335070_10007717_pt1 | contig 12605 bp, 8 predicted proteins | sample Lox_Sample_13_FD_206722 | JGI IMG/M metagenome (GOLD analysis project Ga0335070, IMG submission 206722) | Soil microbial communities from Loxahatchee National Wildlife Refuge, Florida, United States - Lox_Sample_1.3 | ecosystem: Environmental > Terrestrial > Soil > Wetlands | place: USA: Florida...
CCGGGGGTACTTGAGGGGCCCGGGCGGCCCCCCGGGCCAGGGCCAGCGCCCGGCGGAGCAGGTCCTCGGCCGAGGCGCCCGGCTCCCCCTGGGCCGCCTGCCGCACAAATTGGACCGCCCCCGCGCGCGGGTAGCCCAGGGAGACCAGCGCCTCCACCGCGTCGTCGGACTCGGCCCCCGGCCCGGCCGCCGGGGCGTGCTCCCAGGCCTCGCCGATCTTCTCCCGGAGTTCCACCAGGATGCGCTGGGCGGTCTTGCGCCCGATGCCCGGCACGGTGGTGAGCAGGTCCACGTCGCCGGAGCCGATGGCCCGGCGCAGCAGGTGCACTTCCGCGCCCGACAGCACCGCCAGGGCCAGCTTGGGCCCGATCCCGGTCACCTGCAGCAGGAGGTCGAACACCTCGCGCTCGGCCAGGCTGTGGAAGCCGAACAGCTCCATGGAGCTCTCGCGCACCACCAGCCGGGTGTGCAAGGTGACCTCGGTGCCCGGGACCCCCAGCTGGCCGGAGGTGGACAGCGGTACGGCCAGCTCGTAGCCCACGCCGTGCACGTCCACCACCACCCGGGTGGGGCTGCGCTCGGCCAGCCGGCCGGTGAGGCGCGCGATCATCGGCGGGCCGCCTTGGCCCGCCACAGCGCCGCCAGTTGGGCCGGCTTGCGCGGCGCGCGGGGCGGCAGGCGCAGCCGCGCGCGGTGCAGGTGGCACAGCGCCAGGGCCATGGCATCGGCCTCGTCCGCGCGCGGGGCGCGGGCCAGCGGCAGCAGCCGCCGGACCATGAACTGCACCTGCTCCTTGGTGGCCCCGCCGCGCCCGACGACCGCCATCTTCACCTCCCGCGGGGCGTACTCCGCCACCGGCACGCCCCGCAGCCCCGCGGCCAGCAGCACCACGCCGCGCGCGTGCCCCAGCACCAGCGCGCTGCGCGCGCCCCGCGCGTGGAACGCCGACTCCACCGCGACGCAGCCCGGGGCGTGGGCCTCCAGCAGGCGGTCGAGTTCGCGGAACAGGCGGGTGAGGCGCGCGGTGAGGTCCCCCGACCCGAGGGCCAGGCGGCCGGAGTGGCGGCACTCGAGCTGGCTCCCCGACTGCCGCACCAGCGCGTAGCCGGTGACCAGGCTGCCGGGGTCGATGCCCAGGACGGTCTGCATCAGCGCTGCGTCCCCCGGGAGGGCGGCGCGCGGCGGCGCGCCCTACCCGCCCAGCTTGGCCATCACCTCGTCGGAGAGCTCCACGTCCGACCACACCCGCTGGACGTCGTCCAGCTCCTCCAGCACCTCCATCAGGCGCACCACCTTCACCGCCTCGCCCGGGTCGATGGTCATGGTGTTCTGCGGGATCTTGGTGACCTCGCTGGCGGCCACCGGGATCTGGTGCTGGGTCAGCGCCTGCCGCACCGCTTCCAGGGAGCCCGGCGCGGCCAGGACCTCGTAGGCCTCGGAGTTGCCGGTGTCCACGTCCAGCGCCCCGGCGTCCAGCACCACGGTCAGCAGCGCGTCCTCGTCCACCGCCCGCCGCTCCACCGTGATCACGCCGCGGGTCTCGAACTTCCAGGCCACCGAGCCCGCCCCGCCCAGGTTGCCGCCGTGCTTGGTGAACACGTGCCGCACGTCGTTGGTGGTGCGGTTGCGGTTGTCGGTGAGGCAGTGCACCAGGATAGCCACCCCGCCGGGCCCGTAGCCCTCGTAGGTGACCTCCTCGTACACCACCCCGGGCAGCTCCCCGGTGCCCTTCTTGACCGCGCGCTCGATGTTGTCCGCCGGCATGTTGGCGGCCTTGGCGGTGAGGATGGCGGAGCGCAGCCGGGGGTTCCCCTCCGGCGGCCCGCCGCTGCGGGCGGCGACGGTGATCTCCCGGATCAGCTTGGAGAAGAGCTTGCCGCGCTCCTGGTCGGCCTTGCCCTTCTTGCGCTTGATCTGGCTCCACTTGGAGTGGCCGGACATCGCCCACCTCGGGTCCCCGCGGCGCGCCGGGGCCGCGCGCCGCTACTTCTGCGCCTGCTCCGCTTCCTTCTCCGCCTTGTGCTCGGAGATCAGCCGTTCGGCCTGGTCCCGCGGCACCTCCTCGTAGTGCGAGAAACGGAACGAGTGGTGCGCGCGGCCCTGCGTCAGGCTGCGCAGGTGCGTCGAGTACTTGTACAGCTCGGCCATCGGGACCAGCGCCTTGATCCGCTGGAAGCGCGGGGTGTCCTCCATGCCCAGGATCTTGCCGCGCTTGGAGGACAGGTCGCCCATGATGTCGCCCATGTAGTCCTTGGGGGTGCGCACCTCCAGCTCCACGATGGGCTCCAGCAGCACCGGCTGGGCCCGCGCCATGCCGTTCTTGAAGGCGTTGAGCGCCGCGATCTTGAAGGCCATCTCGCTGGAGTCCACGGTGTGGAAGCCGCCGAAGAACAGCGCCACGCGCACGTCCACCACTTGGTAGCCGGCCAGGATGCCCTCGGTCATCGCCTCCACCACGCCCTTCTCCACCGCCGGGATGTACTGGTTCGGCACCACCCCGCCCTTGATCTCGTCCGCGAACTCGAACCCCGCGCCGCGGGGCAGCGGTTCCAGCCGCAGGTGCACGTCGCCGAACTGGCCCCGGCCGCCGGTCTGCTTCTTGTGGCGGTAGTGCTCCTCCACCTTGGCGCGGATGGTCTCGCGGTACGGGATGCGCGGCTTGACCAGCTCCATCTCCCCGCCGTACTTGCGCTTGAGCTTGTCCACCAGCACGTCGAGCTGGACCTCGCCCATGCCGTGCAGCAGCATCTGGCGGTTGGCGCCGTCCACTTCCATGCGCACGGTGGGGTCTTCCTCGCGCAGCTTCTGGACGCCGCTGGCGACCTTCTCCTCGTCGCCCTTGGCCTTGGCCCGGAAGGCCACCGTGATCTGGGCCTCGGGGAAGTCGATCGGAGGGAACACCACCGGGCGCTCGCGGGCGCACAGGCTGTCGCCGGTGGCGGTGCCCTTGAGCTTGACCGCGGCGCCGATGTCCCCGGCCGCGATGCGGGCGGCCTCGCGCCGCTCCTTGCCCAGCACCAGGAACACCTGGCCCAGCTTCTCGGGGTGGTTGCGGGTGGAGTTGTGCACCTCGCGGCCCGCCTCCACCGCGCCGGAGAACACCCGGAACAGCGACAGCTCGCCCACGTGGGGCTCGCTCACGGTCTTGAACACCTGCGCGGCGAAGGGCTCGGACGCGTCGGGCCGGCACAGCACCTCGTCCTCGGTGCCGGGGCGGACGCCCTTCATGGCCCCGCGGTCCACCGGCGAGGGCAGGAAGCGCACCACCGCGTCCAGCAACCCCGAGATGCCCTGGTTGTGGTAGGCGGAGGTGCACACCGCCAGCTGGCACTTGCAGCCCAGCACCGCCGCGCGCAGCCCGCGCTCGATCTCCCCGGGGCTGAGGTCGCCCTCGGCGAAGTACTTCTCCATGAGCGCGTCGTCGCCCTCGGCGGCGGCCTCCACCAGCCGGCCACGGCCCTCGGTGGCGGCCGCCTGCAGCTCCGCGGGCACGGGCGCCTCCTCCACCCGGCCGTCGCCCTTGTGGTAGATGCGCGCCTTCATGGTGATCAGGTCCACCACGCCCTGGAAGCTCTCCGCCTCGCCCACCGGCAGCTCCAGCGGCACCGCGCGGCCCCCCAGCCGCTCGTTGAAGCCGGCCACGGCCGCGGAGAAGTTGGCGTGCTCCTTGTCCATCATGTTGACCGCCACCAGGGTCGGCAGCCCGTGGTCCTGCAGCACCTGCCAGGCACGCTCGGTGCCCACCTCGGGGCCGGTGGAGGCGCGCAGCAGCAGCAGCGCGCCGTCGGCGGCGCGCACCGCGGACACGAGTTCGCCCTCGAAGTCCGCGTAGCCGGGGGCGTCCAGCAGGTTCACCTTGTGGTTCTGGAACTCGCAGTGGCCCACGCCCAGCGAGATGGAGATCTTGCGCGCGATTTCGTCGGGGCTGAAGTCTAGGTGGGTGTTGCCTTCGTCAATGCGGCCCAGGCGGGCACTGGCCTTGGTGTCGAACAGGATGGCCTCGGCGAGGGAGGTCTTTCCCACGCCGCCATGTGAGGCCAAGACGACGTTCCGGATCTGGGCAGGTTCGAACTCTCTCAAGGCACACCTCCACGCCGCGGTCCCGACGTACCTCGGGAGCTCGGCGCGACCCCGGGGTACCCACCTAAGTCTCAGCTTGACAGAGGGTAAACGTTAGCACACCGGGACGGCCTAGACAATCTGGCGGCCCGCCCGGCCGCGCGCCGCGGGGCCCGGTCCGCTGGCCTCTAGGGCGCGGCCGGGGCAGGTTCCCCGGCCGCCGGGGGCGCCGCGCGGGTCAGGGCCGCGGCCGGGGGCCGCCCCATCCCAGGGACCCCACCAGCTCGGTGCTCAGGAACACGATGTGGTTGTTCTCGGCGGGGTTGTCGTGGACCTCGGCCAGGTAGTCCAGCGAGCCCTTGAGCGCCACCCGCCGCCCCAGGGGCTGCGACAGCACCACCGAGACGCTGTACACGTGGAAGTCCGAGTGGGTGGGCTGCACGTCCTCGCTGCCGGAGGCCAGCTGCTCCTCGCGCGCCAGGTAGTGCCGGCGCCCGGCCTCCACCGAGACGTCCGCGAAGCCGCCCGCCAGCCGGGTGGCGGTGAGCAGCAGCGAGATCTGGCGGTAGTCCTCGGCCGGCAGGTCCGGGGCCGACAGCCGCTCCAGCCTGGGCCGCAGCTCCAGCTCCAGGGGCCCGGCGGAGCGCCCGGCGCCCAGTTCGGCCCGGCACAGGCGGGTGTCGAAAAACACCGAGTCGGGGTTGGGGTAGCCGTAGATCTCGCCCTCGGCCCGGCCGCGCGCGGTCCACGGGCCGGCCTCCCACACCAGCTCCAGGCTGCCGTAGCCCCGGCCGAACAGGTCGTGGCGCAGCGCCGGGTGGTCGCCCCCGTGCCGCTCGTACTCGCCGCTCAGCATGGACCGCAGGCCGCCGGGCAGCGGCTGGTCCCAGCGCAGGCCGGCGTAGCCCTCCCGGTAGTCCCGCAGGGCCGAGTCCGGGTAGGCGCGCGAGCCCACGTACGAGTCCAGCTCCAGCAGCGCGCCCGACAGGGCCAGGTGGGTCGCGCCCAGCTCCAGCCGGTCGCCGTTGGCGTCCTGGAAATAGCTCCCCAGGGAGCCGTTGGTGCGGTCCAGCTGCAGCTGCGGCCGGAAGTCCAGCGACCAGTTGAGGTCGGTCGAGTGCAGGCCCAGCTCCCCGGCGAGGAACTCGGTGTCATAGCGCCGCGACATCCCGAAGCGCTGGTCCAGGCTGTGCTCGAGCCGCTGGTCGAGCCCCACCACCAGGCCCCGGCGGCCGCTCCAGCGGACCGTGCCGTCCAGGTGCCCGGTGACCAGCGCGCTGGCCAGCCGCAGCTCGGGCTCCACGTAGTAGTAGCGCTCCGGCGCGGCGGTGTCCCCCACCGCCACCCGGACCAGCAGGCCCAGCTCGCCGTCGGGGCTGTCGGCGATCACCAGGCTGTCGCGGAAGACCGCGGTGGTGTCGTTCAGGGTGGAGTCGGTGAGGGTGGTGACGTAGATGGGCTGGCTGGCGTGATACACGAGGTTGGTGAACTCGTAGGTGGGGCCCAGGTCCAGGCGCACGCGGGGCCCGGCCGGGGCGGCGGCCCAGGAGCCGGCCACGAGGACGGCGATCAGGGCGGCGGCCCGCAGGGCGCTCGAGGGACTGCCGGTCGGTGGCCGAGTCGCTCGATGCAACGTGTGGCTTCCCGCGGTGGGACGGCTACGGAGTCCCACCCATGGCGCGCAGCGCCAGGTCCCGCGCGGCGCGTGCGCTCAACAGGGCCACCCACGGGTGGCCGGCGTCCCGCTGCTCCACCGCCCGGCTGTAGCGCAGCTCGCCCTGGCCCAGCAGGCGCAGGCCGTCGGCGGGCAGCCCCGCGGAGCGGGCCCGGTCCAGCGCCGACCGGGCCGCCTGAATCGCCCGGTCCAGCTCGGCCGGGTCCACCTGCCCGGCGCCCGACAGCACGTCCCGCACCAGCTGGCGAGCCCGCTGCGTGAGGCCCAGGGCCTCGGGGTAGTCGCGCTGCTCGAAGCGGCGCCGCGCGCGCTCCTCCATCGAGCGGGCGACCTCCAGCCGCGCCGCGCTGCCGGAGCTGCCGGCGGCGCGGCTCCACTCCACGGCGGTGGCGATCTGGCCGTCGGTGAGGCGCAGCTCCTCCGCCAGCCGGTCGGGGTTCATGCCGCTGTTCTGGGTGGCGAGGTCGAACGCCTGGCGCGCGCCGTCGCGGGCCTTCATGGTCAGCTCCAGCGCCGTGGCGAGGCGCGCCTGGTCGGGCGCTCCGGCGGCCGTGGCATCCCGGACGAGCGCCCACGCGCGGGTCTGGGACTCCGCGGCGCCGTCCAGCACGATCTGGGCGCGGTCGCTGCCGCTCTCCTTCACCCGGGGCGCGGCGCGGGCGAGGATCTCGTCGGTGCGCTCCAGCTCCCGGCGCGCGAAATCCGGCCGGACGTTGCGATCCCCGGCCCCCCGGCGCACGCGCACCAGCGCCTTGTCGGCCAGCTCGCGCGCGCGCCCCGCCAGCCGGGCCGCCAGCGGACAGCGCCCCTCGGTGAAGGCGGCCTTGGCCTGCCCCTCCAGCAGCTGGGCCCGGGCCAGCTGGTCGGCGGCGGTCGCGTCGCCGGACCCCTGGACCACCGGGCTGACCACCTGCAGGGTGCGGTCGGCCGCCGTGATCTCGCGCTGCGCCTCGAGGCACGACTGGGCTAGCGCCGGACGCGGCAGGAGCGCCGCGGCCAGCAGCAGAGCCAGGGGGATCGGCAAGCGGAGATTTGGGGTCTTCATGACCATGCTCCCGGTGGTTATATCACAGAACGAGCTGGTCGGTGTCCGAGTACTGCCACCCGGCATTGCATCCCCCGTGCCGTCCGGCGGCGTCCGCGCGGAGGTGGCAACTAATTGTAAAATAACATCTTCGCCGCGGTCGCCGGCAGGCCCGCGCGCGGACTGTCCCGGGCGGGCCAGGAAGCCGGAAGCGGCTGCACCCGCGGGGACACGGCTGCCGCAGCACGCACCGCCCCTGATGGCCTATACTGGGCACGATCTTAAGGCCCGGCAGGCGCCGCACCCTGGCGGCCCGGCCCAGCACGGCACCTCAACCGGAGGCCACTTCATGCCCCGCGTCCTGACCTGCGCCCGAATCTCCGCCGTGGCATTCGCGCTGCTCGTGCCCCTCGCGGCGGACGCTTCCGCCGCCCCCGGACCCGCCCACCCCGCATCTTGCAAACCGCTGTCTCCGGTGGCCGTGGAGCTGCGCCTGCTGGATCACGCCCCGGGCCAGCCCGCGCACGTGGAGGCCCGGATCACCGCGCTCCGCCCGGTGGAGGACCTCCACCTGGAGGTGAGCCTGAGCGGCGGGGCGCAGTGGGCCGGCGGCCAGCGGAACCTGGCCGGGCCGATGGCGGCCGGCGCGCGGCGCGCCGTGCCGATGGGCGTGTCGCTGCCCGCGCGGGGCCACTCGGAGGTGTTCGTCAAGGTCACCTTCCGGCTCGCCAGCGGCAGCGCGCTCAGCAGCGGCGCGTACCTGGCGTTCGACGACGGCCAGCCGGCCCGCCCGGCCGTGGGTCACGAGAGCCGCTGGGACGGCAACGCGGTGATGGAGTTCCCGGCCGCCGGGGTGAACCGATGAGCCCCGGCCGCCGGAGCCTGGCCCTCGGGATCCTGCTGTCGTGCGGGGCGCTGGCGGCGGCCAGCCCAGCCCGCGCCAACTGGATCGCCACCGGGGTGTTCCAGTACGTGGACCGGATCTACGGCCCGCAGGGTTTCACCGGGGCCACCGCCAACCTGCCCATCCGCAAGGCCGTGGTCCAGGTTCTGGACGAGGCCACCGGCGCGATCCTGGCGACCGGCGGCACCGATGCCTCCGGGAGCTTCACCCTCAACGTGACCGACTCCCAGACCCGCGACGTGTACGTGCGCGCGCTGGCCTACGCCGCGGACTCCACGCTGTACCGGCTGCACGTGCGGACCGACCCGTACAGCCGGGCGATCTACGCGGTGCGCGGGCCGACGGTGGCGGGGCACCCGTCCGACCAGGACGTGAGCTTCAACGCCGGCTCGCCCATGGTGGCGCCGATGCACACCACCGGAGAGGCCTTCAACATCCTGGACTGCCTGGAGAACGGGGTCGACTACGAGGCCTACGCGAGCGGGGGCGTGCGCCCCTCCACGCCGCTGGACGCCTACTGGAACCCCACCACCATGGACGGCGCGTACTACAGCGGCGGGGCCATCCACCTGACCATGGACGACGGCTACACCGACCCGGTGATCAACCACGAGCAGGGCCACTTCATGGCGGCGCTCTTCTCGCGGGACGACAGCCCGGGCGGCACCCACTACCTGGGGGACAACGACCAGGACCTGCGGCTGTCGTGGTCGGAGGGCTGGGCCACCTACTTCGGCCAGTCGGTGCGCCGGTGGACCGGGCTCTCGTACCCCGATTGGTACTGCGACCTGTTCAGCGAGGCCGCCGACCCCGGGTACAACTTCAGCTACGAGATCGAGACCCCCAGCATCACCGCCGTGGGCGCGGCCAGCGAGGTCTCGGTCACGGCCTCCCTGTGGGACATCGTGGACGTGGACCCGATGGGGGACGTGAGCCCGCCGGTGGTGGACGACAACCTGTCCCTGCCGGACACGGACACCTGGGACGTGTTCCACAACCACCTGGCGTCGCCGCCGGGCGGGGCGGCGGTCACCCTGGAAGCGTTCTGGGACGGCTGGTTCGCGCGGGGCTGGGGCCACCAGGCCGACATGATCACCTCCTTCCAGCTCGAGCAGATCGAGTTCTACCCGGACGCACGGGAGAACGACAACTTCGCCGCCCGGGCCGCGGTCACGCCGACCGACGGCACCCCGACCCACCACACGTTCTACCCGACGGGCGACTCCGACTGGGAGCGCTTCTCGGTCACCGCCGGGCTGACCTACGTGGCCGAGACCACCGACCTGATTGGCTCGGCCGACACCTACCTCGAGCTGTACGGGCCCGACACCCTCACGCTCATCGCCTCCAACGACAACCGGGCGACCGGCGACCCCTCCTCCCGCGTCAACTACACCGCCACCTACACCGGCACGTGCTACGCGCACTGCGCGCACGCGTCCGGAATCGGCCGTTACGGCTCCTACGACCTCCGGGTGACCCAGGGCTCGCCCACCACCGGCGGGTTCACCGACGCCACCGCCGCCACCGGGGTGTCCAACGGCTACAGCTCCCGCGGCGTGGCCTGGGGCGACTACAACAACGACGGCTATCCGGACCTGTACGTGTGCAACACCGGCGCTTCCGCCGGCCAGGGCCTGACCGACCGGCTGTACCGGAATAATCACGGAGCCAGCTTCACCGACGTGGCCTCCACCCTGGGCGTGCTGGCCGGGGTCGAGGAGCACGAGGCCGCCGCGTGGGGTGACTTCGACAACGACGGGAACCTGGACCTGGTGGTCGCGAGCATCCAGGGCATCCACCTGTTTCACAACAACGGCCCGCCTGGCTACACCTTCACCGACGTCGCCCCCACCGCCGGCATCACCGCCGGCGGCTCGGCCCGCTCGGCCGGCTGGGTGGACGTGGACGGCGACGGCTACCTGGACCTGTACATCGGCAACTACGGCGCCCCCAACCAGCTGTGGCACAACAACGGCAACGGCACGTTCACCTTGGTCACCCGGGGCGTGGAGTACAACGGCCACACGGTGAGCGCCGCGTGGTCGGACTACGACCAGGACGGCCGGCCCGACCTGGCGCTGGGCCTGGACGGCGACGCGGACGGCGTGGGGGTGAAGCTCTTCCACCAGAAGAGCGACGGCAGCTTCGAGGACGTGACCGCGAGCGCCGGCATGGGGGGCACGTCGGGACGCTGCTACGGCGTGGCGTGGGGGGACTACGACGGGGACGGGCTGCCCGACCTGGCGGTGGCCAATGAGACCAAGCTCAACTACCTGTTCCACAACCGCGGGAACGGCACGTTCACGGAGTCGGCCCACGCGGCCAACGTGCAGGGGGGGCTGAACGCCACCTCGCCCGCGTGGCTGGACTTCGACAACGACGGGGACCTGGACCTGTACATGGTGAACTACCGGAGCCCCGCGAACCTGTACGACAACCTGAACGGGCGCAGCTTCACCACCTCGTCCCTGGCCAACGTGAACACCCAGGCCCGGGCGGTGGCGGCGGCCGACCTGGACCGCAACGGCACGCAGGACCTGTACGTCTCCAGCCAGATCGGCAACATCCTGTACGAGGGCAACCCGGCGGCCGGCCATCACTGGCTGGAATTCACCCTCCGCGGGCGGCAGTCCAACCGGGTGGGCATCGGCGCGCACGCGCTGGCCAAGGTGGGAGGGCGCCACCTGAGCCGCGAGGTGAGCGGCGGCCAGGCATGGGGCTCGCAGCCGTCCCAGGTGGTCCACTTCGGCCTGGGTTCGGCCACGCTGGCGGACACCGTGGTGGTCACCTGGCCGGTGGCCGGCCCCAACCGGCGCGTGACGCTGCTGACGCACGTGGCCGCCGACCAGATCCTGGCGGTGGACGAGAGCACCGCGGTGGCGGACTCGCCGGGCACGCCGCCGCCCAGCCAGGTCCGGCTGGCCCAGAACACGCCCAACCCGTTCAACCCCAGACAGCGGGGCACCACGCTGCGCTTCGACCTGCCGGCCGAGGTGACCGGCCAGGCCGTGCGGATCGCGATCTACGACGTCCAGGGCCGGCTGGAGCGGGTGCTCCTGGATGAGTCGGCCCGGCCAGGCGCCGGACAGACGGTGGTGTGGGACGGCTACCTGTCCGACGGGCGACGCGCTCCGGACGGCGTGCACTTCTGCCGCATGACCGTGGGCGCCCAGGCGCACACCCGGAAGATCCTGCTGGTGAGCGGCGCGGGCAGCTGACCCCCGGATCAGCGCCCAAAGCGATCGGGGGCGGGACTTGCGTCCCGCCCCCGACCTATCGGAGAGAGTCCGACCCACTCCCTCCTATCCAGGCCCCCCGGCCCGCCGGGGAGCCGCCGTCTTCTGAGGGAGCGGGATTGCACGCTGCGTGCCACGCGGGGCGCAGGTGTCGGGGCCGGCCATCGCCACTGGCGGGACGGGAGTTGCGGGCGCGGACCCGGGCGCAGACCGGCGGCGCGGCGGGCGCCGCTGGCCCGGGCGGGACGGAAGATGTACGGCAGGGTACGCGGGAGCCTCAGGCGCTCAGGAAGCGCTTGACCGCCTCGCTCAGGCGCCGCCCGTCCACCCGCCCCGCCGCCTGCGCCTGGGCTTCCTTCATCACCTTGCCCATGTCCTTGGGGCCGGCGGCGCCGACCGCTGCGGCTGCGCCGGCCACCAGGGTGTCGAGTTCGGCGTCGGAGAGCTGCTGCGGGAGGTAGCCCTCCACCACCAGCAGTTCGCGGCGGGCCTGCTCCACCAGCTCCGGACGGCCCGCGCCCTCAGCCTGCTCCAGCGCCTCCTTGACCTTCTTGGCGTACGCCCCCAGCACCCGGACCACGTCCGCGTCGGGCAGTTCCGTCCGGCCGCTGCCGTCCTTCTTGAGCTTCAGCAGCTCGCTCCGCAGCATGCGGATGGTGCTCAGGCGCTCGGCGTCCGCGGCGCGCATCGCCGCCTTCATGTCCTCGTTCAGCCTCTGCTCGAGCATGAGGATCCTCCTGGAAAGCCACGAGGCCCCCGGTCACCAGGACCAGGGGCCTCGTAGAGAGATTCCCGGCAGCGTCCTACTCTCCCAGCTCGTCTCCAAACTAGTACCATCGGGGCTGAAGGGCTTAACGACTCTGTTCGGAATGGGAAGAGGTGTTTCCCCTTCGCTAGAGCCACCGGAAATCCGTTGCGCCACCCCGCATCCGCGCGGCGGCTGGATTCCAACTGCAGACTTTCATGACAGCTTTACCGAGCGAGCTCCTTTGAGAAGCATTATCGGCCAAGTCTCACGGCTATTAGTACCGGTCGGCTGAAGTGGTCACCCACCTTGTACCTCCGGCCTATCGACGTCGTAGTCTCCGACGAGCCTTCAGGGACTTGCGTCCGGGGAGATCTCATCTTGGGGCTAGCTTCGCGCTTAGATGCTTTCAGCGCTTATCTAATCCGGACATAGCTACTCAGCAATACCCCTGGCGGGATAACTGATACACTAGCGGTCCGTTCGTCCCGGTCCTCTCGTACTAGGGACAACTCCCCTCAGATCTCCTGCGCCCACGATGGATAGGGACCGAACTGTCTCACGACGTTCTAAACCCAGCTCACGTACCGCTTTAATGGGCGAACAGCCCAACCCTTGGGACCTTCTCCAGCCCCAGGATGCGATGAGCCGACATCGAGGTGCCAAACCCTGCCGTCGATGTGAACTCTCGGGCAAGATCAGCCTGTTATCCCCGGCGTACCTTTTATCCGTTAAGTGACGGCCATTCCACACTGAAACCGCCAGATCACTTTGGCCTGCTTTCGCACCTGCTCGACTTGTAAGTCTCGCAGTTAAGCTCCCTTCTGCCAATGCGCTCGACGGACGATTACCAACCGTCCTGAGGGAACCTTTGCGCGCCTCCGTTACTCTTTGGGAGGCGACCGCCCCAGTCAAACTGCCCACCAGCCAATGTCCCCCTGCCGGCTAACGGCTAGGGG
>Ga0335070_10007718_pt1 | contig 12605 bp, 12 predicted proteins | sample Lox_Sample_13_FD_206722 | JGI IMG/M metagenome (GOLD analysis project Ga0335070, IMG submission 206722) | Soil microbial communities from Loxahatchee National Wildlife Refuge, Florida, United States - Lox_Sample_1.3 | ecosystem: Environmental > Terrestrial > Soil > Wetlands | place: USA...
CGGCGCCCGATTCTCCCACCAGCGCGAGCCGCTCGCCTGCCGCGATCTCGAAATCGAGACCCTCGAACACGACGAGCTCGCTGTCCCCAGACCGGAATTTTTTCGCGAGATTGACACCGCGAATTCTCGCGGCGTCGTCAGTTTCCATAGATTCTTGGTCGGTCCTCTACCATTAGGCTAACACCCGCGTGCGAGGAGAGCGCTGAACGTTACTTAATGGTCCGCATAGTACCTGCCACGCCGATATCAACGCGCCGGTAAACAATGCTGAGATCGGTTCGAGCGATCGGCTGGTAGTCACGCAGCCAGGCCTGAAGTTCCGAATACCTGCCGATCGAAAGATGCGGATTTAACGCGCTCAGCCCATCCACGATGAACGTGGGGCGCGTTGACACTAAAGCGGCGCGATCGGTCGCGGCGAGAGCGGGAAGGATGGGCCGGGAGTCGAAAAGATGCCGGTCGGCCGGAACTCCGGTCAGCGGCTGCGAGTCCCAGAACAGGGAAGCGGTTGACAAACGCGTGTAAACGAAAACATCCGGCCGATAGCCCCAGACGAACAAGGTGTCACCACCGCGCTTGTGTTCATTGATGACGGCAGCAGCGGCTTGTGCGTCCTGATCGAGAACAACGTCGCTCCATCGGTGGGCGCGGCCGATTATCAGATCCTCGGCAAGCGAAATGTAACGGGGTCCGAATCGGATCAGCGGGACCAGCAGGGTTATGCCGGCAACAACAGCCCACGCCAGCCGGTTTGGTGACCAGGTAGAGCGTACCGCCAGAATGACCATGCCGCGCGAGGCGGCGAGTACGAGCGGTGGGAGTAATTGCAGGAAATATCTCGGAGCCGATTGGCCGCCGACGATTGCCCCGGTAAAAGACAAAATAATCCAGGCCGCAATCCACGCCCGATGCTTTCGATCGCTCCAGAGCTGCCACGCTGCGCCGATGAGAAGGGCGGCGTGAAATCCACACCAGTCCGCGATCCTGCGCAAGACGGTTGCTGGTGAAATTCCGGCGGCCGGCGTGCGCGCATACGCAAATCCCCATTGCCAGACCTGCTGCAGGCAAGCAGACAAGGCGCCTCCCCACGCCAGTAAGATTGCTGTTGCGCCGATCGGTATCAGGAACCCAGCGAGAAGCGGTACTACAGTGCTCCAGTCGATCAGCAGGCACATCGCGAAGACGAACAGTCCCTTGGTGTGAAACAGTAACGCGGCGCTGCTCCACAGGCCAGCTTGCAATGCTTTGCCTCGCCACGCGGAGTGTACCGCCGCGATATGCGGAAGCACCATAAAAAAATCAGGCGCGATCGGAATAATGGCGGTGGCGTGATCGAAATTGAGAAAAAAGCCGAGCAGCGCGGCAGCCCAGAGCCCTTCGCGCTCGCCCCACACATCGCGGGCGAATCGGAACATAGAGGCGCAGATCGCGAGAACGTAAACTGCATCGAACAGTCGCAGCGGCCAGCCCGGGAATGCTCCCATAGCGGCGTACACTAAGGCCGCAAGCGGCGGCTTGTCATACCACAAGTCGCGATAGAGGAATTTCCCGTGCAGTACCTGGATGCCAGCCGCGAGATGGTAATCTTCGTCGGCCCAGAGGATGCGCGAGTGGCACAGCCGGAGCGCCAGAGTGATTGCAAAAAGGACCGCAAATAAGAACCGGGCGCTGGGTTGTCCTGGCTTGCGCAACCCATTATCATAATAGGAGCGGTTGGCCTGCCTTTGTAGTTCGTTTCTAAAACAATTCAAGGGCTCGGTTTTCCCTGTAAGGGAGGTGATTGGTATTGGCTGAAGTCCACATTCAGGACGGCGAGACGTTAGAGAGCGCGCTGCGGCGGTTCAAGCGCAAAGTCCAGCAAGAAGACATCATCAAAGAGATCAAGCGGCACTCTTTCTACCTCAAGCCGGGCGAGAAGAAGCGCACCAAGGAAGCGCTGGCTCGCAAGCGGAACCGGAAGAAGAGAAACAAGGAAGTCGAGTAAAGCCTGCCAATTAGCGGCGTCGGTGCTGGCGCCGCCTACCTCCTACGCGGGCTGCCGGCCTGCGCAAGAGGAAAATAGCCTTACACCCTATAGAAAAAATTAGGCCTCGCCGATAAGAGGATTGTCAGGAGACGGCATGACGGCGTCACCGTTGGACGGTTGGTGTCTGGCCTCAATCCGCAACACCAAAGGGATCTCGCTCGAAGAGATCTCGCAAAACACCAAGATCAAAGTGTCCACTCTGCAGGCGCTCGAAGAGGGCGAATTTGACCAGTTGCCGGGCGGCATCTACAACATCAGCTATCTCCGGCAATATGCGCGCGCCATTGGCGCCGACGAGGCCCCGCTGGTGGAACTCTATCGAACGAAGTACATAGCCCCCGTCTAAAGGCAAAGTTCTAAGGAGCCAATCTTTCATGTCTGCAGCATCCTTCGGAGGCGACCAGTCTGGAAGCAACGCCGTGATCGGCAAGGGCGTTCTCGTCAAGGGCCAAATCCATAGCCGGGAGGACCTTACGGTTCAAGGCGAAGTGGAGGGCACCATCGAAATGGCCGGCCACCGGCTTACGGTGGACGGGCTAGGCAACGTCCGCGCAGGCATTAAGGCGCGGGTTGTGGAAGTACAGGGCAGCATCGAAGGCCAAGTCCAGGCGATCGACAAGATCTATATCCGAAAAGGCGCCAAGTTCGTGGGAGACATCCACTCCGGTGGCATCATCATCGAGGATGGCGGCTTCATCCGCGGCAACGTGGAACTGACGAACGGTAAGCCGGCCGCCAGCAGTTCCGCTGCCGGACACGGCGAGTAGCCCGCCGGACTGCGTCGCTGAACGATAAAATTGGGTTGCGTGAGCAATCCAAGCCGCCGAGTCTTCCTGATCACCGCAGCCGCAGGCGTTGCTCAGCAGGCAATCTCGCAGACCAACTCCGTTCCCGAGGCAATCCGTAAGCTCCGTCCGATGACGGACGGCATCGAGCCCATTCGTCCGGAAGAGCGCCAGGTGCGAATCGAGAAAGCCCGCAAGCTGATGCGCGAGAACCGGCTGGATACCGTTCTCATGGAGAGTGGTTCGAGTTCCTTCTATTTCGCCGGCAATCGCGTCGCGGGCCTCCATATCATCTCTCGGCGCGGCGAGCTGGTTCGAGAAGACGCGCGGCCCGCCGCGATCGCAACCAGGCTCCGCAGTTTGGGTGCGGCAACCGGGAGAATCGGGATCGAGGAGCGCACGAGCTTCGGGCTGTTCGATGGACTCCGCCGGGAACTTCCGGCTGCGGAATTCACGAGTGCCGACCCTGTGACGGCAGGCTGCCGAATGACGAAGTCGGCGGCGGAGTTGGCGCTACTGCAGCGCGCCAATGACATTACGATCGCCTGTTATCGGGCCGCTTTCGCGACCTTGCGCGAGGGCATGACCCAGCACGACCTGAGCGCGAACGTTGCCGCGGCCTACAAGGCTCTGGGAGTCGAAGGCGACGCGATGGCGATCTTTGGAAAGTACACTGCCTTCCCGCACGGGAGCTCGGAGCCGCAGAAACTGCGCGAAGGCGACCTGGTGCTGCTCGACGATGGCTGCAGCGTGGAGGGCTATCAGTCCGACATCACCCGCGTCATCGTGTTCGGCAAACCGACGCAGCGCCAGCGCGACATTTGGGAAATCGAACGCCGAGCTCAGGACGCCGCTTTGGCGGCTGCCAGGCCGGGCGCCACCTGCGAATCGGTGGACGCCGCGGCGCGCAAAGTGATTACCGATGCCGGGTTTGGGCCGGGCTACAAGCTGCCCGGGCTGCCGCATCGCACAGGTCATGGAATCGGATTGGATGGGCACGAATGGCCGTACCTCGTCCGGGGAAACAAGCGGTCGCTCGAGCCGGGAATGGTTTTCAGCGACGAGCCGACCATCGCAATTCCCGGGGAGTTCGGAATCCGCCTCGAAGACTGCATGTACGTCACTGAGGGCGGCGCGAAAACGTTCACCAAACAGAGCTCGTCCATCGAACAGCCGTTGGGATAGCATGCCGCAAAACACTCCAGCGTCGGACTCGGTTTTCGCCGCGCGAATCGAGAAGCTGCGCGCCGCGATGAGAGACCAAGGGCAGCAGGCCATGGTCAGCGAACCCGGACCCGCGATGATGTATCTCACCGGCGTGCGCTGGGGCCGAAGCGAACGGACCTTCGCCCTCATCATTCCGCTCCAAGGCAAGCTCAAATTTGTGCTCCCCGCGTTCGAGGAGTCGCGCGCTCGGGAACTGATCGGAAGCAGCGCAGACATTCGTGTCTGGCAGGAGGATGAAAGCCCGTTCCAACTCATCGCCCAGGTGCTGAAGGACTGCGGCATCACCAAGGGGCGTGTGGGTGTGGATCCGGCAATGCGCTTCTTCGTGTTCGATGGCGTGCGAGCCATGCTGCCGGGCGTTGAATTTGTCAGCGCGGAGGCTGTGCTCAAAACGGCGGGTGTCGAGGGTTCGAGCCGCGGCTCCGGTCGTTAAAGCCCGCCGCTATTGGTGGAACGCGCGGTCAAGCGCGTGGAAGGTCGTCACTAGTTGCACGCCGAGAACGTTGAAGCGCGTACCTGGCCGGTTCCCGATGTTCAACCACTCGTAGCTACCCTTCAGAAGCTGGTAACGATTGATCCACGATCCGGCCGCGAACTCGTACGAAGCCATCGACGGCGCGAACTGGTCTGTCGAAGCGCCGGTCTTATCCACGGCCCGGCCAGGTTGGAGCCAACCCGCGCGCGCGGCAAGAAATAACCGAGGCGTGATGATTGCCTTTGCTTCGCCGTAGATCGAGATCACCGAAGGGGAAACTCGGAAGTTGGGCGAATCGTACTGGAAGCGCTGCCATTCGCCGCTGAGGCTCCAGCGGCCGCGTGCCCACTGGGCATCGATGCCGAAGGCGTTTGCTGGGAAATCGCGCAGCGTAGTGCCAGCGGGAAGCAAGGACGAAAGCGCCGCGTTCAGATACGGGCCGCGGAATCCCGACACTCCGACCCGGAATCCCTGGTGGATTGTGTAGCCTGCTCCCGCTGTCCATTGCAAAAACTGACCGCTATCGGTCAGTGATAGAGGATGTGACGGGGAGCTGTTGGTAAACTGCAAACGGCCGTCAAACCGATGGCCGGAGAAGTCAGCCTCGACTCCGCGAACACCGTAGAGCGTGACCGGCGTCAAGCCGCGAGCGCGCCCCGCAGCGCCTCCACAGAAGTTCGACACGGAACCGTAGGGCTGCGCTAACAAGTCCTTCACGCCGCAGGGAAGCTGAGCGTCGCGTAAAGTCAGCGTCTGGATGTAGCTCAGCGGCTGATCGAGCAGCGCATTTTGCGCATCGTCGTAACGCAGCGGGAACGCTCCGAATGCGGATGCGAGCTGACCTGCTTTGAAGACCAGCGTCGACTTTGGCGTTCGTATTGTGTATCCGACGTAAGCCTGGATCACATTGGCGTACAGATCGTGCTCGGGATTGTAGGCGTCATAGTACAGATAAGGCGCGAGCCGCGCATCGATGGCCGCGTAGGCGAACCAGTGCGAATCGAGCTGGATGGTCGGGTAAAGCATCAACTGGAGTCCGGCCGTAGAGGGCGTGGCTGTAGGGTGCGCGAGTTGAAGGCGCTCGGTATACATTGCGCCGGCGCTCATCGTGACGGGAATGCTGATACCGGCGCTCGTCTCTTGGGCTACGAGCGGAAGCGCGAGCAAAGCGGTAATGGCGATCGGAACAAGTTTCAGCACGGCTTCACCTCCTGGTAACCGTGGGCGGGAATGGCTGCCAGGCTCGCGCTAGATTCGCTGCTTGGGCCGATTGGTAGTGCCAGCCGGACCGTGAACGTCGAACCTGCGCCGAGGGTGCTCTCGACGGCGACCGTGCCCCCCATTCGCTCCACGAGTTGCTTCACGATGGTCAGTCCCAGGCCGGTTCCTCCGAAGCGGCGCGTCATCGAGCCATCAGCTTGCGTGAATTTCTCAAAAATCACGTCCAGTTTGTCGGCGGGGATTCCAATGCCTGTGTCCGTCACGGCGATCTGGACGATGGCGTCGATCTCCGTGCGCTGCTCGCATGTCACGCTAAGGTCCACCCGGCCCGTCTCCGTGAACTTGATCGCGTTGCCGAGGAGGTTCGTCACGATTTGACGAATCCGCAGAGCATCGCCGAGGAGTTGTGAGGGCACGTCCCCGGCGTAGCGAAGTTCGACTTCGAGGCCTTTGCGGGAAGCCTGCGGTGTCAGCAACGCGACCACCTCGCGGATGGTTGAGTACAGGTCGAACGCTGCGGTCGTGATCGACATCCGGCCCGCATCCAGGCACGAGAAATCGAGAAGGTCATTGATGATGGCCAGCAGCGCATCCGCCGACTCACGCACGGTCGCGGCATACTCGCGCTGCTCGGCGTCGAGTTGCGTGTCGAGCAGCAACTCAGTCAGGCCCATCACTCCGTTCATCGGCGTGCGCAGTTCGTGGCTCATGTTGGCCATAAACTCGCTCTTCGCCTTATTTGCGGCTTCGGCTTGAACCTTCGCCTTCTCCAACTCGGCCCGCGTGCGATGTTCTGCTGCCACTACGCGATTGAATACGTCCGCCAGCAGGCGAATCTCGCCTCCGGCTTGACCTGCATCGATGCTTTCGGGGAGCTGGCTGGCAGCTTCCGCGCGGCGCAATTGTGCCACCAGATCGCGCAGCGGCCGTGATACGGATCGGGATGTCGCCAGCGTGCACAACAGAGCCAGCAACACACCGCACGCGCCCACTCGAATCAAAATCGCCACCCATCCGGAGGTAAATTCGTGCACCGCCTGATCGAGCGACCGCACCACGAGCAGCCGGTAATTCGTCCCCAGTGCAACGTTATGCAGGGGGGATACAAGCCATGTTTCACCGCTGTGTTGCATCTCGCACTCATGATTGAGATCGCGGCATTGATTGCTCAGCTCGGCCTCCAGGCTATGCCATGCCGCGGCCGCGGCGGTAGCGAGGACGATGTGGCCATCCCGCAGCAAGACTGTCTCGCCGTCGAAGTGATAGCGTCTGAGATCGAAGCGGTTGCCGAGCTTTAGGGCTCCGATCTGTTCGCCATCGATGGCAATGGGAGTCGAGGTAAGCTCGTAGATTGTTCCACCCGGTGTTACTGCCAGTCCCGGTTCCGCCGGCATCTGCGGGGAAACATCGGCTGATGCTTCGACCGGTCGTCCGAAATCGACAGCAGCCACCGTGCGATCCTTCCAATCCATCACGGCCATGAAGTCGAAGGCAGCGAGCCCGTGCATATCGCGCAATTGCGCTTCGATCGTGCGGCGGATGGTGGCGGCGCCGTCGGCGCTCGTACTTGGCTCCCGCAACAGACCGATCGCGGCCTTCAGTCCAGGATCGTTCGCCAGAACGGTTAAAAACTGGCTGATGCGCCTCGAGTAATCTTCGTGCGTTTCGGCCAGCAGCTTTTCCGATTTCTGCAATGAATCGCGGAGGCCTTGTTTGATCCGCCGTTCTGCAAGCGCATTCAGTGCGACGAAGCTGCCCGCCAGCACGACGCATAGCGGGACGAACGCGAACAGAAACGCTCGCATCGTCAATGAGGTGCTGCGTTTCAAGGATGCTCCACGTCCACGGGGACGCGAATGTTGACGTCGATCTTCCCTGTCTCTGGGACAGTGATCTCGGTGACATGCATTCCGGCGATCTTGTGCCACGCCATGAGCCGGTAATGCCCCGGTGGTACGTTATCCCACGAGAAACTGCCATCGGCGACCGGTTTGGCGAACCACGGGCTCGCTGTTACCACGATGGCCGCGTACATGTTGGCGTGAATGTGGCAGTACACCTGAACCACCCCGGGCTTGGTGAACTTCACCGTTCGCTTCTCGCCGCGTGGATAGTAGCCGAGGTCGAACGATTGCGCCTTGGAGAGCGAAAATACGTTGTGAAAGATGGGGTCCGAGTTGAGAAACTCCACCGTGGAGCCAACCGGCACCACGAGCACGTCGTTGTCGAATTTCAGGCCGCGCTGGTCAAGAATTGCTGTAACTGGGGGTTTTGGAGGGAGCGTTCCGCCTTCCAGCACGACGACCATGCGGTCAAATTCGTTCACCGCTCTCGAATCTTCCGTACTGGTGCGAGCGTCCGCACCGCGCAGATTATAGGCAACCGGTGCAACTGTCTTTTTGGTAAGTCTCTTAGTTACAACGGCATGACCGGAAACGTCGGCTCCGCTGGCTGACCCGATCGCAAGCAGGAGTCCGGTACTTAGCCATACCCTGAACATGGGACAACTCGTATCTCTCAGATCGGTGGAACTAAGGAGCGGCTGTAGGGTGCTCGCGGCGAGCGTTCAGCGCGCTGTAGCGCCGATTGCCGGGAACACGCGTTCCACGTTGTTCACGAAATACGGGCAGTCGCGGAGTGGAAGGAAGCCAACGTTTACGCGGCTTCCGACGACGCTGAAAACCAGAATCAGGGCGATAGGAATGGCTTGTAGCAGGATGATTCCAAGCAGTCCCGCCAAGTAAGCGGCGACGCTCACGGCATTGGGGCTCGCCGAGATCCGGACGCCGATGCCGATGGCTACGAGCACGATCTCCAATATCAGAGCGATGGCGATTGCCACCAGCAGACGCGCGCCGACAATGTCGCCGTATACAAAGAACGCGCTCAGGCCGTGCAGGAGCAGTCCAATGAAGTTCATCTTCGACTTGCCGGCGACGCGTTTACCGCGCGGGATGGGAACGCTGACGAATTGAATGCGCGATCGGATTACAGCGGCTGCATAGTGATTCCAGATTTCGGGAACGACGACAAGCTTGGCTAAACACTCGTCAGGGACAATGCTGAAGTTGCCGACACGGACCGGATCGCCTGTGAGAAATCGGTGTATGTAACGGTAGAGGTGATACAGAACGCGGAAGGGAAAACTCTCCAGACGCTTGGATCTGGCAGCAAAGACGATGGAACGCGCGCCATTTCGCTCGAACTGTTCCAGGAGTACCGGGACGTCGGACGGGCGGTCCTCGCCATCCGAATCCATAACGACGACCGAGCGTGCGGGCCGGTTCTCGTAGACATAGACGAGACCGACGGCAATGGCGCGCTGATGACCGAGATTGCGGCGCAAGCGAAGAACATCGATCGCGCGCAAGGCTTGGAACCGGCGGCGCGCGAAACCTGGCGGGAGAACATCGGTTGAGCCGTCATCGATGAAGAGCACTTCGATGGGCGTGGAATATCGCGCCAAGGCGCCATCCAAGCCGTCGAGCAGCAAGTCGGCGGCTTCCCAGTCGTTAAAGACTGGGATGAGAATCACGATCCGGTTGTTTCCGGTAGCGTCTCGGTTTGCCTCAATCAACGTCACTCATTATTCCAGAGTTGCCGATACGGCTCGTCATCGTGGAAAACGTTGCGCGCGCCGCAATTCGGGCAGATATAGATCCGACTCCAAAGTTGCCGGCGGACTCCGCCGGGCTGGTGAAGGAGCCACTGGGAGGGGTGGCCGGCGCCACAGCGCACGCATACATTTATCCACGGGCTTGCTTCGATGGGCATGGAGACGTTGCCAAAGTACAACGCCCAACCGTAAACGCTGAGGCGCGTTCCGAAGAAACGATCGCAAAGGCGTGACAGCCGGCTGATCAGCCTGAGCGCGGACTCGTTCCCGTTTCCCAGCAGCAGAAGCTTCCGGGGTCGAGGCGAAGGAGCGTTGCGCCGGTTGAGAAATGACAGAGACGTGCATAGCGTTCGAGTGGCGACGTGGGGAAGCCCGGTCGCTCGCTCGATCTGATCGGCGAGCAGCCGCGCGGAGCGGAAAGCATTGACGTGGCCGCCGCCCCGAGCGAGCCAGCGATAGAGGCGGTCGCAGAACGTGGAGGAGTCGGGCACACTGATATACAGCGCACCCTGTCTCTTGACGACTCGCTGGATCTCGGCCAGCGCGGCTGCCAGGTCGTCGAAGTGTTCCAGGCTGTGATTCGAAACAATAAGGTCGAAGGTGTTTTCTCGAAAAGGCAGATGCGCGGCGTCGGCCCGAGCGAAGTTCGGCAGGGCTCGCGCGGCGGGTTCGCGGTCGATTCGGACCACAGTGTGCTGGTCGCTAGCCGCGAAACTGCCTTCCGCACAGCCGAGATCGAGAACCAGCGCGCCGGCGGGCAGGGCGTGAAGCAGCTCGTGCACATTCTAGTCTACCGGCACACTGCGTGAAATGTGCAGCGATGTACCATAATGAGCTTTGCCGTACTAACCGAGCGATGCGCTTGCGAATCTTACTTATCGCGTTGTCGCTGTGTGTCTGCGCGCTCGTGAATCCAGGCAATTTCGGCACAGTAGACACCACACGGCGTCTGCAAGTCACGCGGTGGATCCGTCTCGGCGAGCCGCCCGTGCGACCCAATGATCCTGGCGCAGGCCCGATCGGCCGCAATGGCGTCCGTCATCCACCGACGGGCGTCGGGCAGAGCTTGGTTCTGCTTCCGTTCGACGCGATTTCGAACGCAGCTCTTGAGCCGGTGATGCGGCGCGCCGGTCTGGACTCAACCCGGCAGTCGCAGGTTATCGAAATCGCGGATGCATTCCTGATGCAGTCGTTTCTGACTGCTTGCTTGCTGCTGCTCGCGTACGACGTGCTGCTTTCGTTCGGCTTTTCGCCGTTCGTGGGCGCCTGTGGAGTATTGGCGCTCCTGCTCGGGACGACGGTTCTGCAATACATCCAATGCGCGCAGGAGAATTTGTTGCTTCTGGCGTTGGCGATGCTGATGCTTTGGGCATTCCGGCGATACCGCGCGGATCCACGCGCGCGGTGGGCATTGATAGCGGGTCTCGCCGCCGCGTTTGCGTTAATCACGCGAATGAACGCATTCTATGAGACCGCTGTGCTGGGCGTTTACGGCTTCAGCGGGGTCAAGCAGCGGGGACGCGGAGTCGCGGTTTTTCTTATTCCCGTGGCGGGCGCTGTCGTGTTCGATCGTTGGTATCAATACCTGCGCTTCGGTGATGTGCTCAGTACGTATATCGGAATCACGCAGCGGCAGTTCCGGCCCCCTGGAACACCTGAGAACTACTACTTCTCCTATCCTTTTTGGAAGGGTTTCTGGGGTGCGTTTTTCTCGCACGACAAGTCGATCCTGCTGTTCGACCCTTTGCTTGTGGTGCTGGGCGCGGTGTTGATCTGGAACTGGCGCTACGTCGACAGCGAACTGCGAGTCATTCTGGGGTGCCTGGCGCTGCTCGCGCTCATCTACATCTCGAGCGCCGCGAAATACATCGCGTTTGGCGGCGATGTGGCCTGGGGAGATCGCTACGTTTTGCTGCCGGTCCAGATGCTGTGCTTATTCGCGCTTCCGCTTTTCATGGTCAGCTTGCCGCGACTTTCCGCGTGGGGTCGGTGGACGCTTTGGACGCTGGTTGCGGCGTCGGTGCTCCTGCAAGCGGCATCCACGACCATTGCTCCCAACCTCGAGGTCGAACAGCGAAAGCTGGGCTATGACGACGGCGTACTTTGGAACCGGGCGATCAACATCGCAGACCTGCTGCTAGACCGCGGGGACCCTGGCCGGTATGCCGGCATTCCGCCAGAGTGGCGCAGCCTGTACTATTTTCCGTATCAACTGAGGGCGCGGTTCCCCTCGCTCGCGCAATGGGCCATCGCCGGGTGGCTTGTTTTGCTGGTTATTGTGCCGCTTCTCGCGGTCGCCATCGTTCGAGAGGCGAGCTCCGGCAAGAGAGCGGCGCCAGCGCACCAGCTACAATAGCCTTGAGGCATCCCTCGCCAGGCCCGTAACCTTGCGACCTTCTGATGTCATCTCTAGTCTAGGCCTCTCTGTATGTGGATAGTCCGGCTGGCGCTTCGACGCCCTTATACGTCGTAGTGATGTCGCTCGCCATTCTGCTGCTTGGCGTTTCGGCCATTCTCACGATGGCCATCGACATCTTTCCGTACATCGACATCCCTGTGATCAGCGTGGTTTGGTCCTACAACGGGATCTCACCGGACGAGATGGAGAAGCGCGTTGTGACGATCTTCGAACGCGCGATGACCACCACGGTGAACGACATCGAGCACATCGAATCGCAGTCGTTCACGGGTGTTTCGGTGATCCGCGTCTATTTTCACCCCAGAGCCAAAGCGGAAATGGCCATGGCGCAGATCACTGCGATGGCGCAAGGAATCGTGCGCGGAATGCCGCCGGGCATTTTTCCGCCGTCGATTCTGAAGTACGACGCCTCGAGCGTTCCCGTGCTGCAACTGGGGCTCGAAAGCAAAACGCTGAGCGAGCAGGAAATTCAGGACCTCGGACAGAACTTCATTCGGACCCCGCTCGCGACTGTCCAGGGCGCGGCCGTTCCGTCGCCGTATGGCGGCAAGCAGCGCCAAATCGTTGTCGACCTCGATCCTTCGCAGATGTATGCGAAGCAGGTCTCGGCGACCGACGTGTCGAACGCGGTCGGCTTGCAGAATTTGATTCTCCCGGCTGGCACGGTCAAGATAGCGGGCCGCGAATATCAGGTGCGTCTAAACAGCAGTCCTGAAGTCCTCGGAGAATTGAACAACTTGCCCGTTCGAACGGTGAACGGCGCGACGATCTACTTGAAAGACGTGGCTACCGTTCACGACGGCTTCTCCGTGCAAACCAACATCGTGCGCACGAAC
>Ga0335070_10007719_pt1 | contig 12603 bp, 13 predicted proteins | sample Lox_Sample_13_FD_206722 | JGI IMG/M metagenome (GOLD analysis project Ga0335070, IMG submission 206722) | Soil microbial communities from Loxahatchee National Wildlife Refuge, Florida, United States - Lox_Sample_1.3 | ecosystem: Environmental > Terrestrial > Soil > Wetlands | place: USA...
CTTTCCGCACCCTCGCCTCCGGCGACAAATAACTGAAGATATGACTCTGCTGCTCATCATCTCCGCGCATGCCTTCTCCTACCATACGAAGCTGTGGATTAGGAGTAGTTTTTCAGCAGCCTGCTAGGTCCTCAGAATCCAGCTAGGCGGGTCAATGACAAGAGGCGTCATCTTGAAACTGGCCACTGGCGGCCATGGATGCCAGAGCGCGTGTGCACATCAAGATTTGCTGATTCAAGGGATCATCTTTCAGCGCGTCCGGAGAGACGTAGTTCATATTCTTGCGTGCGGCTAAAAGTTTGCTGCTCAACTTCTGCATGCTATCTACCACATTGCTGACCAGTTGATAAGCACTTCGATCAGAATCGGTTGACGCTGCTACGGAAGTCAATCTAAGGTTTGTCAGGGCTTGGCCTCGGAAACCCGCGACGACATCATCGCTCAGTGGATATCCATTTTGAACGGCATTAACCAGGGCACTCCGCCATTCTCGGATCACCCCCATCTCTTCGATGCCTGCCTTCATGAACTCTTTGGAGAAGCCCGGATCCGCAGGCTGGCTTACGGGAGGAACTGTGACCGGCTCGCTCGCAATAGAAGCGGGAAGAGTCAAAGTGATTTCATTCCCATTAAACTTCAGCGAGCCATTGGCGAGTCGTGCCAGCGCTTCGATTTCCACGTACGACCTGCCGTTTATCTGGAGAACCGACACTTGCCCATGCTGACCGCTCACAAACAGTGTCCCGTTCTGTTGACCCCCCTTAGACAGAGCTAGTCCCGGCATGGCCAGAAGCGTTGCCAACGTGAACCCGACACGCAATAGTGTATGTCTCATGATACGCACCCCGTCATTTTGAACCGAATGCCTGACCCAATTGACCACTCCGTTCACTTGCCAATGCCAAGGATGCGTGGACAATGAACCGCTTGGGCGCGTCACCCACAAAGTAGAAGGGGTAGCAGGTAACCAGGGTTATTGAAGGCGAACGCCGCGGTTGCAGCACGCGGACATCCGTCGGACTGACGATTTCAATCTCGTCAACGATATACGTCGCCTTCACTTCCGCAGTCGTAAGAACAATCTCATCTCCCTCCGAAATATCCTTGAGGCCTCGGAAAAAGCCGTCTCTGTGCCCGGCGATGCCAATGTTCCCAGGTTCTCCCAGCTTGGGCGTTCCTATAATGCGTCCAACCCCTCGGTTCAGCGTCAGATCGTCGGTTCCATCAAAAACCGGAACCCGGATCCCCAGCTTGACGATCTGGAGGACTGCCAAGGGGGGATCGGTCTTGCTCAGCAGGCTTGCTCTGTACGCCTGAATGCGCTTTTCTGCCCAAAGGCTAACGTCGACTCCATTTTCGCCATTTGATTGGCCGGAAATGGAGGAGTCTTGCTGTCCTGCCGTAGCTCGAGTATCCTCGAACCGCCACAGCGCCAAGCGGGATGAAATCGTCCGGGGGACCAGCGCTGCCAGGAAGATGGCCAACAACATCACCCCGGCCACCACCAACCACCGCTCGCAAAAGATCGAGATTGTCTTCCAAACCCTCAATTTGCTTTCTTCCGCTCAGGGATCAGTGTCACCGTGTGAGAACAGACTTTCCGCAGGCAGCAGTTATCGAAGAGGACTGTAATGGGGAGCCGCTCGGCTCACAACTGTCATAAGTGACAGTATCCTGGTCCTGCTCATCTTCATTGCAGGCGACAGCGGAATCAGGAGGACTTTCTCAGCTAGAAGGCAGCTTTCGTTCCGAGTCAATTGGTCAGACGTGAAACGCTTGCCGAACAGATACTATGGGCGCGGGGTGACGATATGCTCCTGAATTGCATACTGGACCAGCTCGGCGTTCGTCCTTAAGCGGAGGCGTTCCATGATCTTGTATTTGTGAAATGCTACCGTCCGGGGAGTCAACTTCAGGGTGTAGGCAACTTCCTTCATCGACCTCCCCTCGGCTAACAGCTGAAGAACCTCAAGTTGCCGACTCGTGAGTTTCTCTTGGCCCAAATGAGAGACGCGGGTCTCGAGAAAGAATGAATCGGCGTCATTTGCGACCAGTGGGGACAAGTACTTCTTACCCTTGAGCACTTCGCGAATCGCCGTAATGAGTTCAACCGTGGCCGACGTCTTCAGCAAGTAACCAGAAGCCCCATTTCTGAATGCCTCGGCCGCGACGCCTGTGTCGCTGTTCATCGTCAAGTAAACGATCCTGACTGTACGCACCATCTTTTTAATTCGTTTGCCGGCTTCCAACCCATTCAGCAACGGCATGCCGACATCGAGAACAATGACATCCGGCTTAAGTTCTGGAACCGCCGCCAAGAGGGCCTGCCCGTCAGCAAACGTGCCAACCACGTCGAACTCCTGTTCCAACAATTTCGCGCAAGCTTGCGCGACGAAGGTATGATCGTCGGCGATTAGCACTCTCGGACGCCCTATCGGACTCATTCGCTAGGCCTCGTAGTTATCGGCTTCCCAGAGATGGCCACAGCTGGACTCCTCCCGAGCGTTTAAAGGACGGAACCCCGTGTTCGTTGAGCCGGCGAAAACGTCCTCTCATGAAGGGGGCAATTTGTAGATCCCCGGCAGTCTTGAGATCGCTCGCTTCGAAATTCTTATTCACGTCGTGCGGACTGAATACTGTCAATAGTGACAGCCGAGCTGGCACAACGCCGAGCTGGCACAACAATGTCGAGCCTATTCGGAGAATCAAGTCTAGTTGCTCGCAGTCCAGCATAGGCAGCTTTTCAGCCATCCCAAAACCGCAGTCGGCAAGGCTATGTGGCCGCTTCCGAGTGAGTATTAGAGAACAGCTACCACCATCCAGCGCTACTCGGTAAACGGTCGTGCCACACCCCCTTCCATCGTCGAGCTAGCGGCTGTTTTTCTGCCAAAGCGAGCAGACTCAGCTCATCGGGTCAATCCGGAATCGGACCAGTTGGCTCTTGTATGCACCGTCAAATCTGACAGTTATACGCCGTTATTTCTAACAGTAGTCATAGAGAGTGTCCTCCGCTATTGTGCTGCTTGAACTTATGAAAAGCGACGCAATTGAGCGCTGCGTGTCCGATGTCCAGGTTCTGCAATCCGCAACAACGCTGGATTCGGCGGAGAGTCGAGGCAAACCAATGCCAGACGCGCGCATTCTGCTGGCGGACGATAATACCGCGATTTTAGAGCACGTATCCGACATACTCGGGGCTAACTATGAAATCATTGGCAAGGTAGCCGATGGACACCTCGTTTGTGCGGAAGCGGAGAACTCCAGACCCGATCTCATCGTACTGGATATTTCGATGGGAGAGTGCAGCGGCATAGAAATTGCAAGACAGCTTCAAGAGCAAGGCTACGCCGGAGAAATCGTATTCCTCACAGTGCATGAGGACCCCGAGTTTGTTCGTGCTGCCATCGGCGCGGGGGGCAGGGGTTACGTGATCAAGTCTCGCATGAACGTCGATCTTGGACTGGCTGTAAAGGCAGTGCTTTCAAAGCGAGTCTTTGTTTCCAGGCTACAGTAGAAATCGAAGCTCGCACCGGAACCACTCCTGTTTTGGACCTCTAGGTTCGTTACTGGGAGCACGTTCAGTGATCTAGCACGACGCGGTGGTAGTGCCATTGACGGCCGCACCACGCGGCACTCCAGTTATGCCGCCAGCCAGAGGAGGAGGAAGCGAATTGAAGAATGCTTCAGCTGGCTGAAGACGATCGCGCTCATGCGGAAGGTGCGGCATCGCGGAGTGTGCAGAGTGCATTGGATATTCACTTTCGCTTGCGTGGCCTACAATCTGGTGCGCCTGCGCAATCTTACGCCCGCAGTGCCGGCGCTGTAAGTGGAGGCCGAAGTGTGTTCCCAAGGGGGTGGAGCTAGACTTCAGGACCGCTCAAACCTCTTAAATCACACCGCTCGAAATCACGAAAGGCGAAGAACAGAAAGAAACACACGCTGCGAATCGATTTTTCCGCAGCCTGCTAGGCCGCCTCATCCAAACGATTTATGTCACAGAATTAACTGGCCTCGTGTGATATAAATTCTCGTGTTACGGCATTGAGCGTGACATGGTTTCCTTTCCGCTCCTGTCGTTCAGACACCAGACGCAAGATTCAGCACAAAAAACAGATGGGCCGATCAGCAGTCGTGCTCCGTCTCATTCCGGGCCCTGTTCAACCTGCGGCAAGTGTAATGGAATACCGCTCCCAAGTTCGTCTTTTGCGCCGGTCATCCAGCATTCAGCTGACTAATTCCGCTCGCTCCAAGATTTGTTATGCACTGCTATTCGGCGTCATGCTTCTGGTTGCGGTACCCTCTTTTGGTGCAGATTCTCCCCGTCCGGCTAAGGTCTTGGTGCTGTGGTTTGGAGATAAAGACAGTCCCGCGTTGGTGGAGTTTGAGAATGGGGTTCGATCCGCCATGGAACGAGGGCTGAATGCCCCAGTCTTGATCTACGACGAGTCCTTTGACGAGGGTTGGTTGGGGCAGGGTTCTCCCTATGCGAAAACCATGGAGAAATTCCTGAGCAACAAGTATGCCAACCGCGGAATCGATATCGTGTTGACGATGGGGAATTATCCGCTGCAGTACATGCAGCAGAGGCGGAAGACCCTCCTTCCCAACGCCAAACTCATGTACCTCTCCTGGCAGTCTCCCCAGCCACCCGTCCCTGATGCCACGGGGATGGTCTGGAACTCAGACTTGGCTGCCACCCTGGAACTCGCCCTGACCCAAAATCCAGGAACTCACCACGTCTTACTGGTCTCGGGGGCAACCGGGCCTGATCGCGCCATGGCGCAGTTTTTCCTCTCGAGTGGCGAAAAGTTTTTGCGGGACAAACATAAGGGTGTCAGTATTCAAATAATTCCGCCCGGCACAAAGGACGACACTCTGTCCACACTAGCGGCTCTGCCTGCGGATGCGATCGCAGTGCTTACCACCTATTACGGAGACACTGCCGGTCAGGGTTTTGTTCCAACACGCATTTTGCCGGCCCTTTCCGCGGCTGCAAGTCGCCCCATGTATGGCTGGGTTGATACCTTCTTGGGGCGCGGCATTGTTGGCGGAAGTCTGATCGACATCGAAGCCATGGGTGCGGCATTCGGCGACATCGCCGTGCGCGTGGTGCATGGGGGAAGGCCGGGGACGATTCCCGAGATGAGAGCGGATTTTCGGAAGAACGCATTCGATTGGCGGGAACTGAAGCGCTGGCGCATCGGCTTGGACAAGGTCCCAGCCGACAGCGTAGTGGTTAACCGGGAGTACACCCTCTGGGAGCGATACAAGTGGCAAATCGCGGGCTTCGTTGGACTGAGTGTTATTGGAGTAGTGCTGATCGTAAATTTAACGACATTGACCATTGCTCAAAGACGGCACCTTGAGCAAGTGGCGTACCAGCGCGAATTCGAGACGCTGGTTGCAAGGTTCGCTGCGGCCCTCACCAATCGCCCGGCAGAGTTGGTCGACGCAGAAATCGACCAGTCATTTAAACAGTTGCTGGCGTTCTTCAAGCTCGACCGGATCAGTGTGTTTGATGTCTTGGCCGATTCGGAACAGCTTCGTCTCTTGCACACTCGGACCACCGCGGGTATCCCGCCGCCACCCCCAGTCATCGATTTGAAGAGACTGCCGCGAACTGCGGCGCAGATAAGGCGGGGCAAAGCGATTGTGATCTCCTCCCTCGGCCAACCTACCGAGGAGGCTAGCGAACTCAGCGAATTTCTACGCGCCCGAGGGATTCTTTCGCTGGTTGCATTTCCTTTGCAACGCGAACAAAAGAGCTTTGCAGTTATGGCGTTCTCTGCAACGAATAAGGAGCGGGAGTGGAAACCCGATCTTCTCCAGTCCTTGCGAACCGTCGCCGACATCTTTGGCAGCGCCCTGGAGCGTAAACGCGCGGAAGAGGTGATTTCCCAAAGCCGAAGCCGTCTGACCGGCATCATCGAATCGGCGATGGACGCCATCATCGCCGTGGACGATCAGCAGCGCATCGTAGTCTTCAACAGTGCGGCGGAGAGGATCTTTGGGTCTCCCATGAGTGAAGTATTGGGACAGCCGCTCGAGCGCTTCATTCCACATCGTTTCCGTAACCAGCATCATGCGCACGTGGCTCGCTTCGCCGAGACTGGAATCACGAATCGTGCGATGGGTGCGGAAGGCGTGCTGTATGCTTTGCGGTCGAACGGCGAGGAATTTCCGATTGAAGCCTCCATCTCTCAGGTCAAAAGAGAAGGCAACACCCTGTTTACCGTCATCATTCGGGACATCACCGAGCGCGAGAAGGCAGAGCGTGCTTTGCGCGAGGCTGAGGGACGCTTTCGCCTGGTTGCCAACACGGCCCCGGTCCTGATCTGGATGTCAGGTCCTGATAGACTCTGCACCTACTTCAATCAGCCTTGGCTCGATTTCACTGGCCGACGACTTGAGGACGAGCTCGGCAATGGCTGGGCCGAAGGTGTCCATCCCGACGATATCGAGAAGTGCCTGGACACCTACACTCGGGCTTTTGATCGTCGGGAGCAGTTCAAGATGGAATATCGTCTCCGCTCGCGTGACGGACAATTTCGGTGGGTTCTCGACATTGGTGTACCGAGAGTTAACGCGGACGGCTCTTTTGCCGGTTACATCGGCTCTTGCATAGATCTTACCGAGCGCAAGCATGCAGAGCAGTCTCTGGAGAAGAGTCACCAGCTAAACGCCTCGATTCTGGAATCGCTTATAAATCATGTTGCCGTGCTCGACTCCGAGGGAACGATCGTCGCCGCGACAAAACCGGGACCGGAACTCTCTGAGTTAACTGGGATCAACCCGCTCGACCTTCTCGTGGGTGCAAACTACTTCGATCTATGCCAGGCTGCAGTCGAGGCAGGCAATAGCCATGCGGCAGCCGCACTGGCCGGAGTTCATGCGATATGCGATGGAAAACGTGACTATTTTGAACTGGAGTATGACTGCAAGTCTGGAATTGACCAACGTTGGTTTTTGATCTCCGTGACTCCCCTGAAGAAATCAGACGGCGGGGTAGTGATCTCCCAAAGGGACATCACGGAACGAAAGCGGCATGAGCACGCCATCCGAGATCTCAGCGGACGCTTGATCAATGCCCAGGAGCAGGAGCGGTCCCGTATCGCCCGGGAGCTGCATGACGACATAAATCAGCAAGTTGCGATGTTGGCAATCGAACTGCAGCAACTGGGAGATTTTCTTGGGGACGGACTTCCCGAAGGTCGCAAGAAGGTACAAGGACTGTGGGAGAAAACGCACCAACTGTCGACGGAAATCCAGCACCTCTCTCATCAACTTCACTCCTCCAAACTGGAACACCTTGGGATCATTCCTGCCTTGCGCGGTCTCTGTAATGAGTTCTCAGAACAGCATAAGATTGAAGCCGACTTTCAGTTCCGGCAAGTACCACCGAGACTGGACCCTGACGTTTCGTTGAGTTTATTCCGCGTTGCTCAAGAGAGCCTGCATAATGTCGCAAAGCACAGCCATGCAAAGAAGGTGCGTTTGGAGTTAGTTGGGACGGCTGGGAAGGTAGTTATGCGCGTTTCGGATGACGGCATCGGATTCAATCCCAATGCCCCAGCAAATCCTGCAGGGCTTGGAATAATCAGCATGAATGAGCGGATCCGCTTAGTGGGTGGGACAATGTCGTTGTCCTCGATACCCTCGTTGGGGACGCAAGTGGAGGCTGCCATCCCGCTCTCGTCCGAACCTGCTACAGGAGCTCGCGCTCCCCGGCTAGTGCAAAGTGGTCGCAAAACCGGATAAGCTTCAGAATAGGGGATTTCATCAGGAGCGTGGATTAGTCCATCTCGAAGGCCACATACATCAGCTTGCCCTTCCGCTCCACTTGCAGCGCGATTGCGTCTCCCGGCTGAAAGGTCTCGATCATCGCGCGTAACTGTGCCACCGAGGTGATCGGAGCGGCGTTTACGGAGCGGATCACGTCGCCGGCTTTCAGCTCGGGTTCAGCGTCGGTCGTACCGAGTCGAGCGACGACCAATACACCCGAACTCGAATCTCTGGAAAACAGCTCAGTAACCGCACGCTTATTGGCAGAACCCACGATGTTCAGCTTGGCTACGAGGTTCCCTTCAATCTCCATTGCCGAGAGGGAGGCATTAGAATCTGGAGGCGCTCCGACGAGAAGCAAATCCACGACGATCTTGGACGAGTTTCGCCAAATTTCGAGGCTGACATGATCGCCTGGACACTTGTGAAGGAGCATCCAGTTAAGTTGGGGAATATTTTCTACGTGCATCCCGTCAAAGCTGTGGATCACATCTCCAGGCTGGAGTGCTAACTTCTCGCGAGTACTTCCGGCTGCAATTCCCGCAACAATGACGCCAGAGTCCTTCGGCAAGTGAAGCGCCGAGGCGAGAGTTGGGGTTATTCCCTGAACATCGATACCTAGAGATGCCCGGGGTACATAGCCATAGCGCCGAAGTTGTTCATAAGCGAAACGGACCATCGCACTCGGAACAGCGAATCCAAGGCCTTGATCTCTTCCTCGTTCGGTGATGGTGAACACGTTGATTCCGACCATTCGTCCTTGAACATCGACTAATGGCCCACCACTACTCCCAGCGGCAATGACCGCGTCGGTTTGAATGTACGCCATGAAATCGTCGGGTTCAATTTGCCGATCGACAGCACTCACCACTCCCAACGAAAATGAGTTCCGTAGTCCCTCGGGACTCCCCAAAGAAGCAACCAGCTGTCCCTGTCTGAGATATGAAGGATCAGAAAATGAAATCGCAGGCAGATCCTGAGCGTCAATCTTCAGAACAGCCAGGTCAGCATCTTCAAAAGTTCCAACAATTTTCGCAGGAAACGACGATTTGGGAGTATAGCCGGCGATTGGGTTATTTGGTGTTTTAGGGTGCACACGGCCGTCGAGTTCAACGCGTATTCGTCTTGCACCTTTTATCACGTGAAAAGCTGTGATGATGTAACCCTCGGAGTCGACGATTACGCCCGAACCCGAGCTATTTTCCTTGGCAAGCGCCTGAACCTTGATCTCAGTATCTTCGTCATTTTTATTTGCTAAAGGTCCATAGCCCGCCACTTGTATCCGAACTACTGCTGGCGAGATCTTCGTGCTCACTTCTTCAAGCGAAGCGTTTAACCACTGCAGGGAGGTTACAGCAGGGTTGTCTTGAGGCGCTTGCGCGCGGGCCAACACCACCAGAACAAGGGTGCCTAATCCCACAGCCCAGCTTGCCTGAATAGTTCGCTTCATTTTCAAGAACCTTTCTGGTTCATGAGACCGGTGCCTTCTGGAAAAAAATCGTAAGGTGCGCATATGGCATGCGAGACTCCGGCGCTACTCTTCAATCGACCGTGTCCCACTGGACTTGAGAATGTCACGATTTATATCTCCCAAGCAGCGGACTTGGTACTGTCAGAATTGCTAGTAATCAGGCCAGATCCGAATGTTCAGAAAGCAGCGAAACAAGCAGACGCGGATTTCCGCAGTCTACGGTTGCAAGCGATATGAATCATGGTGGACACTGTCAACATTGACAGGAGACGCGAGCAAGACAGCTTGCATATTATTTTCATCGTAGGAGGCTTCAATGAGACTTCGCACTGTCGGCAGTCTTCTCCTTGTTCTTTTCCTTTTCTGCGGCATCAGCTTGGCCGCTGCCCACCAATATCAGGCTGGGAAGATCGTTAAGGTTGAGAAACAGGAATCCCGTGCTCCTTCGGGGAGCACAGACGCTCCCCTTAAGGCCGAGGCCGCAACTTATCGGATCTCTATACAGCTCGGTAACAAGGTCTACGTTTGCCGGTACCAAACTGGCACAGACAGCGACATTTCCTGGGCTGAAGGTAAAGACGTTCAGGCGCGTGTGAGCGGTAAGACAATGTATGTGAAGAAGGTCACTGGCAAAGAAGCGAAGGGTGCCATCGTGGATACCACGCCTGCGCCTCAACCGTGAGCCAGGTAGTGCATGATCCACGTCTTAACACTGTCCTACAACAGAAGCTTACAAGTGGCCTAGTGGGTATCGATTTGCGCTTTCCGCTCAAAAGACTTAATAAACAGGCCTGCCCCTTGCCTGCTTAGGTTTGGCGGTGCCAGGGGCAGGGTTTTCCTGCCGATCAACTTCGATCTTACGCGTGCGCTGGCGGCCCACAAGGAGGACAGAAATGAAGAACGGCCGTCGCTGCCTCTTGGCTTTCATCCTGGCGGCCTCGGCAACATCTGCCTTCGCTCAGAAAGTGAAGGTCGGCTATGACAAGAGCACTGATTTTTCAAGATATAAGAGCTATTCGTGGGCGAAGCCCCAGACGCCCATTGCGAGGCCCATGCTGAAGTGGTGGTCGGCACCATTGATCAAGAACTGAGGGCGAAGGGCCTTGAGAGAGTTGAAACGAACGGTGATCTCACCCTCATTGCGGCAGGCGGCATCGACTTTGGAAGCAACCTGGCTGCTGGAACGCCAGTCCTGCCCATTTATGGTGGGCCCGCGCCCGACGTGAACGCCACCATGTGGAGCGGTGGCAACACCTCGTCAGTCACCCCGGGGCCACTCGTAGCGCAAGGAACTCTAGTCTTGGAATTTGTCGACCGCAGCCAAAACAAGGTGATCTGGAGCGGAAATGTCACACGAAAATTTGACCTCGAGCAAAAACAAAAGTCACTGGATCTTGCGGGAAAGGCAGTATTCAAGTTGCTCAAAGGGTTTCCACCCAAGGGTTCCTCGAAGTGACGAGTACACTTACCAGATTCCCTGAATCTTCGTTTCGACACCTCAAGCACTTAAGGATTCATGGAAGCAGGGACAGGCATGCCAAGCCCTTGCCTGTCTTGCTGCGAGGCTTCCGTTCTCTCTTCTCCATCGGCGAATGAACGTGCGATGGTTGCGTTTAATCGCGCGTGCCAATGGTGAAGTGAGGGGCGGCGTTCTTCTGATACAGCGGGAATCAGATCATTGACGAGCGCGTTCATGCGTCGCATGACCTGCACGCTGGTGGCGCCGCAGAAGCAAATCTCGTCAAACGAGAGCTGGAGCAAATCGTCCCAGCTGGGAAACGGAATCAGTAATCTCAGCTTGCCGGAGCTGTCGTGAAACATTCCAATTTCCAGCCGGCGTTGGGCCAGACGGAGCAGCAGGTCTTCGATTTGGTCGAGTGCTTGAACCGCCGTGGTCGGATCGTTAATCGCAGGCGACAAAGCCCTGATAGCTATATCCACAAGGAGTCGGATCGCATACTTGGGGTCTTGTCCGAAAGTGCGCTCTCGACCTAATTCAATTCCACCCTTCAACTTTCGTTCGTCAACTGGCTGCGCAGCACCAAGAACGTGGAGCAGAGGCATCCGTTCTACGACCGTATCGCCTACGGCGACGACCATTTCGATCACTGCTCCGGACGCCCTGGCTAAATTGACCAAAACAGATAGATCAATCCTTTGGACGGAGCTGGGCCGTCCGCTATGCACGATCGTCTGCCTGCGAGGCAATGCTCTCAAGGCTTCGGATCCCGCGGCCGCAGCCGCGAACTCCAATGGCGGGTACAAGGCGGTTATGGCCCTCCGCCCCTGGTCGCCCGTGAAAACTAGCATGCGTGAGACCTGCAGGACCCCGATTCGTTGGATCAGGCCGACGAACATACCTACACTCGCTACCAGCAGAGCGAACACCACCCAAACACTGACAAAGGGAACTTTCCCCGAACCGCTTCGGTCGACTCCGGTGAGCGCCGCGATTGCATAGAGAAACGTGGCAGTAAATGTTCCGAGAGCATGCGAAATTACTGGATCATGAGCTAACCACAGCACCAGGCGGGGTGAGTAGGCGGTTGCACTGAACTGCAGCATCACGAATGCCAATGAAAACACAATCCCCGTCATGGCGATCATGCCCGAGGCGATGGCAGAGTATACCGCCATCGCAGCCGCGACACTCATTTTTGCGACGAGGTTTGGAAAGATGAGGCTTTCAATACGTGGCAGCGTAAGCCCCGCCACGATTGCGGTTCCGGCGTACAGCGCAGGAATTCCCCAAACACTCAGCTGACGCGTGCACCTTTTGTAGGACATGGCGGGCACGATCCTAATGTGACGGAGCGAGTGTACGCCTCTGCTGGTCTGCGTCAGCTGTCAACATTGACAGTATCCGCTTGGATTGATCGGTCAACGAAACGTCAACTGCTGTTACCTGGACTGAGTGAGTCGGCGAAGTGATGCCACGAAAAAATAACCCACTGTCGTCTTTCTCTCTCCCAGAGCTTAACCAGGATCGAAAAGTCAGGAAATCTTACGCCGCAAGACCGTCCTCCAGCAGGCGTACCTCACCCTCTGGAATCGTGAACAGCGTAAGACCGCAGCCGAGACAGACCTCAAGCTTCGGGAACACCCAGACGACAGGCTTGTCCAGTCCTTTTCTGCCGGGGAAATGGATATTCATTTCCGCGGTGAACTCCGCTTGTTTTTCCAACCCACAAGAACTACACGTCATAAGGACCTCTCATTGATGCTCTAGCAGGCTGCGGAAAAATCGATCCGCAACGTGATTTTCTTTCTATTCTTCATCGTTGGATGATGTCGAACCGGGTATTTCCGGTGTTTGTGTGTCTTCGAGGTTTAAGTCAATGCTCCTGAAG
>Ga0335070_10007720_pt1 | contig 12603 bp, 10 predicted proteins | sample Lox_Sample_13_FD_206722 | JGI IMG/M metagenome (GOLD analysis project Ga0335070, IMG submission 206722) | Soil microbial communities from Loxahatchee National Wildlife Refuge, Florida, United States - Lox_Sample_1.3 | ecosystem: Environmental > Terrestrial > Soil > Wetlands | place: USA...
ATCCGGGCACGGGTCGGCAGATGGAGTTCGAGTTCATGCTGGTGCAGCCGGAATTCGAGCGCATCGTCCTGCCCTTCGTGCAGAACCTGCAGAAGCTCGGCATCAAGGCGCGCGTGCGCCTCGTCGACCCCGCGCAATACGAGAACCGGGTCAACGATTTCGACTTCGACATGATCATCGGCGGCTGGGGCGAGTCGTTGTCGCCCGGCAACGAGCAGCGCGAGTTCTGGGGTAGCGCCACGGCCGACGAGAAGGGCAGCCGCAACGTGATCGGCATCAAGGATCCCGTGGTCGACCAGCTGGTCGACATGATCATCTCGGCGCAGAGCCGCGAGAGCCTGGTGGCGCGCACGCGCGCGCTCGACCGCGTATTGCTCTGGCACCACTACGTCGTGCCGAACTGGCACATCAACTACGACCGCCTGGTCTATTGGGACAAATTCGGCATGCCCGCGACGATTCCGCTCACGGGCGTGGACTTCACCTCGTGGTGGATCGACTCGCAGAAGGAGTCGGCGCTCGCGGCGAAGGTGCCGAAGACCCGGCGCTGACGAGCGGCGCTCAGAGAATGCTCGCCTACATCATCCGTCGCCTGCTGCTGATCATCCCGACGCTGCTCGGCATCATGATCATCAACTTCGTGGTGATCCAGGCGGCGCCGGGCGGCCCGGTCGAGCAGATGATCGCCCGGATCAAGGGTCAAGACGTCGCCGCGACCGCGCGCGTCGGGGCGGGCGGCGGCGGCGAGGTCGAGGGCGCGGCGCGCGAGATTCCGGGGCGCGGCGGCGAGAACAAATACCGCGGCGCGCGCGGCCTCGACCCGGCCCTCATCAAGCAGATCGAGAAGCGCTTCGGCTTCGACAAGCCGCCTTTGGAGCGCTTCCTGATCATGCTCCGGAACTACGTGCTGTTCGACTTCGGCACCAGCTTTTTCAGCGACCGCCGCGTCGTCGACCTGGTGCTCGACAAGATGCCGGTGTCGATCTCGCTCGGGATCTGGACGACGTTCCTGATCTACCTGATCTGCATCCCGCTCGGCATCGCCAAGGCGGTGCGCGACGGCTCGCGCTTCGACGTGTGGACGAGCGCGGTGATCGTCGTCGGCAACGCCATCCCGAGCTTCCTCTTCGCGATCCTGCTCATCATCCTCTTCGCCGGCGGGCGCTATTTCGACTGGTTCCCCTTGCGCGGCCTGGTCTCGGACAATTGGAGCCAGCTCGACCTGTTCCACAAGGTCACCGACTATCTCTGGCACATCGCGCTGCCGGTGATCTCGCTGGTCATCGGCGGCTTCGCGAGTCTCACGCTGCTCACCAAGAACTCGTTCCTCGAGGAGATCAACAAGCAGTACGTCATCACGGCGCGCGCAAAGGGCCTCAACGAGCGGCGCGTGCTCTACGGCCATGTCTTCCGCAACGCCATGCTGCTGGTCATCTCGGGCTTCCCGGCGGCCTTCATCGGCATCCTGTTCACCGGCGCCCTCCTCATCGAGGTCATCTTCTCGCTCGACGGCCTCGGCCTGCTCGGCTTCGAGGCGGCGCTCGGCCGCGACTATCCGATCATGTTCGGCACGCTCTACTTCTTCTCGCTCATCGGGCTGCTCCTGCATCTGATCAGCGACCTGACCTACGCCTTCGTCGATCCGCGCATCGACTTCGAGAGCCGCGAGGTCTAGCCGGATGGCGCCGCGCACCGACAGCCCGCGCTTCCTCGGCCGGCCGATCACGCCGATCACGGCGCGGCGCCTGCGCAATTTCCGCGCCAACAGGCGCGGCTTCTGGTCGCTCTGGATCTTCCTCGTCCTGTTCTTTATCAGCCTCTTCGCCGAGTTCATCGCCAACGACCGGCCGATCCTGGTCTGGTACGACGGCGGCGCCTACATGCCGATCTTCAAGGCCTATCCCGAGACGACCTTCGGCGGCGAGTTTCCGACCGAGGCCGACTACAACGATCCGCATGTCGGCCAGCTGATCGAGGCCAAGGGCTGGATGATCCGGCCGCTCATCCCCTATTCCTACAATACCCAGGTGCTCGACCTGACCGTGCCGTCGCCCGCGCCGCCCTCGGCCAAGAACTGGCTCGGCACCGACGACCAGGCGCGCGACGTGGTGGCGCGGCTCATCTACGGCTTCCGCATCTCGGTGCTGTTCGGCCTGACGCTGACCATCCTGAGCAGCATCGTCGGCGTCGCGGCCGGCGCGGTGCAGGGCTATTTCGGCGGCTGGACCGACCTCCTGCTCCAGCGTTTCATCGAGATCTGGGACAGCGTGCCGACGCTCTACCTGCTGATCATCCTGACCGCGATCATCCAGCCGAATTTCTGGTGGCTGCTCGGCCTCCTGCTGCTGTTCAGCTGGATGTCGCTGGTCGGCGTGGTGCGCGCCGAGTTCCTGCGCGCGCGCAATTTCGACTATGTGCGCGCGGCGCGGGCGTTGGGCGCCAGCGACGCCTCGATCATGTTCCGCCACATCCTGCCCAACGCCATGGTCGCGACGCTCACCTTCATGCCGTTCATCCTGAGCGGCTCGATCGTGGCGCTGACCTCGCTCGATTTCCTCGGCCTCGGCCTGCCGCCCGGCTCGGCCTCGCTCGGCGAGCTCCTGACCCAGGGTAAGGCGAACTTGCAGGCGCCGTGGCTGGGCCTCACCGCGTTCTTCGTGCTCGGCATCCTCCTGAGCCTCCTGATCTTCATCGGCGAAGCGGTGCGCGACGCCTTCGATCCGCGCAAGTCGATCGCTGGCGGCCGGCCGGCCGAGGTGACCACGGCCGCGGCACCCCAGGTCATGGAGGGCGCGTGAGCCCGGCCGATCGCAGAGACATGGCCGTGGGAGACGAGCCGCCGCTGCTCGAGGTGCGCGACCTGCACGTCGCGTTCCGCACGCCCATGGGCGAGGTCGAGGCGGTCAAGGGCGTGAGCTTCTCGATCGAGAAGGGCGAGACCCTGGCCGTGGTCGGCGAGAGCGGCTCGGGCAAATCGGTGACCGCGCTCTCGGTCCTGCAGCTCCTGCCCTATCCGGTCGCACGCCATCCGGCCGGCAGCATCCGCTTCCGCGGCACCGAGCTGGTCGGCGCCGGCGAGCGCGTCATGCGCAAGATCCGCGGCGACCGCATCTCGATGATCTTCCAGGAGCCGCTGACGGCGCTCAATCCGCTGCACCGGGTCGAGAAGCAGATCAACGAGATGCTGCTGATCCACAAGGGGCTCACGCCCCAGGCGGCGCGGCGGCGCACGCTCGAGCTGCTCGATTTGGTCGGGATCCGCGACGCGGCGCAGCGGCTCGGCGCATTTCCCCACGAGCTGTCGGGCGGCCAGCGCCAGCGCGTGATGATCGCCATGGCGCTCGCCAACGAGCCCGACCTGCTGATCGCCGACGAGCCGACGACGGCGGTCGACGTCACGATACAGGCGCAGATCCTGAAGCTGCTCAAGGAGCTGCAGGCGCGGCTCGGCATGGCGATCATCCTGATCACCCACGACCTGAGCGTGGCGCGGCGCATGGCCGACCGCGTGGCGGTCATGCAGGGCGGCCACATCGTCGAGACGGGCAAGAGCGCCGATGTGTTCGCCCGGCCGCAGCACCCCTATACGCAGCATCTGCTCTCGGCCGAGCCCAAGGGCCGGCCGCAGCCGGCCGACCCGGCATCGCCCGAGATTCTCTCGACGAAGAATTTCCGCGTCTGGTTCCCGATCAAGGCCGGCGTGTTCCGCCACACTGTCGGCCACATCAAGGCGGTCGACGGCGTCACCGTCGCGATCCGCGAGGGCCAGACCTTGGGCGTGGTCGGCGAGAGCGGCTCGGGCAAGACGACCCTGGCCATGGGCCTGCTGCGCCTGATCTCGAGCCGGGGCCCCGTGGTCTATCGCGGCCGCGACATCCAGGGCTGGCGCTCGAAGCTGCTGCGGCCGCTGCGCCGCGAGATGCAGATCGTGTTCCAGGACCCGTTCGGCAGCCTCTCGCCGCGCCTCTCGGTCGGCGAGATCGTCGCCGAGGGGCTCAAGATCCACGACATCGGGCGCGACGCCGCCGAGCGCGAGGCGATGATCGTCGCGGCGCTCGAGGAGGTCGGCCTCGATCCCGAAAGCCGCCACCGCTATCCCCACGAATTCTCCGGCGGCCAGCGCCAACGCGTCGCCGTCGCCCGCGCCATGGTGCTGAAGCCGAAATTCGTCGTGCTCGACGAGCCGACCTCGGCGCTCGACATGTCGGTGCAGGCGCAGATCGTCGAGCTGCTGCGCAAGCTGCAGCGCGACCACAAGCTCGCTTATCTGTTCATCAGCCACGATCTGCGCGTGATCCGCGCCATGAGCCATCAGGTGGTGGTCATGCGCAACGGCGAGGTCGTCGAGCAGGGCCCGGCCGAGCAGGTGCTCGACCGCCCGCAGGCGCCCTACACGCGCGCCCTCATGGCCGCGGCGTTCGAGCTGCGCGCCGACGAGACGGGCGCTGTGGCGACGTAGGAACAGGATTCACCACAGAGGCACAGAGACACAGAGAAGGGACTGCGCGCGAAGCGCGCTTTCCTTTTTCTCCCCGCCTCCCCGCCTCCTGTAAAACGATTCATTCACAGGAGGCGGGGAGACGGGGAGGAAATGACTCGCGCTTCGCGCGCTTATTCTCTCTGTGCCTCTGTGGTGAACGTTCTTTCTTATTTCCCGAACCTCTCCTTGATCAGCGCGTAGACGGCGCGCAGGGTCTGGGCTTCGCCGCCCTCGGGCCGGCCGGGGCGGGCCTTGAGGTTCCAGGCGAGCAGGTCGATGTGCGCCCAGGGAATGCCCTCGCCGACGAATTCCTGGAGGAACAGCGCGGCGGTGATGGCGCCGGCATGGCCGCCCTCGGCCGAGTTGGTCAGGTCGGCGGTCGCGCCGTCGATCATCTTGCGATAGCCGCGCCACAGCGGCAGGCGCCACAGCGGGTCGTTCTCCGCCGTGCCGTGGCGCAGGAGATCGGCGGCGAGCGCCTCGTCGTTCGAGAACAGCGCCGGCAGGTCGGCGCCGAGCGCGACGCGCGCGGCACCTGTGAGCGTCGCGTAGTCGAGCAGTAGCGCGGGCTTCTCGCTCGACGCCTCGGCCAGCGCGTCGGCCAGGATGACGCGGCCCTCGGCGTCGGTGTGGCCGATCTCGATGGTCAGGCCCTTGCGCGACTTGATGACGTCGAGCGGCCGCATGGCGCGGCTGCCGACCAGGTTCTCGACCGCCGGGATCAGCACGCGGAGGCGCACCGGCAGCCCGGCCCCCATGATGACGCTCGCCAGGCCCAGGACGTGCGCCGCGCCGCCCATGTCCTTCTTCATCAGCTTCATGAATTCGGCGGGCTTGATGTCGAGGCCGCCCGAGTCGAAGCACACGCCCTTGCCGACCAGCGTGACGCGCGGCGCGGCGGCGTCGCCCCAGCTCAGGTCGACGAGGCAAGGCGGCCGGCTCGCCGCCGCGCCCACGGCATAGACCGAGGGGTAGTTGGCCTTGAGCAGCTCCTCGCCCGCGATCACCGTCGAGGTCGCGCCGTGCTTGCGCGCGACCGCGACCGCGGCGGCGGCGAGGTCCGCCGGGCCCAGGTCGTTGGCCGGCGTGTTGATCAGGTCGCGGATCAGGAATACCGCCTCGGCCATGCGCTCGACCGCGGCGCGGTCGACGCCCTCGGGCCAGACCAGCGAGGCAAAGCCCTTCTTGCGCGGCTTGTAGCGGGCGAAGGCGTAGGTGCCGAGCACCCAGCCGAGCACCGCGCGGTCCTGCCAGCCGGCCGGCTCGGCGGCGGCGCCCTCGGGGGCGAGCCGGTAGGTGCCTTCGGGCAGCTTGTCGGGCAGCGCGCCCAGCGGGAACGGGTCCTCGTCGCCCATGGCGACGATCACGCGCGCGAGGCGCCCGTCGGGCCCGGCGACGAGCGAGATCTCGCCCGCCTCGGCGCGAAAGCGCGTGCTGTCGAGCCAGGCGCGCAGGGCCGGCGACTGGCGCTCGAGCCATGGGGCGAGCTGCGCCTTGGCCACCGGCGTGATCGGCACGGCCGTGCCGTCGTCGCGATCGATCAAGTACTTGGACAAGCTCTGATTCTCCCTCGGTGGCCGGATCGGTCTAAGATGGCGCGGCGCGGCGCCGCTGAAAAGGGGCGGCGGTCCGCCGGCAGCCTTGCTTATCCGGGCGCCATCACTTTCAATGGCCACGGGGACAAGACCGACAAGGAGCCGGAAATGGCCGATCTCAAGATCTACCTCGGCAACAAGAACTATTCCTCCTGGTCCCTGCGCGGCTGGCTCATGCTCAAGGCGGTGGGCGTGCCGTTCGCCGAGACGGTGATTCCCCTGCGCCAGCCAGATACCCGGGACAACATCCGGCGCTATTCGCCCTCCGGCCGGCTGCCCGTGCTGCACCATGGCGACGTCGTGGTCTGGGAATCGCTGGCGATCGCCGAATATCTGGCCGAGCGGTTTCCTCAAGCGGGGCTGTGGCCGGCCGAGCCCGCGGCGCGGGCGCTTGCGCGCGCGATCTCGTCCGAGATCCATGCCGGTTTCAACGCCATGCGCCGGGAGCTGCCGATGAACGTCCGCCTGGTGCGCGCCAAGGACGACATCGAGCCCGAGGCGCGCGACGACATCAACCGCATCACCGCGATCTGGCGCGACACGCGGTCGCGCTACGGCCGGGGCGGGCCCTATCTGTTCGGCTCGTTCACCGCGGCCGACGCCATGTATGCCCCGGTCGTCTCGCGGTTCTTCACCTACGACGTCGACCTCGACGCCGATTCGGAGGCCTATCGCGACGCCGTCTGGGAGCACCCGGCCATGCGGGAATGGGTGCAGGCGGCGCGCAACGAGCCGATGATCGTCGACGAATGGGATTGACCGCGGCCTACTGGCCGGCCGGCACGGTGGCGGCGATCCGCCCGACCTCGCGGTAGAAGCGCTCGGCGCCCGGATGGAGCGGGATGGCGATGCCGTCGAGCGCGGTGTCGATGCGGATGCTGCGCGCCTCGCGATGGCCCTGGTCGAGCAGCCGGCGCGTGTTCTCGTGCCACAGCGCCTTGGTGATCTGATAGACCAGCTCGGGGTCGACGTCCGCCGACACCAGCCATTGGGCGCTGACCGCCAGGGTCGGCGTCGCCTCGACGCCGCGATAGACGTCGCCCGGGATGCTGCGCTGGAAGAAGAACGGGTAGCGCTTGCGGAGCGCGTCGGCCTGCTTGCCGACGATCGGCAGGAGCGCCAGGTCCTCGGTCTCGGCCAGATCGGTGATCGCCGCGGCCGGATAGCCCGCCGTGAAGAAGAAGGCGTCGAGCTCGCCGGCGTGCATCATGTCGGCGGCCTGGCCCGGATTGAGATAGAACGCCTTGACGCTCTTGGCCGAGAGGCCATAGGCGCCGAGCACGATCTCGGCGTCGATCCGGCTGCCCGATTCCTTTTCGCCGAGCGAGACGCGCTTGCCCTTGAGGTCCTCGATCGAATCGATCTTGGCGCCCTTGCGCACGACGATGTGGATGGTTTCGGGGTAGAGGCTGGCGATGGCGCGCAGCTTCTCGAAGCGTTCCGGCTTCTTGCCTGGCTTGTCGGTCGGGCTGAACGACTTGTCGCCGTTGAACGCCCAGAACGCCACGTCGGCCTGCACCAGCCCCGATTCCATCGAGCCGCTCTCGATCGCCAGGATGTTGGCGACCGAGCCCTGGGTCGACTGGGCGACGGCGATCAGGCCGGGCACGCCGCAATTGCCGCCGCGGTCGCAGGGCCGCGAGCCGGGCGGGTTGCTGATGGCGTTGGCGATGATGCCGCCGATCGGGAAATACGTGCCGCCGGCCGGGCCGGTGCCGATGCGGAAGAACTTGCTTTCCTGGGAGAGAACCGCGCCGCCGCCGACGGCGACCGCAAGGACGACCGCTGCAAGACGAGGCAGGCGGCTGCGCAGACGGGAGTGGATCGAGCGAGAGGCGGGCATGGTCGCTACATGCGCCGAGACGCCGGCCAAGCCGCGGCCCATCCGCGCATGGCCCTGTCCCTAGAACGAATGATGTAACACAGTGGCAGTTCTGAAACAGTAAATTTTGCCCGCGCGGCGTTATGTCGCGGCGATCTGTGGCAAGAAGGTCGCAGTCGCGGCGGGGGCAAGCGGCGCGCCGCGCCGCCGCGTCAGCTCGCGGTCATCTGCGCCGGCAGGAAGGTGGCGATGCCGGGAAAGAGCACAAGGATGATCACGGCCAGCACGAGGATCCAGAAGAACGGCAGGGCGGCGCGCGCGATGTAGAGGATGTCGCGGCCGGTCAGGCCCTGGAGCACGAACAGGTTGAAGCCGACCGGCGGGGTGATCTGCGCCATCTCGACGACCAGCACCAGGTAGACGCCGAACCAGATGGTGTCGATGCCGGCCGCCTGGACCATGGGCAGGATCACGGCCGTGGTCAGTACGACGATCGAGATGCCGTCGAGGAAGCAGCCGAGCACGATGAAGAACACGGTGAGCGCCGCCAGCAGCATGTGCGGGGAGAGGCCGAGCGAGCCGATCCAGGCGGCGAGGCTGGTCGGGATGCCGGCGAAGCCCATGGCGACCGAGAGGAACGCGGCGCCGGCCAGGATGAAGGCGATCATGCACGAAGTGCGGGTCGCGCCCATCAGGCCTTCGACGAAGTTGGCGCGCGTCAGCGTGCCGCTGAACGCGGCGAGCAGGAGCGAGAGCAGCACGCCGACCGCCGCCGCGTCGGTCGGCGAGGCGATGCCGAAATAGATCGAGCCGATGACGCCGACGATGATGATGATCACCGGAATCAGGCGCCGCGAGCTGTAGATCCGCTCGAGCAAGGTCGGCGCTGCCGGCTCGACCGGGACCTTGTCCGGGTTGAACTGGGCCCAGACGACGACATAGCCCATGAACAGCGCCACCAGCATGATGCCGGGCAGGACGCCGGCGATGAACAGGCGCGCGATCGACTCGTCGATGGCGACGCCGTAGACGATCAGCACGATCGACGGCGGGATCAGAAGCCCGAGCGTGCCCGACCCGGCCAGCGAGCCGATACTCATGCGGTCGTCATAGCCGCGGCGCGCCAGCTCCGGGATCGACATCTTGCCGATGGTCGCCGCGGTCGCCGCCGAGGAGCCGGAGACCGCGGCGAAGATGCCGCAGCCCACGATGTTGACGTGGATCAGCCGCCCGGGCAGCCGGCCGAGCCAGGGGGCCAGGCCCGCGAACATGTCCTCGGACAGGCGCGAGCGGAACAGGATCTCGCCCATCCAGATGAACAGCGGCAGGGCGGCGAGCTCCCAGCCCTTGGCCGCGCCCCACACCGCCGTCGCCATGTTTGAGCCGATCGGCGACTGGGTGAAGAACGCCATCGCGACATAGCCGACGCCGAGGAGCGAGAGGGCGATCCAGACGCCGCTGCCGAGCAGGGCGAACAGCACGATGGTGAGGACCACCGAGAGGAGGGCCGCGGTCACTCGCCATGCTCCATCTGCGCCTCGAGCTGGCGCTCGGCCGCCATGTAGGCCGCCTCGCCGCCGCGCAGCACGACGGCGAATTCGTCGGCCAGCGCCACGGTCAGGATGATCAACCCGAGCGCGACGCTCGTCTGGGGAATCCAGAGCGGCACCGGGATCAGCCCGGGCGAGAGATCGTCGAAGCGCCAGGACTCGATCACGAGACGCATGGTGAAATAGGCGAAATAGCCGCAGAGCAGCGCGGCGAATCCGCAGCACCACAGCTCGAAGACGCGACGCGGCTTGCCCGTGAAGCGGCGCACCAGCAGCGAGACGCGGACATGGCCGCCATGGCGCAGCGTGTAGGCGAGCGCCAGGAACGACGAAGCGGCGAGGAAGAAGCCCGCGAACTCGGCATATGACGGCACGACCAGGCCGATCGCCTCGCCGGTCGTCCACTCGGCGATCTTGTCGACGGCGTTGGCGCCGACCTGGAGCAGGACGACGGCGCAGATCGCGACCAGGAAAAACGCGGAGAGCGCGCCGCTGCCGCGATAGAGCGCGTCGAGCGCGCGGCGCGGCGCGGATCGCGACGCCGGCGCCTCGGACATCACGCCCTGCCCCGCTCGGCTATTTGCGGTACGCCTTGAGCAACGCCTCGCCGTCGGCGCCGGCCTTCTTGGCCCACTCGGCAGTCATGGTCTTGCCGATGGCGGCGAAGCCGGCCTTGAGCTTGTCGCTCGGCTCGAGCACCTTCATGCCGTTGTCGACGAGCACCTTGGTCTTCTTGGCGGTTTCCTCCTTGGAGGCGGCCCAGCCGCGGGTCTCGGCCTTTTTCGCGGCATCGAGCACCGCATTCTGCGTCGCCTTGTCGAGCGCCGCGAACGCCGCCTTGTTGACCACGACGATGTTCTTCGGCAGCCAGGCCTGGGTGTTGTAGTAGTAGGACACGTAGTCCCACGCCTTGGTGTCGGCGCCCGTCGAGGGCGAGGTGATCATCGCCTCGACCCGGCCGGTGGCGAAGGCCGGCGCGACGTCGGCGGCCTCGATCTGCGTCGGCACGGCGTGGGCGAGCTGGGCGATGCGCTGGGTCGCGGTGTTGTAGGCGCGGAACTTCAGGCCCTTCAGGTCGTCCATGCTGTTGAGCGGCTTCTTGGAATAGATGCCCTGCGGCGGCCACGGCACCGCGAACAGGACGATCAGGTTCTGCTTGGCGAAGGCCTTCTCGACCAGCGGCTTCTGGGCCTGCCACAACTTCAGCGCCGCGTCGTAGTTATTGGCGAGGAACGGCACCGAATCAGCCTCGAACAGCGCGTTCTCGTTGGCGAGCAGCGACAGGAGGAATTCGCCGATCGGAACCTGGCCGCCGCGCACGGCGTTCTTGATCTCCGGGTGCTTGATCAGCGAGCCGGCGCTCTTGACCGAGATCTCGAGCTTGCCGCCGCTCGCCGCCTTCACGTCGTCGGCGAATTGCTTGATGTTGATGGTGTGGAAGTTGCTGTCCGGATAGGGCGTCGGCATGTCCCAGTTGGCCGCCTGGGCTCCGCCCGCGACCAAGGCGACGAGCGTGCCCAAAACCACCCCACGCAGTCCGATCATGATCCGCTCCCTGATGTGAGCCGTTGGCGGCTGCCGTCGCTGCCGTTAAAAGGGGCAGTTCTGTCGGCGCCCACAAGAGCAACCCTGGGATGATAACGGCGGTGTCGGCAGCCAACAAGGGCGGGAGCCTCAGCGCGTGGTCGAAAGCGTCGAATGCGTGGTGATCGGCGCCGGCGTGGTCGGCCTCGCGGTCGCGCGGCGGCTGGCGCGCGCCGGCCGCGAGGTGCTGGTGCTCGAGGCCGCCGAGGCGATCGGCACCGGCATCAGCTCGCGCAATTCCGAGGTCATCCACGCCGGCATCTACTATCCGAAGGGCAGCCTCAAAGCGCGCCTGTGCGTCGCCGGCAAGCAGGCGCTCTATCGCTATTGCGCGAGCCGCGGCATCGGCCACAGGCGGCTCGGCAAGCTGATCGTCGCGACCGACGAGAGCGAGCTGCCGCTGCTCGACGGGCTGCGCGCGGCCGCGGCGGCGAACGGGGTCGACGATCTCGTGCCGCTCGACAGGGCGGCGGTGCGCGCGCTGGAGCCGGCGGTGCGCTGCGCCGGCGGCCTCTTCTCGCCCTCGACCGGCGTGGTCGACAGCCACGCGCTGATGCTGTCGCTGCGCGGCGAGGCCGAGGACCGGGGCGCCGCGCTCGCCTTCCATGCGCCGGTGACGGGCGGCGCGGTCGGCGACGGCACGATCCGCCTCGAGGTCGGCGGCGCCGAGGCGATGGCGCTCGAGTGCCGCGCGCTGGTCAACGCCGCGGGGCTCGATGCGCCCGCCGTCGCCCTATGCTTCGCCGGCGTGCCCGCGTCCGAGGTGCCGCGCGCCTATCTCGCCAAGGGCAATTACTACGGCTTGGCCGGCCGCTCGCCCTTTACGCATCTGATCTATCCGGTGCCGGTGCCGGGCGGGCTCGGCACCCATGTCACGCTCGATCTCGCCGGACGCGCGCGCTTCGGCCCGGACGTCGAGTGGGTCGAGACGCGCGACTATCGCGTCGATCCGGCGCGGGCGGAGTCATTTTATGCCGCGATCCGGCGCTACTGGCCCGACCTGCCCGACGGCGCGCTGCAGCCCGACTATGCGGGCATCAGGCCGAAGATCACCGCACCCGGCGCGCCCGCCGCCGATTTCGTCATCCAGGGGCCGGAGGCGCACGGCATCGCCGGCCTGGTCAATCTTTTCGGCATCGAATCGCCCGGGCTCACCGCCGCGCTCGCCATCGCCGATCACGTCGCCGCCCTACTCGGCTGCGGCGATGCCGGCATCGACGACTAGGGCCGCGCTTCGAGCACGAGATTGAACGGCGTCTCGTGGGCGCGGCGGAAGCGGCTGAAGCCGCCCTTCGACACGACATCGCGCAGCCGCGCCTCGCCGGCCTGGGCGCCCAGGCCGAGGCCGACCTCCTGGCTGAGCGAGGCCGGCGTGCAGATCATGGTCGAGGCGCTGTAGAACATGCGGCCGATCGGGTTGAGATTGTCGACCAGCGCATCGTGGGCGAAGGGCTCGACGATCATCCAGGTGCCGTCGGCTTCGAGCGTGTCGCGGACATGGGCCGCGGCGCCCACCGGGTCGCCCATGTCGTGCAGGCAGTCGAAGAACGTCACCAGGTCGTAGCGGCTGCC
>Ga0335070_10007721_pt1 | contig 12603 bp, 5 predicted proteins | sample Lox_Sample_13_FD_206722 | JGI IMG/M metagenome (GOLD analysis project Ga0335070, IMG submission 206722) | Soil microbial communities from Loxahatchee National Wildlife Refuge, Florida, United States - Lox_Sample_1.3 | ecosystem: Environmental > Terrestrial > Soil > Wetlands | place: USA: Florida...
AAAGGTGCCATTGCGCCAGGTGCAGAATGCAGTGAAATTCATCAGTGAAAACTTGTACCCGTTTCCTGCCCGATCGCATTGGGGAGACGTCCGGCAGCCTGCCGCCAGCAACCTTCAGGTCTATCAAAAACCGGATATCATCATCGGCTATCAGAATGAAGACCCAAAGAAAAGCCTGTTTGTTGAGATCATCATGCCGCTGAACGGAACCCTGCGCATCAACCCGCTGTTCAAAGATGCGGTCCGGCAAGCCACCGATGAAAAGAAAGAAGCCTGGCGGGCTGACCTGGAACGGGCGTCTTTGTTCGTCAAGTGCATCCAGCAACGCAACCATACCATGTTGCGCCTGATGCAAAAAGTCGCGTCTCTCCAGAAAGATTTTATCCTGCACGGCGAAAAGTTTATGAAACCGGTCACGCGAGCGAGGCTGAGTCACGAGTTAGATGTGCACGAATCCACTATTTCGAGAGCCGTGGCAAGCAAGACCGTGCAGCTGCCGAACCGGAAAATTATTCCTCTTTCAGAATTCTTTGACCGCAGCTTAAATGTACGTACAATTTTAAAGGATATAATCTCGCAAGAAAGCCATCCACTCAGTGATACCGAGCTGATGGATATCTTGCAAAAAGAAGGGTATAGCGTGGCTCGCCGCACCGTAGCTAAATATCGAGCTATGGAAGGGATCCTACCGGCTCACTTACGGCGACCCTCATGTTAAAAATGAGCACCACTCCTCCAATCACGTCTCGACCGCTGTTCTGGAAAGCAAAAGAACCAGGGCTGGATGAGCTATCCAACCTGCTCAATTTCTTTCCGGAGGCCGCGCTCCTGTTGGACAGGACGAAAAACACCATCGTCTACGCAAACAGTGCGGTTTTAAAGCTGACAGCCTTCGGAACGAATGAGTTAAATGGCAAACCTATCAAAGCGCTGCTGCCGGACCTGGAAGGTGTTTATCTTGAGGCGGGCGCTACGAGGGTATTAAACGTGCTGCGCAGCAAGCGCAGTCCGCTGGCGGTTCAGCTGCAGGTCAGCAGCCTGGACAACAACGGCCGGTGGGCCCTGGTCATCCTTGCGCCATCCCAGCGCCTGGCCCAATCGGCCTGGCAAGAGAAGGCATTTCTCGGGTTTCGGGAGCTGTCATCCATTGCAGATGACGCCAGTCCTTATAATTATTTAAATCGCGCAATTGATATCATCCAGGAAATTGTGGATGCCGAGCTGGTGTGCGTTTATCATGATTTTCCGAACATAATCAAGCTGGCCGCAAGGGAAAATCCGCCCGTTTTTCCGGTTTCAATCACAACGACAGACCTCGGCCAATTAAGTTCGTTCACGCTCTGGAATCCCGGCAAGCGGGTGCAAACCGATATTCACCGGGCGGCGCGCCTGGCAGATGTAAATTACGTTGCTTCTATCCCGCTCGGAACAGACAGCACTGTGACCGGTCTGCTGGTGGTGGCAGACTTCGAAAAGCAGCCGGCGCCTTACCTGGCGAGCTTGTTGGCTGTATTCGGCTCCCTGATCAGCAACGCCCTCCAGCATTTCATCCTCGTAGAGACGCAGCGGAACGAAATAAATCAAAAATCCGGCCAGGTAAAGGTGCTGGAAGCGTTCATCGACAATGCCCAGGAAGGCATCATCCTGCTTCAACCCGATTTGAGAATCAGCGATATGAATCCGACAGCCGAGAAATTGCTGGAATACGGGCGGTTGGAAGTCAAAGGGGAGCTGGTTGACAAAATCTTAATCGGATCAGAAGGATTGTTCTCAGCTCTTGAAGCGGCCAGCAGGGGCGTGTCGACCTTTAATACTGGAAATTCTTTCCTTAATAAACGCTACGGAAATACTTTTGCAGCCCAGATTCAAACTATCCCGGTCCTGGCGGATAGCCAGGTCCAGGCCATCCTGGTGTATATTCTCGACATAACCGAATACGAGGAGTTCCGCGCTAAAACTCAGCAGCTCGAGCAGCGGGCAGTTTTGGGACAATTTTCAGCCATGATTGCCCACGAGATCCGGAACCCGATTAACAATATTTATTTGAATCTGCAATATATTTCAAGGTGCCTTGATACTGATGATCCAACCCAGGAATCAATCAAAGCAATGCAGCGTGATTGCGAGCGGTTGTCGGATATGGTCGGGCAAATCCTGACCTATTCCAACCTGGAAACTTCTTTCACCAGCGTGAATTTGAAGGAAATAATTACTTACCAGTATAATTTATGGCGACCCAAATTCGCGACTCTGAATGTTACGCCTACCTTTAAAATTGCTGAAAATGTGCCAAATATCTGGGGGGATCCACGTAGCCTTGAGCAGGTGTTTGCCAACCTGATCAGCAATGCGGTGGATGCCATGGCCGGCCCGGGAGGCACCCTGGCAATCAACGTAAATCTTAATAACACGATCGAAGGCGTAAATCAGGTAGAGATTACCGTTTCAGACAGTGGGCCGGGTATTCCGGATGAAATTCGGGACCACATTTTTGAGCCATTTGTAACCTTCAACAAGCGGGGCGGGACAGGGTTAGGATTGGCAATCACCAAGCAAATCATTACTGCCCATCATGGCAGTATCACGGTAAAATCATATCCAGGGGTGACGATCTTCACTGTTTTGTTGATGGCTGATCGGAAAGACAATTTAAATCCGGAGAACACAGATGGCATTCACAATCCTGGTGGTTGATGATGAAGAGAACGCGCGTAAACCTCTTGAAGGACTTCTGACCAAATTTGGATACGAAGTTGTCCTGGCCGGAACAATGGCTGAGGCTCGCGAGAAACTGAAGCATGGCGTGGGGGACGTAGTTGTGCTGGATGTATTGCTGCCAGACGGATATGGGCCAAACCTGCTGCTCGAAACCGCACGCATGCCAGATTCGCCCCCGATCATCATGATCACAGCGCGCGGAAATATCGAGATGGCAGTAGACGCTATGAAGAACGGCGCGCACGACTTCCTCCAAAAACCGATCGATATCAACCTGCTGGAACAGTCGATCCAAAAAGCATGCGCAAAAGTAAGCATGAAGCGAGAATTGGACCACTACCGCCAGATGCACCAGTTAAAAGGCAATTTTGTGGCTGGTAACAGCCCGGTTATGATTAAGCTTTTCGAACAGGCGCACAAAGCTGCCCAGGCTGCAGTTTCTGTGTTGATCACCGGTGAAACCGGTGTAGGCAAAGATATCATGGCTCAGTTCATCTGGCAGAATGGACCGCGCGCGCAAAAGCCTTTTTATCCGATCAACTGCGCTGCCATCCAAAATACGATGCTCGAATCGGAATTGTTCGGTTACGAACACGGAGCCTTTACCGGTGCAGACCGCCGCAAAATTGGTCTGATGCAGGAGGCCGATACAGGTGTTTTATTCCTGGATGAAATTTCTTCAATGCCCCTGGATATGCAGGCCAAATTGCTTCGAGCAATTGAAACCAAGGCTTTTATGCGGGTCGGCGGAAATACCCTGGTAAAAGTAGACGTGCAGATCCTGGCTGCATCAAACCGTGACCTTAAGAAGATGATGCGTGATAACCAATTCCGCGAAGACCTGTATTATCGCTTGAAATTTGTCGACCTGGATGTTCCACCGTTGCGAGAACGTAAAGAAGACCTTCCGGAACTGGTCGGCTTCATAATTCGCCAGGCAAACATGCAATATGGGAAACGGATCCAGGACGTTACCCCTCGGGCAATGAAAGCGATCATGGAATACCATTGGCCCGGGAATATCCGGGAATTGAGAAACACGATTGAGAAGGCCATGATTTTCTGCGATTCAGATGTAATTGATATTGCCAACCTTTCCTTGGATGTCATAAAAGTAGAGGCGTAACAAGCCTCTGGCATAGAAGTTGCATCATTGCCTCCTGAGACTATATTCTCAGGAGGCAATGATGTTTTCAGGACTGAACACAAGCGAAATTCTCAAAATCATTGTCGTCGCATTATTTGCGATGGGGGCCATAAGCCTGGCCTTAGGGATTTACATTCTCTTTAAAAAAGTGATGGGTGACGAGATCAAGATGATTGCCGCCCAAACTGCAAAACTGGCCCAAAAGGGGCTGGCTGAGGAAGTAGCCGGCCTGGTCGGTAATGCTTCGTCCTTGTTAGATGCATTAAACCAGTTGGTAAAAACTGCAACAGGCGTGGGGGTTTTCCTTACTTTGATTGGTTTCATTTTGATGGTTGTTTCTTATTACCTAGCTCTACAGCTTTAACTTATTCTGGCACGCTTTAAAAACAGATCAACGTTCCATCGAGCATTCGCACCGTTTCAGCCTGCCTAACACTTACAGGAGCCAGGATTGCAATGATTAACGTATTAAAAGAGTTCCGTGAAAAATTGCCCGCGCAAGAAGCGCGCTGGGTTTCGACCAGCCTGTGCACGGATCCCCTGGTCTTGGCAAGTTTGCAAAAGGTCCGAATCTTGGAAGACGGATCGCAGTTCGAACCGGGAAGTTATAAGCAGTGGAGTCCGGCCGCGTTAGCTTTGCAGGCGCTGGGCAGCTCCATTACACCGGGGGAGCTGGCAAGGGACTTGAGCAAATCGCCGGATATCGATTTGCTGCAAATGAGCCTGAAATTTTTTCAGGAAACTCGTCGCTCCTTACGCGCTCCTAAGACGCTGGCAGAAGCGGCACTCCTGGCAATCTCGCTCCGCCAGCACTGGCGCCTGGACAGCACCTGGAAAGGCCTGGTCAACCAGTTGACCATCAGCGGAAACGAACCGGATGCAACCAGCATAGCGGTGTGGAGCACGGCGATCGCCTGTCTGTACGGGATGGTGCCCGATCCGGTGGATATGCTGCGGGGATTGTTCTCACGCCGCCTGACAGTAGGTTCTCTTTCACTAGCGACGCATGCCATATTAAGCAATCCACTCAGCGAAAGCGAGCAAGTCCAGGCATTTTACAGCTTGATCTTCAGCCTGCCGCCGTTGCAGCAAATTAGCTGGCTGCGCTTCTTAAAGAATAAGGGTAAAGACGGTTTGGTGGAGGAATTGGCGCATTCAATCCTAAGCAAGATTCCAGCCTCAACTGCCTCAGCCCTGGTTGATTTTAACCCGGATGATTGGGACCTGGAAAATTTGCTTTTAAAGTCTCTCGAATTACAACGCATGGCTGGGCTTTACCGGTATGGCAACCAGCCAGCTAACGCGCGCTCTATGCTTGACAAGGCGCAGACAGCTCTTCGCCATTGGTCAGCGGGGATAAACCTGCAGCTCGCCGAGCTGGCTTACCTTAGCGACCAGCCAGCCGAGGCGGACCAATATGTCAAAGACTCTATGGAGCCGCTGGATAATGCAGCCCATCTCCAACAAGAACTGATGATGATCTTGAAAGGTCCGCAATCCGAATCACTCCTCGGGCGGATCTCCCAGGTGAGTCCGGACCCTATGACCCAAATTTTTGAAGCCGGCGCATTGGCGCATGACCGCAAGATCAACCTTGCAACCGCCATGGCACGCCAGGCAGTCCAGCAGTGGATGGATCAGTCCAGCCGCCTGCCCGAAGTAGCCTTGCCCAATTTTGCATTCGATTGGCAGCCACGCGGCGCGGTCCAGGTGTTGTTGGACATGGGATTGCTTGTGGAAGCTTTGCAGGTTTTGAATACATTACTGGTCGTTCGCCCGGTGGACGGCGAATTGCTTGAATTGGCCAGCACCGTTGCCGAGCAGCTGGGAAATCTCGATCAAGCCCTTTCCCATTCGGAAATCCTGGCGACGCTGGATAATGAAAATCCTGAAAAACACCGGCGGTTGGCGAACTTGTTGGCCAAAAAAGACGATTGGCAACCCGCGTTCGATGAATACCAGCGAGTCATAAAGCTTGCCAATCCTGCGGACGTTGGCGATTGGACGAACCAGGCCAGCGCTGCCAGTCACCTGGGTTTGTGGCAAGAGGTCCAGGATTCGGTAGCCCAGGCTCTTCAAATTAAGCCCGACAATGGCTTTGCATACGCGCTGCTTGGGCAGGCGAAATTACAGACCGGAGCAATGGATGAGGCAGGTCAGCTACTCCAGCAGGCAACCGTCATCACACCTGATGAACCATTGGGCTGGTTGATGCTGGCGGAATATTACGAAAAAGCCGGCGATAGCCAGAAATCGCTGGAAACCTTACGGGCGGCAGTGTTGGCTGTGCCTGAATCGGCAGATGTGAATTTTAAGCTGGCGCGGATCTGTCTACGCCAGGGCCTGCTCTCAGACGGGCTGCCGTTCATCCGCAAGGCTGCAAGCCTATCGCCCGAGTCATTGGATGTGTCGCTTGAGCTTGGCCAGACTCTGTTTTCACTCGGACGGCTCGATGAAGCCTATAAGGTGCTGTCGCAGGCGCACGAAAAATGGCCTTTCCAGCCGGATCTGGCTTTCACGTTTGCCCAGGCGGCCATAGCAATGGGCGACCGCGAGAGCGCTATTCCGGCGATGGAATCTGCTTTAAAGAAAGAAAACCCCGACCCTGAATGGTACGTACTGTTTGCAGAGACGCTGATCGGGGACGATCCATGCTCCATTGAAATGCCTGACCTTGCTCAATCCTATCTTTCAGCAGCAGATCATGCGCTGGATATGGCTTTGGAAAAAATGCCGGATAATTTCGAAGCCAGGGTTTTGAAAGCAGAAGTTCTCTCTGAAAAAGGCGACCTCGAACAGGCGCATAGCCGTTACCTGGCACTGCTGGATACGCCCGAAGCCAATTCACCATCGGTGCGCAGCCGCCTGCAGGCCGGGTTGGGCAAAGTCTCCTTGAAAATGGGCCAGGTATCAAATGCCCTGGCATCGCTGCAAGAAGCTCTGCAAAACCAGTCTGAAAATATCGGGCTGCATCACCTGCTGGCGGAGGCCTTCCAGGCTGGGGATCTGGTGAGCGAGGCAATGACGGCGGCGCGCACTGCATTAAAGCTGGCGCCGGACAATCTTGAAAACCTTAGCTGGTTTGCGGAATTGATGATTTCAATGGACGAGCCGCTCGAGGCAGTACACGCTTTGAACGTAGCGACCCAACTGGCGCCCAATTGCCCGAAGTATTGGATTCGGATGGCAAATCTTTACCAGACCATGGGCGATCTTAAATCTGCCAGCGATGGGCTCGAACGACTGCTTGAGATAAAGCCTTTGCCGGAAGAAGTATTGCGGCAGGCAGCGACAATTTACTTCAAGGCCGGTGAACTGGAGAATGCCATCCACTGCTTCGAGCGGGCTGCTGAGGAAACGATTTCGCCCAGCAAAGCCATCCTGGTCGAGCTGGCGCACCTATTATGGTCGGATCGCAGATTTGCTTCCGGACTGGAAATCGTCCTCAAAGCGATTGAAAACGACCCGGACGATGGCTACCTGTATATTTTGCAAGCAGACCTGCTGACCCAGCTTGAACGCTACGAAGCTGCAATCGCCTGCCTGGAACACGGCTTAAATCAGGCGAAATCCTCCGAGAGTAAAAAAAGCTCTTTCTGGCAAAGGCTTGCTACTTCAGATTTCGTAGATCCGGCCTGGATTGCGTCAATTTGCGACCTGGCGCAGATTCACGTTCGGTTTGCATACTTATACCGCCGCACGGGTAACCTGCAGGCGGCGCTACAGCACGCCGAATTGGCTTACGAGTTAAAACCTGAAAGCCCTGAATTTGCGCTGATGGTATCGGATTGGGCGATCGCCATGAACTTAAAAGACCGGGCGGCCAAAGCTGCGGCTGAATTTGATTATGAAAAGATCGATCCAAACAAGATGGCAGATCCGGTCCGGTCTGCTGCCGTTTCTCTGCTGGCTGTCAGCGCAGAGGCTTTTGGTGAAACTGAGGTCGATCAGGCTCAAAGCTTGATTGAAAAAGGGTTTGAAATCGATCCGCAAAATGCAAGGCTCGAGGCAGCTTACGCCTGCCTGCTGGTGAAGCAGGGAGATTGGATCAAAGCGAACGAAGCTTTTGAAATAGCGCTCGAAAAAGCCACCAGGAGCTGCATCCAAGCCGGTTCGGAGTGGTGTTTCCCGGATTATTGGCTGGGTCTGGCTGCACTCGAGACTCAGCATTGGGCGGAAGCGCTCAATTTGTTCAGGGAGTACGTCAAGAAATTTTCGAACGAGCCATTTGCACATCTTGGGCTGGGCAAGGTCCTGGCAAACATGGCAGAGCGCCAGCGGTTGTATGCTGAGGTGCAATGCGTCCATGCGCTGCCCGGCGAGGCTTCTTTATCTGATGAACGGTACGAAGAGTTCGAAAGGGCCGTTCAAAACGCAGCCCGCTTTGGCAACGCACCCGAAATTGAAACCTGGCGGGTGAGGGGTAGGGCTGCTTTCCGCCCAACTACCCAGAACCTGCATGCCCTTAACGATTTGCTGCCTGATACCGATGCCGCAGAAATCCTGGTGGCGGGATTGAGAAGGGCTGAAAACCTGGCGGGGGCAATCCAGGTAGGGGAACAATTCAAAGATACACAGAGCATTCAAACGCAAGTAGCCCTGACTTACCTCCACACCGATCCGGAAACAGGGTTGAATATCGCCCGGCTGGTCGTTGAAAAACGCCCGAATCAAATCCTGGGATGGATCACCCTGGCATTGATCGCCAAGAAGCTGGGTGAATTGTCCGACGCCTATGCGGCCTTGAAGCAGGCGCTTTCCTTCTGGCCGGATGAACCCCTCTGGCAGGCCTGGGCTGCTGAGCTGGCTGGCGTGTTAGAACAAAAGCAGGAATGCGTTGATCATTGGGAAGCAGCGGTCAGGTTGTCGCCGGAAAATTTCCAGTTCGGGATGGCATTGGGAGGAGCTTATTTGCGTAATAACCAACCTTTCCAGGCAATTACAGCGCTGGAGGCAGCCAGTCGGTCAAATTCAAACCGCTCGGATCTCTGGTACATGCTGGCGCAGGCCTACCGCCAGACAAATCAGTTCAATGTTGCGCTCCAATGCGCCGAAAAATCCAGCAGTCTGGATCCCGATTCAGCTCAGCCCGTATTGCTGTGCGGTGAAATTTACCTGGCCATGGAGGAAAAGGAAGCTGCCCTTCAATGCGCCCAACGAGCCTGGACCCGCGACCAATCCAATGAGGTCAGCTTGTTGTTCTACGTCAAGGTACTTATCAAGATGGATAGGTCGAGCGAAGCCCTGGCAATTCTCGACCAGGCGAAAGATACCTTAAACAGCCCCCGTGTCCAGACGGAACGGGCCAGGTTGATCTATCACTTGAAGGGAGCGCTGGTTGCCCTGCCGTTGCTGCAGCAGCTTGCGAATGAGAATCCGGAGGATGTTGAGATCCTGGCGGGTTTGGGACATGCGCAGGTAGATTGCAACGATTTCAAGGCAGCGTCGAAGACCATCACCGAAGCCTTAAAACTGGCGCCTGCCCATCCCGAACTCAATTATTTGATGGGATCGCTTCAGCACGGAGAAGGTCAGCTTGATAACGCAGTCCACTTTTTGAGCTCGGCCATTCAGAACGACCCCGAGATGTTGGATGCATACCTGGAGTTGGCCCGCACATACCAGGAACGACGCGAGACGAAAGAAGCGTTGGATATCTTCCAGGCGGCCACAAAAGTGGCGCCGAAGGATTATCGAGCCTATTACAATGCGGCCTTGATGTTAAGAGACGGAAAAGATTACCTGGGCGCCGAAGCCTTGCTGCGCAAGGCAGCGGAACTGGCGCCTGAGGACGTTAATATTCGCCGACAATTGGGTGCCGTCATCACACTGAACTTAATCCACAATTCGCAGGAGGCTAGCACCGCCCATGAAACCTATTGGAACCAGGATGTCAGGAGATAAATTGTTATCCAGGCGGGACTATTTGCAGGTACTGGATGCTGCCATTCAGGCCGGATCCTTCCGGTTTGCACGCCAGGCAGCGTTATCGTGGCTGGCTACTTTTCCGGGCGATCTATGGGTGAATTGCTACCTCGGAAAAGCACAATTGGGTGAGGGGCGGACCGCCCAGGCAACTGCGATTTTCGAAAAATTATGCGCACTGGATCCGGAATTTTTGGATGCGAGGCTCGGTTTGCTGCAATGCTACCGGGCGCAGGGTAATAAGCAGTTGGAAAACCTGCTGGGCTGCGTGTATGCATTGGGCGGAGAGCTCGAGGCAGGCCAGGTGATCCCGGAATGGGGTAAGCAATTGCGCCTGGCCCGCCAGGCGATGATGCAGGGCAGCCAGGAGCTGGCTGACCGGTCTATCCAGCAGGTGATCGCCATGACGCCGGACCTGGCGCTTGTGGCGGTAACCCATATTCGCTTGACCTCCCTGGAAGGACAGCCGGAGGCCTGCCACCAACTGGCGAACGTGTATCATACTCGCTGGCCAGACTGCCTGCAGTTTGGACTTTACCTGGCGGAAGGCGAGGTCGCGTTCGGCGATGAAGCCAAGGCCGTCAGCTTGCTTCACCAGTGCGTATCCGGGGATTCGGCCGGACAGGTGGCCTCCAGGCTGTGGGGCAGCGACCACCGTTATCGCCCGCTTTGGCCTGAAACGCTTGAAGTTTATTTCGACCTCCCGATTCCAGCGCCGGTCGCCGCCCATTTAGGGCGCAACCAGCTTGCCACGGGCGACATTATCATCCCGCCCGCCAGGCCGGCTGTTTCACCGGACCAAACCAGGCCAGGAAGCGGGGTAGGCTTATCAGGATCCGTGGGAGCTGACGCCGATAAGAGCGAAGAAAAAAAATACATTTCGCATGTCTCCCCTGAGACGGTCCAATCGGTTGAAGAGACGTTCGAACGCCTGGCGAAACGGATGAAGAGGCCTTCTCTCGGTAGGGCTGACGGACGCTACCCGCTATACGTCCTCCTCTCAACCCGCAAAGGGCTGGAACAACAGTACGGGCCGCAGACCAGGGAAGTCATCGAAAACTTAATGAAGAATATCGGCGACTTGATTGCAAAACGCCCGGGGTGGGGATCGATGGTTTTTCTGCCGGACGAAGCCACAAACATGAGCAAATTAGGATTGAAGCCGGTCGACACGCTCGATCCCTGGAAGATCAAGCTGGCGCTGACCGACCTGGATGGCGCCCTGGTGAAGAAAGGCCAGATGATCGGATCGGTGCTGATCGTGGGCGGGCCGGAAGTTGTTCCGTACCATAAATTGCCCAATCCTACGGACGACGCAGACAAAGACGTGCCTTCGGATAACCCATATACGACGCTGGATTCAAATTATTTCGTGCCGGAATGGCCGCTCGGCCGGATATCCGGCGGTAGCGGGACCGACGCAGGCCTGCTGCTGGAACAATTGCGCGGGATCATCCGCTATCATGGCAAATCAGCTAAAACCATGCCTACGCTGGCAACGATAATTACCTGGCTGCTGGAATTCTTAAAATCAAGGTCTATTAGTCGTAAAGACCCGGGATTTGGATACACCGCAGAGGTTTGGAAACAATCTTCCACCGAAGTATTCAAAGTCCTGTCAGAAAAAGGCAGCCTGATCAGCTCACCGCCGGAACAATCCAGCAGCGTCTCAGGCGAGCAGATCGCAGCGACGCCTTTAGGGTACTTTAACCTGCATGGGATTGAGGATGGCCCTAACTGGTACGGTCAACGCGATTCTGCCAGTAACCTGTCCGGTCCAGATTATCCCATTGCACTGAGCCCAACCAACCTCACGAAAAACGGGCACGCGCCGCAGGTGATCTATACGGAAGCATGCTACGGAGCCAATATTATCGATAAAAAAGAAGATGAATCGTTGGCATTGAAATTCATGCTCATCGGAACAAACAGCTTTGTGGGCTCAACCGTGATTTCCTATGGATCGGTAGGATCGCCGTTGATCGGAGCGGACCTGCTCGGATCATTCTTCTGGCGCCACATGAAAGAGGGCTTGACGGTGGGTGAATCGCTCATGCAGGCCAAGATCGAGCTGGTTAAAGAGATGACACAGCGCCAAGGCTTTCTGGATGGGGAAGACCAGAAAACGCTGATCTCCTTCGTCCTGTACGGAGATCCTTTGGCTGGATACGATACCAATGCGGCTCATTCCAAGGGTGTGACCCGCGCTCGCAACCGGGCTGAGGTGAAGACCATCTGCGACCGCCAGGTTTCCGAGCAGGGCATGCAGCCCGTTTCCGCCAAGGTGTTGAACCAGGTCAAAGCCGCAGTGGCTGGTTATTTGCCGGGCGTCGAAGAGCCGGAGGTAGTTGTGAGCCTGCAGCACGAATCGTGCGATGGGACACGCCATAGCTGCCCGACTTCAGAGATCGGATCGCGAACGGTGACGACCGCCAAGAGCAACGGGGTGGTGGTCACGGTCAGTAAAAAGATTATCGAATCACAGCACATCCACCTCAAATACGCTCGCGTGACGTTAAATTCCCGCGGGAAAGTCGTCAAGCTGGCCGTCTCTCGCTGATTTTTTATCTGGTCCATGTAAAAAGTGATCCGGGTCTATTAAGGGAGTTACCAGCCCAAAATAGACCCGGGTCAATTTAAATGGGCATCTTGACAATTAAGGTCAGTATAGATATACTTAATTTATCATCCCCTCCCCCATGGGGGGGGGTATAGGCAGAGAATATATGAAAAACTCGGATGTTTTGGCAAGATTGAAGAATGTAGAAGGTCACGTGCGCGGCATCGAGCGCATGGTTGAACAGGATGAATAC
>Ga0335070_10007723_pt1 | contig 12603 bp, 10 predicted proteins | sample Lox_Sample_13_FD_206722 | JGI IMG/M metagenome (GOLD analysis project Ga0335070, IMG submission 206722) | Soil microbial communities from Loxahatchee National Wildlife Refuge, Florida, United States - Lox_Sample_1.3 | ecosystem: Environmental > Terrestrial > Soil > Wetlands | place: USA...
GAAGGTCGGCGCCTGGGTCGTGCCGTGGCACTGCACGCAGTTGCTCGAGGTGCTCGGCGCGTTGGCGTGGATGTCGACAAGTGCCGGCAGCACCGAGAAATCGGGGTTCCTGTGGCAGTCGGTGCATTGCGCGGTCGTCGAGGTCGGGATGTGGTTCGACGGCTTCAGCTGCGCCTCGAAGTAGTCGGTGCGCATGTGGCACTGCGAGCAGTCGCCCGAGCTCGGGTGCGCGTTGTCGAGCAGGTTGGTGCTCGAGGCGGCCTTGCCGGGCCGCGTCTGGAAGCCCAGGTACTGCGGCGTGCCGGCAGTCAGCGTGCCCGGGTTGAGCGGGTAGTTCGCCGTCATGTCGAGCCACTGGTACGCCCCCTCGTGGCAGCTCGAGCAGCCGCTCGTGATGCCGGCGTGGATCTGCGCCGTGCTCGGTACCGGGGTCTCGAAGGCCGTGCCGGGCACCGTCGCCACGGCGCTGCCCGGCACGAGCCCGGCGGGCGCGGCGTGGCAGCCCTCGCAGGCGGTCGCCGACGGGATGTGGGCGCTCGGCCCCATCGGCGTCGTCGCCGGCATCACGATCAGGCGGGTGATCCCGTAGAACGCGTTCGCGGCCACGGTCGGCCCGTGGCAGCTGACGCAGGTCGTGAGACCGGCATGGTTCATCGCCGAGTTCGAGAACTTGGCGCCGTTCGGCACCGGCGTCGCGGCGATGCTCGAGCCCGCGCCCACGTGGCAGCTCTCGCAGGCGGCGGTCGTCGGTACGTGGCCGGTCGGCATCGTCACGATCTGGAAGTTCGCCGCCGGAATCGCGAAGCCGCCGGCCACCGTCGGGCCGTGGCACTGCGCGCAGTTGCTCGAGGTGCTCGGCGCGTTGGCGTGGATGTCGGCGAGCGCCGGGATGACCGAGAAATCCGGGCTCTTGTGACAGTCGGTGCACTGCGCCGTCGCCGAGGTCGGGATGTGGTTCGAGGGCTTCAGCTGGCCCTCGAAGTAATCGGTGCGCATGTGGCACTGCGAGCAGTCGCCCGAGCTCGGGTGCGCGGGGTCGAGCAGGTTGGTGCTCGAGGCGGTCTTGCCCGGCCGGGTCTGGAAGCCCATGTACTGCAGCGTGCTGGCGGACAGCGTCCCCGGGTTGAGCGGGTAGCTCGCCGTCATGTCGAGCCACTGGTACGCGCCCTCGTGGCAGCTCGCGCAGCCCGCGGTGATGCCGGCGTGGATCATCGCGGTCGTCGGCGCCGGTGCCTCGAAGCCGGTGCCGGGCGGCGTCCTGGTCGCATTGGCGGGCACGAGCCCGGCCGGCATCGACGCCAGGTGGCAGCTCTCGCAGGCGGTGCCGCTCGGGATGTGCGCGGCGCTGCCCATCGGCGCCGTCGCGGGCATGACCACGATCGTGGTGATGCCGGTGAACATCGCGCCGCTGACGCCAGGCCCGTGGCAGGCGACGCAGGTCGTGAGGCCGGCGTGGTTCATCGCCGAATTCGAGAACCTGGCGCCGTCGACGACCGGGGTCGCCGCGACGCTCGAGCCGGCGCCGACGTGGCAGCTCTCGCAGGCCGCGTTGCTGCCCACCGGCACGTGGGCCGCGGGCATGCCGACGATCGCGAAGCCGATCGCCGGGATCGCGAAGCTGGCGGCGGCGGCGCCGTGGCACTGCGCGCAGTTGCCGCTGGTGCTCGGCGCGTACAGGTGGATGTTGGTCAGCGACGGGACCACCGAGAAGTCGCTGCCGGCGTGGCAGTTCGTGCACTGCGAGGTCGGCGAGGTCGGGATGTGGTTCGCCGGGTAGTTCAGCGTGCTCCACGGCTGCGTGACCAGGTGGCACTGGTTGCATTCGGCGGTCGTCGGCACGTGGCCGGACGGCTTGCCGATCGCCTGGACGTTGTTGTGGCACGAGCTGCAGGTGCCGAGCACGTTGAGGTGGTTGAACTTCGCGACCGGCGTCCAGCTGAACGGCGTGTGGCACTCGGCGCAGTTGTTGCCGGAGACGATGTGGGTGGTCGGCTTGGCGGTGGCGCCGAAGCGCGAGCCCGCCGCGTGACACGAGAAGCAGTCGGTGGGCGTGCCCTTGAAGATGCCGCCGACGTGGCAGGCGGCGCACTGCACGTCGCGGTGCAGGCCGAGCAGCTCAAAGCCCGTCGTCAGGTGGTCGAAGGAACTCGGCGCCGCGCGCGCGGCGGCCGGCGACATGGCGCACAGCAGCGTCGCCGCGAGCAGCAGCCACGCCGGCACGGTGCGCCGAGTGCTTTGAGCGGCCCTGCTCACCTGGAAGGTCCCTTCGCGGCCATCGGACACCTGCTGTAGCCAAGCAGCGACAACCGCGGTGCGCCCCGAGTCGCGGCTCCCGGAATCAACTGTTTGATCTTATTTTGGATGGGCCGAAACACAATGACCGGGATCGTCGCCTGTGAGCGACATCACGGTACCAATCGCGAAAGGCACGAGCCGTTCGCAGCCGCTGGCCCAGGGGCCCCGCCGCCCGCCACAATCGCGCCGCGCTGCAGCCGCGCCCCCCGGCGGCTAGACTGCGACGGTGAAACTGTGACGTACCGCCTTGGGGGTGGTCCATGTCGTGCGCTAGGAAGCTGTGTTGCGCCGCGGCGCTGCTGCTCGGCGGCTGCGCCGCCGAGCAGCCACGCGTCCACGAGTACCTCGACCCGCAGACCGCGGTCACGATCCGCACGCTCGCCGCGCCGCTCATGTTCGCGCACGAGGCGCCGGAGCTCGCCGCCAACGCGCGCGACTACCTGTCGCTCGGCGTCGTCGAGGTCGACAACATGGGGGCGCGCCGGCACTACCTCGCGCTCGTCTCCTGGAGCACGATCAACCGCGCGCACCTCGGCGCCGCGTCGGCGCCGGTGCCGGAGAGGATCGAGCTCACGCTCGGCGGGCAGCCGCGCGAGCTCGCCCCGGTCAGCCACGAGCCGCGCAGCCTCGGCATCGGCGGCACGCCGTTCCGGCCGGCGAGCGGCTACGTCGGCGAGGCCTGGTACGCGGTGACGCCGGCCGAGCTGCGGGCGCTCGCGGCCGCGCCCGCGGGCCCGATCGTGCTGCTCGCGGACGGCGTGCGCGTCACCTATGGCTGGTGGCGCGGCGACGAGGCCGCGCTCAGGGAGTTCGTGCGCGACATCCCGGGCAACGCCGGCACCGGGCCCGTGCGCCGCTGAGCCGCGGCCGCGGGCTGCCGCCGGCGGTGCTCAGGCGTAGGCGTCGAGCCGCAGCGTCGCGCCCGCGACGCCGGGCGCGCGCGTCGCGGCGCGCGCCACGCCCTGCGGTGCGGACGCGGCGAACGACGCCTCCTGGTCGTAACGCGACTGTTGCGGCGTCCGCTCGCGGAACTGCTGCTGCGCGACGTCGACGTTGACGCTGCTGTAGCCCTGCGACCCGAGCGCCTCGCGCAGCCGCGGTGCCGCGGCCTGCAGCGCCTCGCTGGTGACGTGGCTGTGGGTCGTGAACGCGACGTTCGCCTGGCCGTCGCTGAGCGCGATGCGCACCTCGATCGGGCCGAGATCGGCCGGCGACAGCTTGATCTGCGCGTGGGTGAGGTTCTGGTTCACGAGCACGTTGACCCGGTCGGCGAGCTCGTGGCCCCAGTCGGGGGCGCCGACGGGTGTCGCCACCTGTGCGACGGTCGGTGTCGCGACGCGGTCCGGCACCGCCGCCGCCGTCTGCGGCAGGACGCCGGCGGTGGCGTCGACCGCGACCTTCACGGCGGCGGGCGCGGCCGCGACGTCGTTGTGCGCGTCGGATGACGGTAGCGCCGCGACCGCGTGCCTGAGATCGGTCGCGACCGGCGAAGCGGCGGAGGCCGCATCCGCCGCCACGCTGGTGCCGCGCGCAGCTTCGGCACCGACCGTCGGCGCGCGGGCCGGCCGCGGGGCCAGCGCCGCCATGGCTGGCGCCGCCATGGCCGGCGCGGGCGCCGTCGCGGTGACGGCCGCTCTGGCGGCGGCGTCTCGAGCGCCGGACCCCGCGACCGCGGGCGGCGGATCGGCGCCGGGCGTCGCGGCGGCCGCCGGCAGGTTCGCCGCCGGTGCCGCCGCGGCGGTGGGATCCTTCGACTGCCCGCCGGCCAGTGCCGCGGCCGCCTTCGCGAGCGCGGCGTCCATGCTTGCGGTCGGCGGCGATGGCGTCGCGGCGATGGCCGGCATCGCGGCGCTCGCGGCAGGCGTCGCCGCGGCGCCCGACTCGACGCCAGCCGGCGCCTCTGGGGCGGGGCCGCTGTCCTCGGGCGATGCGGGCTGCGTCGCGCGGTCGGTGCTGTCGGTCGCGTCAGCGGCGAGCGCGGCGAGCGCGGCGAGCGCGGCGAGCGTGCCGGGGCCCGCGGCCGCGGCCGGCGCCGGCACGGCGGCGTCGCCGGCGGGTGTCGCCGTGCCCGTCTGGGAGGCCGGCGGCAACCAGAGCGGCAACGGATTGCCACCGGACGGCGCGTCGGCGCCGCCGCTTGCCGTCTTGCCCCTGGCGGTCGGCTTGGAAGCCGCCTTGGCGGTGGGCTTGCCATCCGGCGTGGCCGGGTCGGCGGTCGTCGCCTGGGCGGCCGGCTGCGCCGCGCCGGCCTGGTCGGCGGCCGGCGGCGCGGCGTCGTTCGACGTCCCGGGCTGCTCGTGGGCCAGCGTCGCGGCGAAGCTTCGCTGCGGCGCCGGGCCGTCGGCCCGGGCGGCGGGCGGCGGCGCTTCGGGCGGCGGTGGGGCGGACGCCGCCGGGGTGGCGGCGAGACTGATCAGCGACGGGTGGGCGGTATCCATGCCCTGTGGGGTGCAAGCCCCGTGCCAAGGCGCCGCTCGACCCGTCAGCCACCGTCCCGTGAGCGGTGGACGTTCTGCAGCGCGCGCTCGTCCGCATCGCGCTGCGCGCGGCGGTCCTCGGCCCGCCGCTCGCCGGTCGCGATCTTGGCGACCGCGCGGCCGATCGAGGCCGCCTCGATGCGGCGCTCGCGCCAGCTGTCGGTGGCCCGCTCGAGCGTCGCGAGCGCCTCCGCCACCGCCCGTTCCTGCTGCGCGATCGCGTCGCTGAGTCGCGCCAGGAAGGCGTGAAAGTTCTGCAGCCGGGCGACGTCCGGCGCGGCCGCCTTCGAGACCCGCTCGGCGTACTCCGCCCGGTACTGGCGCAGTTGCGCGAGCTGCCGCTCGTGGTCATCGAGCGCGCGGCGGGCCAGCTCCACCTGCGTCGCGGCCTCGCGCTCGCGATCGCTCGCCAGCTGCTTGATAGGCTCCATCCGCTTCGATCGCGTCATCCTTCAGCCTTCGTCTTCGTCTTCGTCTTCGACCGGTTCCTCGGCGCCGCTGCGCCGGCGGCGCGCTCAGCGGGGCGCCGGCCCGAGCAGCGCGTGCAGCTGCTCGCGCGCGCTGCGGATGTCCACCGCCTCGTACATGTCCTGGCGCAGGAACTCGAGCAGCTTCGGCCACATGTCGATCGCGTGGTCGATGCGCGGGTCGCTGCCGCGCCGGTAGGCGCCGACGCTGACGAGATCGCGGTTGTGCTGGTAGAGCGCGTACACCTGGCGGAAGCGGACCGCGAGCTCCATCAGCTCGCGGTCGGCGATCAGGTGCATGGCGCGCGAGATCGACTGCTCGACGTCGATCGCCGGGTAGATGCCCGACTCGGCGAGGCCGCGCGACAGCACGATGTGGCCGTCGAGGATGGCGCGCGCCGCATCGGCGATCGGGTCCTGCTGGTCGTCGCCCTCGGCCAGCACCGTGTAGAACGCCGTGATCGACCCGGGGCCGCGGTCGCTGTTGCCGGCCCGCTCCACGAGCTGCGGCAGCCGCGCGAACACCGACGGCGGGTAGCCCTTGGTCGCCGGCGGCTCGCCGATCGCGAGCGCGATCTCGCGCTGCGCCTGCGCGAAGCGGGTCAGCGAGTCGAGCAGCAGCAGCACCTTCAGGCCGCGATCGCGGAAGTGCTCGGCGATCGCGTGCGCGACCCAGGCGCCGTGCAGCCGCATCAGCGGCGGCGTGTCGGCCGGCGTCGCGACCACGACCGCGCGCTTCAGCCCGTCCGGCCCGAGCGTGTTGGCGACGAACTCCTGCACCTCGCGGCCGCGCTCGCCGATCAGGCCGACGACGATGACGTCGGCGTCGGTGTAGCGCGTCATCATGCCGAGCAGCACCGACTTGCCGACGCCGGAGCCGGCGAACAGGCCGATGCGCTGGCCACGTCCGATCGACAGCAGCCCGTTCAGGGTGCGGATGCCGACGTCGAGGGGCTCGCGGATGGCCCAGCGCTTCAGCGGGTTGAGCGGCTGGCCCATCAGCGGCTGGGTCTCGCGGCAATGCACCGGCCCGAGCCCGTCCAGCGGCCGGCCGGTGCCGTCGAGCACCCGGCCGAGCAGTTCCTCGCCGACGTGCACCTCGGACACCGACTCCGCCGGCCGCACGCGCGCGCCGGGCATCAGCCCGCGCATGTCGCCGGTCGGCATCAGGAACAGGCGCTCGCCGGAGAAGCCGACGACCTCGGCCTCCACGGTCTGGCCCTGGCGCCCGTCGATCAGGCAGCGGCTGCCGACCGCGGCCTCGCAGCCGACCGCCTCGAGCGTCATGCCGACCATGCGCGACAGCACGCCCTCCACCTGCAGCGGCCGCAGCGGCGCGACGCGCTCCCGCACGCGGGCGAGCTCGGCGCCCCAGCGCTGCTGCAGCGCCCGCATTTCGGGGGTCGGCGTCATCCGCGATCGGCCGCGCGGGCCTCGGGATCGCGCTCGCTGCCCATCAGCTCGGACAGCAGCGCGCCGAGGCGCTTCTCGAGGCGGACGTCGATGCGCGAACTCGCCGACACGACCTGGCAGCCGCCGCGCATCATCATCGGGTCCTCGACCAGCGTCCAGGCGCGCTCGGTCGCGACCGGCGCCAGATGCTCGCGGACGATCGCGGCATCCTCCGGGTGCAGCTGCACGCGCACGTCCCGCGCCGCCACCGGCAGCTGGCCGATGGCCTCGCGGACGATGCCGATGATCTGCGTCGGATCCTGGCGCAGCTCGCGGCGCACGATCTGGCGCGCGAGCGCCATGGCGAGCGCCACGAGCTCGCCCTGCACCATCTCGTCGACCTCGGAGAACGGGCGCGCGAGGTCGGTCAGCAGCTGGTCGAGGCGCTCTACGTGGGCGCGCACCTGCTCGCGGCCCGCGGCGGTACCTTCGCGCAGGCCCTGCTGGAAGGCCTCGCGATAGGCCTCGGCCTGCAGGTCGGCCAGCACGCCGGCCGTCACCGGACCGCCGCCCGAACCGCGCCGCGGCGGGCCCGCGCCCTCCACCCGCGGCGGTCCCCAGGTGGCGACGGCGCCGACCTCGGCGGCCGGGATGATCCTAGACATACTCGCTGGCGGTGCTGCCGAGGATGATGGTGCCCTCCTCGGCCAGCTTCTGGGCGACCGCGACGATCTCGCGCTGCGCGGCCTCGACCTCGGTCAGCTTGACCGGCCCGCGCGCCTCCATGTCCTCGCGCAGGATCTCCGCGGCGCGCTTCGACATGTTGCCGTAGATCTTGTCGGCGACCACCGGGTCCGCGCCGCGCAGCGCCACCGACAGCACGTCGCTCGAGACCTCGCGCAGCACCGCCTGGATGCCCTTGTTGTCGATGTCGGCGAGGTCGTCGAACACGAACAAGAGCTCCTTGATCTTGGTGTGCAGCTCGGAGTTCTCGGACTCGATGGTGCCGAGCACGCTGTTGCTGGTGTCGCGGTCCATCGCGTTGATGATGTCGGCGACGGTGCGGGTGCCGCCGATGCGCCGCGAGGTGACCTGCGCGCCGCTGGCGGCGCGCTTGCCGACGATCTGGTCGAGCTCCTGCAGCGCCGACTGCGGCAGCTCCTCGAGCGTCGCGATGCGGATCAGCACGTCGGCGCGCTGCTTCTCGGGCAACAGCGGCACGATCTTGGCCGACAGCTTGCCGTCGAGCTGCGCCAGCAGGCTCGCGATCACCTGCGGGTGCTCGTCGGCCACCAGCTGCGCGACGGCGCGCGGGTCCATCCACTTGAGCGCGTCGATGCCGGCGCCGCCGCTGCCGCCCGACAGGATGCGGTCCACCATCAGTTCGCCGCGCTGCTTGCCGAACGACGCGGCCATGACCTTCTTGACGAACTCGGGCTTGTCGACGGCGAAGGAGTCGCCGGAGTCGAGCTTCTGCAGGAACGCCTGGACGACCGTCTCGGCGCGGTCCTTGCTGACGGAGGGCAGCGCCGCCATCGCGAGCCCCACCGCCTCGACGTCGCGCGGGTCCATGTGCTTGAGGATCGCGGCGGCGTCCTGCTCGCCGAGCGACATCAGCAGCACCGCGGCGCGTTCCGCCCCGCTCAGCTCGGAGCCCCGTTCAGCCATCGGCCGTCACCCACTCCTTGACCACCTGCGCCGCACGCTTCGGATCCTGCGTGATGACGCTGCGCGCCGCTGCGACGTGCTGCTCATAGTTCGGCAGCCCCTGCGGCTGGCCGGCGGCGCCGCCGGAGAGCGTGACCTTGTCGCGCGCCAGGTCGCCCGGCGCGCCGCCCTCGAGCCGCGCCAGCGCGCCGCGCGGCGGCGCCAGCAGCGTCTTCATGATCGGTCGCAGCACGACCAGCGCGAGCACGGCGACCGCGAGCACCGCGACGCCCTGGCGCGCGAGCTGCTTGAACAGCGGGTTTGCGTACCACGGCTCCTCGGCGACGGTCTCGCCGCCGGCGGCGCCGTTCGAGAACGAGGCGTTGATGACCTCGACCCGGTCGCCGCGCTTCTCGTCGAAGCCGACGGCCTCGCGGACGAGGTTCGTGTAGCGCTCGATCTCCTTGTCGGTCAGCGGCTCGCTGGCGGCCTTGCCGTCGGCGCCGACCACCTGCTTGTTGTCGACGATGACGGCCACCGACAGCCGCCGGACGGTGCCGGTGGGCTGCAGGACGTGGCTGACGGTGCGGTCGATCTCGAAGTTGCGCGTCGCGCGGTTGTTGGTCGCGACCGGCTGCGGCGGGGCCGGCGCCGGCTGCTGCTTGGCGGCCGGCGGCGCCGGCGTGGTCTGCGGCGGCTGGTTGCTGAGCGCGCCCGGGATGCCCATCGCGATGTCGCCGGCCATGCGCTGCTCGTTGGCCGTCTGCTCGCTGCGCACGACCTGCTTCTGCGGGTCGTAGTTCTCGCTGGACTGCTCGGTGACCGTGTAGTCGATGTCCGCGGTGACGCCGGCGCGCACCCGTCCGGCGCCGACCAGCGGCGTCAGCAGCTGCTCGATCCGGCGCGTGTAGCCGTCCTCGACGCTCTTCGTGTACTCGAGCTGCTTGGCGGAGATCGCCAGCGCATCGTTGCCGTCGGGCGACGACAGCAGCGTGCCGTTCTGGTCGACGACGGTGATGTCGTGGGTCTCGAGGTCCGGCACCGAGGAGGCGACCAGGTGCGCGATCGCCGTGACCTGGCCGGGCTCGAGGCGCCGGCCGGGATAGAGCTGCAGCATCACCGAGGCGGTCGCGTGGCGCTTGTCGCGCACGAACGCCGACTGGTGCGGCAGCGCGAGGTGCACGCGCGCGCCCTGCACGCCCTGCACCTTGACGATCGTGCGCGCCAGCTCGGTCTCGATCGCGAGCTGGTAGCGCGCGGTCTCCATGAACTGACTGGTGCCGAAGCCGTTGTCCTTCTGGATCATCTCGACCCCGAGCGCGTCGGACTGCGGCAGCCCCTGCGCGGCGAGCCGCATGCGCGCCTCGCGCAGCTGCGGCTCGGGCACGCGCACCGTGCCGCTCGGCCCGTCGAGCTTGTGCGGGATGCCGGCCGCCTGCAGCGCGTCGACCACCTGCGCGGTCTCGCGCTCCGACAGCTGGCTGTAGAGCGTCGCGAAGTTCGGGCCCTGCGACCAGAACACGAGCCACAGCCCCGCGGCGATCGCAGCGGCGAGGCCAACCAGCAGGAACAGTTGCCGCAGTCCCGGCAACTCGAACACGCTGCGTGATGCGGTCGCTTCGGCCATTCGTTACTCCATCCGTTCGTGCCGATCGCTAGATCGGCATATTCATGACTTCTTGGTAGGCGCTGACGAGGCGGTTGCGCACCTCGCTCATCGCCCGGAACGCGAGGCTCGCCTTCTGCGCCTCGACCATGACGCGCGAGATGTCGACGCCGGGCGTGCCCTGCTCGAAGGCGCTCGCGAGCGCGCTGGCGCTCTGCTGCAGGCTGTTGACCTCGCCGATCGAGGCCTTCAGCACGCTGCCGAAGTCGGCCGGCCTCGCGCCGCCGGCGGCGCCGGGCCCGGCAGCGACCGCCGGCGCGCGCTGCGCCTCGGCGGCCATTGAGCGCAGTTCCATCAGCAGGCGGGTGGTGTCGATTGCGGCCATCGCGTCCTCGTCGGTCAGGGCAGCGCGACGCCGGCGGCGCGCAGCTGGGCAAGTTTGTAGCGCAGGGTCCGGGCACTGATGCCGAGGCGCTCGGCGGCGCGCTTGCGGCTGCCGTCGGTGGCCTCGAGCGCGGCGATGATCAGGTCGCGCTCGCGGTCCTTGAGGCCGTCCTCGAGCGGCGCGCCCGCGGCCGGGGTCGCCGGCGGCGCCGCCTGCGCCGCGGGCGGCGCCGTGGCCGCCGCCTCGGACTCGAACACGATCTCGGCCGGCGTCAGCGTCGAGCTGCCGGCCAGCACGGCCGCGCGCTGCATGACGTTGTCGAGCTCGCGGACGTTGCCGGGCCAGCCGTGGCCGGCGAGCCGCTCGGCGGCGGCCGCCGACAGCGCCAGCGGCGCCTGCCCGGGGGTCGCGAGCCGCGCCAGCACCCGCTCGGCGAGCGGCAGCACGTCGCGCGGCCGGTCGCGCAGCGGCGCGAGCCTGAGCGGCATGACGTTGAGGCGGTAGTAGAGGTCCTCGCGGAACCGGCCGGCCGCCACCTCGGCGCCCAGCTGCCGGTTGCTGGTCGCGATCACGCGCACGTCGAGCTTGATGGCGCGCGTGCCGCCGATGCGCTCGACCTCGCGCTCCTGCAGCACGCGCAGCAGCTTGGCCTGCAGCGACAGGCCCATCTCCGAAATCTCGTCGAGCAGCAGCGTGCCGCCCTGCGCCTGCTCGAACTTGCCGGTGTGCGCGGTGCTCGCGCCGGTGAACGCGCCCTTCTCGTGGCCGAACAGAACGGCCTCCAGCATCGTCTCGGGGATCGCGGCGCAGTTGATGGCGGTGAACGGGCCGGCGCGGCGTGTCGACTGCGCGTGCAGGTAGCGCGCGAACACCTCCTTGCCGGTGCCGCTCTCGCCGGTGATCAGCACCGTGACGTCGGTGCGCGCGATGCGGCGCGCGAGCGCCAGCGTCTCGAGCGAGCGCGGGTCGGCGGCCACCGGCGCGTCCGCGTCGTCGGCGGGCTCCGCGACCCGGCCGAGCCGCGCGACCAGCCCGATCAGCGCATCCGCGTCGAACGGCTTGACCAGGTAGTCGGCGGCCCCGTCGCGCATCGCGGCGACCGCGCGTTCGATGCTGCCGTAGGCGGTTATCAGCACCACCGGGATCTCCGGCCAGCGCGACCGCACGCGCAGCAGCAGCTCGTAGCCGTCGGTCGGCGCCATCTGCACGTCGCTGAGCACGAGGCCCGGTCGCTCCGTCTCGAGCGCCGCGAGCGCCGCGGCGCCGTCCGCGACCGCGGTGACGCGGCAGCCCGCGAAGCGCAGCGTGTCGACCAGCGCATCGCGCAGCGCCGCGTCGTCCTCGGCGACCAGCACGTGCCGGCCGGCGGCCGGCGTCAGGGATTCGTCGGTCAGGGGCCTGGCGACCGCGTTCATGCGTCGGCTCCGAGGGCGGGCAGCTCGAGCGCGAAGCAGGCGCCCGCGGACGAGTCCTCGATCCGCACCGAGCCGCCGTGCGCGAGCGCCACGGACTTGACCACCGCGAGCCCGAGGCCGGTGCCGGACGAGCGCGTCGTGAAGAACGGCTCGAAGATCCTGGCGCGGTGCTCCGCCGGCACGCCCGGACCGTTGTCGCGGACGCGGATCAGCGCGTGGCCGTCGACGGCGCGCGCCTCGATCTCGACGTACGCGTCGCGGTCGCCGACCGCGTCGAGGGCGTTGTCGGCGAGGTTGACGAGCGCGCCGACCAGCGCCTCGGCGTTGCCGCGCACCGCGAGGCCCGGTGCCAGCGTGCGGATCGTGAGTCGCGCGCGCGGTCCGAGACGGGAGGCGAGGCTCTGCGCCGTGCCTTCGAGCAGGGCGCCGACGTCGCAGCGGCCGAGCCGCACGCCGCTGCCGCGCGCGAAGGCCAGCATGTCGGCGACCAGGCGCTCGAGGTGCTTGAGGCGGCCGACGATCTTGGCGGCGATGTCGCGGCGATCCGACTCGCTGACGCCGTCGAGGCCGAGGCGCGAGGCGTACAGCAGTGCCGCCGCGAGCGGCGTGCGCACGTCGTGCGCGAGCCGCGCCGCCATCTCACCGAGGGTCGCGAGCCGCTCCTGGCGCACGCGCTCGAGCCGCGCCTCGGCGAGCTCGCCGTTCAGTCGCGCGACCTGGGCCTCGAGGTCGCGGTACGACTGCTCGAGCGCGCCGGACAGCTCCGTGAACGTCTGGAACGCCTGCGTGAGCTCTTGCGATGCGAGTGCGGCTGCCATCGTGGAATCCCGGAGACACCAACCCGGGCCAGAACAGAGCAAGTTCCATGCCGGACTGGGCTGGCCTGTAGAATCAGCGTGTTAGCTCGGCTCGGCAGCCA
>Ga0335070_10007725_pt1 | contig 12602 bp, 10 predicted proteins | sample Lox_Sample_13_FD_206722 | JGI IMG/M metagenome (GOLD analysis project Ga0335070, IMG submission 206722) | Soil microbial communities from Loxahatchee National Wildlife Refuge, Florida, United States - Lox_Sample_1.3 | ecosystem: Environmental > Terrestrial > Soil > Wetlands | place: USA...
GCTGCAGGGCATCCTCGACCTCATCCAGCGGCAAGCCGGTGTACGTGATGTTTGCGGGCGATGATGGTGGAATCGCGAAACGCTCACTCACTTCTTGGTTAAGTACCGGCAGCAACTGCGGCTTATAGGCAATCCGCAGCAACTCCTCCGCTCCCTTAGGCTCCCCACGTGGATGCGCTTTCTTTCGTCTCCCGAACACCACTACTTGGTTGAACCGGACAGACTCCGGATGCTCAAGTCGGAAGACGCTGATACGGTCAAACTGGCTGGCCAGCAGACGTGCGCACGTGCCAACTGCCGGAGCTGGAACCACGAACACCAGCACGCCCTCGCTGGTCACCCATCGATAGCAATGTTCCAGAAACACCAACTCCATCCTCTTATTACTGTGCGGCCCGAACTCGCTGTCATAGGGCGGATTCAGATACACCAGCGAGCAAGTTTCCGCCAACACCCGGCATTCAAAAGCGCTGCCGTGGGCTGTCGCGATTCCTTTCCCGGCGGCTGCCGCGGCCCTGTCCGCATCGAGTTCAACGCCAGCGAGGAATGCGCCGGTTTCTTTGGTGATTTCGATCAACGCCGTACCGTCCCCGACACAGGGATCGACGGCTGCATACGGTGCTGACGAGACGAGGAGCGAACGGATGTTCCGGGCCTCGTCGATTGGCAGGGGATAATAGCCGAGCTTGAGGCGGCCCGCGTTGCGCATTTCTCCTCCCAAAGGTTTCCGTGTGTTTTCCTAGGCTGCGTGTGGATGGGTTGGACCAGCGAGTTCTTCGAGTCCGAGGACAACATTTTGCAGGGTTTTGATGTCCGCGATCTCGTTCAACGGTGGAACTTGCAGCTTGTCGAGCAGCTCCTTCACCGTGTTCGGGTCGAGCCGTTGGGTAACAGCTTCCAACCGGTCCAGGCCGCGCGTTGCGGACTCCAGCATCTGCAGGACCTTCCCTTTGATGGCTGCGTCGCGGATTAGCTTGGGCTGATTAACGCGCCCGTACTCCCGCAGAATGCCTCTGAATAGCGCCGTGCCGACAGCCTTCTCCAGTCCCAGAATGCGCGCGTCCAGATCGTCGCCGGAGCCAGCCGCCGCCGACCCGTTAGACTTTGCGGTTTGCGCGTGACCGTTCCCGCCGCCATCGGTTGGCCGAGTTTGGCTTTTCGTGGCCTGTCCATGGTTGCCGTTGCTGCCCCCGTTCGAACCATTGTTCTGGTTCGACGCGTTGGTTGTACCGTTCCCATTCCTGCCGTGCGGTCGCATCCCCTTGCGCCAGTTCTCCGGCAGCGCCCAAGCCGATAACACCGGTGTTCTGACGGGCTGGCGGTTCTGGTCAAGATCAACCCAAACGGCTTGGATATCGTAAAAGTAACGGCCAAGACCAAAGCAAGAGCACGCCCGCTTGAATGCCTGGGCGTCGGCCGAGGTCATCCCGTTGTCATCGTCGGCCCATTCTTCGCCGGTGCCTGAATGCGACCCAATGCCAAGGATTGTGACCGTGCAGGTAACCAGCACCTTACCCGAGACGATGCTCTCGCCCTTCTTTATGCGGGTGATATTGGTCATCGTTTCGATCTTGTACTCGCGCGTCCAACCCTGTGGCGTGAAGAGCGCGTTCAGTCGGTCAGTGTAGGCGCGGGAATCGGCGTAGGGCACGATCTGACCGCGCTTCTTGTCGTTGGCTGCGTTGGTAACCCGCCACCGGACTTGGTCGGGTGAAAACGGGACTTCAAGCTCTGAAAGGAGCTTGGGCACATCCAGTCCCGAGGGAGATGTTGTTGTGTCTTCAGTTGGCATGGCGAGGACCCTCCTCCAGGTACTTGAGGTTTTGTTGTGGTTCAGTTGTGACTTGGGGAAATGCGAGCCGAGTGGTGGCTGCGTTAGCGTCGTATACCACAGGCTGCTATTGGCGTGATTAGAACGGAAGTTCGTGGCGTTTGCTGCGGCTATTTATCGCGGTCGCCGGCGCCAGCCCGAGAGGGACTTCTCAATGCCCACGGAATGAGGTAGTCGGATCGACAGACAAAATCCGTGGCTCAACGAAGAGACGGATTACCGACGAGAGTGCGATCTTCCATCAAATGACACGAGTGTGGACAACGTACGAGGTGGGAAACTCAGAGTCGATGGATGCTAGAGCGTCTATCCTTCCCGATCCACGACGTGAGCGGCAGTGATGCCAGTTCAATGGTTTGGGCGTTATACGGCAATTTGACTACCAACAGGCCTCGCACACGCCTCGCCTTCGACACCGCAATCGCCCTCTCCCTCCCAAAGGAATGGGGCAATCGGCGACCACCCTCTGGCTGCTGTCGTATACCTGCCATTTTTGAGTAATCCTACTAGCAGTTTTGCAGGTTACGTTCGGCTGGGCGCGGCGGTAGCCTTGTGCTCGCGAGGCTGCCCAAGGCTTGTGCTACCGACAGCGCTTGTGAAAAGCGGGTTCTTAATCGAAAGGAGACATCCATGAGAACACTTTGTCGTTACCCAGTAAGCACAGCTTTTGCTCTGATCCTGATTCTGGGAGGCGTTATGACGGCTGCCGCGCAATTCAAGAACTCCACTCCCACGCCGTCGAGCGTTCCCGCGCCAGACAAGGTTGACACGCCTTTCGGCACGGTGCATCTGGACGACGGCTTTCCTGACAAAGAGTCGGCGGACAAGATCTACGACATGCTCGACTTTCAGCGCGCCGTGCAGGGCTACCTGCTTGGGCTGGCCCCGGTGAGCCAGTATGCCAACCGGCAGGGCATGGCAGGACTCGGTGCCGCGAATTCGACGGTCAACATCTATGCGAAGTTGATGAACGCCAAGTCGCTGAACCTTACGGCCAACAACAACACGCCGTATACGTGGATTTGGCTTGACCTGCACAAGGGTCCGTTGGTGATAGAAGTACCGCCCAAGGTGCTCGGGCTGATTGATGACATGTGGTACCACTGGGTGGCCGATGTGGGCGTCACGGGCGCCGACAAGGGTGCGGGCGGCAAGTATTTAATTCTGCCGCCGGATTACAAGGGTGATGTGCCAAAGCAGGGATACTTCGTGGTGCACCCAAAGACCTTTTGGGTCTGGGTACCTTGGCGCAGTTTTCTGGTCAACGGTGACCCGACCCCCGGCGTCGACCTGATCAAGAAGATGACCAAGATTTATCCCCTGTCGCAGGCCGGGAACCCGCCAGCCCTGACCTTCTACGACATCACCGGGAAAGAGGTGAGCACTCTCGCGCCTGCGGACTACTCGTTCTGGGAGGCCCTCAACAAGGTGGTTCAGGAAGAGCCGACCGACCCGATCGATGCGACCACTCTCGGCCTCTGGGCTTCTATCGGAATTCAGAAAGGTAAGCCCTTCGCTCCGGACGCCCGGATGAAGAAGATCCTGACGAACGCGGCGGAAGTGGGTGACGCCGCGGCCCGGACCATCATGTATCGCTGGCGGGGCGAGAACGGCTATTACTATCCGAACAGCGCATGGCGGCTCGGCTTCGTTGGCGGCTATCAGTTCGAGGAAAACGGCGCCCGCAACCTGAACGCCGCCGCCGGCTTCTTCTTCTACGCTACGGGCATCACTCCTGCCATGGACTCGAAGATGGTGGGCGTCGGCTCGCAGTACATGATGGCCTTCGTGGATTCCAAGGGCAACATGCTCGACGGCAGCAAGAACTACCGCCTGCATCTCCCGAAGGACATCCCCGTGAAGGATTTCTGGTCGGTCATTGTCTATGACAACCAGACACGGTCGATGTTGCAGACGGACCAGGATTATCCGGCAGTGAGCAGCCAGACCAAGGGATTGCAAACCAATCCTGACGGTTCGGTGGACGTGTACTTCGGACCAAAAGCGCCTGCGGGCAAGGAATCGAACTGGGTCCAGACCGCTCCGAACAAAGGCTGGAATGCGATCTTGCGGCTATACGGCCCGCTGGAACCCTGGTTCAACAAGACGTGGCGTCCCGGCGAGATCGAACTCGTGCAGTAAGAACGACGCGGATTACCAACTCGGGCAGCTCGCGAGAGCTGCCCAACCTCTCTCTCTCGATATTCATATGCGACTTCGCTGGTTGGTGTTGATATTCATCACGGCAACGCTCACACGCTTGTGCGCGCAGGACCTCGCGCCCCGCGCATTCGTCGTGACCCCTAAGGACAGCAACGCGCTAACGCTGACCTGGTCGTATTTCGACGGCGGGCTGAACTTTAATGGCGCCATCCCGATAAAAGACGCAACTGGCATCTACAACGTAGAAGCCGCGACCTTGTATCACTCGTTCAATTTCTTCGGGCGCTCGGCTAACGTACTGGCCTCATTGCCCTATGCGGTCGGTAATTTCAACGGCGAAGTTCTGAGCCAGAATCGATCGATCTACCGTTCGGGCTTGCTCGACTTCAATGCGCGTCTGGCCGTGAACCTGTACGGGGGAAGTGCCATGGGCGTGAAGGACTTCGTGAAATGGAAGCAGAAGGTGATACTGGGCGCGAGTCTCAGGATCGTTGCGCCGACTGGGCAATATGATCCAACCAAGCTCATCAACTGGGGCATCAATCGCTGGGCGTTCAAGCCGGAGTTCGGGTATTCGCAGCGCTGGGGGAACTGGATCCTGGACGGTTACGTCGGCGCGTGGTTCTACACGACCAACCCGTCATACTTCCAAATTCCTATCCCAAAGGCGCAGGATGAAGCACCGGTCGGCAGTCTGGAAGGCCACCTGAGCTACGACTTCCCGCGCTGGGGTTTCATGAAGAGAGCTCGCGGTTGGGCTTCGCTGGACGGCAATTACTGGTGGGGTGGCATCACGTCGGTCAACTCAATTCGCAACCTCGACACGAAGCAGACGAGCTCACGCATTGGAGGTACCGTGTCGATTCCGTATTCCATGCACCAGTCGGTGAAGATTTCGTACAGCAACGGTGCCTTCATCCGTTTCGGTGGCAATTACCAGAACGTATCCGTCGCCTGGCAGTATTCGTGGCTGGGAACAAAGATCCGGTAGCAGTCTCGGCGCGCACCAAACACATTCGGAGTTAAGGAGCACCCGGCACCACGATGGAAAACAAAGTCAGTACTGACTCTTCAGGGACCTCAATGCCGGGCGACATCTCCCTGGTCCGCGGCGGCCTGCTTTACCGTTTCTTTCACCTCATCAGGATCAACGATGGCGAGCACTGGAACGTTGGCCGTCGCATTCTCTTCGTGCTCGCCGTCGTCTGGGCTCCCGTGTTTGCCATTCAGCTCGTTGCTACCCCGGCTCGCATTCTGCAAACGCTCATGGATTACCGCCTCGAGGCGAGGGCCCTGGCAGCGGTCATATTGATCTTGGCTGAGCCGATCATGGATTCCCGCTTTCGCTTTTTGATTGAGCATATCCGTGAATCCCACCTGTTGATCGCGCCGGACCTCGTGGAGATGGACCGTGTTCTCGCCCGCCTGCGGCGCGTTCGTGATTCATTTCTCCCTGAGGCGCTCTTTCTCGTTGCGGTTGCGGTGCGAGCCGCTACTTCTTACAGCTTTATCGTGGAGCAGACGAGCGGCGACCTGTCGTATCAAACCTCGACGGGGGTTCACCTGAGTGCCGCAGGTTGGTACGGCTTGCTGGTGAGCGTCCCCATTATTCAGTTTCTTGCGCTCGTGATTCTTTGGAGGTGGTTACTGTGGACAGCCTTCGCTTTCCGTCTGTCGCGGATGAACCTGCGGCTTGTCCCCAGCCATCCCGATGAAAACGGGGGTCTGGGATTTCTATCCATCTCCACTCAGGCTTTCGCACCGTTTTCTTTTGCGCTTTCACTGATCGTCGGAGCTTCGTTTCGCAACGACATTCTGCAGAATGGGAAGCACCTGGTGAACTTCAAGGGCCCGGCAATCGCCCTGGTGGTCATCCTCTTTGCGACGGCGGTGGTGCCGCTGCTATTCTTCATTCCCAAACTGTTGCCGCTACGCCGCAAGGGCATTTTGCAATACTCCATCGTCGGGCATATGCAGAGCTTTGCGTTTCATGACAAGTGGGTCCATCACGGGGAGGAGCACGAGGACGAGGCAATGGCTGCGCCCGAGATGAGCACTCTGTGCGACTACAACTCCGCCTACAAGAATGTCGAGGACATGAACCCGGTTCCAATCGACAAGGAAGCACTTGCCGGACTCGCCATCTCAATTGCCATTCCGGCGCTCCCCGTAATTCTGGCCGAGATTCCTATTCAAACGTTTCTGCAGGATTTGTTCTCGGCCCTGAAATGAGATTGGAGGACCGGGTTTCCACGGGTGACGCCCAAGACACTCTTCACTGATTTGGCCATGCAACGAGTGCGCGACCTGCAATACATCAAAGTGCCCCCCGAACTGGATTCCCCTCCATATCGGTCCGCGTGATAGGCGCGTTCTATAGCAAATGGGCCTGCCCGAGTAGCGGCGTCCCCGGGATCGTTCCTCCCACCGTGCGTGACAGTTGTTCTCGTCCTTTTGGCTTACAATGTCAGAAACCTCTCAACCCCATGATCGGCACCACCATCTCGCATTACCGCGTTCTGGAGAAGCTGGGCGCGGGCGGCATGGGCGTGGTGTACAAGGCCCAGGACACGCGCCTCGGCCGCTTCGTCGCCCTGAAGTTCCTCCCCGAGGAATACGCCGACGACCGGCAACTGCGCGAACGGTTCCAGCGCGAGGCACGCGCCGCCTCCGCACTAAATCAACCCAACATCTGCACCATTTACGATATTGGCGAAGACAATGGCCGCCTGTTCATCGCCATGGAATTTATGGATGGCACCACGCTCAAGGATTTGATTCCTGGCAGGCCGCTCGAAATCAACCGCTTGGTGGAACTGGCCGTGCAAGTGTCCGACGGCCTCGAAGCTGCGCACGCGGAAAGCATTCTGCATCGTGATATCAAACCAGCCAACATCTTTGTAACGCGCAAAGACCACGTAAAGATTCTCGATTTTGGGTTGGCGAAGATAGCCGGACAGAGCTCCAAAGTACTGACCAGCACCGACGAAACGCTGGTCGAGCCCGATTACATGACGACCGGCGGAGGCGCATTGGGAACCGTCGCCTATATGTCGCCGGAACAGGCACTGGGCAAACCACTCGACGCTCGCACGGACCTGTTCTCTTTTGGGGTGACGTTGTACCAGATGGCAACCGCGCAGATACCGTTTCACGGCGATACCAGCGCGGTCATGCTGCTTGCCTTGATGCAGGAGACTCCGATCGCGCCGGTGCGGTTGAACCCGAATGTGCCGGCGGAGCTAGAGCGCATCATCAACAAATGCCTGGAGAAGGACCGCAACCTGCGGTATCAGCATGCTGCGGACATACGGGCCGACCTTAAGCGTCTGCAACGGGAGTCGGCGTTAGGCGGCATCGGTTCGGGCGCCGCTGCCCTGCAAATGGCCCGCTCCAGCGGGTCGGCGTCTGCAGCGACTAGCCAACCGGCCATCAGCTCAGCGAGCGCTGCAAAATCTCCGGCAGCATCGCAGCCATCGCAGGCAGAACAGCCAGCGTCCGGCGAGGCCGCAAGCGCAACTCCGCCGAAGCTATCGCGCAGGCGCACAGCGATCTTTTCTGTAGCAACCGCATTGGTGGTGGCGCTGACCGTTGGGATTTATCTCTTTCGTCATCCCCACAAGGCGGCTGCGCTCGCGAATCAGGACACCGTCGTCGTCGCCGACTTCACCAACACCACCGGCGACGAGGTGTTCGACTCCACGCTGCGGCAGGGACTATCGTCTCAACTTTCGCAGTCGCCGTACTTCAAGCTGCTGCCCGACGACCGCATTGCCGCGACGCTCAAGCTGATGGGGAAAGCGAAAGACGCTCCGATTACCAGTACGGTTGCTCGCGAAGTTTGCGAGCGGACCGGCAGTGCCGCGGTGTTGGACGGGGCCATCTCCGGCGGAGCGCCGAGCTATGAGTTGAAGTTAGAGGCCGTCGGTTGCGCCGACCACCGGGTACTCGCACAGCTCAAAGAGTCTGCCGGTACCAAGGACCAAGTGTTGAATGCGATGGCCAACGCAGCCTCGACCATGCGCGAGAAGCTGGGCGAGTCGCGCGACTCCATCCAGAAGTTCGACGCCCCGCCGGAAAGAGTGACCACGACTTCGCTAGAAGCGCTCCGTGCTTACAGCCTGGGCGTCCGCACGTTCTACATGTATCACGATGTAGCCGCGGCGATTCCGTTTTTCGAGCGCGCGGTTGCGCTCGATCCGAATTTCGCAATGGCCTACCAGCTCCTGAGCTCGTGCCATTACAACATCAACGACAAGCCGTTCGTGGACGATGCCAAGCGTGCTTACGATCTGCGAGACCGGGTGAGCGCGAGAGAGCGATATGCCATCGAAGCCGGATATCACCTGCGAGTGACAAGAGACCTGGAAAAAGCCGCCCAAATCTATGAAGAGTGGGCGCAGGCGTATCCGAACGATGACGTGCCGTATTACAACTTGGGCTATGTGTATTCTCTTCTCGGCGAACCGGAGAAAGCGCTGACCGCTCGACAACAGTCGCACAAGTTAAGCCCTGACCCTGTCAGCTATGTCGGACTCGCCTCGGCTTACCTCGACGTCAATCGATACGACGATGCCAGGTCGGTTGTCCAAGAGGCGAAGGCGAAAGGCCTGGACTCTCCTTACAATCTCGGGATGGTCTGCGCGGCTGATTTCTACGAAAATGACCGGCAAGCCTTTCAACGTGGGTTGTCAACAATGAAAGCTACGCCCGCGGGGGTGAATCTTGCCAATTCTTGGGAGATGCGGGCGGCTTTCTACGATGGGAAGATCGCTGCCGGACGCAAGTTGTTGGCGCAGCAAATCGAAGCCGCACAGCGCGCTGGGATAAGAAAGGCTGCGCTCCCTTCCCTGTTGATGGAGTCGGCCTTCCGCGAAAGCATTCTGGGGAACAGCGAGGCGGCCAGGAGGATCGTGCAACAAACAACAGTAACTGGATTCACTCCTGATCAAAAAGCGTATGCGGCGCTGGTCCTCGCTCAGACAGGAGATTCGGATCGGGCAAACAAGCTGCTGGAAGAAGTGACCACTGCGCTACCGGAGAGCACCTACGCTCGGTTCGTCTATGGGCCGATGATTCGCGGTGCCGTCGCACTGCAAAAGAAAGACTCGATCACCGCGATTGAAGAGTTGCGCGGCGCTCAGGGATTCGATTTGGGCGATGGTATGAAACTACCTTTTCTACGCGGGCAGGCCTACCTCGCGGCACAGCAGGGACCGGCAGCCGCCGTCGAATTCCAGAAAATTCTCGATCATCGAGGTCTTGCGAGAATCGAAGTTATGGTTCCACTGGCGCAGCTTGGACAGGCGCGCGCCTATGCCATGTCATTCCAACTCGACAAAGCACGCACCGCCTACCAGGACTTTTTTGCAACGTGGAAAGACGCCGACCCAGACCTACCCATCCTGAAGCAAGCCAAAGCCGAGTACGCGAAGCTAAAGTGAGTTCCGCACGTTCAACGCGGTCAGCCTGTTCCCAAAGCATGTTCTGACTTTTGTGGGAAATCACGTAGCTCCCGCACCGCAATCCCGCTTCAGACGACAGATGAGTCCTCAGGCATCGACTTCCAGCACATCAGCGATCACAACCATAACGACAATCGCACTTCACTGGGTATGACATTGTGTCCGGACGGCCGGCCACCCGGAAGTAATCCACTTTGACTTACATGGAAGTCGGCAAGCCGCGGAAGTGACAACCCTCAGATTAGGAACGGGACGTCGGCCAGTGTTTACGAACGGGTCCGCTGCACACGATACGATCTGGTTCGAATGTCACTTGATGAGTACAGCGCTTAGTACACGTAGAGGAACCGATGGACGCAGGACTCAAAATCGTGCGTCAGAATGGCATTTCTTGGTCTGTCGCGGTTGCCTCGTCAGACACACTTTCGGCCGGATCCCCACGGCCGTTTCCGTTTCCGTTGCCCTTGGAATCCAGAAACTCCATCCTGTCGACGTAGACGAGATCCCTGTAGTGTTTGCCCCCCGTCTGCTTGTCGTCCCAGGATTCCGTGCGCTTCCGGCCTTCGAGGTAAATGCGGGAGCCTTTTCGAAGGTGTTCGCCGGCGATCTCTGCCAGGCGATTGAAGACCTTCACGGTAAACCATTCCGTATGTTCCTGCAGTTTGCCGTCCTTGTCCTTCCATCGTTCAGTGGCGGCGACTGAGAACTGGGCGATGGCCGTACCCTGTTGGCTGTATTTCACATCAGGGTCACGGCCGAGATTTCCGATCAACAGAACCTTCTGCATGGCGTTTAGCCTCCTTATTGAGAATGTGAGATTGATTGCGAGGATGGAAAGACGAGGTCTTTGACAAAAAGCGGCCCTGGCCCAAGTCATGCGGCCTTGGGCTTCATGGTGGGCCCATCAAAACGGCTTTAGCGGCGAGACTTTTGTTTGCGGGGTGGTCCTCGCTTCAAGAGGACAAGTGCCTTATTGCGATTGCTGAATCCAGATTCGAAAGAAACGATCGCTGATCAAGAACGAGCCGTTGTCCCGATCGATCAGATCCCGCTGCAGTAGGCCTTGAGCGGCTCGTTGCGCGGTTGATGCTGATCCAAGGCGATGGTGCCGCAAGAAATCTGCTGAGAACGGCTTGACTCCTTTGGGAGAAGATGCCAAGCTGCTCAGGAATCGGCGCTGGCTCAGAGGTAAGGACTCCCAAAGCGCAGTGTAGGCATAACTTTCTCGATCCAGCAACAGTTTGACTCCCATCTTGATCGACTCCGGCGTGACTTCTCCGCCAGCCTCGCATTGCTCCCAAAGTACGTGACACAAGTGCTGCGTGTAGAAAGGATGCCCCTCTGTCAGTTGGCAGACTGCAACGATTGTGTTTTCCCCGATCTGCTTTTCTGCCGCCAGGAATTTCTCAGCAATGAATGGTAGCCAATCTACCGTGTCAATCGGGCCCAGAGGATAATGGCCTGCCGAGCGGTATAGCGGCCGCGACTTATCCAAGAACATTTGCTGGATCAAGTGTTTCCGGCTGCCAAGAAAGATGTAGGAAACGGCGTCCTGCTTCTGAATGATGCTCCTCAGCCGCCGCTCTACGCGGTCATCTTCATACTCTAGAATGCGTTGCACTTCATCGAATACGACGGCGACCTTTTTCTTGCCGTGTGCAGCAATCTTTGCCGGCGCCATCAGTACTTCCTCAATCTCCGGATCCCGTGCCCTCTCGCTGCTCACCCCGAAGGTGACTTTCGGCTTACCTTCGGAGTCGACCGTCACGCTGGGCACCAGTTGCGTGAACAGGCGTTTGGCCGTATCCAGCAGTTGCTCGGCGCTACGGCCCATCGATTCCGTGATCGCCTTGGCAGTCGCAGTAACAAATGAGACCTCGCCATCGGTGGCCCACAAATCAACGTAGGCCGATGCGTACTTGTCTTTGGGCAACTTCGACTGCGCATAATGGATCAGTGAAGTCTTCCCCAGCCGGCGCTCGGAATACAGGAAGAGCTTCTCGCTGTTTTCCATGGCACGGACCAGGTCGGACAGCTCTTTCTTGCGATTGCAGAAGGCCAACCCGCCCACCACGCCGCCGTATTCGAAGGGGTTCTTCATAGCGTCAGCTCCCATTACGCAAGATGCGTAACGCAACTTGCGTAATTCTACCGCGGTTTGCGCCAGACTGTATATGTTATTGATTGTAATGGGTTTGCTACGAACACCCGCTTGTACCTCCGCACGTCATGCAGCGGTAGCAGGTTCCGCTCCGCACCATCAGCGAACCGCAGATGTTGCAGGCGGGCGCGTCTCCCATCTGGATAAGCTCTCCGAGCGCTCCAACCGGATCACTGCCATGGGCGTCCATTGCTGGCTGAATGGGCATCGGAAGGGCTTTGAACAATTCGCCCTGGTCACCGGTGATGAATTTCCGTTCGAGCCACCGGAACACGTAGTCGACAATCGATTTCGCGTAGCCGATCTTGGGATTTCCGGACCAACCGCTGGGCTCAAAGCGCACATGCGTGAATTTGCTGCAAAGCACTTCGAGGGGCACTCCATATTGCAGAGCCAGCGATACCGCAGTTGCAAACGAATCCATCAGCCCCGAGATGGTCGAGCCTTGCTTTGCCATGGTGATGAAGATCTCTCCTGGCAGGCCATCCTCGTAAACTCCCACCGTTAGGTATCCCTCCTGCCCGGCGATGGAGAAATGATGGGTAAGCGCCCTCCGTTCGTCAGGCAAATGCCGACGAACTGCAGGCGACGATTCCAACCCTGCGCTCTCGCTGTGATTCAGGGAGCGTTCTGGCGATTCCGCGTCGTTTTCTGATCGCGCAGTCGCGCCTTCGTCAATCGGACTTATCTGTCTTGCTGTTGACATAAACAACCTCGTTACTCGGAGGGTCGGCTCGAAACTCTGGTCCAGAGGCCCCGTTGAACCCGCGATGAAAGGCATAAATCACCAGTGGAGTTCCAGTCACTGCAGCAAGGAATGCGCCGCTTGGATTCAGATGCAGGCCGCCTCCGATGATTACGAACAGAAACACAAACAGACAGAAGACCAGGGAGTAGTTCTTAACCTTGCTATGCATCGCTATTCACTCCTTCCGTTCAGCCATGTCAGGCTGTGACACTCGCCGCGGCGCACGCCTGTTCC
>Ga0335070_10007727_pt1 | contig 12602 bp, 11 predicted proteins | sample Lox_Sample_13_FD_206722 | JGI IMG/M metagenome (GOLD analysis project Ga0335070, IMG submission 206722) | Soil microbial communities from Loxahatchee National Wildlife Refuge, Florida, United States - Lox_Sample_1.3 | ecosystem: Environmental > Terrestrial > Soil > Wetlands | place: USA...
TCATATTTGCCCGGTAATTATTTTTCATCTATGAGAGCCGATCGACTGCTCGCCGAAATCCTGCTCTTGCAAGCTCACGGTCAGTTGAGCGGCCGCGAACTGGCGAAGCGCCTGGAGGTCTCGGAACGGACCGTCCATCGCGATATGGAGGCTCTCAGCGTAGCCGGGGTACCCGTCTTCGCCCTGCGCGGCTCCCAGGGTGGCTGGCAGCTCGACGAGAACTGGCGAACCCAGGTACCGGGCCTGGATGAGGCGGAGCTGCGGGCCCTGCTGATGGTCCAGCCGCATGTGGTGGGAGATCGACGTCTCGCTGCCGCTGCGGAACGGGCCTTCAACAAGCTGATGGCGGCGCTTCCAACGTCCCTCCGTGAGAAGGCCGCGTCGATCCGCCAGCGTTTGCACGTGGACACTACCGCATGGCGCGGGTCGAGCGAGAACCTGGCGATGCTCCCAATCGTCCAGGACGCGGTCTCCCACGACCGTAAGCTGCTGATCCGTTACCGGCTACCCAATGGCGAACGCGGGGAACGAACGGTGGACCCGCTTGGGCTGGTGGCGAAGGGAAGCACGTGGTATCTGGCCGCGCAAACGCCACGCGGCATGCGGACATATCGTGTTTCCCGCATCGAAGAAGCTCGGCTGCTCGATGAGAAATGCAATCGGCCCGAGAGCTTCGATCTGGCAGCCTATTGGAAGTCGTCGACGGACCAGTTCAAAGAGAAATGGAGGCGCTTCGAAGTCAAATTTCGGATGGAACCGCGAGCTGCCGCCGAGTTCAAAATGTGGCATATTGCCAACGAGGTTGATCTTCCCGGAAAGCCCGATCCGCAAGGATGGGTTACGCTCCGCGCCTACTTTGATTCCGAAGGTGAAGCAAGCTTCTTGGCGCTCGGCTTTGGATCGCGCATCGAAGTGCTCGAACCGGAGAGCCTTCGAAGCCGGATCCTTACCGAAGCTAAAGCCGTCGTGAAACATGTAACTCTCCAGACCTGATTCAGGGCTGAACGATCTGTTTAACTACTCCTTGGCTTGCCTTGAATATTTGGTCCCCAGGGTAGATGGCCTTGATCGTGTGCGTCTTGGCAGAGAGTGCGGACGTTGTGAACTGAGCTGATCCGTCGATAGTTGGTGCGGTTCCGAGGACAGTCTTGCCATCGTAAAACGTGATGATCTCTCCGTTCGGGATTCCGCAACAATTGATAACGACAGAAGCAGTAAACATAACGGCCTGACCAACGTGTGAGGGGGATCCTGAAGTTGAAAGGCGCACGTGCGAACTCCGAAGGATAATCGTTTGAGTCACCGGACCCGAAACACTGGATTGGTTGTTGGCATCGCCCGAGTACGTAGCGGTCAATGTATATTGCCCGGCGGAGTCGAGTCGCAACATCGTCTGCGTCCAGTGCGCGCCCTTCTTACCGGGTTCGGTGGCAAATGGATTTCCATTGACGGCAAACGTTACTGTGCCGGTCAGCGCGCTTTCGGTGGCGTTGTCGATCACCGCGACCAGCCGGATCGGCCAATCGGCTCTTGCCGGATTCGGTCCCGATGTCAGGTGGGTGGTGGTCAGACTCTGATCGTTGGGAGATGCACCGTTCACCAGCACCGCTGAGCTATCTGCAGTAACCTCTGCCAAAGGTGAGAGAACCACTGCGAGAACCAATACAGCCGCTAGGAGGGCCAGCTTCAGGATACGGACTACTTGGCCGCTGTCGTTCATAGAGAAACCTCCAGTAAATTGAGGCCCAGCTATGTGGGGAAGGGTTCGGGCGCCTCAAAAGCCCCCTCGCGAGCCTGTCTGCAGGGAAGTGTTTCAACGCGCCGCAGTGGTCTAGTCTTTAAGCAGGAGACAGGTGGGCGGTGAACGGAAAATAGCTTGTTCACACGCAAAAAGGGCACGGTTTTCCCGCGCCTTTCCATTCATGCCTAGCCTTACACGTTGATAACACTGACCAGTTCTTTGACGGAGGCTGCGCTCTTATCAAGTCCGGCTTTTTCCTCGGGTGTGAGCTTGATCTCGATGATCTGTTCGATTCCCTTCGCTCCGAGCTTGACCGGTACTCCGACATAGAGCCCGTTGATTCCGTATTCGCCCTGGAGGTAAGCGGCGCACGGCAGAATCTTCTTTTTGTCTTTGAGGATCGCTTCCGTCATTTCGGCCACCGCCGACGATGGCGCGTAATACGCGGAGCCCGTCTTCAGATACTTCACGATTTCCGCGCCGCCATCGCGCGTGCGTTGCACGAGGCGGTCGAGTGTCGCTTTGTCCATCAACTCGGTGATCGGAATACCTGCGACCGTCGAGTAGCGTGGAAGCGGCACCATCGTGTCGCCGTGTCCGCCGAGAACGAACGCGGTCACGTTTTCCACGCTGACATTCAATTCCAGCGCAATAAATGCCCGGAACCGCGCCGAATCGAGCACTCCCGCCATGCCGATCACGCGTTCGCGCGGAAAGCCGCTCATCTTGTAGGCCGCCTGCGCCATGGCATCGAGCGGATTCGATACTACGATCAGGATGCAGTTCGGGGAGTACTTCACGACCTTTTCCACCACATCCTTCATGATTTTGTGATTGGTATTGAGCAGGTCGTCGCGGCTCATGCCCGGCTTGCGCGGAATCCCTGCGGTGATGACCACGATGTCGGAGTTCGCGGTGTCGGCGTAGTCCTGCGTCCCGATCACGTAAGAATCCCGCTTCTCTATGGGCATTGCCTCGAGCAGATCCAGTCCCTTGCCTTGTGGAACACCTTCAATGATGTCGACGAGTACGACATCGGCGAGTTCCTTCGAAGCAATCCAATGCGCCGCGGTCGCTCCTACATTTCCAGAACCGACGATAGTGACTTTTTTTCGCATGAGTTCCTCTCCCTATAAGCACAGCCATCAACACTCAGTAGTCAGCAGTCAACATTCCGCGACGAAAGGTCGGAGCATTTTCTTAAGACAGCACATTTTCGACCACTGCTGAGCGCTGAATGCTGACCGCTGAGCGCTTTTGATTAAACCAATACGCCGGTGCCCATGTTCTCGATCATGGCATCGGCAAACTCGCTGGTCTTGACCTTGGTTGCGCCCGGCATCAGGCGTTCGAAATCATAGGTGACCTTCTTTTGCTCGATCGTGCGCTCCATGCCGCGCTCAATGAGATCGGCAGCCTCGGCCCATCCCAAAAACCGAAACATCATAACTCCCGAGAGGATAACCGAGCCCGGATTGATGACGTCCTTATCGGCATACTTCGGGGCCGTGCCGTGAGTGGCCTCAAAAATCGCATAGCCGTCGCCGATGTTCGCGCCGGGCGCAATCCCAAGTCCGCCAACCTGCGCCGCGCAGGCGTCAGAAATATAATCGCCGTTCAGGTTCGGCGTGGCCAGCACGCTGTACTCGTCGGCGCGCGTGACGACCTGCTGGAAGATCGAGTCGGCGATCCGATCATTCACCATAATCTTGTTCTTCCATGCCCCTTTGCCGTGTGTCGCATAAATCGAGTCGAGCGTCGTCTTGATCTCCGTATACAACGCCTGCCGGAAATCTTCTGTAGCAAACTCAAGGCCCGGTTCGATCAGATTCGCGTTCTGCTCAATGGTGAGATTCGGGTTTCTGTCTTTATTGTCGAGAATCCAGCTCTCCCGTTCGGTGACGACCTTGGCGCGAAATTCTTCTGTCGCGAGTTCGTATCCCCACTTACGGAAGGCACCTTCAGTAAATTTCTGGATGTTGCCTTTATGCACCAGGGTGACCGTCTTGCGCCCATTCTCAATCGCATACTGAACAGCCATGCGGACAAGTCGTTTCGTGCCGCTGACCGAGATCGGCTTGATTCCAACTCCGGAATCGAGCCGCACCTGCTTCTTTCCACCCTTGAGCATGTCTTTGTTGAGGAACTCAATCAGCCGCGCGGCTTCGGGCGTGCCCTGCTCCCATTCGATCCCGGCGTAGACGTCCTCGGTATTCTCGCGGAAGATGACCACATCCATCCGCTCTGGATGCTTCACCGGTGAAGGGACGCCGCGGTAATACTTGACCGGACGAACGCACGAATAGAGATCGAGAATCTGCCGGAGCGCGACATTCAGTGACCGAATGCCGCCGCCTACGGGCGTGGTCAGGGGGCCCTTGATCGCCACACGAAATTCTCGGATGGCGTTCACTGTATCGTCGGGAAGCCAGTTGTCGAAGCGCGCCTTGGATTTCTCGCCCGCGAACACTTCGTACCACGCAACGCGCCGCGTACCCCCGTAAGCTTTATTCACGGCCGCGTCGAACACGCGCGACGATGCCTTCCAGATATCGCGTCCTGTGCCATCTCCCTCAATGAACGGAATGATCGGCCGGTCCGGAACCTTGTAGCGGGCATTGCTATACTCGATCTTCGTTCCGTCGCTCGGAACCGGGACGCCGTTAAACACAGCCATAACATGAGCCTCCGACTTCGTGAGAGAAATTATTAATTATAAAGAACATTGCCGGGACATGAAGGAAAGAAAACGGTGACCGGCACGAACGGCGCTATTCAGGCGGCGCGCTCTGCGGCTCTGACAATTGTCGCAGCAGCGAGGACACGCGCGATCGCAGGGCTTCTACTCGGTGCCCTGCTCGCAGGAAACGCGTTTGCCGCAGATGAGTGGCCCGTGAACGCGACCCATACCTATCCGCTGCCCCTCTCGGCCTACAAGCTCAGTGAGTATGTTCCGCTCCAGAAACCCGCCCCGCTGCCGATGAACCACGCATTCTGGAATCGCACGAATGCGTATCTCTTCGCGGGGATCGCGGTCATGCGTACGCTCGATTACACGTCGACCATCAACATGCAGGCGCGCGGCAGGGAAGAGATCCTTCTGCCAGACGACGTGGTCAATAACCGCGCAGGCTTTGCGGCGCTCGAGGCAGCGGGAACCGCCACCTCAATCGGAATCTCTTACATATTTCACAAGACCGGACACCACAAATTGGAACAGTGGGTTTCCATCGGACACATCAGCGTCGCGGGATTTGGAGCGGCGCGAAACTATGCGCTGAAATCGAAACATCCGCATCCCTAGAGTCTTCGGTCCGGGAAACAGTTTCAGAGCTTCAACTGCGCTCGATCATTACCGACTTCACAACCACATCTTTATTCGGTCGATCCTGCCGGTTCCGCGGAACTTTTGAGATTTTCTCCACGACGTCGTAGCCCTCAATCACCTCGCCGAAGATGGTGTGCTTGCCCGTCAGCCACTCGGTCGCCGCCACGGTGATAAAGAACTGCGAACCGTTCGTATTGGGCCCGGCATTCGCCATCGCCAGCTTGCCGGTCTTGTCAAAACGGTGGGGCGAGCCCTTGGTCTCGTCCTCGAACTGGTATCCGGGTCCGCCAAAACCAGTGCCCATCGGATCCCCACCCTGAATCATGAAGTCAGGTATGACGCGATGAAACACGGTTCCGTGGTAGAGCGGAGCCTTCGATTTGGTGCGCGTCGTTGGATGCGTCCACTCGCGCTTGCCCTCTGCCAGTTCCGTGAAGTTCGCGACCGTTTTCGGCGCCTCGTTCTCGAATAAACGGCAGATAATTGTGCCCTCGGTGGTATCAAACACGGCATAGGTGCCGGACGTGCGTGCCATACTTTCCCCCCTCGTGTGCGGATAAATCTACTTATTGCGGCTGTGATTGCTTGGTTGTGCCAGCAGACGGTTTTGCCGTGCCGGTCGCAGGTTTGGTCGGTGTCTTAACCGGTGTCTTGGCCGGAGCCGCCTTTGGAGCCGGGGCGCCCCGCTTGATTTCAATGTGCGTGATCTTCACCGGATGGAATGGACGATCGTCTCGCGGGTCGGTCGCCATACGCGCAATCTTCTTCACCAGTTCCACGCTGGCAGCGTCGCATTGTCCAAAAATCGTATGCCGCCCGTTCAAATGCGGGGTTGCGACTTCGGTGATGAAGAATTGCGATCCGTTTGTGTTCGGTCCGGAGTTCGCCATCGCCAGCCGTCCGGGCCGATCAAACATGATGGTCTGCACAATTTCATCGCGGAAGGAGTACCCCGGATCGCCGGTTCCGTTGCCGGCTGGATCGCCGCCCTGAATCATGAAATTTGGAATCACTCGATGAAAAATCGTCCCATCGTAAAGCGGTACTCCTTTCTTGGGAACGTGGCTGACGGGGTTCTTCCATTCTTTGCTGCCGTCCGCAAGCCCCATGAAGTTCTTCACGGTCATCGGCGTTTGCTTTTCGAACAGGGCGCAGCGCAAGTCGCCGGCTGTGGTGTGGATGATTGCGGTTGGTTCGGTGGAAGTCTGAGCTGCTGAGAAGATAGAAAGTGACGCAATTAGGACGAGCGCGCAGAGACCAGTTCGCATAGAAGCTCCTAGAAACGTTCTGGCAATCTTCGATTGTACGACAACCGCAGCCTGGACCATCGACTACATTGGTTCGCGTAAAAAGCACGCCAGTCAGGCCTTGCCGTTACTTTGTCAATGTCTTGCTTTGCATTTCATGGCTCACGCGCTCGGCCTCGCGCATGACCCTAAGCGTGTTTTCGCCCAGAATTTTGCGGATATCCTCCGCCGTGTAACCACGATCGAGGAGCGCCAGGGTAATTTTTGGCAGATCAGCGGCTGAGTCGATGCCCTCGGGCGTCGCGCCGCTGACGCCGTCGAAATCCGATCCCAGCCCGACGTGATCGACGCCGGCCACTTTCGCAATGTGATCGATGTGATCGATCAACGACTTTAACGGAGGACGCGGAATCTTTGACGCCCACTCGCGCTCAATTCGATCTTTGTCGAGATACGTAACCGGCTGCCCGGCGGCCTTTCGCTGCTCGATATAGGCCTTCACTGCGGCGTCGCGCTCCTTGGACTGCGCCTCCGCGGCCCTCCGGTAGTTCTCGTCGATGAATGCGTTGTAGAAGTTCACCTGAACGACGCCGCCGTTCCTGGCAACTGCGCGCAGCATGTCGTCGGTCATGTTCCGCGGGTGATTCGTCAGCGCACGCGCGGAAGAATGCGAAGCGATCACAGGAGCCTTAGTCACCGCAATCGTGTCCCAGAAAGTCTTGTCTGCGACGTGCGAGACGTCGACCAGCATTCCAAGCCGGTTCATTTCGAGCACAATCTGCTTGCCGCCTTCCGTCAGCCCGTTGTGATGTTGGATATCAGGGGCGTTGATATCGCCCGATGAATCTGCGAACTCGTTGGTATTCGACCAGCTCAGCGTCATGTAGCGGATGCCGAGACGATAGAAATCGCGTAGTGCGTGGATATCGTTCTCGATCGAATGGCCGCCCTCGATCCCCATCAAGGCTGCAAGCTTGTGCTCGCGGTGTGCCCGATCGACGTCGTCAGCTGTGAAGGCCATCATCATGCGGTCCGGATGGCGCGCGGCCTGCTCGTACACGGCATCGATCAGGTCGAGCGTGTGCTGGATAAAATGTCCCTGGTTGGTCTCAGGTTCCACCCAGATCGAGAAAAACTCCGCCCCCAGATTGCCGGATTTCGCCTTGTCGAGACTGATATGCCCGGGATCTTTGGGATCGGTCGAGCCAATATCATAGTTTTCGTCGAGAAACCGCTGCGGAGTGTCGGCGTGCGTATCGATCACGATCGCGGAGTCGTGAATCCGCCGCGCATGATCGCTGACATTGGTTTGAGACTGGCAGCCAACGCACAGACAAAACAACAGGGAGAGCAGGAGGGTAGGCCGTTTCATAGGCAAGGAAAGGATTCTATACGATCGGTGTTGTGGGCGCCCTGTTCGCGTTACGCCAAGGCTGCCATCGCAGTTCGGACAGCAACTTCCAATGCTTCGTCAGTCGAGATGACAGTCTTATGACGCATGATCGGTTCGAAGCGCTGTTTCACCTCACAGTAGAGTTCGAACGACCGGTTCTTCGCGGGATGAGACTGGTCCCGCTCCACCTCAAGCCGTCGACGGGCCGTCTCATCGGAACAAATACATTCAAGGATCACCCACGTCTGACGGAGGTCGGCCGCAACATTCAGCACGCGATCGATCTGGTAACTTCGCGAGAAGGATCGCCCGTCAAGAAAGATCCTGCGCGCCGGTTCCTTCGCAAGCAGATACCGGGCTGCGTCGAGCATGAGCTCCATGCAGAAGTCGTCCTGCAATGTCGAATACTCGATGTCCTCCGGCTGAAACAGCGCGGCGCGGATCTCGTCTTTCCCGATGACGCAGCCTCGAGTGCCGCGAGCCAGTTCGCGCGCAAGCATTGTTTTGCCCGTGCCGGGCAGTCCGGCCATGAGAATGATCACGTTGTTGTGCTGCGTGCAGAGTGGATTAGTTGGTCCCGCCGCCCATCGCGGTCTCGGAAAGCTCCGCCGGATGGACCGGGAACATGGTTTGGCTCTGCCGCCAATCGCTGTAGCGATCCGACACCATCACATGGAAGCACCAGTGGCGGCGCTCTTCTTCCGGTTCCACCAGCCCCAGTTCGCGCAGATAAAACAGGTAGCTTTCGACGAAATGAATCTGCTGCTTGTTCATGCCGCGCCGCTGCAGATCAACCGTGATCCCAGCCAGGTGCGACGAAGCAGTTTCGCCTTCCGCCGGCGCCGCGTTGCGGTTGTGCCGACGCAATTTCTTCTGGACCTTCACGGTACGGACTGCCGAATTCAACTGAATCTGGGCATGGAACCGCCGGTAGTAGGCTTGACTCAGATCTTCAACAAAGTCGCGTGCCCAGGGACGGCAATAGCGCCGCGACGGATCGAGCTGCTTCTCGATCTTCAGCGTCTCGCTCTCGTGAATCGGGACCAGGACGTTGGCGGCCTTCAATTCCTCGAGCTGGTCGTCGTCTTCGATACGGGGTAGGCCCAGCCGGTCGATCTCCTGGTTCTGGCGCAACAACGAATCATGCGACGGCTTAAAAAGCGGATTCCATTTCACCCGGCGACCATGCTTTTTGCTGGTATGACGCGATCGAGCTGTCGTGGCCCGGTTCGGTTCCACGCTATGCAGTGCGTAGGCGGAAGTCTGCGTCATCGTCAGGGCCAGGACCAACGCGACTCGCTTCAGACTGTGGGTCATGCGGGAAGTTTCAGGGCCCTGGGGAGAAAGCCCAAACCTCCAAAAGGAGTGCTTATTCTAACCTGAACATCGACCATTGTGTAAAGCAATCTCCGTTACGAAAGGGGGTTACCAGTAATGGTTACCGGACATATCCTGGATGAGAGCTTTCGTTTTGCATTCGCATTTTGCCCGAAGTGGAGAGTTAATGGTCATCGAGAGCTGGCTCTGCGCAGGGTGTTCCGGCTGCGACAGCAAGCAGCGGCGGTACCGAGACTTGAATCCTACTTCCTGAACAAGTCCCCGATCGCCTGCTTCATGACCTGCCCGCCTACCTCGGAAATCGATTTCGTCAACGGAATGTCTTTCGGACAAATTTCCACGCAGTTCTGCGCGTACCCGCACTCATGAATGCCGCCGTCTCCCATCAGCGCGGCCAATCGATCGCGCTTCAGCGCGTGGCCGGTAGGATGGGTGTTGAACAGGCGGACCTGCGAAATCGCCGCCGCACCGACGAAGCCCGTCTCGTCGTTGAATTGCGGGCAGGCTTCCATGCAACAGCAGCAGGAGATGCAGCGTGATAGCGGATACGCTTCCTCCTGCGCTTCGGCACTCATGCGCGGGCCGGAACCGAGGTCGTAGGTGCCGTCGACCGGTACCCAGGCTTTGACCTTCTTCAAATTCTCGAACAGCACGTTACGGTCCACCGCCAGATCGCGCACCACGGGAAACTTCGAAAACGGTTCGAGCTTGATCGGCTGGTCGAGACTGTCGAGCAGGGCTGAGCACGCCATGCGGGCGCGTCCGTTGATCAACATGGCACAAGAGCCGCAGACTTCTTCCAGGCAATTCGAATCGTAGGTGACGGGCGTGGTCTTCTTGCCGTCGCGCGTGACCGGGTTCGCCGCGATCTCCATGAGCGCCGAGGTGACGTTCATGTTCGGCTTGTACGTGATCTCGAATTCTTCCCAGACCGGTTTCGCGTCGGGAGTGAGTTGGCGTTTGATCTTAATGATGATGGATTTGTTATTAGCCATAAACTAGCTTCTAGCTTTTGAGCCCTTATGTTCTAAGCTCGATCTCCATAACGGCGCGAACAGGTCTTCAATACTTCCTCGGCCTAGGCGGAATCAGCGACGCATCTACCGCCTCGAACTCGAATTTTGGCTCGTCTGCATCGGGCGCGAACGTGGCTTTGGTCGTCTTCATCCAGTTCTTATCGTCACGATCGGGGAAGTCGGGTTTATAGTGCGAGCCTCGGGATTCGTCGCGCATCCCGGCGCCCTGCGCAATCACGCGCGACAGTTGCAGCATGTTGTAGAGCTGCCGCGCGAATGCCACCGTGGTATTGGCCCACTGAGTCCGGTCGCTGAGATTGATGTGCTGGAAGCGCTCCAGCAGTCCCACTAGCTTTGCGTCAGCTTCCTGCAGATTTTTGTTGTAGCGGATGACCGTGCAGTTCTTGGTCATCAACTCGCCTAGTTCGCGCCACAGCAGGAAGGGATTCTCTTTCCCGTCCGCACTCATCAGCCCGGCGTTGATCTCCTGCTGGCGTTTGCGCTCGGCGTCGAAGTGGCCATTGCTTGAAGCGGCCGCCACGTTTTTCGCATATTGCATGGCGGCCGGTCCCGCCACAAATCCGCCGAAGATGCATGACACGAGCGAATTCGCACCCAGCCGATTCGCCCCGTGATACTGATACTCGGCTTCGCCCGCTGCGTAGATCCCGGGAACGTTGGTTGCCTGCTTGTAGTCCACCCAGAGTCCGCCCATGGTGTAGTGCATGCCAGGAAAGATTTTCATCGGTGTGTCGCGCGGATCGTCGCCCACGAACTTCTCATAGATTTCGAGAATGCCTTCCAGCTTGCGGTCGAGGATCTTGCGATCGATGTGGGTGAGATCGAGATAGACCATCGGCTTGCCGTCGATGCCAAGATGGTGCTCGTAGACGACTTTGAAGATGGCGCGTGTTGCCACGTCCCGCGGCACCAGGTTGCCGTACTTCGGATACCACTCTTCCAGAAAATACCAGCGATCGCTGTCCGGGATCGATTTCGGATCGCGCTTGTCGCCCTGAGTCTTGGGAACCCAGACACGTCCGCCTTCGCCGCGAGCCGATTCCGACATCAGCCGAAGTTTGTCTTCCCCCGGGATCGACGTCGGGTGCACCTGGATGAATTCGCCATTCGCGTAGTAACAGCCCTGTTGGTAGAGCGCCGATTGCGCCGATCCGGTGCAAACCACCGAATTCGTAGACTTGCCGAAGATCGCTCCGATGCCGCCCGTGCAGACGATAATGGCGTCTGCCGGGAAGGTGCGGATCTCCATCGTGCGCAGGTCCATCGCGCAAATGCCACGGCAAACATGGTTTGCGTCGAGTACCGCCGACAGAAATTCCCAGTGTTCGTACTTCTTGACCTTGCCTTCGGATTCGAACCGGCGTACCTGCTCATCGAGCGCGTAAAGGAGTTGCTGTCCAGTGGTCGCGCCGGCGAATGCCGTGCGATTGAACAACGTTCCGCCGAAACGGCGGAAATCGAGCAGCCCTTCCGGCGTGCGATTGAAGGGGACGCCCATGCGGTCGAGCAGATCGATGATCCCCGGCGCGGCGTCGCACATCGCCTTCACCGGCGGCTGGTTCGCCAGAAAGTCACCGCCATAGATCGTGTCATCGAAGTGCTGCCATGTGGAATCACCCTCGCCCTTCAGATTCTTGGCGGCATTGATTCCGCCTTGCGCGCATACCGAGTGCGAACGCTTGACGGGCACGATCGAGAAGAGGTCGACTTGGCCGCCCATCTCGGCGATCTTAATGACGGCCGCCAGTCCTGCCAGACCGCCTCCCACCACGATGATCTTTGGAGTTCCTGCCATGCTGTATGAGTCCGATCCGGGCCGAGCCCGTGCATTACCGCGTGATGCTCTTTATCGCATTACGATGTTGTCCTGCGCCACGGGATCCCAAGGCTGGTACGGAGCCTTGAGGAATCCGTACATGCTGGCGGCGCCAATCGAAATCAGGGCGAGTGCCAGCACCAGGCAGACATAGCCAAAACGACGCCGCGCGCGCTCGCCGGTGGTAATCCCCCATTTCGCCGCGAACAGCCAAAGCCCGTAGGAGAAATGCCACGAGGCCGCGACCACGCCGATCGCGTAGAAAACCACCATCCACGGATTCTGGAATTCGCTCTGCACCTTCGCGAACGCCGCCTGCGGATGCGTGAGCAGATGCGTCCCTGTGAAGCGGAGATAGTAGGTGTGCTGCGCGATATAGATGAACGCTATGATGCCGGTCCAGCGCTGCGCGGTATACAGCCAGTTACCGGTCCATGGGTAATCGCCGACGTTCGAATCGCCTCGCCACCAGATGTAAACGCCGTAGACACCGTGGTAGAGGATCGGCAGCCAGATTCCAAAAAATTCCAGCGCCACCACGAACGGCAGGCTGGTGAGAAACTCCACCTGCTTGTTGTAGGCGGCCACGCCGCGAATGGCTTCCGAGTTCGAAATGAAATGCTCGAGGAGGAAAAGGCCGATCGGCACGATGCCGGTAAGAGAATGAAGCCGCCGCAGCAGGAACGAGGTTCCTTCGCCCGC
>Ga0335070_10007729_pt1 | contig 12600 bp, 9 predicted proteins | sample Lox_Sample_13_FD_206722 | JGI IMG/M metagenome (GOLD analysis project Ga0335070, IMG submission 206722) | Soil microbial communities from Loxahatchee National Wildlife Refuge, Florida, United States - Lox_Sample_1.3 | ecosystem: Environmental > Terrestrial > Soil > Wetlands | place: USA: Florida...
GGACGGCCGCGCACCCCCCTTGCGCGGGAGGATGGCGGATCAGCTCCGCCAGCGCAGCACGCGCTCCGTCACGGGGTTCTCGAAGGGCCGCTTCTCCGCGCGGGCGCGGCGGTATTCGTTCTTGAGGCGGTAATACCATTTGGCCTGCCGGTCGGCGTCGTCGACCAGCATCAGCGCGGGGCCGTGCTTGAGCCCCTCCTGCTGCATCGCCATGACGTCGCGGTCCTGGCGCAGGAAGGCCTGAACGAAGGGCCGCAGCAGCGGCTTCAGCGCCGTGAGCCAGGGCATGGTCCAGTAGATCGCGTGATTGATCTCGGTCTCGGTCGCGCCGATCGGCGTCACCGCCGTCAGGTTCGCGACGGTGTGGCGTCCCACTCGGATGTGCTCGACGCGGACGCTCGGCAGGCTGAAGGTGATCTCGGTCTCGGGCTTGCCGCCGAGGAGCCGGTAGGCGTTGGAATTCGAGCTCGGCGCGTGCCTTAGCATCGCGAAGCCGAAGGGCGTCGGGCCGAAGGGCTTCGCCTTCTCGTGGATCGAGCGGCGCGAGCGCCACCACCAGGCGCGATGGACGAAGGGTCCGTGCGCGGGATCCATGAGCCCCACCACCGCGTGGTCGACCGCGCAGGGAAAGAGCATGCTCTCGAAGAGGCGCGGCGCCGCGGCGCCAAGATCGGGCACCACCGGAATTTCCGGCGCGCCCGCGGGATCGCTCCCGAAATAGACCCAGAGATTGCCCTGCACCTCCCGCACGGGATAAGCCGCCGCCTTGATCCGCGAGGGATCGAAGTCCTGGCCCTCGACGAGCGAGGGAATCGCGGTGCAGCGTCCGTCGGCGGCGAAGCGCCAGCCGTGGTAGCAGCACTCGACCTCGCTGCCGTCATAGCGGCCGAAGCGCAGGGGAATGCCGCGATGGGGACAGATGTCGCGGAGCGCCCAGGGCTTGCCGTCCTTGTCGCGCCCGAGGAGGAGCGGCTCCCCCAGCATGATCTTCGCGTGCATCTGGCCCCGCCGCAGCGCGTGGCCCGGAAGCGCGAAATACCAGCACTCGCGCAGCGGTGCGGCGGCGTCGGTCTCCATCGTCTGCGGAAGCCCCTCGGGAAATGGCAGGACGGGCGGAGCTTACCCTCGCCGGGGGGGTCCGCGAAGGGGCCACCCTGCCGCAAGGGTGGTGGGGCAGATCGTCTTTTTGCCACTGCGAAGCGGTCGCGGCGCAACCCAGAATTAACCTTTAATTGTCATGCTCTGCTTGCGGTCTGGCGGGATTGGTTTTAAGGTGCAGCGCACAAAGAAGGCGCTGCCGTCGAGTCGCGAGCCGCGCCGTTTCGTGGGGACTGCCGAGGTAGCGAGGATGGACGACACGCGTCGCCTCCGGATTACGGATGGCGGGTACTTTCTGGAGGACCTTTCGGTCGGGATGTCCGCGAGCTACGCGCGCACCGTCACCGAGGCCGATCTCGTCCTGTTCGCGGGCATCTCCGGCGACCACAACCCCATTCACATGGACGAGCGCTACGCCGCGAAAACGCATTTCGGCGGCCGCATCGTCCACGGCATGCTCTCCGCGAGCTTCCTTTCGACGGCGATCGCCTCGAAGCTGCCGGGCCCCGGCACGATCTACCTCAAGCAGAACCTGACATTCCGCGCGCCCGTGCGCATCGGCGACACCGTCGAGGCGCAGGTCACGGTGATGGACATCATCCGCGAGAAGGCCCGCGTCGTCCTCAAGACCGTCTGCCAGGTCGACGACACCGTCGTGATCGACGGCGATGCTCTCGTGATGGTGCCGGCGCGGAGCTGAGCGCCCGGCTTCCGGTTTCCCGGAAGCCGCGATATCTTCCGCCTCCATGCGCATCCTGCGTCACCCCGCCGCGCTCGAGCCTGCCGAACGCGGCTCCGTGGTGGCGATCGGCAATTTCGACGGCGTCCATCTCGGCCATCAGATCGTGATTGGCCGCGCCCGTGAGATCGCGCGCGGCCTCGGCGCGCCGCTCGCCGTCCTCACCTTCGAGCCGCATCCCTACGGCGTCTTCAACCCGAAAGCGCCGCCCTTCCGCCTGACGCTGCTGCGCGGCAAGGCGCGCGCGCTCGAGGCGCTCGGCGTCGACCTGCTCTTCGTGCTGCATTTCGACCTCGCCTTCGCGCAGGTCTCGGCGGAGGATTTCGCGCGCGAGGTGATCGTCGCTGGCGCGCAGGCGCGGCACGCGCTCGTGGGCTACGACTTTCATTTCGGGCACAAGCGGCGCGGCACCCCGGCGCTGCTGCAGGAGCTGGGCGCCCGGCTCGGCTTCGGCGTCACCGTGGTGCAGCCGATCGCGGCACCGGGCGGCGCGGTCTACTCCTCGACGCGGATCCGCGAGCACCTCGCCGAGGGTCGTCCCCGCGAGGCCGCCGTCCTGCTGGGCCGGCCCTTCGAGATCGAGGGCCGGGTCGAGGCCGGCGACCGCCGCGGCCACACCATCGGCTTTCCCACGGCGAACCTCTCCCTCGGCGATTTCCTGCGTCCCGCGGGCGGCGTCTATGCCGTCCGCGTCGCGATCGAGAGCGAGGCGGGCTGGCGCGACGGCGTCGCCAATCTCGGCACTCGTCCCACCGTCGGCGGCACCGATCTCCGCCTCGAGACCCATCTCTTCGACTTCGCGGGCGACCTCTATGGCAAGCACCTGCGGGTGGCGCTCGTCGACTATCTCCGCCCCGAGCGCAAGTTCTCGGGGCTCGAGGAGCTCAAGGCGCAGATCGCCGCCGATGCGGCCCGCGCGCGGGCGATCCTAGCGGCCGAGCCCCGGCGGGTCGGTTGACGGCACAGCCCGGCTTCCCTATGGTCGCCGCCATGACTCGGATAATCCTCGGTCAGAGCGCACGAATTACGCCGCCGGCCCTCGCCTGAGGGCCGGGATCGCACGCGCGCACGCCTCCGGTGCGGCGCTCTCCGCGCCGCCGACCTGAACCCAGAAGCCGAACCGAGCCATGGCCACCGACTACCGACCGACCGTGTTCCTGCCGCAGACGTCCTTTCCCATGAAGGGCGAGCTGCCCAAGCGCGAGCCGCAGATGCTGGCGCGCTGGGAGAAGATGCGGCTCTTCGAGCGGCAGCGCGCCGCCGCCAAGGGCCGCGAGAAATTCATCCTCCACGACGGCCCGCCCTACGCGAACGGCAACCTCCACATCGGCCACGCCCTCAACAAGATCCTGAAGGACGTGATCAACCGCGCGCAGCAGAAGCTCGGCAAGGACGCGAACTACGTGCCCGGCTGGGACTGCCACGGCCTGCCGATCGAATGGAAGATCGAGGAGAAGTACCGCGCCGAGAAGAAGAACAAGGACGACGTGCCGATCGTGCAGTTCCGCAAGGAATGCCGGGACTTCGCGCAGTACTGGCTCGAGGTGCAGCGCGAGGAGTTCAAGCGCCTCGGCGTCGAGGGCGACTGGGACCATCCCTACAGCACCATGGCCTTCGGGTCCGAGGCGCAGATCGTCCGCGAGATCGGCAAGTTCCTGATGAACGGCGGCCTCTATCAGGGCGCGAAGCCCGTGATGTGGTCGGTGGTCGAGCAGACCGCGCTCGCGGAGGCGGAGATCGAGTATCACGATCACACCTCGACGACCGTCTGGGTGCGCTTCCCGGTGCTCAAGGCGCCGCATCCGGCGCTCGCGGGCGCCGCCATCGTCATCTGGACCACGACGCCCTGGACCCTCCCGGGCAATCGCGCGATCGCCTACGGGCCGGAGTTCGACTACCTCGTCCTCCGCGTCGCCGCCGTGAAGGAAGGCGGCCGCGCGCGGCTCGGAGAGGTCCTCGTCGTCGCCAAGGCGCGCCGCGCGGCCGTCGAGGCTGACATCGGTTTCGAGGCCGAGGTCGTCGCGGAGCTCAAGGCGTCCGATCTCGCCGGGACCGTCGCGCGGCATCCGCTGCGCGGGCACGGCTACGACTTCGACGTGCCGCTCTTCCCCGGCGAGTTCGTGACCGACACCGACGGCACGGGCTTCGTCCACATCGCGCCCGGTCACGGCGCCGACGACTTCGAGCTCGGGCAGAAGCACGGGCTCGAGGTGCCGCAGACCGTCGACGGCGACGGCAGCTATTTCGCGCACGTGCCGCTCTTCGCGGGGGCGCTGGTCTATCGCCCGAACGGCAAGCCCGGCGACGCCAACGACAAGGTGATCGCGGCGATCGACGCCGCGGGCGGGCTCCTGCAGCGCGGCAAGCTCACGCATTCCTATCCGCATTCCTGGCGCTCCAAGGCGCCGCTCATCTTCCGCAACACGCCGCAGTGGTTCATCAGCATGACCACCAACGGCCTCCGCCAGAAGGCGCTCAAGGCGATCGACGAGACCCGCTGGGTCCCGCCGCAGGGCCGCAACCGGCTCTACTCGATGATCGAGAGCCGGCCCGACTGGTGCATCTCGCGCCAGCGCGCCTGGGGCGTGCCGATCGCGGTCTTCGTGAACAAGGAGACGGGCGAGCCGCTCCGCGACCAGGCCGTGATCGATCGCGTCGCGGATGCGGTCGCGCAAGAAGGCGCCGACGCATGGTTCACCGCCGACCCCGCGCGCTTCCTCGGCAACCGCTACGACCCCGCGAAATACCGGCGCGTCGACGACATCCTCGACGTCTGGTTCGAGTCCGGCTCCACGCACAGCTTCGTGCTGGAGGGAAATCCCGATCTCAAATGGCCGGCCTCGCTCTATCTCGAGGGCTCGGACCAGCATCGCGGCTGGTTCCATTCCTCGCTGCTGGAATCCTGCGGCACGCGCGGCCGCGCGCCCTATGACGCCGTGCTCACCCACGGCTTCGTCCTGGACGAGCAGGGCCGCAAGATGTCGAAGTCGCTGGGGAACGTGGTCTCGCCGCAGGAGGTGGTGGAGAAGAGCGGCGCCGACATCCTCCGCCTCTGGGTGGTCGCGTCCGACTACTCCGAGGACCTCCGCATCGGCCCCGAGATTCTCAAATACCAGGGCGACGTCTACCGCCGCCTGCGCAACACGCTGCGCTACCTGCTGGGTGCGCTCGCGGGCTTCTCGGAGCGCGAGCGCGTGGCCGCGAGCGAGATGCCGGAGCTCGAGCGCTGGGTGCTCCATCGCCTCGCCGAGACCGACGCGCTCGTGCGCGAGAGCGCGGACGCCTACGCCTTCCACACCATGTTCACGGCGCTCCACAATCTCTGCGCCGTCGATCTCTCGGCCTTCTACTTCGACATCCGCAAGGACGCGCTCTATTGCGACCGGCCGGACTCGCTGCGGCGCCGCGCGACGCGCACGGTGCTCGACCGCGCCTTCGACTGCCTCGCGCGCTGGCTCGCGCCGGTGCTCTGCTTCACCGCCGAGGAGGCCTGGCTCGCCCGCTACGGCGAGGGCGAAGGCGTGAGCGTCCATCTCGAGACCTATGCCGAGGTGCCGCAGGCCTGGCGCGATCCCGCGCTCGGCGAGAAATGGGCGAAGCTGCGCGACCTCCGGCGCGTCGTGACCGGCGCGCTCGAGATCGAGCGTGCGCAGAAGCGGATCGGCTCGGGGCTCCAGGCCGCGGCCCGGCTTTATGCGCCCGCGGACTATCGCGCGGCCCTCGAGGGCGTCGACCTCGCGGAGCTCTGCATCACCTCCGAGGGAACGGTGGAGTTCGCGCCGCCGCCCGCGGGCGCCTTCTCGCTGCCGGAGGTGGCGGAGGTCGGCGCCGTCATCGAGCTCGCGCGCGGCGAGAAATGCCAGCGCTGCTGGCGCGTCCTGCCGGAGGTCGGCACCGTGCCCGGGCATAGCGACCTCTGCCGGCGCTGCGCCGATGCCGTGGCGACGCTCGCCGCCGCAAGCTCGTGACCCGCGGCCTCGGCGTCCTGCTGCTCGCTGCGGTCGTCGCCGGCGACCAGCTCAGCAAGAGCTGGATCCTCGGCCATTTCGCCGATCCATCGCGCCACGACGCGGAGCCGCTCGGGGCGATTTTCAATCTGGTACTGGTGCAAAACCGCGGCGTCAGCTTCGGGCTCTTCAATGGGGACTCCGCGGCGAACGCCGTGATCTTCTCGGTCCTGGCCGCGGCGGTCGTCATGGGGCTCCTGGTCTGGCTCTGGCGGACGAGGAGCGCCCTCATCGCCACCGCGATCGGCCTCATCGCCGGCGGCGCCATCGGAAACGTGATCGACCGGCTGCGCTTCGGCGCGGTCACGGACTTTCTGGATTTCCACTGGGGCGAATGGCATTTCCCGGCATTCAACCTCGCGGATTCCGCGATCACGGTCGGCGTGGGACTCCTATTGATAGACGGCTTGCTCAGCCGGGGCGAAAGCCGTAATTAGGAGCGGGCAAGGGTAGGCGAGGCGATCTTGGTTACACGTTTTGCAGGAGCGATCCTGGCTGGCGCGGCGCTGATGGCGTCTCTCGGCGGCTGCACGGACATCAGGCGCGCGATCGGCATGGAGCGCGTCGTTCCCGACGAGTTCGCGGTGGTCTCGCGCGCGCCCTTGGCGATCCCCCCGGAATTCACGCTGCGGCCGCCGAAGCCCGGCGCGCCGCCGACGCAGGAAGTCTCGGCGCCCGATGCGGCGCGAAACGCGGTCTTTCGCTCCGGCGACCAGCAGGCAGCGCTGCCCCCCGCGGCCGGCGAGCGCAGCCCCGGCGAGGGCGTGCTCCTTCGCGAGGCCGGTGCCACCAATGCCGACCCTGCCATTCGCCAGCGCGTGACCGACGAGGCCTCGGGCTCGCCCACGGACGAGAAGAGCTTCGTCGACAAACTGCTGTTCTGGAAGAGCTCGGGGCCGCCCCCCAGCAACCAGGTGATCGATCCCGCGAAAGAGGCGGAGCGTCTCAAGACCGCGCAAGCCACCGGCAAGCCCGTGGCGCCCGATGCGACCGTCGCCGCCCCGCCGGACCAGCAGACACCCACGATCGAGCGTAAGAAGAGCACCTCCGTCTTCAACTTGTTCTGAGCCGGAAACCCATTGCGCGCTCTCGGGCCGTTATCGATCGCGGTGCTACTCGCAGCCGCGTCGCCGGCCGAAGCGGGGCAATTCAACGCCCAGAGCTTCACTCTCGGGAACGGCTTGCAGGTGGTGGTCGTGGAATCCCACCGCACGCCCGCGGTCGCGCAGATGGTCTGGTACAAGGCCGGCGCCGCCGATGAGCCGCCGGGGAAGTCGGGGATCGCGCATTTCGTCGAGCACCTGATGTTCCGCGGCAGCAAGGCGACGCCGCCGGGGGCCTTCTCGCGCACCGTCGCCCAGAACGGCGGGCGCGACAACGCCTTCACCACCGAGGACTACACCGCCTATTACCAGACCGTCGCGGCCGACCGCCTCGAGCTCGTCATGCGGCTCGAGGCCGAGCGCATGCACGACCTCCTCATCACGGAGGAGCAGGTCAAGACCGAGCGCGAGGTCATCATCGAGGAGCGGCGGACGCGGATCGACAACGTGCCTTCCGCGCTGTTGTCGGAGCAGATCGATGCCGTGCTCTTCCTCAACAGCCACTATCGCCTGCCGACCATCGGCTGGCAGCACGAGATGCGCGGCCTCGCCGCGGACGACGCGCGGAGCTTCTATCAGACCTGGTACGCGCCCAACAACGCGGTGGTCGTGATCTCCGGCGACGTGTCGGCGGAGCGCGTGCGCGAGCTCGCGGAGAAATACTACGGACCCATCCCCGCGAAGCCCGTGCCCGAGCATCTGGTGCTGACGGAGCCGCCGAAGGTCGCGGGGACGCGGCTCGAGATGACGAGCCCGCGCGCGGCCAACCCCTATTGGAGCCGCAGCTATCTCGCGCCCACCTTCATCGAGCAGGGCGGCCGGCCGGCCGACGTCGCGACCGTCCTCGCGGAGCTCCTCGGCGGCGGCGAGAGCTCGCGCCTCTACAAGCGTCTGATCCTCGACAAGAAGCTCGCAACCGCCGTCGGCGCCGACTATTCGGCCGAGCGCAATGCCGGCTCCTTCACGATCTACGCCGAGCCGCGCGAGGGCGTCGACATCGCGACGATCGAAGCGGCGGTTACGGCGGAGATCGCGGTCTATCTGCGCGACGGCGCCTCCGCCGAGGAGGTGGGGCGGGTGAAGCGGCGGCTCCAGGAAGGCGCGATCTACGACCGCGACAGCCTGATGGCGCCCGCGCGCATCATCGGCTCCTCGCTCGCCTCCGGGCGCACGCTCGCGGAGGTCGAGGCCTGGCCCGACCGCATCGGCACCGTGACCCCCGAGGAGCTGCTCAAGCTCGCGCGCGACATCATCAAGGACGAGACTGCGGTGACGGCGGTGCTCCTGCCGGAGAAGCGCTCGTGAGCGGGATGGCGGGCCTGCGCTCGATTCTCGCGGCGGCGGTACTGCTGGCGGCGGCCGTCTTCGGCGCCCTGCCCGCTGCAGCCGTGACCGTCACCTCCGTCAAGAGCGCGGGCGGCATCGAGGCCTGGCTCGTCGAGGATCACAGCCTGCCGCTCGTCGCGATCAGGTTCTCCTTCGGGAGCGGATCCGCCCTCGATCCGCCGGAGAAGGAGGGACTCGACTATTTCGCCTCGAGCCTCCTCGACGAGGGTGCGGGCGACCTCGACAGCGAGGCCTATAAGGCACGGCTCGAGGCGCTCTCGATCCGGCTCGATTTCGGCGCCGACATGGACGCGACCTCGGGCTCCATGCGGACGCTCGCGGCGAATACCGATGCGGCCTTCGATCTGCTGCATCTCGCGCTGACGGGGCCGCGCTTCGATCCCGAGGCGGTCGAGCGCGTTCGCGGCGAGATCGTCTCCGACCTGCAGGAGGCCGCGCAGGATCCCTCGACGATCGGCGGCCGGATCTTCTGGCGCACCGCCTTTCCCGATCATCCCTACGGCCGGCGTACTCGAGGAACGCTCGCCTCGCTGGGGCGCATCGAGGCGGCCGATCTGCGGCGCTTCGTGACCGAGCGCTTCGCGCGCGACCGTCTCAAGATCGGCGTGGTCGGCGACGTGACGCCGGAGAAGCTAAAGATGCTCCTCGACCGCACCTTCGGCGATCTGCCCGCGAGCTCGGCGCCCGGCAGCGTCGCGGAGACCGCGCCGGTCGACCAAGGCGCCTTCTACCTCGTCAAGGTCCCGGTGCCGCAAAGCGCCGTCATCTTCGGCGAGCGCGGCTTGAAGCGCGGCGATCCCGATTGGTACGCGGCGACGCTTCTGAACGAGATTCTCGGCGGCTCCGGCCTCAACTCGCGCCTCACGGCGGCGGTCCGCGACAAGCGCGGCCTCGCCTACAGCGTCTATAGCGAGCTCGATCCCATGCGCCACGCCGGCATGATCGTGGGCCGGGTCGCGACCAGGAACGACCGCGTCGCCGAGGCGATCGATCTCGTCCGTGCGGAATGGCAGCGCATGCGCGAGGAGGGCCCGACCGAGGCCGAGCTCGCGGCGGCGAAGAGCTATACCATCGGCTCCTTCGCCGCCGGCTTCGATTCCACGAGCCGAATGGCCTCGCTCCTGGTCTCGATGCAGGTGGAGAATCTCGGCATCGACTACATGACCCGCCGCAGTGAGCTCCTCCAGAAGGTCACGATCGAGGACGTGCGGCGGGTCGCGCGCCGCCTCCTCGATCCGCAGAAGCTCCGCGTCGTCGTCGTCGGCGATCCTCCCTCGCTTCCGGGGGCGCAGGAGCTGCCCCCGGACGGAGGCTGATGCCATGCTCTATCGTCAGGACGTATCCGGTTGCCTGCTGGAGCGGATCGGCGCGCTCGGCTTGGGCGCGGGCGAGGTCGCAGCGATGCTGAAGCGAGCGGAGGCCCCGCTCGCAACGCTCCGAGCGAAGCACGCTGAGGGCTCGGAACCGCTGCTCGCAATACCCGCGCAGCGCGACGACCTGACGGCCCTTGCGTCCGTTGCCGAGGAGTTCCGCCAATTCGAGCACGTGCTGATCCTCGGCACCGGCGGCTCGAGCCTCGGCGGGCAGACCGTCTACGCGCTCGCCGATCGCGGCTTCGGGCCGCGCAAGGGAACGCCGCGGCTGCATTTTCTCGACAACATCGATCCCCTCACATTCGACGCGCTCCGGGAAGCAATCGACTTCTCGCGCACCGGCGCGATCGCGATCTCGAAATCCGGCGGCACGCCGGAGACGCTGACGCAATTCATGCTCGTGCTCGATGCACTCGGGAAGAGGGTGGGCCGCGCCGAGCTCGGCAAGCGCTGCCTCGTCCTCACCGAGCCCGCCGCCAATCCGCTCCGCGCGCTCGCGGAGAAGTCGGCGATGCGGATCCTCGACCATCACCCCGATGTCGGCGGCCGGTTCTCCGTGCTCTCGAACGTGGGCATGCTGCCGGCGATGATCGCGGGGCTCGATGCCGCCGCTCTCCGCCGTGGCGCTGAGGGCGCGCTCGAGGCGACGCTCAAGGCGGAGGGTGCGCGCGCCGCGGCGCCCGCGCTCGGCGCCGCCCTCGGCGTCGGCCTCGCGGAGCTCCGGGGCCTGCGCACCTCCGTGCTGATGCCCTATGCGGACGGGCTCGCGCATTTCGGCCTCTGGTATCGCCAGCTCTGGGCCGAGAGCCTCGGCAAGGACGGCAAGGGCACGACGCCGATCCGCGCGCTCGGCACCGTCGACCAGCACAGCCAGCTGCAGCTCTACCTCGACGGTCCCGCGGACAAGATGTTCACGCTGATCGTGCTCGACCGTCTCGGCCAGGGATACCGCGTGCCCGACCTCGGCTCGGAGGCGCTCGATTACCTCGCGGGCCGGACCATGGGCGACCTCCTGGAGGCGGAGCAGCAGGCGACGGCGGAGTCGCTGATGCAGCGCGGGCGCCCGACTCGGGTGATCCGGCTCGAGCGGCTCGACGAGGAACGCCTGGGCGCGCTCTTCATGCATTTCATCCTGGAGACGCTGATCTCCGCGGATTTGCTGGGAGTCCCGGCCTTCGGCCAACCCGCCGTCGAGCAGGGCAAAGTGCTGGCGCGCCGCCACCTTCGCGAAATGGGTAGGAACGGCGTAAAATCGCCGGCATGACCCTCCGCCAATTGCCGCCGGTCCTGGTCAACCGCATCGCCGCGGGCGAGGTGGTGGAGCGGCCGGCGGCCGCGGTCAAAGAGCTCGTCGAGAACGCGATCGACGCCGGCGCCGGCCGGATCGAGGTGGTGCTGCACGACGGCGGCCAGAGCCTCATCGTCGTGAGCGACGACGGCGCCGGCATGAGCGCCAAGGAGCTCTCCCTCGCGGTCGAGCGCCACTGCACCTCGAAGCTCCCCGAGGACGATCTCCTGGTCATCCGCTGGCTCGGGTTCCGCGGCGAGGCCCTGCCCTCGATCGGCGCGGTGAGCCGGCTCTCGCTCGTGAGCCGCGCGCGGGGCGCCGCTGAGGCCTGGTCGATCGAGGTGGAGGCCGGCGCCAAGGGACCGCTCAAGCCCGCCGCCCATCCCGCGGGGACGCGCGTGGAGGTCCGCGATCTCTTCTACGCGACGCCCGCCCGGCTCAAATTCCTGAAGACGCCGCGCGCCGAGCGCGACCAGGCGGTGGACGTGGTCGAGCGCCTGGCGATGGCGCATCCGGAGATCGCCTTCACCGTCATCGCGGAGGACGGTCGCGCGCTCCTTCGCTTGCCCGCGCTCGCGCCCGATCTCGCGGGCGGCGACGCGCATCGGGCCCGGCGCGAGCGGCTCGCGGCGGTGCTCGGCCGCAGCTTCGCGGACAACGCTTTGCCCATCGCCGCCGAGCGCGAGGGTGTGCGCCTCACCGGCCTCATCGGCTTGCCGACCCTCAACCGCGCCACCGCGCGCGATCAATATCTCTTCGTCAACGGACGGCCCGTGCGCGACAAGCTGCTGCTGGGCGCGGTGCGCGGCGCCTATCAGGATTTCCTCGCCCGCGATCGCCATCCCATGGTGGTGCTGTTCCTCGACCTCCCGGGGAGCGAGGTCGACGTGAACGTGCATCCCGCCAAGGCCGAGGTGCGCTTCCGCGACGCTGCACTCGTGCGCGGCCTCATCGTCGGCGCCCTGAAGCATGCGCTCTCCGCCGCGGGTCATCGCGCCGCCACCACGGTCGCCGAGGCGGCGGTCGCGGCGCTTCATCCCGCGAGCGCGCCGCCGCGCTACGACCGCTTCTATTCGCCGCCGCCGAGCACCGTCCCGCGGGCGCTCGCGGAGGCCGCCGCGGCCTATCAGGCGCCGCTCGATCGCGATCTCGGCGCCGGTTTCGAGCGTCCGATGGCGCCCCCCGCGGAGACGCCGCCGGAGACCGAGTCCGGGCCGCATCCGCTCGGTGCCGCACGCGCGCAGCTTCACGAGACCTACATCGTCGCGCAGACCGCCGACGGGATCGTCATCGTCGACCAGCACGCTGCGCACGAGCGTCTCGTCTACGAGCGCATGAAGGAGGCGATGGCCGCGAGCGGCGTTGCGCGCCAGCTCCTGCTGATCCCGGAGATCGTGGAGCTCGAGGAGCCCGCGGTCGCGCGCCTCACGCAGCGCGCGACCGAGCTTGCGGAGCTGGGCCTGGTGCTGGAGCCCTTCGGACCCGGCGCGGTTGCGGTGCGCGAGGCGCCGGCGCTTCTCGGCGAGATCGACGTGCAGGGCCTGGTGCGCGACCTCGCCGACGAGCTCGCGGAGCTCGGCGACGCCTTCTCACTCAAGGAGCGGCTCGAGGAGTTTTGCGGCACGCTCGCCTGCCACGGCAGCGT
>Ga0335070_10007730_pt1 | contig 12600 bp, 8 predicted proteins | sample Lox_Sample_13_FD_206722 | JGI IMG/M metagenome (GOLD analysis project Ga0335070, IMG submission 206722) | Soil microbial communities from Loxahatchee National Wildlife Refuge, Florida, United States - Lox_Sample_1.3 | ecosystem: Environmental > Terrestrial > Soil > Wetlands | place: USA: Florida...
GAGCCCGTCTGCCGAACGAGATCGTCTTCGAATTCCTGGACCTGCCACCGGTGGAATTCCTGCAGCAGATCGACCGGCACGTGCGGCGCTGGAGCATGGAAATAAGCCCCGACAGCCACGACCACGCGGTCCGGCGCGCGCAGGACGGAGAACCCGCGTACAGCAATACGCAGCTCGAGACCGTGCTCGCGGCGGCGCTGCAACTGCGCTGCCGGCGCATCGACGTCTTCTTCATGATCGGACTGCCGCAGCAAACCTGCGAATCGGTCCTGCAGACGGTCGATTACTGCGAGCGGCTGTTCCGGCAGCACGACAAGCGCCTCGCTTGCTTCATCTCACCGCTCGGCCCGTTCATCGACCCCGGCAGCCGCGGCTTCGAGGAGCCGGATCGATACGGCTACCGGCTGTTCGCCCGGACTCTCGAGGAGCACCGGCGGCTGCTGGTGCAGCCGACCTGGGAGCACATGCTGAATTACGAGACCCGCTGGATGACGCGGCGCGAAATGGTCGACGTCACCTACGAGGCCGCCGCACGGCTGAACGCCCTGAAGCGCCGTTACGGGCGCATTTCGGGGCGCAGCGCCAGGGCGGTGGCCGGCAGGATCCGTGAAGCACGCGCGCTGCGCGCCCGCCTCGACGCGGCGGCGGGGTCCCCGATCGGACTTCGCGCGACGCGCGAGCTGACGGGCGACATCAGCCGCTTCAGCATGTCGACCGTCTGCGACAAGGGCGAGCTGTTCTGGGCGCGCCACCTCGTCAATTTCCACGTGCTCGAGGTGATGCGCCTCGCGGGGCGCTATCTCCTACGTCACCACGACGCCGCGTAGCCCGCGGGCCCTGTCGGTCGCCGCAGCGAGGGCCGCACGGCGCGGCCGGCGGCATCGCTGCTATCCGAGCTGCGCGCTCAGCAGCCGCATCCGGCGTCGCTGCAATCGCAGGTGGTGCTCGAGCTCGTGGAGCCTCGACTGGAGGATCGAGCGCTCCCAGCGTTCGGCCACCGCCTGACGCGTCGCGTTCAGCCACTGTTCCCGCGCCTGCGTCCATGCGCTGATCGCGGCCTGGAACGCCGCGTACTCCTCCGCCACGCGCTGCCGCAGCTGCACGCTCCTGGCACGGTCCGGCTGCCGCGCGAGCTGGCGCTCGGTGCGCCGGAACTGGGTTTCGAGCAGCGCACGCTGGATGCGGAACCAGGGCACGGTCCTGAGATTCGACGCCAGCCCGAGGCCGCGCATTGCGACGATGAACCACTTCGACGGATCCCACTGCCACCAGCGCACGCCGTTGCGGTAGTCGTGCGCGAACATGTGGTGGAAGTTGTGATATCCCTCGCCGAAAGTCAGCAGCGCCACGGCAGCGTTGTCGCGCGCGGTGTTCTCGCCGGTATACGGCTGCGAGCCGATCATGTGAGCCAGCGAGTTGATGCAGAACGTGAGGTGGTGGCTCACGACCAGGCGCAGCACGCCCGCGAGCAGCAGCGTGCCGAGTACGTCGCCGCTCGCCCAGCCGAGGAGCAGCGGCACCCCGAAGTTCATCCCAAGCGCGACCGGCAGGTAGTGCCGGTGCTGCCACGCCACGAGCGGATCGGCCTGCAGCTCGCGCACGAAGGTGAAGTCCGGCTCGCCGCTCGGGTAATTGCGCAGCATCCAGCCGATGTGTGAAAACCAGAAGCCGCGGCGCGCACAGTACGGGTCACGCTCCGGATCGTCGATGTAGCGATGATGTGCCCTGTGGCCGGCGCTCCAGATCAGGGCGCTGTTCTGCAGCGCCATGGCGCCGAACAGCAGGTACAAGAGCCGCAGGGAAGGGCGCGCCTCGTAGGTTGCGTGCGCGAACAGCCGGTGATAGCCACAGGTGATCGCCAGCTCGTTGACGCTCAGGATCACGCCGAACCAGACCCAGGCCGCGGCGCTGTAGCCATGACGAATCCCATACCACGGCACCAGCGTCACCGCGACCGCCGCCGTAAGCGCGAACATCGTGGTGGTCGTCCAGTTCCGTGGCGCCGAATTGCGCTCTCGTGCAGACATTGGGTCAGTTCCGCTTCGACCTTCCGGCACGCGACCGGTCCCGGCCAGTGCCGCTACGCTGCCACGGTCCGTCGCGCGGATCACGGCGGCCTTTACGCGTCGGCATGTGGAAACTACGGATGGCCGGGCGCCGCCCGGCTGTGCGAACGGCACTCCTGGTCGATCAATGGGTTACCGACGCGCCGCGACGACGCCGGGAGCCGTACCGGTCGGGCGTCACCGACTGTGCGCGAACGCCCAGTAGAGTTCGCGCGCCTTGCGGTAGAAAGGCCCGGCGGCGAGCGCGCGACCGTCGATGCGGGTGATCGGGGCCACCTTTGCGTAGTTGCCGCAGCTCCAGATCTCGTCAGCCTGTTCAAAATCCTGATACCGAAGAACCGCTTCGCGGACGTCGACGCCCGCATCGCGCAGCAGGCCGATCAGCCGCTGGCGGGTTATTCCGTTGAGGAACGTGCCGTTGGCGATCGGCGTGTAGACCACCCGGTCCTTCGCCATGAAGACGTTGGCGGTGGCCAGTTCCGCGACATTGCCAAGCAGGTCCCGCAGCAGGCAGTTGTCAAAGCCACGGCCACCGGCCTCGACCAGCGCCCGGGCATTATTGGGATACAGGCATCCGGCCTTGGCATCGACGGGCATCGTCTCGATGGACGGCCGGCGAAACGGCGAGAGCGTGATCGACGTCTCGCCGGGCGGCGGCATCGGCGCCTCGTATATCGTCAGACACCAGCGCGTCGACTCCGGGTCCGCCGGCACGGACAGCGCGCCGCCACTCTCGGCCCAGTACATCGGCCTGATATAGAGCTCGGGCCGCGCGCCGAAGCGACTGACGCCGTCACGGACGAGATCGAGCCACCTGTCGACCGCCACCAGCGCCTTGAGCCCGAACTTCGTCGCCGAGTCGTTAATCCGCGTGCAGTGCCGCTCGATGTCGGGCGTCACGCCCTCGAAGGCGCGGGCGCCGTCGAAGACCGACGACCCGAGCCAACATGCGTGGGTTCGCGGTCCGAACAAGGCGACATTGCCCTCGTGCCAGGCGCCGGAGTAGTAGGTCCAGGTGCGGGAAGCATTCTCGGAATGGCCCATGGTGTTACTGCGGCGAGGTGGCGCTAGGCGCGATGGCGGAAAGTCTAGCGGAACCGCGGCTCCAAGGCGGGGCTGTTGGCCTGCGCCTGCGGCTGGCTTTCGGAGCTTCGCCCCCCGGAATGACCGCCCTGGCCCGCCGGCGGTCAGTTGCGGCTCGCGGCTGCCGCCGGCCGGCGGTAGACGACCCGGCCGTCGAGCAGCGTCATCTCGACCGTGGTCTCGTGCAGCCGCTCGATCGGCAACTCGAGCGGATCCTGGCTGACTACGATCAAGTCCGCCCTCTTGCCGACTGCAACAGTACCGGTCTGATCTTCGAGATAGAGCTGAAAGGCGGCGTCAACGGTGCGGGCGCGCAGCAGCGTGATGAGGTCCAACGTGTGATTCGGGATCATCGCCCGCCCGCCGGCAGCTCCCGGGTCCCTGCCGGTGACGCCGGACTCCATCGCCCGCCACGGATTCTCGTCGGTGTAGAACCAGTCGCTGCCGGCCGCGAGACGGGCGCCGGCGTCGCGTAGCGGCCGATAGGGCATCAGTCGACCGGCCAACCACGGACCAATAGGGCCCGCAGCGGTGCTGCGCGCGTAGTCGTAGCCGGGCGGGCCGCCGAAGGCCGCCGGCGCGAGCCACCCCTCCTGGATATTGGCGATGACGCCGAGGCGACTGAACCGGGGCAGGTCCGCGTCCGCGACCCACACGAGGTGCGTCAGCGTGTGCCGGCGCTGAGTGACCGGCCGCCGCTTCCGCGCGGCGGCGATTGCGTCGAGCACCTGGCGAGTGGCGCCATCACCGATGACGTGCACGAACACGCTGAGACCCGACCGCTCGGCGAGCGCCACGAGCTCGGTCATCTGCGCCGCCGTGTAATACCCCGGCGATGCGGTCTCCGGCGGGCCGTCGTGATTCAGCAGGCTGCTCAGCCCGACCTCCGGGTTCCCGTCGGCAAGCACCTTGATGAAGTCGAGCCGCACGTGCGGCGACCGCCATTCGCCCCGGCGCGCGGCAATGCGCGGGATCTCAGTCCGGTAGTTGCTCGGCAACACTGGCAGCGCCAGCGACACCCGCATCGACAGCTTCCCATCGCGGTCGAGCGCGTGATAGACGTCCGCCGCGTCCGCGTCCACGAAGGCGTCCAGGATCGACGTGATTCCAAGGCCGTTGAGATGAGCCATCGCCGCGCGGCACAGCTCCTCGGTCGACTGCGCGTAGGGTGAATCATGCTGGATGCGGTCGGTCACCGCGTGATTCGCCGCGTCGATCAGCATGCCGGTCGGCTCGCCGGTCGACGGATCGTGGACGATCTCGCCGCCCGGCGGCGACGCCGTCTCGCGGTCGATGCCAAGTTCGCTGAGGGTCCGGGAATTGACCCATACCGTGTGAATGTCCTTGGAAACTACGGCCAGCATCCGGTCCGGCACCAGGGAGTCGAGCTGGGCACGCGTGATCGTGTCGTACGCGGGGTTATCGAGGTCATACCAGCCATAGCCCACGACCCAATCGCCAGCAGGCGCGCTGCTGGCGCAGCGCCGCAGCTTGGCGAAGCCCTCCTCGACCGTGTAGGCGTGCACGTCGCAAAGCCGGTGATTGAGGAATTCGCCCAGCGCCGGATGGACGTGGGTATCCGCGAGCCCGGGGAGGACTGTCCTGCCCCGCAGGTTGACGACCTCGGTTCTCGGCCCGCGCCAGCGCAGGGCCCCGTCGTCGCTGCCTACATAGACGAAGGCGCCAGCGGATATCGCGACCGCCTGCGCGAGCGGACGAATCGGCGACTGCGTCCGGACGACGCCGTTCAGCAGAATCAGGTCAGCCGCGTCGCGCTGCGCGCCCGACGACGGCGGTGGGCTGGCGGCCGCCGCGCCAGCGAGACCTGCGCAAATGAGGGCGGTCAGTGCGAACCGCAGACCGTATGCAACCGACATCATCGCCTTCGCCGGGAACCGACTCTGCTCCGGCTGCCTGGCGCGGCGATCGCGTCTGCATCCGCCCGCCGGCACCGGCGATTCGGCGACGGATCCGTCACCACCGCCGGACGGCAGGCGCGCGTCGACGCACCGACGCCTCACGTCGCGGCGCCCGGCGGAAGAGGCTGGTTCTGCAAGCGCGGCACCGTCGTTGTGGTGGCGGCCGGCCCGCGGGCCTACGACTCGCACGCCCCTCCGCCACACGCGGGCGCGCCACACGGACCGCTATCACACGGCCGTTCCCGCTTGCTGCCGAGCGACCCGGAGCGAATGACGTTGCCCCCGCTGATCAGCCTCACGACCATGGCGTTCGCCGGTGTCTCACCGCGCGCGATGCCGATGCGCCGGCACAGCTCGCCCCAGGTCCCGATCGTCTCCGCCATCCGGTGCTGGACCTCGACGACCCGGCCGTTCGCGGGGCAGTGATAATCATAGCTCGGCATGGGGAGCAGCCTCCGGCGGCCTCGGGTTGGGCCATCGTAGCGAATTGCGCTGCAGAAGGCCTGCCCACGTTCGACACGCGGATCCGCCGGACGCTTCGCCAGCCTCCGATTCCGATCCGAGCGCACCGCGACCACCGGGGGCCGTGCGTTGCGGCGCAGCGATCCGGTACCATCGGGGAACGCCGCCGGGATATTCGTTGCCATGCCGCAGATTTCGGAGCCCGCCCGTTCTCTGGAGGTGATTCTCGAGACCGATGTGCTCGTCGTTGGCAGCGGGCCCGGCGGGCTCGCCGCCGCGCTGGCGGCGGCTCGCGCCGGTGCGCGCACGGCCCTGATCGATCGCAACGGGTGCTTCGGCGGCAACATCACGCAGGTGGGCGTCGAAGGCTTCGCATGGTACCGCCACGAGCAGACCGTGGACTGCGAGGGCATCGGCATCGAGTTCGAGACCCGCGCCAAAGCGATGGGTGCCGCCATGCCGGAACCCCAGTCGCTGAGCCACGCGCTCGACGCGGAGATGTTCAAGTGGGTCGCCGACGTGCTCGTCGAGGAGGCGGGCGTCCGACCGCTGCTGCACCGGCTGTGCGTCGCGCCGATCGTCGAGGGCGGGGCCGTGCGCGGAGTGATCACGGAGAGCAAGGCCGGCCGAGAGGCGATCCTGGCGCGCCGAGTAATCGATGCGACGGGTGACGCCGACCTCGCCGCGCGGGCCGGCGCACCGGTGCGCAAGACCCCGAAGGAGAAGATGATGGCGGCGTCCGTCATGTTCTCCATGTCGGGCGTGAACAAGCAGCGCTTCATCGACGCCGTCAAGGCGGATCCTCAGACCTACGCTGACTGGTCCGGCAACGGCGAATGGGACTACGAGACGACGGGCAAGGAGGACAAGCTGTTCTCGCCGTTCCTGCGCAAGCCGTTCAAGAAGGCACTCGACGCCGGGATCATCCCGCCGTACCTGCACACGATTGCCGGCACGTGGGGCACCGTCACCGAGCAGGGGGACCTCACCTACCTGAACCTCGTGCACGTGCCTGAGATCGACGGCACCGATCCGAACGATCTGACGGTCGGCGAGATCCGCGGCCGCCGGGAGGCGATCTACGCCATGGAGGCCCTGCGGCGCTTCATGCCGGGATGCGAGGACGCCAAGCTCCGCAACTTCGGCATGACGCTCGGCATCCGCGACACCCGCAAGATCGACGCGCTGTACAACCTGACGGGCGTGGACGTGCGCGGCGAGGCACGCTTCGACGACGCGATCGGCATCTTTCCCGAGTTCATCGACGGCTACGGAGTGCTGATCCTGCCGACAACCGGCCGCTACTGGCACGTCCCTTATCGTGCGCTGGTGCCGAAGCACGTCGGCAACCTGCTGGTGGCCGGGCGCTGCATCGGCGGCGACAGCGCGTCGCACGCCTCGGCCCGGAACATGATGTGCTGCGCCGTCAGCGGCCAGGGCGCGGGCGTCGCCGCAGCCATCTCGTTGCAGCGCGACGAGGCGTTCGACCGGCTGAACGTCGGCGCGGTGCAGAAGGAACTCGCGCGCCAGGGCGCCCGATTCCGGTGAGTAGCGACGCCGACGAGAGCGGCCAGGGAGCTTCGCCGCTGCGCTGGTGGGTGCTGGGACTCGCCGCGGCGACGATCTTCAGCAGCTACTACGAATCGGATTCGATCGGAACGATCGCCGACCTGCTCGGGCGCCAGCGCGGCTTCACGCAGTCACAGATCGGCGATCTCACGGCCGTCATCAGCCTGCCCAACATCCCGCTTGCGGTGTTCAACGGGCTGTTGATCGACCGCTACGGCCCCGCCCGTGTGACGCTGTGGGCCGCCATCGTCGGCTTCATCGGCGCCGTATTGACCGCGGTTGGCACTCCGTACGAACTCATGTGGGCGGGCCGCTTCATATTCGGCGCCAGCGAGGGCGCGATCTTCATCTCACTGATCGCCTGCCTCGCAGAATGGTTCCCTCGCAGTGGCATCGCATTGGCCACGTCTCTGTTCCTGTCCCTCGCGCGGGTCGGGTCGACCGCGCTGGACCGGTCGCCGACGTGGGCCAAGCCGCTGTACGACGCCGGCTGGCAACAGCCGCTCTGGCTTGGTGCCGGCATCACGGGCATCGGCGTCGTGGCCGCGGTCGTGCTGCGCGTGCTCGACGCGCGGCGCGGGCGCCCTGGCGCCGCGCCGGCGGTGGTTCACGAGCGCATCGTCTGGTCGGAAGTCTGGACGTTCGATCAGTCTTACTGGTGCATACTCGGGCTGCACGTGCTCTACGCGGCGGTCTTCTTTCCGTTCCGCCAGACCTACGCCATCGAATACCTGCAGCACGCCAAAGGTCTGACGCTGCAGCAGGCGGGCAACGTGAACTCCGGCGTGTTCATGGCGGCAATCTTCGCGACGCCGCTCTTCGGCCTGCTGGCCGACCGGCTTGGCCACCGAGCGCTGATGCTGACGGTGGGAACGCTGCTGCTGCCGATTACCTTCATCGTGCTCGGCGCGACCCCCCTCAACCCCTGGGTGTCCACCGTGCTCATGGGCGTGAGCTTTGCACTCGTGCCCGCCATCATCTGGCCTTCGACGACACTGATCGTCGAACCACGACGCCTGGGCACGGCACTCGGCGTCATCACGCTGCTGCAGAACGTCGGTCTGTGGGGTTCCAACCGGATCGCGGGCTGGCTCGCAGACCGCGCCGGCGCCGGCCCGGCGAACCCGGCGGGCTACACGACGATGCTGTGGTTCTTCGGCCTGCTGAGCCTCGCGGCTCTGTCGACCGTGGTGCTGCTGTGGCGGCGTGAGAGCGGCCCCGACGGCCACGGTCTGGAGCGCGCCGGGACCGAGAAGCGCGCCCCGGTCGAGGCCGTCGCCACGTAGGCGCATGCCGCGGTTCCCCGGTGGCGCGGAATGCCGGTCACTCGTGGCCCGGCGAACCGCCAGCCGGCGCCTCGCGCACCGTTCGCTCGATAGTCAGTGCGCCTGTCGGATGTAGCGCTCGACCTGCTCGCGCAGCAGCGCGAGCGGCAGCACCCCGTCCCGCAGCACGACGTCGTGGAACTCACGCACGTCGAAGCGTGCGCCGAGCGCCGACTCCGCCTGCGCGCGCAGATCGAGGATCTCGAGCTGCCCGAGCTTGTACGCAAGTGCCTGGCCGGGCCACGAGATGTAGCGATCGATTTCGGCCGTGGATTCCTCCGGCGCGTGCGCCTTGAAGTATTCGAGCGCCTTCTCGCGCGTCCAGCCGAACGCGTGAATGCCAGTATCGACGACCAGCCGCACGGCACGGAACCGCTCGCTGCTCAGCCGACCATAGCGGCTGTAGGGATCCTTGTAGAGACCGAGCTCGGCGCCAAGCGACTCCGCGTAGAGTGCCCAGCCCTCGTTGTAGGCGCTGTTGCCGTAGTACTTGCGAAACTCCGGCAGCCCGGCGATCGAGCGCGCGACCGCACCCTGGAACACATGGCCCGGAACCGCCTCGTGGAGCGTCAGCGCCTGTTTGTCCATCCGGAACTGCTTCTCCGGCTGGTAGGTGTTGAGGTTGAACCACCCCGGCGTGCTGCCGTCCGCAGTCGGTGGCTGGGCGTTGCTCGCCATTGCCTGCTCGCGGTCCTCCGGGATCGCGCGGACGCCGAACAGCAGCACGGGTATGCGCTTGAACTGGTTCGGCAGCTCGGGCTCCACGATCTTGGCGATGTTGCGACAGTAGACCAGCATCTCCTCCTTGCTCGTGAAATGCTGCTCTGCTGACTCCTCGAGGTGCTGCCCAAATTCGGCGAGCGTCCCCTGGAAACCCGTCTCGCGCATCGCCGCCGTCATAGCCGCCTCGATGCGCCCGACCTCACGAAGGCCGAGCGCATGGATCTCCTCCGGGGTCCGGTCGGTCGTGGTCAGCTTGCGAATCAGCACCTGGTAGGCGGCGCGACCGCCCGCGAGGCTGCCGATGCCGACCTGCGCCCGTGCCTTGGCCCGGTAGGGGCCGGCCACGTAGTCGTGCAGCCGCTGCCAGGCCGGCCGGACGGCCGCCTCATAGGCGGCGACCGCGGCGGCGCGGAGTCGGTCGCGGTCGGCAGCCGGTATGTTTGACGGAAAGTGCTCGAACGGCGCGACAAGCGCCGAATGCTGCGCGTCCTGCGACAGCTGGCGCTCGATCTGGGCCACGACGACGTCGACTACCGCGGTCGGCTGCGTCAGCCCGCGCGCCGTCGCCTCACCCAGAATGCCAATCTGGTCGTCCACGTAGCGTGGAATCGCGCGCAGCCGCGCGAGCAGGTTCTCGTACTCGGGCACGCTGTGTGCCGGCATGCGATCGACGGTCAGGAAGACACGCGTGTGCAAGCCGTAGAGTGGCTGGACGCGCAGCAGGTGCGTCTCGAGATCGTCCGCAGCAAGGTCCGTCTCGGTGACGTAGCGGAATAGCCGGAGACTGAGCAGGTCCTCGTCGTCGAGCCCCGCGGTCGGCAGGGCCGCAGCCTGTCTGAGGCGCGCCTCGAGGTGCTGGCGCACGGCGGCGCGGCCCGCCGGCGACCAGTCGGCCCAGCGGTCGTCATAGTCGTGCCGCCCGATGGCGGTCGCGCCTTCGGGACCATCGCGCAGGCGCTCTTCAAACGCTTCCTTGAAGAACGCGTGGACCGTCTCCGACGGCGAGGCGGCAGCGGCGCGAACCGCGACAAGGCAGCTCGCGAGCAGCGCCATGCCCAGCGCAGTCGCCGCCGCCGTCGTCGGCGCCATGATCCGGCGCCGGATGCCGGCGATGTGGTGGCTCATGGGTTCCAGCTCCTCTTGGCGATGGTGCGGCAGTGCCGACGAGCCGCGGGGTTCGCGCGTCAGCCGGTCGCAAGATGCCGGCCGTAGCGCGCCAGGTGTGCGTCGCCAGAGCCAAAGCGGATCTCGGTCGCGACCAGGCGCTTGAAGTAGTGGCTGACGGCGACCTCGTCGCTGACACCCATGCCGCCGTGCAGCTGCACCGCCTGCTGGCCGACGAAGCGCGCCGCGTCCGACACCAGCACCTTCGCCGCCGACAGCACGGACTCGCGCGCAGTCGCCTCCGGCTCGTCACAACGCGCGGCAGCGAGATAGACCAGGGACCGGGCCTGCTCGATGCGCATCAGCATGTCGACCATGCGGTGCTGCAGCGCCTGGAAGCGGCCAATCGGACCGCCGAACTGGTTGCGGGTGCGCGTGTATTCGACGGTGATCGCCAGGCACCTGTCCAGTGCGCCGAGCGCCTCCGCGCACAGCGCGAAGAGGCCGAAATCGAAGAGCGCCGCGAGCTCGGCGGCGACGTCCTTCCCGAGCCGGGCCGTCGCATCGATTCTGACGCCGTGGCATTCGACGTCAGCGGCAAGCTGCGAGTCGACGGTGACGTACGGGATCCGGGTCACGCCGGCCGCGCGGCCCGGCACCGCGAACAGCGCGTCGGGCGCGCCGCTGCCCGAGCCGGCACGCGCCGCCACCAGCAGCAGGTCCGCTGCCGGCGCGTGGTAGACGACCGGCACGCGCCCGTTCAGCTCCCAGCCGCCGCCGCTCGCAGTCGCGCGGATGCCGTCGCCGGCACCATCGAGCGACGCGTCGCCGACGACCACGGCCATCATCTCGCCCGCCGCGAGCTTCCCCAGCCACGCATCGCGCTGCTCCGGCGAGCCGAGCCGCGCGATTGCCCGCGTCGCGACCACCGCGCTCGACAGATAGGGCTCCACCACGAGGCCCTCGCCGATGGCGGTCGCGAGCAGCAGCGTCTCGACTGGACCGCCTCCGAGGCCGCCATCCTGCTCCGGCACATTGAGACCGAGGAAGCCAAGATCGGCGAAATCCTTCCACACGGTGGCCGAATACCCGGCCGCCGACGCGAGGATCTGCTTGCGGCGTTCAAAGCTGTACTGCTCGGCGATGTAGCGGCGCGCGCTGTCGGCGAGCAGCTGCTGTTCTGACGAGAACTCGAAATCCATCGTCCCGCTCCTAGAGACCGATCAGCGCCTGCGCGATGATGTTCTTCTGGATCTCGTTGGATCCGCCGAAGATGCTGAGCTTGCGCAGGTTCAGGTAAGAGGCCGTCAGTCCCGCCTCGTAGGCGGCCTCCGGCAGCGCGGCCGGCTGCCCGGCCGGGCCACGGCCGGCAAAGCGCAGCGCCCCGACGCCGATGGCCTCGACGAGCAGTTCGGAGAGTGCCTGGCGGATCTCCGACCCGCGGATCTTGAGTATCGACGCCGAGATCGCCGAAGACGGCGAGTTCGGCGCCGCCGACAGCATGCGCAAGTTCGTATACTCGAGTGCGAGCAGGTCGATCTCGACACGGGCCAGGCGCCGGCGAAAATCCGCGTCCTCGATCAGCGGGCGGCCACGCCGGGTCTCCGTCGCAGCTATTTGCTTGAGGCGTCGCAGCTCGCGCTTCGAGTTGCCGATGCCGGCGATGTTGGCCCGCTCGTGGCCGAGCAGGAACTTTGCGTAGGTCCAGCCGAGATTCTCGTCGCCAACACGGTTCTCAACCGGCACGCGGACGTTCTCGAGCCAGATCTCGTTCACCTCCGCGGTCCCGTCAAGCAGCACTGTCGGCCGTACCGTGATGCCGGGGGTCTTCATGTCGATGAGCAGCAGGGAGATGCCGCGCTGCGGCTTCGCGGCGGTGTCGGTGCGCACCAGGCAAAAGATCCAGTCAGCATGCTGGCCGAGAGTGTTCCAGCACTTCTGGCCGTTGACGACATAGTGGTCGCCGTCGCGCACGGCGCGGGTGGACAGGCCCGCCAGGTCCGAGCCTGCGCCCGGCTCCGCATAGCCCTGGCACCACCAGACCTCGCCCGCCAGGATCGGCGGCAGGAAGCGGGCCTTCTGCTCGGGCGTGCCGAAGGCCTGGATCACCGGCGCCACCATGCTGATCCCAAACGGCAGGATCGGAACCGTGCCCGCCCGCGCCAGCTCCTCGCCGAAGATGAACTTCTGCGTCGGCGTCCAGCCGGGACCGCCATACTCTGTCGGCCACGAGGGCGCCGCCCAGCCGCGCCGGGCCAGGATGCGGTGCCAGGACAGATAGTCCTCCCGGCCGAGCTCCTCGCCCGCCTCCTGCTTGGCCCGCACCTCGGCCGGATCTTGGGTCTCGAT
>Ga0335070_10007731_pt1 | contig 12599 bp, 10 predicted proteins | sample Lox_Sample_13_FD_206722 | JGI IMG/M metagenome (GOLD analysis project Ga0335070, IMG submission 206722) | Soil microbial communities from Loxahatchee National Wildlife Refuge, Florida, United States - Lox_Sample_1.3 | ecosystem: Environmental > Terrestrial > Soil > Wetlands | place: USA...
GGAACGAAACGAAGGGAAAGAGGCAATAAAACCAGGCTTGAGGACAGGCAAAGCTGTCCGAAGCCGAGGATCAATTTGGAGGTAACTTATGGCTGCAACGACAATTGGCGGTGTGGCGGAAAGAGACAAACCGCTTTTGGACATGAAGTGGTTGGCTTTTGCGTTCACGATCTACACCGTGTTTTACATGTGGGTGCGCTGGTACGAAGGCGTGTATGGCTGGTCCGCCGGCCTGGACTCCTTTGCACCGGAGTTTGAAACCTACTGGATGAACTTCCTGTACACCGAGATCGTACTGGAAGTCACCACGGCCTCGCTGCTGTGGGGCTACTTGTGGAAGACCCGCGACCGTAATCTGGCGGCGATCACTCCGCGCGAAGAACTGCGCCGGAACATGACCCACCTGATTTGGTTGTTCGCCTATGCTTGGGCGATCTACTGGGGCGCCAGCTACTTCACCGAACAGGATGGGACCTGGCATCAGACGATCGTGCGCGACACCGACTTCACCCCGTCGCACATCATCGAGTTCTATCTGAGCTATCCGATCTACATCATCACCGGATTTGGTGCCTTCCTGTATGCGAAGACGCGTCTGCCGTACTTTGCCCAAGGGTTGTCCCTGCCGTACCTGATCGCGGTGGTGGGCCCGTTCATGATTCTGCCGAACGTCGGCCTGAATGAATGGGGTCACACCTTCTGGTTCATGGAAGAGTTGTTCGTGGCGCCTTTGCACTATGGCTTCGTCATCTTCGGATGGCTGGCGCTGTCGATCACGGGCGTGCTGCTGCAGGTCTTCGCGAGCTTCGCCGGTCTGATCAAGAAGGACCTCTGCCCGGATCTGTAAGCCCGGGAAGAGAAAGTGTGGTGGTTTCGACTTAAAGCCAAGCCACCGCAGGAAGACGATTTTCCCTACCCACGCACGGTAGGGATAGGGTGAGGGTGCAAACCCTCGCCCGAACCTCTCCATTAGGCGGTCCGTTCGACCGACCATCCCAGATCGCGATGCCGGCTGAGCACGGCGCCGCATGTGTCCCATTCCGCCAGTACGAAGCGCCGCGCGGGGATTCCGTCAATTTCCAAGTCATGAATATTCGGCCGGTGGGTGTGGCCGTGAATCAGTTTCCGCACGCCGAAGCGGCGCATGATTTCGACCACCGCTTCGGGATTGGCGTCCATGATTTCCTGGGATTTCTTGCGTTTGTCCAGCCCGCTTTTGAGGCGATACCAACGCGCGTAGAGCTGGCGGATAAACAAAGGCTTGGAGAGCGCGTTGCGTTTCCATGCCTCGGAGCGGACGCGGACTCTGGCGACCTGATAGGGCACGTCGTCAGTACACAGGAGGTCGCCGTGGGTGAGCAGTGCAGGTTCGCCGTAAAGGTCGATGAGGGCATGGTCGCCCAGCAGACTCGCGCCGGTCTCGCGGCAGAAAAGTTCCCCGACGAGAAAGTCGCGGTTGCCGTGTTGGAAGAAGATCGCCGTGCCGGATTCGCTAAGCTGCTTCAGCGCCGCTTTGACTTCCCGGTTGGGCGAGGAGTTGTCGTCGTCGCCAATGTAGGCGTCGAACAGATCGCCGAGGATGTAGAGCCGCTCGATCCCCTGCGCCCGATTCCGGATAAAGGCCAGAAACCTTCGCGTGACGTCGGGGCGCGTGGTGCCGAGGTGCAGGTCGGAGATGAAGAGGATTTCGGGTCGCATGATGTAAGCTGGCTTAGACGCGCATAACGCCTCGCATTGATATTCTCCTCGGCGTTTGTGCGCGTCCTAACCCACCAAAAACGCCTTGGGCGGACGAAGGCGGACTCCAGGCCGGCCTATTGACTGACGACCGTAGCCTTGTTGATCACAATCGGCGTTTTCGGCACGTCGGTTGGCATCGGGCCGCCGGAACCGGTGGGGATCTTGGCCATTTCATCGACCACGTTCATACCATCGACGACTTCGCCGAACACGGCGTAACCCCAGCCCTGCGGCGTCGGGTTCTTGTAGTTGAGGAAGGCGTTGTCCACGTAATTGATGAAGAACTGTGACGAGGCCGAGTTGGGATCCGGAGTGCGTGCCATGGCGATGGTGCCGCGTTTGTTCAACAGGCCGTTGTCCGCCTCGTTCTTGATCGGTGTGTGGGTCGGTTTCTGCTTGAAATCGGCGGTGTAGCCGCCGCCTTGGGCCATGAACCCGGGGATGATGCGATGGAAAATCGTGCCGTCGTAATGGCCTTCCCTCACGTAGGTCAGGAAGTTCTTGCTGCTGATCGGCGCTTTCGCCTCATCCAGCTGGATGACGATGTCGCCTAGGGTGGTTTCGAGTTTTACTCGGGTGCTTGATTCGGACATTTTTTTCGGGGTTTCCGCGGCAAATGAAAGGGAGGTTGCAGCCAACAGGCTGAACAATCCGGTCGCTAGCAATCGCATGAGAGGTTTCTCTAAGGGTTCGGTCAGACAAGGAAATTTGCAGTGAGCGTCCCGCAGCTTCCGGGCGGGAATCATTCTAAATCATATTGATAAAGAGGGTCGAGCTGTACATCGGGGGTTAGGGTAATCAACTCTTTAATGATACCGTCGTGTAGACCGTAGATCCAGCCGTGCAGCAGAGGCTGCCGATCGCCCTTCCAGGATCTCTGAATGATTGCCGTGTGCGCGAGATTGTGGACCTGCTCAATGACGTTCAGTTCGACCAGCCGGTTCCAGCGCCCCTCCTCAGTCCCCTCCACGTCGAGTTCCTTGCGGTGCAGACGATAGACGTCCTTGATGTTCTTGAGCCATTTGTTGGCGAAGAACAGCGCGGGATTCGGCCTCTGCATCGCCGCCTTAATGCCCTTGCAGCGGTAATGCCCGCAGACAATGACATGTTTAACTTTCAGGATATTGACCGCATATTCAAGGGCGCCGAGCATGTTGAAGTCAGAGTGGAAAACCTGGTTGCCGGTGTTGCGGTGGACCAGGATCTCGCCGGGTTCGCTATTGGTGATCTCGTCGGCGTGGACCCGACTGTCCGAGCAACCGATCCAAAAGATTTCACAGCAGCGGTCCTGCCGCAGGTGATCGAGAAAATGGGGGTCTTGGGACAGTTTCTCCTGCACCCATGCCTTGTTTTCCAAGAGCAAGCGTTCGGTAGCCTTCATGCCTGTTCCTCCGCTCTAATGGTGGTTACCGGCCGGAACGAATCCGGGGCGTACCTTCAAGTTCTTCAGTTCGACGGTGATATTATCGTCCTTGGCTGCGGCGACGAAATCGAAGATCGTTTCCATGATGTCATCGTCCACGAATTGTGCCCGCGTACCGTCGATGATCACGTAGCCGCCCTCGTCGATGCGAGCGAAACAATCGCGCAGCAATGCTTTATTCAAGAAAGAAACGTCTTTGTGAAGGCGAAGCAGGTAGTTGTCGCCGTCCCGGGTCAGCGAGATGGACGCGTGGTAGTTGCCGCGGATGACGAAATAAATGCCCACGACCATGCCGACGGCAATACCTTTGAGCAGATCAGTCAACAGGATTGCAACAATCGTGATCATGAAAGGTGCGATCTGATGAAAGCCGTTACGATACATTTCCTTGAATAGCTTCGGTTTGGCGAGCTTGTAGCCGGTCAGCAGCAGTATGGCGGCCAGGCAGGAAAGCGGGATGAAATTAAGGTATTCCGCTAGGAACATGACGCTGAGCAAAAGGAGTACTCCGTGAATGAAGCAGGACATCTTGGTCCGGCCGCCGGCGCTGACGTTGGCGGCGCTGCGGACAATGACCGCGGTGATCGGCAAGCCGCCAATCAGTCCGCTGATGAGATTGCCGAAACCCTGTGCTTTCAGTTCCCGGTTGGTAGGGGCAATGCGCTTCATCGGGTCGATCTTGTCCACGGCCTCCAAACTCAATAGGGTTTCCAAACTGGCGACGATCGCAACGGTCACGGCGATGGTATAGATATCCATGTTCATGTAGTGATTGAAATCCGGCAGCCTAAACTGCTGGAGGAAATCGATCGGTCCACGAAGAGCAGGAAGATTGACTAAGTGTTCCTTGGCGATGGCAAGCGCGGGGTAGAAATTTTGCGTCGTCAAGTTGAAAGCCACGCCCCAAATGACGGCCACCAACGGTCCCGGCAGGAGTGAGAAGATCGGATTGCGTTTAAAAAGCGCTGTTTCCCAAGATAACATGATGAGGATGGCGACCACACTGACGATGACGGCGCCGGGGGAAATCGCACCTAAGGCATAGACAATTTCCGAAAACGTCGTGTGCGTGTCGGACTGCAGGTAGGTTTCGTCCCCCTCGAAATCGGCATCGTAGCCCACGGCGTGAGGAATCTGCTTCATGATCAGAATCAGGCCGATGGCCGCAAGCATACCCTTGATAACGGACGCCGGAAAAAAAGCGCCAATCACGCCGGCCTTGAGGAAACCCAAAGCCATCTGGATGATCCCGGCGAGCGTCACGCTGAAAAGAAAGGCATCAAAGCTGCCCAGTTTCTCGACGGATGTCAGCACGATCACGGTCAGGCCGGCTGCGGGTCCGCTAACGCTCAATTGCGAGCCGCTAGCCCAGGCGACCATCATTCCGCCGACTATCCCGGCGATGATGCCGGAAAAAAGCGGTGCCCCCGAGGCCAGCGCGATCCCTAAGCAGAGAGGCAGCGCCACCAGAAACACCACAATACCAGCGGGAATATCATGGCCGATGTTCTGAAGATAGTAGTGCAGGTGTTTGTGAACCATTCAGTGAGTTCCTCCAGGGTCGAATAGTCAAAGAGTTTGACATCGAAAAGCGTAACCGAGATATTATTAAGTTTCGAGTCAAAAATATACCTGCGTTTTACCTCTTACTTTACGTTGTAAGGCAGAGAGGAAAGAGGCGGGAAGATTGCCGCATAGGCGGGGGAATGAGCGCCGGGGCCGGACTAAAGTTTGCCCGGCCCTGGGTGACGGCGGGGTGTGACGGCTTTGACTAGAACGGATGCGGTGCTAACCCGGTGGCCAGTCCATGCGACGGCCGCCCAAGACATGGAGGTGCAGGTGATAGACCTCCTGCCCGCCGTGAGCGCGGCAGTTGATCACGGTGCGGTAACCGTCTTCCGACAAACCTTCCTGAGCGGCGACCCGGCTGGCCGCGAGCAATAATTCTCCACTGATGGCTAGATCGTCCGGCGAGAGGTCGTCGAGGGTGGCGATGTGGCGCTTGGGAACGATTAGGACATGCGTTGGCGCTTGTGGATGAATGTCTCGGAATGCGAGGACATAATCGTTTTCGTAGACCACCGCCGGTTTGATCTCGCCGGCGACCATCTTGCAAAACAGACAGTCGGACATTGCTTGGCTCCTTTGCTCAGAGGGATCGAACGTAAGTTTGCCGTCAGGCCGCCAATCGGCTTGTGCGAACGGGCCGAAGCCGTCCTGCCCGTTCAGAATTCTTTGCGGCCGTTGAAGGCATGCGCCAAAGTGGTACCGTCGACGTACTCCAACTCTCCGCCGAACGGCACCCCATAAGCAATGCGGGTCGCCCGCACGGCGAATTGCCGCGCCATTTCACTGATGTAATGGGCGGTGGCTTCGCCTTCCACCGTCGTGTTGGTGGCTAGGATCAGCTCCTTGACCTCTCCCGATTGCAGGCGTTGTTCCAGCAGGTCCAGCCGCAGTTCGTCGGGGCCGATGCCATCCAGCGGCGAGAGTCGGCCGTTGAGTACGAAAAACCGACCCTTGAAGCCGGTGGACTGGTCAATGGCATAGACTTCGGCGGGTGTCTCGACAATGCACAGGAGTCCGCCGTCGCGTGAGGGGTCGGCGCACGCGGCGCACAGGTCACCCTCGGTCAATGTGCGGCACTCGCGGCAATGGCCGATGTGCTCGACCGCCGCCAACAGCGCTTCGGCCAGCGCGCGCGCGCCCTGACGGTCGCGCTGGAGCAAGTGGAAGCTCATGCGCTGGGCCGATTTCGGGCCGACCCCGGGCAGGCAGCGCAAGGCCTGCATCAGTTGGGCGAGGCGTCCAGTTTGCCGCATCGCGCCCTAAAACGGCATCTTGAAGCCGGCCGGAAACTCCAGTCCGCCAGTCAGGCTAGCCATCTTATCCTGCTTGAGCTTGGCCACCTTGCGCACGGCATCGTTGACCGCGGCGGCGACCAGATCTTCGAGCATGTCGCGGTCGTCCTTCACCAGGCTATCGTCGATGCTGAGCTTGAGCACCTCCCGCTTGCCGTTCATGACGATCTTGACCAGGCCGCCGCCGGATTCTCCTTGGACTTCCGCCGCTGCCAGTTCTTCCTGGGCCTTCTTGATATTTTCCTGCATTTGTTGAGCCTGCTGCATAAGGCTCGCGAGTGGGTTTTTCATCGGGTTCTCTCGGCTTCTTGGATTAATTCAGCGGTTTGACGGAACCGGGGACGATCCGCGCGTCGAAGCGTTCTCTCATTGCCCGCACGTTTTCGTCCTGCTCGATTTCCAGTTCGGCGGCTTTCTGCCGCTCCTGCTTCTGACGCTGGATTTGCAAAGCGGGTGTTTCCTGGGCCGGAGCCTCGACATTGATCGTCAGCTTTAACGGTTTACGGAAATGATCTTGCAAGGCCTTTTCCAGTTTGGCTTCCAGCTGCGGCGTGCGAATGCGCGCGAACTGCGGATCCAGCGCCAGCACGACGCGGTTTTCCTCGAGGGTCACCGGCACACAGTTCTGGGCGAGCTGCTGCGTCAGGCCGGCAAGGCCCATCGCCCGAATCAGGTTCGGCCAATCCTGGTTGGAGGAGGGGGGTAATGAGGGTTCGGTGACGACGGCAGGTGAGGAGATGGGCGGGCGTGTCGCATAAACAGAGCCGGCGGGCCTCGAGTCATCCGCTTTGGATTTCTGCGGAACGGACGGTGGAGCCGCTTCGAAAGCCTCGATAGCGACTGGCCGAAAAGCCAGCATGCGCAGCAACACCATCTCGAAACCGCTGCGCGGTTCGGGCGCCAGGGGCAGATCGCGCTGCCCGATCAGGCCGATCTGATAGAACAATTGCACATCCTCGGGGCTGAGTCGGCCCGCTAACGCCATGATCCGCTCCGCGTCGTCATCCTGCCTCATCGTTTCAGGCGCCCATTGGGCAAGGGCGATGTGGTGGAGGATGATCAGCATCTGCTGGAGCATGTCGGCGAAATTCGGCGCGTGTTCGGCCACATCCGAGATTGTTCGAAGCAGTGCCTCAACATCGCCAGCCGCGAGCGCCGCCAACAATTCGAACACCGGTTTTCTTGCCACCGTGCCCAGCATGGCGCTGACGGTGGCTTCGCCCAGGCTGCCGCCGCCGTGTGCGATGGCTTGATCGAGCAGGCTCAGGCCGTCGCGCATGCTGCCGTCGGCTGCGCGGGCCAGGGAACGCAGGGCGTTCTGCTCGAAGGCAATGTCTTCCTGCCGGAGGATCGCTTCCATCTGTGTCCGAATTTGCTCGGAGCTCAGGCGTTTGAGGTTGAACTGGAGGCAACGGGACAGGACGGTGACCGGGATTTTTTGCGGATCGGTCGTCGCCAATAGAAATTTCACGTGCGCCGGCGGCTCTTCCAGGGTCTTGAGCAAGGCATTGAAGCTGTGCCCCGACAGCATATGCACCTCGTCGATGATATACACCTTGTAGCGGCCCTGGCTGGGCGCGTACTGAACGTTTTCCAGCAGGTCGCGGGTATCCTCGACCTTGGTGCGCGAGGCGGCGTCTACCTCGATCAGATCGACGCAGCGGCCTTCGTCCACTTCCCGGCAAATCAAGCATTCTCCGCAGGGGTTGAAACCCTGGCGCGATTCGCAATTCACCGCCTTGGCCAAAATGCGGGCGAGGGTGGTCTTGCCTACGCCACGCGTGCCGGTAAACAGATAGGCGTGGTGCATGCGGTCGAATTCCAGGGCATGGGTAAGAGCCTTGACCACATGCTCCTGGCCGACGACTTCGTTGAAGTTACGCGGACGCCACTTGCGGGCGAGCGCCTGATAAGCCATGGGCAGCAGTCACTGGAAGGTGGGGATGAGCGAAAAATAGGGTGGCAAGCCGCGAAAGCCGCACCCCGGCACACGAATCCGCTACTACCGTTGCTCCCTTCCGGGCCTGGCGGGGTTCGTAGCGTATCATTGCGAGGGGACCAACACGACTCGCCATTGAAACTCGGCGTTTATGCTAGAGATCGCTCTAGTCAACGAAAGAACCAATAGTATCCGGCATCTTGGGCGCGGATTCAAGCGATGCGAAGGCTCATGTGGCCGTCAGTTGCGGGTATTTGCGCTTGTGGCGGATGGACGACCATAACGACAGCAGGATGAAGCCGATACCGGTCAGCCCGGTGACCAGTTCGGAGACATGCACGGACATATCCGCCAGCATGAGGACTGCCAGCGCGCCGATGGCGTAATGGGCGCCATGTTCGAGATAAAGGTACTCCTCTAGCGTGCTCTTGTGCACCAGAAAAATCGTTAGGCTGCGCACGAACATCGCACCGATAGTGAGGCCCAGCATGATCACCACCACATCCTTGGAGATGGCGAAGGCACCGATCACCCCGTCCAGGGAGAAGGACAAATCGAGCAGTTCCAAGTACAGGAAAGATATAAAGCCGGCCTTGTGGAAGGTATTTTCTGCCTGCTCCGCGTGTTCAAATAGATTCGAAACGCTCTTGACCAGCACGTAAAGGATCACACCCGCCATTCCCGCAATCACCGCTGAAAGTCTTTCCTCGACGGGCAGAAAATGCTGGGCAATCAAGAGGGCGCCGAGGGCAAGGACGATCTCGATGGATTCCAGCTTGCCCATCCGTGCCAGTTTTCTTTCGATCCATCCCAGCCAGTGCAGCGATTTGCTCTCCTGAAACACGAAGAAAAAAAACACCAGCATCAAATACATGCCGCCGAAAGCGGAGATTTGCACATGTGCCGACTCGATGTGACGGGCGTATTCGTCGGCGTTCTGCAAGGCCATGAGGGTGACTTCGCGCAAACTGTGGCCTGTCACGACGGCGACGATCAGCACGGGAAACAGGAAGCGCACGCCGAAGACGGCGACCACCATGCCCCAGGTGAGGAAGCGCCTTTGCCAGGGTGCGCTCATGTTCTTAAGCACGGTGGCGTTGACCACGGCGTTGTCGAAGGACAGGCTGACTTCCATGACACCGAGAACGGAGGCCATGAACAGTCCGGTGAGGCCGGCCCAATAATAAGCCGTAGCCAAACCGAGCGAGGTGATCAGAAGCGAGGATTTGAAATACCGCACGCGCGTCTCCGAAGTTGAATGCGCGGGCATTATATAAGGATTGGGCGCTTTGATGGCCGTCTTCCACGCGGCATTGGGTCTATCGATATGGCTTCAGGGCGCCTTTTCCGCCAAGGTTTCCAGTAATTTCGTCGCAAACCCGATCTTGCTTTCCGCTGAGGCGAAGTCTTGGACGAAGCGCAGCTTGTCCGGACCGTCCATTCTGTAGACCTGCGGCTGGGTCTGAATGAGGTGGATTACTCGAATTGGGTCGATTCTGGGATTCGTCTTGAACAGAACGCGACCGCCATTGACCCCAGCCTCGAGCTTGCGGATTCCGAGCTTTTCGGCGGCGAGTTTGATTTCGGTGACGGCGAAAAGGTTCTTCGTGGCTTCAGGCAGGAGGCCGAAGCGATCGATCATTTCCACCTGGAGCGCGCGAAGGTCCTCGTCGTCTTTGGCGCTGGCGATGCGCTTGTAGAGCATTAGGCGTTCGTGCACATCAGGTAGATAGTCGTCCGGAATCAGGGCTGGGCATTGCAGATCGATCTCGGAACCCGCCTCTAGGGGAGCATCGAGTTCCGGCTGTTTGCCGGATTTCAATGCCTCGACCGCGCGTTCCAGGAGTTCGGAATAAAGGGTGAAGCCGATTTCCTCGATTTGGCCGCTTTGGTCCGCACCCAGGAGTTCGCCCGCTCCGCGGATCTCCATGTCATGCGTGGAAATCATGAAGCCGGCGCCCAATTCGCCCGATGCCTCGATGGCTTCCAGCCGCTTGATGGCTTCGGAGGCCATCAAACTTTTCGGCGGCACCAAGAGATAGGCGTAGGCACGATGATGTGAGCGTCCGACACGGCCCCGCAGCTGGTGCAGCTGCGCGAGTCCGAGCTGGTCGGCACGATTGATCAGGATGGTGTTGGCGCTGGGCACGTCGATACCGCTTTCGATGATCGTGGTGCACAACAGCAGATTGAAGCGCTGATGATAAAAATCAAGCATGATGCGCTCCAGTTCGCGTTCCGGCATTTGGCCGTGGGCGATTCGCACGCGCGCTGCGGGGACCAGCTTTTCCAGTTCCCGCCCGGTCTTTTCCATGGTTTCGATCTTGTTGTGCAAGAAATAGACTTGGCCGCCGCGCTTGATCTCGCGCAGGATAGCTTCCTGTACCAGGGCGTCGCTCCATTCGCTGACGAAGGTCTGGATGGCGTGACGGTTGGGAGGCGGTGTGGCGATGATGGAGATGTCTCTTAACCCCCCCAATGCCATGTTCAAAGTGCGCGGAATGGGGGTGGCGGTGAGGGTGAGGAAATCCAGTTCGCTGCGAAGCTTCTTGAAATGCTCCTTTTGGCTCACCCCGAATCGGTGTTCCTCGTCGATGATGGCCAGTCCAAGGTTCTTGAAGCGGATGTCTTTCTGGAGTAGTTTGTGGGTACCGATCAAGATATCAATCCTGCCGTCGGCCACATCTTCTGCGAACTGCGCCTGCTGTTTCTTGCCCACGAAGCGGGACATGACCTCGATGCGGATCGGCCAGCCGGCGAAGCGGTCGCGAAAATTCTGTAAATGTTGCTGGGCCAACAGGGTGGTGGGTACCAACACGGCCACTTGGCGGCCGTTCTGCGCGGCAATGAACGCCGCGCGCATCGCCACCTCGGTCTTGCCAAAGCCAACGTCGCCACAGACGACGCGGTCCATCGGACGCGGTGAAGTCATATCCTTGACGACGTCGAGGATGGTGCTTTCCTGATCGGGCGTTTCCTCGAACGGAAAACCGCCGGTGAAGGCCGTATAGTCTTCGGTGAGTGCTTGGTAGGCGTGGCCTTGTTTGGCCTCGCGCTTGGCATAGATGTCCAGCAATTCCGCCGCCACGTCGCGCGCTCGTTCCAGCGCCCTGCGCTTGGCTTTTTGCCATTGTTCGCCGCCGAGCTTGTGCAGTGGGGCAGTCTCTGCGCTGGCTCCGCTGTAGCGGCTGATAAGATGGAGGGCGGAAACCGGCACGTAAAGCTTGTCGTGGTTGGCGTATTCCAGGGTGAGGAATTCCGTGTCCATGCCTCCGACGTTTAATCTTTGTAGTCCGAGATAGCGGCCAACGCCGTGATCCTGGTGGACGACCGGCGAGCCGATTTCCAGCTCCGCCAGGTTGCGCAGCAGCGTGCCCAGATCGCGCTCGGCGCTCTTACGGCGCCGCCGGCGTTGCTGGGCTCTTTCGCCGGACAATTGGGTTTCGGTGACGATGACGAGCGGCGGGTCGGTGAGCCAAAGACCGTGATCCAGCGGCGCTACTAGCAGGCAAAGGGGCTCGTCATGTGCCAGGAAATCACGCCAGGTTTCTACCACTCGCGGCCTGATGCCGTGTTTGGAAAGATTTTCCAGAAGGGCTTCGCAGTGGCCGGCCGTTTCCGCCACGAATAGGGTCCTGCCGGAAAAATCCGCCAGAAAAACGGTCAATACCTTTGCCGGCTGCTTTTGTTTGGGATCGAGCGCTAGATCGGGCAGAGGCCGGCAGGCGAACTCGATGACGGGTGCGGAACTATCGGGTTCGACAGCCGTTTCCTCGCCGGGAATGCGAATTTGCGGAAAAGCCTCGAACCGTTCGAGAAGGCTTGAGGGGTCCAGATAAAGCATGTCTACCGGCAGAGGCGGATGGTCGAGATTCCCCTTGCGCTGGTCGTGACGGCTCCGGGCCTCTTCGAAGAAATTGTTCGCTGCGGCATCGATCTTCTCGTGCAGAACCAGCGTGGTTTGGCTCGGCAGATAATCGAACAGCGTTTCGGTGCGCTCGACGAATAACGGCAGGTAATACTCGATGCCGGCGGACGGAATTCCCTTGCTGACATCCTGATAAAGCGCATTGTGCTGCGGCAACTCAGGGAACCGCGAACGGAAGGCGCGGCGAAAGTGTTTGATTGCGGCTTCGTCGAAAGGAAATTCGCGGGTAGGGAACAGGCTGATCCGGTCCACCCTTTCATGGGAACGCTGGGTGTCTGGATCGAAGGTGCGGATCGATTCGATCTCCTCGTCGAAAAGCTCGATCCGATAGGGAACCGAGCTTCCCATGGGAAACAAGTCGATGATGGAGCCCCGGATGGCGAATTCCCCATGCTGGATGACCTGGGAGACGCATTGATAGCCCACGCCTTCGAGCCTTTGCCGGGTTTCCTCCAAGCGCAGACGACTGCCAAGCGTTAGCGCGAAGGTGTTGGCCAAAATATGCGCACGGGGCGCCAGCCTTTGCATGAGCGTCGCCGCCGTTACGACCAATACGCCCCGTTCGATCTGCGAGAGCAAAGACAGGGTTTTAAGTCGTTGGGAAACGATTTCGGGGAGGGGCGAGAAGACATCGTAGGGCAGGGTTTCCCAATCGGGAAACTGCAGTACCGGCATGCTCGCGTCGAGGAAAAATCGCAGCTCATGCTC
>Ga0335070_10007732_pt1 | contig 12598 bp, 9 predicted proteins | sample Lox_Sample_13_FD_206722 | JGI IMG/M metagenome (GOLD analysis project Ga0335070, IMG submission 206722) | Soil microbial communities from Loxahatchee National Wildlife Refuge, Florida, United States - Lox_Sample_1.3 | ecosystem: Environmental > Terrestrial > Soil > Wetlands | place: USA: Florida...
ACGATCATCTCGATCCTCGCCGGCTGCTTCACGACCTACGGTCAGGCGTGGAACAACGGCGGCCCGATCGCGATCTCGATCGGCTGGCCGCTGATCTCGATCCCGATCCTGATCATCGGCTTCTGCCTCTCGGAGCTGGTCTCCGCCTATCCGACCGCGGGTGGGATCTACTGGTTCGCCGGCCGCCTCGGCGGCCCGGTCTGGGCCTGGTTCACCGGCTGGTTCAACCTGATCGGGTTGGTCGCGGTGGTCGCCTCGGTCGACTACGCGGCGGCGACTTTCCTCAACGTCGTTCTCGGCCTCTACGAAGTGAACATATTCGGCGTCAACTTCGGCGACGAAGCGCACGTCCTGCAAGAGGTGTTCCTGCTCTTCGTCCTCATCCTCCTGCTGCACTCGTTGATCAACATCAAACGAACCCACCTGCTGTCGATGGTCAACAGCGTCTCGGTCTGGTGGCATGTGATCGGCGTCGCCGCAATCGTCGTCGTCCTCATCTTCGTCCCCGACGGCCACCAGAGCTTCAGTTTCGTCTTCGGCCACCGGATCAACAACAGCGGCTTCAGCGACAGCATGTACTGGTTCTACGTGCTGCCGCTCGGGTTCCTGCTGACCCAGTACACGATCACCGGGTTCGACGCCTCCGCACACATATCGGAGGAGACGCACGAAGCCTCGACCAACGCCGCCAAGGGGGTGTGGAGATCGATCTTCTATTCCGCGATCATCGGCTGGATCGTGTTGCTGGCGATCACCTTCGCGGTCACCAACGTTTCCGGGGCCAACGAAGCGGAAGGCTTCGCGCCGACGCTGCTGGTCGAAGCGCTCGGCACCGGCTGGGGCAAGTTCGTCCTCATCATCTCCGTCGTCGGCCAGCTCTTCTGCGGCGGCGCCTGCCTGACCAGCGCCTCGCGCATGTGTTACGCCTTCTCCCGTGACAAAGGCTTCGGCCACCGGGTCTCGGGCGTCCTCAGCAAAGTCAACTCGGAGAAAGTCCCGCTCTACGCAGTGCTGACGATGGCCTTCTTCGCGCTGCTGATCACGCTGCCGGCGCTGAAGGGCAAGTCGAACGGCGAAGCGGTCCCGTTCGCCTTCTACGCCGTCGTCTCGGTCTGCGTGATCGGGCTCTACATCGCCTACGTGATCCCGATCTTCCTGCGCTGGCGCAAAAAAGACGATTTCCAGCCCGGTCCCTGGACCAACGGCAAGAAGTACAAGTGGATGAACAGCTTCGCGACCGTCTGGGTGATCCTGATCACGATCATCTTCTGCCTGCCGTTCACGCCGGCAGCGGTGCCGTGGAACAGCGAATTCACCTGGGAGGCGCTCAACTACGCGCCGCTCACGGTCGGGGTCGTGATCCTGCTGGCGGCGATCGCCTGGGTCGTCAGCGCCCGCAAGCATTTCACCGGGCAGGTGCGCGAGGTGGAAGTCGACGAAGTGATCGGGGCGCCGCCGGAAGTGGGGCCGTCCGCGCCATGATCGCGGCCCCCGTAACGTTTCCGGCGTGACCATCGAGGAACTGAGGAAGGCGGTCGCCGAGGGCACGGTCGACACCGTGCTGCTGGCGATCGCCGACATGGAGGGGCGGCTGCAGGGCAAGCGCCTGACCGCCTCCCACTTCCTCGACGACGTGCTCGAGCACGGCGCCGAGGGCTGCAACTACCTCCTCGCCGTCGACGTCGAGATGGAGACGGTGGGTGGCTACGCGATGGCCTCCTGGGAGACCGGCTACGGCGACTTCGAGATGGTCCCTGACCTGGAGACGCTGCGGCCGGTCCCCTGGCAGCCGGGGACGGCGATGCTGATGGCCGACCTGCAGTGGGCCGACGGCCGCGAAGTGGTCGCCTCGCCGCGGCAGATCCTGCGCCGGCAGCTGGCGCGGCTGCAGGAGCGCGGGCTCTCCGCCAATGCCGCCACCGAGCTCGAGTTCATCGTCTTCCGCAACAGCTACGAGCAGGCCTGGAAGCAGGGGTTCCAGGACCTCGAGCCGGCCAACCTCTACAACATCGACTACTCGCTGCTGGGCACGGCGCGGGTCGAGCCGTTGCTGCGCCGGATCCGCAACGAGATGGCGGCGGCGGGGATGACGGTCGAGAACTCCAAGGGCGAGTGCAACCTCGGCCAGCACGAGATCAACTTCCGCTACGCCGACGCGCTGGCCTGCGCCGACGACCACGCGATCTACAAGAACGGGGCCAAGGAGATCGCCGCCCAGGAGGAGCACGCGATCACCTTCATGGCGAAGTTCAACCAGCGCGAGGGAAACTCCTGCCACATCCATTGCTCGCTGGCGCGCGAGGACGGCTCCAACGCATTCGCCGCCGACCAGGCGCTGTTCGACCGCTTCATCGCCGGCCAGCTCGCCTGCATGAAGGAGCTGACGCTGTTCTTCGCTCCCCACGTCAACTCCTACAAACGCTTCGCCCTCGGTTCCTTCGCGCCGACCGCGATCGCCTGGGGCAAGGACAACCGCACCTGCTCGCTGCGGGTCGTCGGCCACGGCGAGGGGCTGCGGGTCGAGAACCGGCTGCCGGGGGCGGACGTCAACCCCTACCTGGCGCTCGCCGCGCTGATCGCCGCCGGCCTGCACGGGATCGATAACGAGCTGCCGCTGGAGCCGGTCTTCGAGGGCAACGCCTACACCTCCGACAAACCGCGGGTCCCGCACAACATCTATGACGCGCGCACGGCCTTCGGCGAGAGCGAGATGGTCGCCGCGGCGTTCGGCCAGGAGGTCGTCGACCACTATCTGAACCGGGCCAGCGTCGAGATCGACGCCTTCGAGGCGGCCGTCACCGACTGGGAGCGCTACCGGGGCTTCGAGCGGCTGTGAGTGGAGAGATCGAGACGGTGATCACCGGTGGTCATTAGCCGGGTCGATCTCGGAACGAACAGTTATGGCGAGTAGTCCACCAATCATCGGTATCTGCGCTGCGATCGAGCGCGTCTCCTGGGGAGTCTGGGACGGCTACGAAGTGACCCTGGCGCCGCGCGCCTACGTGACCGCGGTGCAGCGGGCCGGCGGGCTGGCGATCGTGCTGCCGCCCGATGAAGTCGCGGTCGCCGAGCCCGACGTCCTGCTCGACCGGGTCGACGGGCTGCTGCTCGCCGGCGGCGCCGACATCGACCCGGCGAGCTACGGCGCCGAGGCGCACGCGGAGACGAAGGGGACCTGGCCCGGGCGCGACGCCTTCGAGGTCGCGCTGGCGCGGCGGGCACTGGAGCGGGACATGCCGCTGCTCGGGATCTGCCGCGGGATGCAGCTTCTCAACGTGGCGCTGGGCGGGACGCTCGACCAGCATCTGCCGGAATCGATCGGCAGCGGCGTCCACCGCAGCGTCGCCGGCAAGTTCAGCCAGCACGAGGTGCGGCTGGAGCCGGGAACGCTCGCCTGCAGCGCCGCCGGGCTGGAGACCTTCGCCGTCTTCTCCCATCACCACCAGGGGGTCGAGAAGCTGGGCGAGGGCCTGCGGGTCAGCGGCCACTCGGCTGCCGGCGACGAGATCGTCGAGGCGATCGAGCTGCCCGGCCGCCGCTTCGCCCTCGGCGTCATCTGGCACCCCGAGGAGGACCCCGACAGCAAGCTGATCGCAGCCCTGGTCGAGGCGGCGCGTGGCGACTTTGTCGCCCATGGGGAGACAAAGTCGACTCAGGGCGGTGCGTCATGAGCATGCTGCAGGTGATCGAGCCGGCTACGGAGGAGGCGATGGCCGAGATCCCGCGGGCCGGTGTCGAGGAGGTCGACGCGGCGGTGGCTGCGGCGAAGGCGGCGTTTCCGGGATGGCGGGGGGTGGCCCCGGGGGAGCGGGCGGCGCTGCTGCGCGGCCTCGCCGACGCGATCGAGGCGCGGCTGGAGGACCTGGCGGTGCTGGAGGCGCGCAACGCCGGCAAGCCGATCGGGGAAGCCCGCGGGGAGATGGGGATGGTGGTCGAGACCTTCCGCTATTACGCCGGCGCGCCAGAGCGGCTGCTCGGGCAGACGATCCCGGTCGCCGGCGGCGTCGACATGACCTTCCGCGAGCCGCTCGGCGTCGTCGGCCTGATCGTCCCCTGGAACTTCCCGCTGACGATCGCTTCCTGGAAGCTGGCGCCGGCGCTCGCCGCCGGCAACTGCGTGGTGCTGAAGCCGGCGGAGCTGACCCCGCTGACCGCGATCGAGCTGGAGAAGATCGCGCTTGCGGCGGGGCTGCCGAGGGGCGTGCTGAACGTCGTCGTCGGGCCGGGGAGCGTCTGCGGCCAGCGCCTGGTCGAGCATCCCGACGTCGCCAAGATCGCCTTCACCGGCTCGACCGAGGTCGGACGCGGGATCGCCGCCGGCGCGGCGCAGACGATCAAGCGGGTGACGCTGGAGCTCGGCGGCAAGTCGGCCAACGTGATCTTCGCCGACGCCGACCTCGAGGCCGCCGCGGCCGCAGCGCCGGGCGCCGTCTTCGCCAACGCCGGCCAGGACTGCTGCGCGCGCTCCCGGATCCTGGTCGAGGCGAGCGTCGTCGACGAGTTCCTGGCGGCGCTGGCGCCGCACGTCGAAGGGCTGCGCGTCGGCGACCCGCTCGACGAGGGGACCGAGATGGGGCCGCTGATCTCCGCCGGCCAGCGCGAGTCGGTCGCCGCTTTCGTCCCCGACGGTGCGCCCGTCGCCTTCAGCGGCACGGTCCCGCACGGGCCCGGTTACTGGTACCCGCCGACCGTGCTCGCCCCGGTCACCAACGAGGACCGGGCGGCGCGGGAGGAGATCTTCGGCCCGGTCGCCTGCGTGATCCCGTTCGCCGACGAGGCCGAGGCGATCCGCCTCGCCAACGACACGATCTACGGCCTCTCGGGCTCGATCTGGAGCGGCGACGGCGCCCGCGCGCTGCGCGTCGCGCGGGCGATCGAGAGCGGCGTGCTCTCGATCAACTCGAACAGCTCGGTGCGGGTATCGACCCCGTTCGGCGGCTTCAAGCAGTCCGGCGTCGGCCGCGAGCTCGGCCCCGACGCGCTCGACCACTACACCGACGTCAAGAACGTCTTCTACAAGACCGAGGAGGGCTGATCCCATGTCTGGACGACTCGCTGGCAAGGTCTGCGTCATTACCGGCACCGCGAGCGGGATCGGAGCCGAGTCGGCACGGCTGTTCGCGGCTGAGGGGGCGACGGTGGTCGGGATCGACCTCGACGCCGAGCAGGCGGTGGGGGCGCTGACTATCGCCGCCAACGTCGCCGACGAGGACCAGGTGCGGGCGGCGATGGCCGAGGCGCGCGAGCAGTTCGGCCGCATCGACGTGCTGATGAACAACGCCGGGATCAACCCGACCGACGACAGCTCGGTCCTCGACACCGATCTCGACGCCTGGCAGCGGGTCCAGGACGTCAACCTGCGCGGCGTCTTCCTCTGCTGCAAGCACGGCATCCCGCACCTGCTCGAGGCGGGCGGCGGCTCGGTCGTCAACGTCGCCTCGTTCGTGGCGACCGTGGGGGCGGCCGTCTCGCAGATCTCCTACACCGCGTCGAAGGGCGCCGTGCTCTCGCTCTCGCGCGAGCTCGGGGTCGAGTTCGCCGACCGCGGCGTCCGCGTCAACGCGCTCTGCCCGGGCCCGGTCAACACGCCGCTGCTGAAGGAGCTCTTCGCCAAGGACCCCGAGCGGGCCGCCAAGCGCCTCGTCCACATCCCGATGGGCCGCTTCGGCGAGCCCGAGGAGATCGCCAAGGCGGCGCTCTTCCTCGCCAGCGACGACTCCACCTTCGTCACCGCCTCGACCTTCCTCGTCGACGGCGGTCTCTCCGGCGCCTACCTGACGCCGAGCCAGGTCGACTGACCTCTTGTCGAGGAAGGTTGGCGGGAAACCGGCGTATCGGGGTGCGTCGCGGGTTCTAGCCTGCGGCCCCATGAACCGTCTCGCCCGCACCCTCGCTGCCCTGTTCGCCTTCTACCTGGCGCTTGGCGCCGGCTCGGCGCTGGCCGCGAACGTGTACGCGGTGCGGGGTGGGACGATTCCCGGCGACGTGTACCAGTTCGGGGTCGGGGCCGATGCGAACCTCTCGCTGCTCTCGCCCGAATCGGTTGAAACCGGGGGCTACTACGGGCACAGCGTGGGGATCACGCCAGACGGGCGCCACCTCTACGTCACCAACACCCAATCGACCACGCTGGCCCAGTTCGGGATCTCGGCCTCCGGCCTACTCTCGCCGCTCAGCCCGGCGACCTTCACGGTGCCCAAAGGCAACTACCCGATGGCGATCTCGCCCGACGGCGGCAGTCTCTACACCGCCCACACCTCGCCCAGCGCTCAGATCGAACAGCTGACGATCGGCGCCGACGGCAAGCTGGCGGCGAAGTCGCCGGTGACGGTCCCGGTGGAATACGTCAACGACATCGTCCTCAGCCCGGACGGGCGTTACCTCTACGTCTCGAACTATGGGATACCGGGGCGTGTCTACGAGTACGAAGTCGGCGCGGACGGGACGCTGAAGGCCCTCTCGCCGGCGTTCGTCGGCGCGGGCTCCACCCCGGTCGAGATGGCGGTCTCACCCGATGGCCGCAATCTGTACGTCTCGACCGAGAGCGCCTCCGGCGTGCTCCAGTACACGATCGGCAGCGACGGCCAGCTGGCGGCGATGATGCCGCCGAACCTGACGCTGCCGGGGGAACACGGCGGCGAAGTGCTCGCCGTCTCGCCCGACGGCGCCAACCTCTACGCGGCCGAGTCGGGAAAAAACGGCATCGTGCAGATGGCGATCGGCTCCGGCGGGGCGCTGTCCCTGCTCAGCCCGGCGACGGTTCAGCCCGGCGTCGCGGTCGAAACGATCGCGGTCAGCCCCGACGGCCGCAGCATCTACGCGGGCCTCTATGACGGAGAACGGCTGCGGCGCTATGCGATCGGCTCCGGCGGCGCCCTGACTCCGACGAGCAACGAATTCACCCAGACTCATCTGGTCACCGGCATCGCCGTCTCCCCCGACCAGGGGCCGACCGCGGCGCTGACGGTGACGGCGGGCGTTCCAGGCAAGCCCAGCAGCTTCGACGCGAGCGGCTCGAGCGATCCCGACGGTACCGTCGTCCGCTACGACTGGAGCTTCGGCGACGGGGCGACGGCGACGACGAGCACCCCGGTCACGACCCACGTCTTCGCCCACCGCCGTAACTACACGGCCTCGGTCACTGTCACCGACAACGAAGGCGCCTCGACCGCGCGCGTCTTCACCGGCCACCAGGTGCTGCGCAACGGCAGCGCGGCGGCGACGGCGAAGGTCACCTTCAAGGTGTTCGGTCAGGTCCCCAAGATCACCAAGGCGAGGCTGAAGCCGCGCCGGTTCCAGGTCGGCAAGGGCAAGGGCCGCGGCGCCAAGCTCGGCTTCCGCCTCGATGTCAAGGGCGTCGTCACCGAGAAGGTGGAGCGCCGGCGCCACGGCAAGTGGAAGCAGCTCAAGGGCAACCTCGTCCTCCACGCTAAGGCGGGAGCAAACCGCGCCGCCTTCAGCGGTCGCTTCAAGGGGGCGAAGCTGAATCCCGGCTCCTACCGCCTGGTCTTGACGCCTCGGAACGAAGGCCAGGGCGGCCGCCCGGTGCGCTTGAAGTTCTCGATCCTGCCCGGCTGAGCGCAAAGCCCTCGCAGTTTGTCGCCCACAGGGCGACAAACTGCGAGGGCGGGATGCGTAGGCTTCGACGAGTGAGCGAGCCGGTCAACCTCTATTCGGACACGCAGACGCGCCCCGGGCCGGAGATGCGGGCGGCGATGGCGTCGGCCGAGGTCGGCGACGAGCAGCGGCGGCTCGACCCGACCGTGAACGCGCTGCAGGAGCGGGTGGCCGAGCTGCTCGGCCACGAGGCGGCGCTGTTCCTGCCCTCGGGGACGATGTGCAACGCGATCGCGATCCGCCTTCACATCCGCCCGCTCGGCGACGAGATGTACCTGCACCCGACGGCGCACCCGGTCGACGCCGAGGCCGGTGGGCCGGCGGCGATGTCCGGGGCGCTGATCCACCACCTCCATGGCGAGGGCGGGATGTTCGACGGCGCCACGCTGGAAGCGGCGCTGCGCGACCCCAACGATCGTCATCAGCCGCGCTCGCGCCTGGTCTCGGTCGAGCAGACGACGAACATGGGCGGCGGCCGGGTCTGGCCGCTGGCGAGGATCGAAGAGGTGCTGGCGGTCGCCGCCGAGCATGGCCTGCGCACCCACCTCGACGGCGCCCGCCTGCTCAACGCCTGCGTCGCCTCCGGCGTCTCCGCCGCCGACTACGCGAGCCGCTTCGACAGCGCCTGGATCGACTTCAGCAAGGGGCTGGGGGCACCGGTGGGCGCCTGCCTCGCCGGCTCGACCGAGCTGATCGAGGAAGCCTGGCGCTACAAGCAGATGTTCGGCGGCTCGATGCGGCAGGCGGGGATCGTCGCCGCCGGTGCCCTCTACGGCCTCGACCACAACGTCGAGCGGCTCGCCGAGGACCACGAGAACGCCCGTCTGCTGGCCGAGCTCCTGGCCGAGATCGAGGGCGTCGCGATCGCGCCGGAGGAGGTTGAATCCAACCTCGTCTTCTTCGAGGTCGCCGACGGCGACGCCCTCATCGCCGGCCTCGCCGCCGCAGGAGTCGAGATGAGCAACGAGGGCCCGCGCGTGCGCGCCGTCACCCACCTCGACGTCGACCGCGAAGGCGTCGAACGCGCCGCCGAGGCCGTCGCCTCAGTGCTTGCCGGTTAGCTTCAGCTTCCCGCTCAGCGTCTGCTTGGTGGCGGTGCCGCCGGTCGGCTCGTAGGTGAGCTGCAGCTTGAACGGCAGCTTGCCCTTTTCCTCCAGCATCTTCTTGCCCCAGCCGGTGGGCTTGAGGCTGAGCTTGACTTTGCCGGGCGCAGCCGGGTTCTTGGTCAACGCCTTGATCGGCTTCGGCTTCCCTTTCTTGCCGGCGCTGACCAGCTTGACGATGCCCGGCCCCGGGACCGTCACCGTCATGATCGCGCTGCCGTTCTTCTTCGTCAGCTTGCCGTGGGTGAAGGTGTTGATCAGGGCGCTGGTCAGGGTGACGTCGTCGACTCCGGCGTTGAAGTAGCTGTCGTTGATGGCGTTGGCGAGCCGCAGCCGGACAGTCTGACCGGCGAAGGCGGAGAGGTCAGCCGTCACCGTTTTCGGTGCCATGATTTCGGGGTCGCCGTTCGCGTTCGCGAACGGGGTGGCAAGGATGTCTTCAGCGGCGACCGATTCGATCGGGGCGGTCGGCTTCGTCACGTCGACGCGCAGTTGCTGGTTGTCGAAGGTGGCGCCGGGGCCGGTGAGAAGCGTGTTGGGATTCGGGACTACGATCGGAGCATCCGATTTGTAGTAGACCGTCAGCGAGAGGATGCTGGTCGAGTAAGGCGGCAGGGCGACTTCCTGGTACAGGATCGCGGTGTCGGGATCGCCCTCTTCAGTCAGTGCGGCCCAGTTGCCCTGCGGCGGCGGGAAGAACCCGGCCGATTCCGACGTCTGATAGGTGAGCCATTCGCCGTCGGGCGAGCTGTTGTGCTGGAGCCAGCCCGCCAGGTTGCCGGTCTCGAAGTCACCGTTGACGATCCCGGCGGCGCTCGCGCTCGCGGCGGCGAACAGGAGGATCCCGCCGGCGAGCAGCGCGAGCGCAAGGCTTCTGACCCTCATCCAAGACCTCATCGGACTCCTCTGGTTGCGTGGCGGACTCTGGACGAGACCGCTCGGCAGTATCCTCGTTTGCGCGGCTGTTACCGTCGGCGCGTGGCCGGTGTCGACTACGAAGAGATCGGCAGCGGGTACGCGGGCAAGCGGCGCGCCGACCCGCGAATCGCGGCGCGGATCCAGGCGGCGCTGGGCGAGGCGGAGACGGTCGTGAACGTGGGCGCGGGCGCCGGGTCCTATGAGCCGCGGGACCGCTGGGTGCTGGCGGTGGAGCCGAGCGCGGCGATGCGGGCGCAGCGGCCGGCGGGAGCGGCGCCGGCGATTGACGCGCGAGCGGAGGCGCTGCCGCTCGACGACGACGCGGTCGACGCGGCGATGGCATGCGTCACGATCCACCACTGGCAGCCGCGGGCGGCCGGGCTGGCGGAGCTGCGGCGGGTGGCACGGGGGCCGGTCGTCGTCTTCACCTTCGAGCTCGCCGCGTTGCCGGCCTGGCAGCTCGAGCTCTTGCACGAGGGAATCGAGCTGGAGCGGCCGCGGTTTGGGACGGTCGCCGAAGTCGCAGCCGAGCTGGGAGGACGGACGCGGGTCGAGTCGATCCCGACCCCCGCTGACTGCACCGACGGTTTCTTCGAGGCTTTCTGGAACCGGCCCGAGGCGCTGCTCGACCCGGCGGTGCGCGCCGCGCAGTCGCTGTGGCCGCTGCTCGGCCCCGAGGCCGAGGAGCGGATCGTCGCTCGCCTCCGCGCCGACCTCGAATCCGGCGCCTGGGACGAGGCCCACGGCCACCTCCGAACCCAGGCCGAGCACGAGGGCTCCCTCCGCCTCGTCATCTCCGAGCGTTCACTGGACAGTTGACGGGCCTATAGCACCGTCAACTGTCCGCTCAAGGGTTGGGATCGGCGGCCAGGTCCAGCCAGCGGTGGCAGAGGGCGCGGCCGAGCTCGTTGAGGGCGTCGATTTTGGCTTCGGTCTCGCTGCGGAGGGCGGCCGGGTCGATGCCGATGCGGACGGCGTCGGGGTCCGCGTCAGGGTCGGAGCGGTACTCGTCGATCCAGGCGAGGGCGTCGGCGCGGCTGACCTCGGGGTGGAACTGGACCGCGTAGGCGTGGGCGCCGATCCGGCAGGCCTGCAGGCAGACCTCGCTGCGGGCGAGGGCGACGGCGCCGTCGGGCAGGGGGAACTCGTAGCTGTGCCACTGGAGCGCCTCGAAGCTCGGGGCCAGGGGAGCGAGCAGGGGGTCGGCGGCGCCCGCCTCGGTCAGCTCGACCTGGTGCCAGCCGATCTCCGGCCGCGGCGCCCGCCGCGGCTCGGCGCCCGCCGCCTCGGCAACGAGCTGGGCGCCGAGACAGAGGCCGAGCAGGGGCAGCTTGGCGGCGAGCAGCTCGCTCAGCAGCGCCTTCTGAAGAGCGAGCCACGGGTGCGCGTCCTCCTCGTCGACGTTCATCGAGCCGCCGAGGGTGAAGACCGCGTCGTAGGAGAGCGGGTCGGCCGGCGGCTCGCCGCCCTCGGGCAGCGCCCAGCGGTCGAGCTCGTCGCCGCGCGCGGCGATCGCCTCGGCGAAGACGCCGGGCCCGGCGTCGGCCTGCTGGACGATTGCAAGGACCCGCATCGCGGCAGTCTCTCACCGCCGCGGCCTAGGATCTGTCCGTGCAGCGCTCGCGCTATTTCGCGGCCCTCCTGCTCACCGCACTGGCGAGCCTGACGATCGCGGCGCTCGCCGACGCCGCCTCGGCCGAGGAACCGTTCTTCCCTCGCGCCGGCAACAAGGGCTACAACGCGCTCGACTACGACGTCCACCTCACCTACCGGCCGTCGCGTCGCTGGCTGCGGGCCTCGACGACGATCGAAGCCCGGGCGACGGAGCAGCTGTGGAAGCTCTCGTTCGACCTGCGCGGCCTCAGCGTCACCTCGGTCACGGTCGACGGCGAACCCGTCGTCCGCTTCAGCCGCGGCCGCGACAAGCTACGGATCGTGCCGCGGTGGACGATCCAGCGCGGCGAAAGGTTCACCGTCGTCGTCCGCTACCACGGTCGCCCGCGCCGGGTCGTCGACCCCGACGGCAGCTCCGAGGGCTGGATCCCCACCGGCGACGGCGCCCTCGCGGTCGGCGAGCCGCAGGGGACGATGGCCTGGATCCCCTGCGACAACGTGCCGGCGGACAAGGCGAGCTTCACGCTCCGGATCAACGTGCCGAAGCGGCTGGCGGCGATCTCCAACGGGACCCTGGTCGGGCGCCACAGCAGCCGCGACCGCCACAGCTACGTCTGGCGCGAAGACGACCCGATGAGCACCTACCTCGCCGTCGTCGACATCGGCCGCGGCCAGTTGGTCGAAGACGAAGAGGACGGGATCCCCTCCTGGACGCTGGTCGACCCGCATCAGGCCGGCCCCTCGATCCCGACCCTGGCCCGCCTGCCCGAGGTGATCGAATTCGAGAGCCACGTCTTCGGCCCCTACCCGTTCGGCTCGGCCGGCTCGATCGTCGACGTCGAACCGAATCTCGGCTACGCGCTGGAGACCCAGACGCGGCCGATCTACGCCTTCGTCCCCGACATCTCGACCCTGGTCCACGAGACCGCGCACCAGTGGTTCGGCGACTCGGTCGGGCTGAAGCGGTGGCCCAACATCTGGCTCAACGAGGGCTTCGCGACCTGGACCCAGTGGTACTACGCCGAGCGCCACAGCGGCCGCAGCGCGCGCCAGATCTTCCGCAAGCTCTACCGTGTCCCCGCCTCCGACTCGGCCTTCTGGGAACCGCCCTCGGGGCATCCCGGGCTGGCGAAGAACCTGTTCGGGACCTCGACCTACGTGCGCGGGGCGATGGCGCTGGAGGCGCTGCGGGTCCAGATCGGGACCAAGCCGTTCCTTCACCTGCTGCGCCGCTGGGCGACGATCCACCGCCACGCGAGCGCCGACATCGAAGACTTCATCTCCCTCGCCGAGGAAGTCTCCGGGCAGAAGCTCGGCGGCTTCTTCCAGCGCTGGCTCTTCGCCCG
>Ga0335070_10007733_pt1 | contig 12598 bp, 9 predicted proteins | sample Lox_Sample_13_FD_206722 | JGI IMG/M metagenome (GOLD analysis project Ga0335070, IMG submission 206722) | Soil microbial communities from Loxahatchee National Wildlife Refuge, Florida, United States - Lox_Sample_1.3 | ecosystem: Environmental > Terrestrial > Soil > Wetlands | place: USA: Florida...
GTCGTTGCCGCCGTGGAACATCAGGAGCGGCGAGCCGCCGGCGCGGGCGACCGACTGGAAGCGCGACAGCCCGCGGTCGGCACCGGCGGCACTGTAAGCGCCGTAATACGAGACCGCCGCGTCGACCTTCGCGGTCATGGCGAGCCACGCGGCGAAGTAACCGCCGTTGGAGAAGCCGACGGCACCGACCTTGCGGCCTTTGACGTTGTCGGACTGGCGGAGCATCGCGACGGCGCCGATGAAGTCGGCGTAGATCTGGTCGCCGTAGGTGGTGAACGTGGCGGCGCGGCCCTGCGGGGTGATGCGATAGGCTTCCATGAACTTCGGAATGAGAGAGACGTAGCCCTGCTCGGCGAGCGCTTCCGCGAAGCGGACGTCGCCGGGGGAGAAGCCGTTCGAGGTGTGCAGGACGAGCACGGCCGGATACGGGCCGGGCCCGTCGGGTACGACCAGCATCGCGTGCATGTTGTGGTTCACGCCGACGATGATATCGGTCGTGGATGCGGCGGCGGCCGGCCTGGCGGCCGGTATCGCAACGAGAAGCAGCGCCGCGGCGAATGCGGCCGTTCTGGACGTCATGAAATGAATCCCCCAAATGCCCGGCGACCTTAGCAGACATCGACGCGATCCGGGGTGACGGCGCTCACAGCCGCCGGCATCTGTGAGCGCCGGCTATTCACCCTCGCCGCTGCGTGACCTGACCGGTTGACGCTGCAAGCCGCTCGCCCACAGCTGGCCGCCCTCGGCGACCTGCCAGGCCAGGGTCGCCGGCACGCCGAACAGCAGGTCGCGCACGCGCTTCATCAGCGAGAGCGCCACCGCCACGTCGGGAGTGAGGCCCATCGCGGCGCCGAGCAGGACATAGCTGCCTTCCTGGATGCCGACGTTCCAGGGGACAAAGAATCCGACGCTGCGCCACGAGAAGAAGACCGTTTCGATCGCCAGGATTTCGGCGAGGCCGAGCGGATGGCCCATGAAACGCAGCGCGACCCAGACTTCGACCATGCCCATCAGCCATGCCGCCAGATGGACGGCGATTCCGGCGATGATGCGCGCTTTCTTGCGGTACATCGCGACGATCGCGTCGTGCAGTTCGCCGCTGGTGGTCGGCACCGGCAGGCCCAGGCGGCTGCGGCCGATCTTGTCGAGGAGACGGTCGACCGGCTTGAACAGGCCGGCGATCTGCGCGACCAGGAATCCCAAGAACGCGAGGGCCGTGACGACGACGCCGGCGGCGGCCCAGAACACCGCCGGATTGCCCGGCAGCAGCACGATCAGCGCCGCCACGCCGATACAGGCATAGAGCACCTGGCTCAGGAGCTCGCACGTCATGTCGACCATGACGCTCGCTCCGGCGGGCGACACGCCGTGCCGGGCGATCACGCGCCCGCTGATCACCTCACCGCTGAGCGGCATCAGCGCCAGGGTCAGATTCGTGCCGTCGCGGATCCAGCGCGCCCACGCGAACACCCAGAGACCGGCGCGCGGCGGCGGCTCGAACAGTACCCGCCAAGCATAGGCCATCAGGAACAGCGGGATGAGATGCACCGCCGCCATTGCCGCCAACCCCTGCCAGCCGGCGGCGAGGAGCGCATCGCGCACCGCAGCGGCGCCCGAATAGGCGACGAGCGCGGCGATCAGGCCGATGCCGAGGAGCGTAGCCAGCGCCACGCCGAATTTGGCGCCGTTAGTGGACCGCGACGGGGACGACATCGGGCAACGTGATCCGGGAGAACGGGATGGTGGTGACGCCGTGCGCGCGCACGGCGGCGGCGACCTGCGGGTCGATCAGGGCTTCGAATTCCTCGACGCAGCGGTAATCCGGGCGCGGGGCGAAAGGTCCGTCCCAGCGGCGCGTCGCGGGATGGCAGTAGATCTCGCTGACGCCGGCGGGCAGCGCCGCCAGGAGCGCGAGCAGGCGCTGGCGCGTCATGCGGCCGCTGTCGTTGAGTCCGAACATCCTGTCGTTCGAGGCGATGCCGGCGCGGCGCAGCCGGCGGCGCATGCGATGGATCAGCGGCAGATGGAGGATGCCGTTGGCGAGCCGCCGGCCAAGATCGTCACGCATCGCCCGCCACGAGTGCCAGAACGGCTCGTACACGACACGGATGGCGGGGGCGCCATAGTCGGCGGCGATGTCGAGGATGATGTCGAAGACGGTCGGATGGAGATGATAGTGATGGTGGGTGTTGACGTGGTCGAGCGGGAGACCGGTGCGCCGGAACGCCTCGAACTGGGCGCGGATTTCCGCCTCGACCTGCCGGCGCACGCGCCGGCTGAAGAAGATCGCGGCACCCGTCCGCGCCGGCCGTTCGCTGAGGATGCCGTCGCGCCCGACGAGGGCCGGGATGTCGGCGGGCGGCAGCACCGGCGCGCCGTCCATCAGCACGAGATGAAGGCCCACGCCGAGATCGGGCATGCGCCGCGCGCGGGCGATGGCGTCGGCTGCGGCCGGGGCGGCGACCATGAGGCTCGCGGCGGTGAGGATGCCGCGCCGGTGCGCCTGCTCGACCGCTTCGTTGACCGGTTCCGCGAGACCGAAGTCGTCCGCCGTGACGATCAGCTGCTTCATGTCGGTTCTTTTTCGACGGCGACCACGCGGCCGGGCCCGGCGATGCGCAGCTCGCGGTTGCCCCAGCGCACGCTTTGCACGAAGAACGCCGCGACCCACACGGCGAAGCAGATCGTCTCCTCGAACGGCACGAGCCAGGGCTGGGCGGGCCCGGCGGCCGGAAAGCGGTGACGGACGAGGAGGTGCAGCGCGACGCGCGCGGCCAGCAAGGTGGCGATCAGGCTGAACCCGATCGGCGACGCCGCGCCGTGCCATGCGAGCAGTCCCATGACCAGCGGCAAGGGATGGGTGACGACCGAAAAGAGGTGATCGATGGGCCGGCAGGCGCGCGTGCCTCGGTTCCAGCGCAGCTGGTGGCGGACTTGCGTCGGCAGGTCGGGCTCGGCCATCACCGTCTCGACCATCGACGGCACGAGGCTGATCTTGTAGCCGTGGGCGACAAGCCGCTCGCCGAGGATGAAGTCCTGCGAGGCGGCCGAAGACAGCCCGACCAGGCCGCCGGCGCGCTCCAGGGCGTCGCGGCGCACCGTGATCGCGGCGCCATAGCAGACCTCGAGCGGGCGGATCAGCGCACTGACCAGCCCGGAGGGCACGAACCAGTCGTTGACGAGCAGCCCGCCGAGCCTCGAGGCGAAGTTCGTCTCCGGCACCGCGACGTAGAGACAGGTCGTGCCGCCGACACCGGACTCGGCGAACGGGGCCACGCTTGCGGCGAGGAAATCGCGCTCGACCCGAACGTCGGCGTCGACCATCACCAGGATGTCGTGCTTCACGTTGCGATACATGTTCGCGAGGTTGCACATCTTCGGGTTGGCGCCGACCATGCGCCCGTCGATCACGAGCGATGTGTCGAGGTGCGGGAACTCCGCCATGATCCGCTCGATGACGGGACGCGCGGCGTCGTCGGGCGTGTGCAGTCCGAAGACCACCTGGAACGGCGGATAGTCCTGATCGCAGATCGAGCGCAGGCACTCGTAAAGGCCGGGCGGCACGCCGTGCGCCGGAACCATGACCGTCACCGCCGGCCGGAACGCCGCGTCGACGCGCCCGGGCCGGAACCGCCACACGGCGATCAAAGCGAGGAGCAGATACGCGATCCCCGCGAGGGCCAGCAGGAGGCCCAGGCCTTCGGTCAATCCCGATAGAACGTGAGGGATCGTCCACGCCGGAAGATCGGACGTCGCCATCGCCGAGACTCGCGCGCCCCCTAGGTGTTCCTGGTGTTGTCCTTGCCCTTGATGTCGTTTGCGAATCTACAACCGAAAGTTATACGGCGGCGTTGACCCAGATCAAGTCGCGCAGCCGCGAGAGTCGCAGCCCCATTTATCGCCAGAATCCCATGCGCCACTGTCGGTACTGCGCAAGGATAACAATGTGCCACCGGAAATAGGCGCGCTCCTCCGCCTGCGCAGTGACCGAAGTCACTGCCGCGCTGAAAATCTGTTCTAGGTCAAAGCGCTAACGTAAGAGCGCGTTCATCTTCTCGAGCGCGGCCGACCCCGGGACCAGCTCTTCCTCGCTGAGTTCGTTGAGCGGCGTCGCGACCGTGTTGAGATAGCCGTGCAGGTCGGTCGGGTCGGGATCGACATAGAGCAGGCCGGTGACGATCTCGCCGGCCGCCTGGCGCTCCTGGAAGTAGGTCATCGCCGCGATGCGGTCGTGCACGTCATAGTCCTGCGACAGCTTGCGCAGGCGCAGGACCGAGCCGTCGTGCTGGCGCACCTCTTCGACGGTGCCGGGGGCGTAGTCGGCGGTGATCTCGGCGCGCGGCGTGATGACGTCGAGATAGTTCACCGCCGCGTTGTGCTCGCGCACGTAGTCGAAGCTCTTGGTCGAGCCCATGTGGTTGTTGAACGCCACGCACGGGCTGACGCAATCGATGAAGGCGGCGCCCTCGTGCAGGATCGCCGCTTCGATGAGAGGAACCAGCTGCGTCTTGTCGCCGGAGAAGCCGCGGGCCACGTACGTGGCGCCGAGCTGCAGGGCCATGCCGATCAGGTCGATCGGCGCGTCGTTGTTGAGCGCACCCTTCTTGCTCTTCGAGCCCTTGTCGGCGGTGGCGGAGAACTGGCCCTTGGTCAGGCCGTACACGCCGTTGTTCTCGACGATGTAGACCATGTTGACGCCGCGCCGCAGGCAGTGCGCGAACTGTCCGAGGCCGATCGAGGCGGAATCGCCGTCGCCGGAGACGCCGAGATAGATCAGGTCCTTGTTGGCGAGGTTGGCGCCGGTCAGCACCGACGGCATGCGGCCGTGGACGCTGTTGAAGCCGTGGCTGTTGCCGAGGAAGTAGGTCGGGGTCTTCGACGAGCAGCCGATGCCGGAGAGCTTGGCGATGCGGTGCGGCGGCAGGTTGAGGTTGAAGCACGCCTGGATGATCGCCGCCGAGATCGAGTCGTGGCCGCAGCCGGCGCACAACGTCGAGATGGAGCCTTCGTAGTCCCGGCGCGTGTAGCCGAGCTTGTTCGTCGGCAGCTTCGGATGGTGGAGCTTGGGCTTGGCGAGATAGGTCATGAGGGCAACCCTTTAACCGGCGAGGTTCTTGCCGGCGGTCGTGCCGGCGGCTTTGCGGATGGGGGTGACGTTGGCGGGATCGAGCTGGCCCGCGATCTTGGACAGGATGAAGCGGGCGGTGATCGGGCTGCCGTCGTAGTGCAGCACCGGAACGAGCTTGGCCGGGTCGACCGAGCCTTCGTTGACCAGCAGCATGCGCAGTTGCGCGTCGCGGTTCTGCTCCACCACGAAGACCTTCTCGTGACTGGCGATGAAGCTCAGCACCTCGTCGGAGAACGGGAAGGCGCGGACGCGCAGCGCGTCGAGCGGCAGCCCCTTGGCCTCGAGCCCGTCGAGCGCCTCGGCCATCGCCGGACTGGTCGATCCGTAATAGATCACCCCGAAACGGCTCGGCGACTTGGCGTCGCGCCGGACCGGCCCCGGCACCAGCTTCTTGGCGGTCTCGAACTTCTTGAGCAGCCGCTCCATGTTGTCCTGATAGGCGGCGCCGTCCTCGGTGTAGCGGGCGTAGCGGTCGCGCGACGTGCCGCGGGTGAAGAACGAACCGCGGGTCGGGTGCGTGCCGGGATAGGTCCGGTACGGGATGCCGTCGCCGTCGACGTCGAGATAGCGGCCGAATTCCTTGCCGGCCTCGAGCATCTCGGCGGTCATGACCTTGCCGCGGTCGAGCTTCTTGGAGTCGTCCCAGGCGAGCGGCTTGCACAGGCGCTCGTTCATGCCGATGTCGAGGTCGAGCAGGACGAAGATCGGCGTCTGCAGCCGGTCGGCAAGATCGAAGGCCTGGGCCCCGAACTCGAAGCACTCGCGCGGATCCTCAGGCAACAGCAGCACGTGCTTGGTGTCGCCGTGCGAGGCGTAGGCGCAGGAGAGGACGTCGCACTGCTGGGTGCGCGTCGGCATGCCGGTCGACGGGCCGGCGCGCTGCACGTCGTAGATGACGGCCGGGATCTCGGCGAAATAGGCGAGGCCGAGGAACTCCTGCATCAGGGAGATGCCGGGGCCGGAGGTTGCGGTGAAGGCGCGGGCGCCGTTCCAGGCGGCGCCGATGACCATGCCGATCGAGGCGAGTTCGTCCTCGGCCTGCAGGATGGCGTAGCGATTCTGCTTGGTCTGCGGATCCGTGCGGTAGCGCGCGCAGTGGCGCGAGAAGGCTTCCGCGAGCGACGACGAAGGCGTGATCGGATACCAGGCGCAGACCGTCGCGCCGCCGTAGACGGCGCCGAGGGCGGAGGCCGAGTTGCCTTCGAGGAAGATCTTGTCGCCGACCGCGGTCGACTTCTTCACCTTGAGGCCGATCGGGCACTGGAGATGCTGGAGCGCGTAGTCGCGGCCCATGTGCAGCGCCTTGACGTTCGGCGCGATCAGCTTCTCCTTGCCCTTGAACTGCTCGCTGAACAGCTTCTCGGTGACGATCGCATCCATGTCGAGCAGGGCCGTCAGCGCGCCGAGATAAATGATGTTCTTGAACAGCTGGCGCTGGCGCGGGTCGGAATAGGCCGCGTTGCAGATCTCCGTCAGCGGCACGCCGATGACGTTGATGTCGTCGCGGAACTTCGACTTCGGCATCGGCTTGGACGAGTCGTAGAAGAGGTACCCGCCCGGCTCGATGCCGGCGACGTCCTGGTCCCAGGTCTGCGGGTTCATCGCCACCATCAGGTCGATGCCGCCGCGGGCGCCGAGATAGCCGGCCTCCGAGATGCGCACCTCGTACCACGTCGGCAGGCCCTGGATGTTGGAGGGGAAGATGTTGCGCGGGCTGACCGGCACGCCCATGCGCAGGATCGACATCGCGAACAGCCGGTTGGCGCTCGCCGAGCCTGAACCGTTGACGTTGGCGAACTTGACGACGAAGTCGTTGGTGGCGGTTATCGGCGTTGGCATGCGTGACCTGCGTGACTCATCTCGAGAAGGAATTTCTGCATGTCCCAGGCGCCGGTCGGGCAACGCTCGGCGCAGAGACCGCAGTGAAGGCAGACGTCCTCGTCCTTGACCATGACCCGTCCGGTCTTGAGGCCGTTGGCGACGTAGAGGTCCTGGGTGAGGTTGCCGGCGGGCGCGTTCAGCCGCTGCCGGAGGTCTTTCTCCTCACCGTCCTTGGTGAAGGTGATGCAGTCCATCGGGCAGATGTCGACGCAGGCATCGCACTCGATGCACAGGTTGCTGGCGAAGACCGTCTGGACGTCGCAGTTGAGGCAGCGCTGCGCCTCCTTGAAGGCGAGCTTGGGATCGAAGCCGAGCTCGACCTCCATCTTGATGCTCTTGAGGGCCACGTCCTTCTCTTTCAGCGGCACCTTGTAGCGGTGGTCGATCGAGATCGCGTTGTCGTAGCTCCACTCGTGGATGCCCATCTTCTGGCTGACGAGGTTCACCGTCGGCGGCAGACGGTCCTTGACGCTCTCGCCCTGGCAGAACTTGTCGATCGACACCGCCGCCTCGTGGCCGTGCGCGACCGCCCAGATGATGTTCTTGGGCCCGAACGCGGCATCGCCGCCGAAGAACACCTTCGGGTTGGTCGACTGCATGGTCACTTTGTCGACGACCGGCATGTCCCACTTGTCGAACTCGAGGCCGATGTCGCGCTCGATCCACGGGAACGCGTTCTCCTGGCCGACCGCGACCAGCACGTCGTCGCATTCCATGGTCACGTCGGGCTCGCCGGTCGGCACGAGGCTGCGGCGGCCCTTGTCGTCATAGACCGCCTTCACGACCTCGAACGTCATGCCGGTGAGCTTGCCGTTCTTGTGCAGGAAGGCCTTGGGCACGTGATAGTTGATGATCGGGATGCCTTCGTGCATCGCGTCCTCCTTCTCCCAGGGGGACGCCTTCATCTCCTCGAAGCCGGAGCGCACGACCACGCGCACGTCCTCGCCGCCGAGCCGCCGGGAGGACCGGCAGCAGTCCATGGCGGTGTTGCCGCCGCCGAGCACCAGCACGCGCTTGCCGATCTTGCTGATATGGCCGAACGAGACGTTCGACAGCCAGTCGATGCCGATATGGATGTTGGCGGCGGCTTCCTTGCGCCCGGGGATGTCGAGATCGCGGCCACGCGGGGCGCCCGAGCCGACGAATACGGCGTCGTAGCCTTCGGCGAGCAGCGCCTTCAGAGAGTCGACCCGCTGCCCAAGCCGCATTTCCGGCTGCAGCTGGGTGATGTAGCCGACCTCTTCGTCGATGACTTCTTCCGGCAGACGGAATTTCGGGATCTGGCTGCGGATCATGCCGCCGGCGCGCGCATCACCGTCGAAGATCACGCAAGTGTAGCCGAGCGGCAGCAGGTCGCGCGCGACGGTCAGCGACGCGGGACCGGCGCCGACGAGTGCCACGCGCTTGCCGTTCTTCTTGGCGGCGGGCTTGGGCAGGTGCGGCGTGATGTCGTCCTTGTAGTCGGCGGCGACGCGCTTCAGGCGGCAGATCGCGACCGGCTCTTTTTTCTTACCCTGTTTCTCATCGTCTTCCTCGACGCGGCCGCGGCGGCACGCCGGCTCGCAAGGGCGGTCGCAGGTGCGGCCGAGGATTCCCGGGAAGACGTTGGACTTCCAGTTGACCATGTACGCGTCGCTGTAGCGGCCGGCGGCGATCAAACGGATGTATTCGGGGACCGGTGTATGTGCGGGGCACGCCCACTGACAGTCGACGACCTTGTGGAAGTAGTCGGGCGCGCTGATGTCGGTAGCCTTCAAGAAATCCTCCTGATCGACCGGCGAGGACGCGCCGACGATGTGCGACTGATAGATGTGATCGCGGCCGTCCGGCCGGCAGGCGAGGTCATCGGTGAGGATGTCGCGGCCACGTCGTCTCGCTGTCGTGACCGCCCGGTTCTTATCGGCTCAGTGCTGGTGGCGCTGGCGTTCATGATCCTCCCGCGGCCCGATCTTTCCGCGGGATCGAGCCGGATTGCCGCTAATATAGTGGGAAGGTCAGCCGATCAAAAGCGCTGCGATGGCGCTCTTTCAACGCCAGCGCGCGCTGCGGCATTTCCGCCCGTAAGCGTAGCTTTTTCAACGCGCGTTTTTGCACCCGCGAGAGACCCTAATTCTTTTATGGTTCTTACGGCACACGACTTTGTGGCGACTCAGCGGCAGGCGCTCTGGGACTCGGGTCCCCCTTCGCGTTAAGATGGTAAACAAAAGTGGGAGGACGCCGGATGATGCACCGTCGATGGGCGATTCCGTTCGCAGTCGCGGCCAGCCTGGGCGCGGCCGCGCCAGCCGGGGCGCAAGGCCCGGCGGGCGCGCAACAATCGCTCAATGTCCAGCAGAGGACCGGGCGCCAGCTCTTCATGCAATCGTGCCTGGAGTGTCACGCTAGGCCGCAGCTCGACTCCGCCATGTACGGCCCGGCGCTGTCGAAGGACTCGGGCAACGGCGATCCGCAGGTGATGAAGGCCGTCATCCGCGACGGCACGCCGCGGATGCCGGCATTCAAATACCAGTTCAGCGCGAAACAGATCGACGCGATCGTCGCCTACCTCGCGACGGTGCCGAAGCCGGTCGTCGCGGCGGATGGCAGCAATAAAGGCGGAATGGATTAACGGAGGAACAGCCCATGCGCAGCTCTCTCGCGTTCCTGCTTTCCGGATTGATGGCGACGGCGGCGTGGACGCTCCCGGCCGCGGCCGACACCTTGCTCAGCGGCACGATCAAGTCGGCGGCCGGCGAGGCGATGGGCGGCGTAACCGTGTCGGCCAAGGCCGACGGCGGCAGCATCACCACGACCGTCTTCACCGATGAGGCGGGCAACTACTATTTCCCGCCGCTGCCCAACGGGAAGTATCGGGTGTGGGCGCAGGCGGTGAGCTTCGCCACGGCGAAAAGCAGCATCGACCTCAAGTCGCCGCACCACCAGGACTTCACCTTGAAGCCGATGAAGGACTATGTGCGGCAGCTGCCGGGCGACGTGCTGATCGGCGCGCTCCCGGACAAGACCCCCGAGGACGCGCGGCTGAAGCGCATCGTGCACAGCGCCTGCACGAGCTGCCACACGCCGAGCTACATCCTGCAGCACAAGTTCGACGAGGCCGGCTGGAGCAAGATCATCGAGCTGATGAAGAACGTGAACGTGTCCGGCATCTACCAGGGCGAGAAGAGCAAGCCGAACGCGATCCTCGATTTCCATCAGAAGGAGCTTGCGGCGTATCTCGCGCGGGCGCGCGGGCCGGGCCAGAGTGCGATGAACATCAAGCTGCGGCCGCGGCCGACGGGTGAGGCCGCCCGGGTCGTGTTCAAGGAATATGACGTGCCGATCGATCGCGAGCTCGGGCTCGAAAAGACGGCGATCAACGACGGCAGCGACTGGTCGATGGGTGCTCCGTCGCGCTCGGGCTCGATCGTCCATGACGCGTGGACCGACGGCGACGGCCACCTCTGGTACACCTCGAACACGCCGAACCACAGCACGACGATCGGCAAGATCGATCAGAAGACCGGCGCCACCAGGACCTTCAAGCTCGACCGCGAGAAGGGCCTCGCCGCGAACACGCACGGCATGGTGCGCGACCCCGAGGGCGTCATCTGGTTCAACATCACGACGACCAAGGGCGGCCTGGCGCGGCTCGATCCCAAGACCGACAAGATCGACGTGTACCTCCCGCCGGAGGGCATGTCGCCGACCGGCGGCGCCGTCACCGTCGACTACGACGGCCAGGGCAAGATCTGGGTATCGGCGCCGGACGGCGCCTTGCGCTTCGATCCCGACACCAAGACCTTCACCGAGTTCAAGTCGGTCGAGTTCAAGACGCCGCACGGCACCGGCATTACCTATGGCGTCGCCGCCGACCGCGACGGCAACGGCTGGTGGGCGCAGATGGGGCTCGACCTCGTCGGCAAGAGCGACATCGCGACCGGCAAGTCGATCGAGATCAAGATGCCGCCGGTGCAGAGTGCGATGGCGAACATCACGCCGGCCGAGAAGACCCTCTACGACTCCTACAGCCAGCTCGACTTCAACAACCCGTATCCGTGGTCGCAAGGCCCGCGGCGCATGGGCGCCGACAAGAACGCCGACGTGGTCTGGGTCTGCAACTTCTACGGCGGCAGCTTCGCCCGCATCGACACGAAGACGTTGGACGTCAAGATCGTGCCGCTGCCGAACTCCGAGACGCAGTACCCGTATCACGCGCAGATCGACAAGCAGCACCGCGTGTGGACGAACATGATGAACGCCGACCAGGTGTTGCGCTACGACCCGGCCAAGAACGAGTTCGCCTACTTCGATCTGCCGGGGCGCGGGACCGAGCCGCGTTACATCTCCTTCCTCGAGCGCGACGGGCAGACGCAGGTGGTCGTGCCCTATTCGCGCACCAGCAAGGTGGCGGTGATGACGTTCCGCAGCGAAGCCGACATGGCGAAGGCGAAGCAGGCGGCCGCGAAAAAGCCGGCGGGCAAACAGACGGCGGCCGCGCGGTAAGTATCGTCTCCCCGGTCGACAAAAGGGCGCCGGCTCGCACCCGGCGCCCCTTTTTTTGCGGTGAGCGCTCAGCGGCTCTTGAGCCACTCGATGATCGGCGCCGCGCCGACGACCGGTGCGTCCATATGGTGGGCCGATATGTCGATGCGGGTCTTCGGCGTCCGTGCGGCGATGCGGCCCCAGGCGATGCGCTCGAAGGCGCGGGTCGCCTGGTCGAAGCTGCCGGCGATCCACAGGATGGGGGCCGGTCCGGTGTTCGGCGCGAAGACGGACATCGCGGCCGGGCCGTTCGACGCGTAATACGACATGTAGATCGCCGCCGTGAACGTGAGCATGCGCGAGCGGTCGTCGCTGTTGAGATCGATGAACGAGCCGGTCTCCTCGCCATGACCGGCGGCCACCATCGCCTGTGCGCGGGTGATGCTCTCGGCGGCGCGCTGATAGCTGAAAGGACTGTCGGGGAAGTGCGCCGGGTCGATCAGAACGAACGCGTCGACCGGCTTGCCGAGCGTCGCGTATTTGAGCGCGCCGCTGCCGCCGAGGCTGTGGCCGGCGACGACGATCTTCGCGGCACCCCGCGCCCGCAGGCGCTGGACCGCCGCGTCGATGTCATCCATCGCCGCATCGTAGGGCCGGTCGTAGAGCCGTGTGCCCGACCACGGCATGTCGGGCTGCTCGACCATGAAGCCGGCCGCCTGCAGGCGCTGGGCAAATTGGCCGATGAACTGATCGCCGGGGCGGCCCCACTTGCCGTGGACCACGACGACCCCGGTGGAGGACGGTTCGAAGGCGTCCGCGTCCGGCGCGAAGGTCGCGACCAGTGCCGCCAACGCCGCGGCCAGGAGGCCGCGGCGGATCATCGCGCCGCGTGGCACCGGGGCCGCCGCGGCCGGCTCAGTCGTGCTCGCGGCCGCCGGCGCCGGCGTAGATCTGACTGCCGGTGTCGCGGAACTTCTTCGACATCTCCTGCATGCCCTTCTCCGCCACGTCGGCGACGTCGTTCTGCGCCGCGGCCGCGTCGCGGATCTCCTGCGTGATCTTCATCGAGCAGAATTTCGGGCCGCACATCGAGCAGAAGTGCGCGAGTTTCGCACCTTCGGCCGGCAG
>Ga0335070_10007734_pt1 | contig 12597 bp, 7 predicted proteins | sample Lox_Sample_13_FD_206722 | JGI IMG/M metagenome (GOLD analysis project Ga0335070, IMG submission 206722) | Soil microbial communities from Loxahatchee National Wildlife Refuge, Florida, United States - Lox_Sample_1.3 | ecosystem: Environmental > Terrestrial > Soil > Wetlands | place: USA: Florida...
GTCTCCAGCCCGGAGACCTTGTGCCGCTCGCCGAACTCGCCTTCCAGGTTCACGTCAACGTACATGCTGACCTTCCCGGAAAGGAGCGGGATCCCGAAGGCGAGGCAGTACTCCTTGAGGGCCCAGTTGGCCCGCACGAGCTGTGCCGCCTTGTGCTTGCCGTCGGGGTTGTTCTCCGAATGGTACTGGATGTTGGGCCAGCAGAAGTTGTCCACCCCGGCAAGGTGCGCCAGGGTCCCGCCAACAGCGAGAAGGCGCCGGACGGTCTCGTCGATGGTGCAGGCGACCATGTGGTAGGCGTCGATCCGTGAATAGGTGGGGTTGAGGGCCTGGGTGAGAGCGAGGCCCCGGAGTGAGTCGAGGCGCGGCCGGAGCACCACGGCGTCCCCCGGCACATCCCGCTCCGCGCCCACCAGGTGCTTGACGGCGCTCGTCCCCTGCACCTCGTGGTCATACTGCCGGACGATCCACTCCTTGGAGCACAGGTTGGGGCGGCCGAGCATGGCAAGGAGCAGGCCACGGTGATCCCGGGGCGCGCTCAATACCGGCTCCCTCAGCCCCCGCCTCTCGGGGGGCAGCCAGTCCGCCTCGAACTCCCACTGGGGAAAGCCCGATTTCAGCAGATCCAGGTCCACGTAGGCGCAGGTCTTGCCGTGGTAGGTCAGGTGGAGCTTCCCCGTGTCCGTGAACCGCCCGATCACAGTGCTTTCCACCCCGTGGAGTCGGGAACGCCGGAGGAAGCGCTCGAGGTCCTGGGGCTTCACCGCGACCGTCATTCGTTCCTGGCTCTCGGAGACCCAGATCTCCCAGAGGTCCAGGCCCTCGTACTTGAGGGGCACCTTCTCCAGCTCCACCAGGGCGCCGTTCGAGAAGCGCGCCGATTCACCGATGGATGAGGAGAGGCCCCCGCCGCCGTTATCGGTCACGAAGGCGATCAACCCCTCGTCGCGGGCCTCCAGGAGAAAGTCGTGCATCTTCTTCTGGGTGTAAGGATCGCCGATCTGCACATGACCTGCCGGCGTGTGCTCGCTGTAGATCTCGCTCGAGGCGGTAACCCCGTGGATGCCGTCCTTCCCCACCCGGCCGCCGCACATGACGATGAGATCGCCGGCCGTGGTCGCCTTTTCCTCGCTCCTCGTCCCCGCCACCTGAGCCGGCATGAACCCGAGAGCGGTGACGAAGACCAGGCACTTCCCCATGTAGCCGTGGTCGAAGAAGACCTGCCCGAAGGGCGTGGGGATGCCGCTCTTGTTGCCCCCATCCTTCACGCCCTCGATGACCCCGTCCAGCAACCGGCGCGGATGGAGGTGGGGTTGCAGCGGGCCCCGGTAGTCGCGGAATCCCACACAGTAGCCGTAGGTGCCGGCTATGAGCTTGGAGCCCTTGCCGGTCCCGAGGGGATCGCGGTAGACCCCCACGATCCCGGTGAGGGCGCCGCCGTAGGCCTCCATGTTGGACGGGCTGTTATGGGTCTCGCCGGTGATGACATAGTAGGTATCCCGGTCGAATCGCCCCACCCCGGCATTGTCCCAGAGCACCGAGATCACCCACTCCTTCTCTCCCTGGAGGGCCAGGGTGGGGGCCTCGATGCAGGTCTTGAACAGGTTGTCCACCACCTGGCTCTCACCGGTGGCGAGGTCCCGGTAGAAGAACTTGCCGCGGAAGGTGTTGTGGTTGCAGTGGTCGCTCCGGGCCTGGGAGATGTACTCGAGCTCCACGTCCGTGGGATCATCGAGCCCCATGGCCCGGCGGCCGGCCCTCACCTCCGGCCTCAAGAAATAGGCGCGAATCACCGGGATATCCCGGGGGTTGAGGGCAAGGTTGCGCTCCTCGCTCAGACGGTAGAGCTCCTCATCGCTAGCGATGGGGATCCGGGCGAAGGAGGGCTCGTGGACGAGGCGAACCTTGGGGATGATGATGCCGATTCCCTGCTCCCGGTCCCACTCCGAGGCGCTGTAGATGCGCCACTGCTGAACCAGATCGTTGGCAAGAAGCTCCCGGGCGATGCGCTCCACCTCCCGACGCCCTCGGGCTCCCTGCCCCAGGCGCCCGGCGCTGAGGAGGTAGAGGCGTGAGGTGTAGACCGCCTCTCCCGGCCGGAAGCGGACCTTGAGCAGGTCCTCCATCGCCTCCTGGGCGGTGCTTCCGGCCGTATCGCGGACGCCGGGGCGGAACCCCACCCAGATCGCCCAGTCAAAGGGATGGGCGAGGGGGCGAAAGGAGGAGATCTGGGTCACCGGGTTGGTGAAGATCTGGCTCCGCGCCGCCTCGAGCTGTTCCTCGGTGAGATCGGCATCGATGGTGAGGACGTGAACGCCGCGCACCCTATCCAGGTGGATGGCGAAGTAGTCTCTCGCCTTGCCTTTGATTGCCTCGCCCTCGGCATCGAAGAGCTCGGGCTTGAGGGCGATCTCCAGTCGTGCAGGCACGGAAGGAATCTCCACGTTTCAAGGAAGCCCATCCCCCTTCCCCTCGGCGGGAAAGGGCTTGCCCGCCTGAGGTAGGGCGGGTGAGAGTGACTAGCTCCGTAGGAAAGTAACAGATTTCGGGAAAGCCAGTCAATGAGGTAGCATCGGGGGGGTTGACCTGCGTTATGGTTATCTGTATATTTGATCAGCCTTTCATATAAGGGAGCAGGTGCCTTGCTTCGGGAGCGTGAAGATCGATGCGAGAGCAGGGTCATCCACCGCGAGCGGGTTGAGGCCGCCAAGGACTCGGCGTTGAGCGCCGCAGAGAGAGGCGGTCTCGCCGATCTCTTCAAGGCCCTGGGGGATGGGAGTCGGCTCCAGATCCTCTGGGCCCTCACGCAGCGGGAACTGTGCGTCTGCGATCTGGCGGCCACGCTCGGCGCGAGCGAGTCGGCGGTAAGCCACCAGCTGCGGCTCCTCCGGAGCCTGCGCCTCGTCGCCAATCGGCGCGAGGGGGTGGTGCTTTACTACCGTCTCTCCGATGCCCACGTGGCCCGACTCATCGAGCTCGCCCTCGAGCATGTGCGGGAGTGACGAGACCATGGAGGTCCTGGTCGAGATTCTCGAGGCCAGCTGGAGCCTTTTTGTGGAGGCGGCTCCCTACCTCATCCTCGGCATGGCTGTGGCCGGCCTCATCTACCTCTTCCTTTCCCCGGCAACCATCGTGAGGCACCTCCGGGAGGGCCGTGTGCGCTCGGTGATCAAGGCCGCCCTCCTCGGGATTCCGCTCCCCCTCTGCTCCTGCGGCGTCATCCCGGCGGCGGCGAGCCTCAGGCAGCAAGGGGCGAACCGCGGCGCCACCTCGGCCTTCCTCATAGCTACCCCCGAATCCGGGGTTGACTCCATCGCCGTCACTTACGCCCTCCTGGATCCCCTCATGACGGTCATCCGCCCCGTGGCAGCCTTCTGCACCGCCCTTGTGGCCGGGCTCATCGAGAATCTCTTCTTCTGGGAGAAAAGCGAGAGAGGGCTCCTTCCTCCCCAGACGAGCTGTCGGGTCGACGGGTGCTGCGACGGCACGGACTGTCCTCCTGAAGTCCATCGCGGGCACCACACCCTGGCGCGAAGGGTCTGGAGCGGGGTGAAGTACGGGTTCTTCGACCTGTACCGGGACCTCGTCGGCTGGATGGCTGCAGGTTTCGTCATCGCCGGGGCCATCGCGCTCTGGCTCCCTCCCGATCTGGCCGGCCGCTACCTCGGCGGCGGCCTGGCGTCCATGCTGCTCATGCTTGCCGCCGGCATCCCCACCTACATCTGCGCCACCGCCTCCACCCCGGTGGCGGCCGCCCTCATCCTCAAGGGAGTGAGCCCGGGAGCCGCCCTGGTCTTCCTTCTCTCCGGCCCTGCTACCAACGTCGCCTCGATCACCGTGCTCCTCCGGATCCTGGGAAAGCGGGGTGTCCTCGTTTACCTCGGCTCAATCTCCGTCGTCACCGTGTTCCTCGGCCTTGTCACCGACTGGCTCTACGCCCTTCTGGGTGTGAGCCCTCAGATCAACGCAGCCACCTCAAGGGAGCTCCTCCCCGAGACCCTCCACCTGGCGGCAGCGCTGCTTCTCGCGGGCCTTGCGCTCTTTTTCCTCCTCCAGAGACTGACGGCGTTGCTCCAGCCCAGCGGGAAACCGAGCTGCCCCAACTGCAGGTGATTTAATCGGCGGGCTCGACCGGCCGGCCCATTGCCTTGACAAGACATCGGCCTCGGATTACCTTCTTCACGAGCTTTACGTCAAATCCTTCATCCGGTTCCGGAGGTAGGTGTGACAGGAAAAGAAGACACTCTCCTGAGCGATCTCTTATCCATGCGTGAGAAGATGGAGCGACTGCTGAGCGAGAGCGAGGCGGCGGTGAACGAGGTGGACGGGGGCTCGGAGCCTCCAGCCGAGTGGCAGCCCCAGATGGATCTCTACGAGACAGACGGGGAGGTTGTTTTCCTGGCGGAGTTGCCCGGAGTGGCCAGCGATGACTTCACCCTCACCATCCACGAAGGCCGTCTCGTCCTGGAGGGCAAGCGGCAGGCACCCCATGGCCGGGACCAGATGAGACATCTCCAGATAGAGCGCCGGTACGGGCCGTTCCGGCGGAGCATCACCTTGCCCGGCAAGGTCGAGGACGACTCCATCGCCGCCAAGTTGACCAATGGCGTGCTGGAGGTGGTGATTTCCAAGAAAGCCAAACAGCAGGGTCGCCGTGTCGCCGTCCGGGCGGAGGAGTGAGGCGAGCGGTAGGTCCGCGAACGCCGCGGCAACCCGAAACCACAAGATTGGGCAGGAGGTAACTTTCATGATGGCCAACCAACTGAGGACGACGGTATTACTGGCCGCCCTTACGGTGCTCATTATCTTCTTCGGCAAGGCCCTCGGCGGGACGCAGGGCATGGTGATCGCCTTTGCCTTTGCCATGGTCATGAACTTCGGCAGTTACTGGTTCTCCGATAAGATCGTCCTCGCCATGTATCGAGCGCAAGAGCTGACCGAGAGCGAGGCCCCGGGGATCCATCAGATTGTGGCGGAGCTGGCTCAGCAGGCCCAGATTCCGAAGCCGCGCGTCTATATGATCCCGTCCGAGAGCCCCAATGCCTTTGCCACCGGCCGCAACCCCGAGCATGCAGTGGTGGCGGTGACGCAGGGTATCGTCCGCCTGCTCAACCCTGAGGAACTGCGAGGGGTCCTGGCTCACGAGCTGGGGCACGTGAGGAATCGCGACATCCTCATCGGCTCCATCGCCGCCACCATGGCGGGCGCCATCATGCTGATCGCCGATATGGCGAGATTCGCGGCGATCTTCGGCGGCGGCAGCCGTAGCGACGAGGAAGGGGGCGGGGGAAACATCATCAGCCTGATCGTGATGTCCATCGTCGGCCCCCTAGCCGCCATGCTCATCCAGATGGCCATCTCCCGGTCCCGGGAATACATCGCCGACGAGACCGGCGCCCGGCTCTGCGGCAATCCCCTCAGCCTGGCGAGCGCCCTGGATAAGCTCCACCACGCCTCCCAAAGGATCCCCATGCAAGAGGCGAAACCGGCCACCGAGAATATGTTTATCGTGAACCCCCTCACCGGCGGCGGACTTCTTTCCCTCTTCAGCACCCATCCGCCCATCGAGGAGCGCATCCGCAGACTCCAGGCCATGGCCATCGGCAGATAGTCGGAGTCAAGAAACATCCGACGGCGGGGGCATCCCCCGCCGTCTTTTTTTGATCTTCAGGGAAATTTTCGGAACGCTTCACCGTCTTTCAAGAACTGCCCGAAAACCAAGTCCTCGTGGCTGTTTGGTTCGTTTGACATTTCCAGGTCGATCCTTTATCCTTCTGCGGGCTTGCAGGCGGGAGAAAGGCTCTTCGGTCACCATGGCGCCCGCCCACATCCTCTGCGCCTCCCGCTCTCATCCCGGTCTTACGGTGCCGTCATTGGCGGCCCCGATGGTCTTCGGCGAAACTCAGAACACGCAGCACACACGGACACTCATATGGCCAACGTGGTGATCGTGGGAACCCAGTGGGGTGACGAAGGCAAGGGCAAGGTCGTCGATCTCTGCACCCAGTTCGCAAGCCACATCGTCCGTTTCCAGGGCGGGAACAACGCCGGCCACACCCTGGTAGTGGAGGGGAAGAAGTTCATCCTCCACCTGATTCCATCGGGCATCCTCCATCCGAAAAAGGTCTGTTGCATCGGGAACGGCGTCGTCGTCGATCCCGCGGTGCTCCTCGGTGAGATCGACAAGCTCCGGACGCACCCGATCCACGTGGGGCCTGACAACCTGGTCATAAGCTGGCAGGCACACGTGATCATGCCCTACCACCGGGAGATCGACCGAGCCCGGGAGGCGCGCAAAGGGAAAGGTAAGATCGGCACGACCGGCCGGGGGATCGGCCCCTGCTACGAGGACAAGGTGGGCCGCATGGGCGTCCGCATGTACGACCTTATCCATGCAGACCGCCTCACCGAAAAGCTCAAAGAAAACCTGGAGGAAAAGAACTTCTACCTGGAGCGATTCCTGGGTGTTTCGCCTCTCTCATTCGAGGCGATCCGCGATGAATACCTCGCCTACGGCGAACGCCTTCGGCCCTACGTGGGAAACGTGGCGGCCCTGCTGGACGAGGCCCAGCGCCAGGGGAAGAACATCCTCTTTGAGGGGGCCCAGGGAACAACCCTCGATGTGGACCATGGCACCTATCCCTACGTGACCTCCTCGAGCACCGTGGCCGGAAACGCCTGCTGCGGCTCCGGGATCGGCCCCACCCGGATCGACAGCGTCGTGGGAATCACCAAGGCCTACACCACCCGGGTTGGCGGCGGCCCCTTCCCCACCGAGCTCACCGACGCGGTGGGCGCGCACCTGCAGGAGAAGGGCGTTGAGTTCGGCTCCACCACGGGGAGGCCCCGGCGCTGCGGGTGGCTCGACCTCGTGGTGGTGAAGAACGCTGCCCGCCTGAACGGCCTGAGCAGTCTCGCCATCACTAAGCTCGATGTGCTTACCGGCCTCGACAAGGTGCGGATCGCCGTCTCCTACGCGAAAGATGCTACCGACTCGGTGACCTTCCCCACCGACTGCTTTCTCATGGAGCAGTGCGAGCCCTCGTACCTGGAGCTGCCCGGCTGGAGTGAGAATATCGCCGCCGCCCGCCGGTTCTCCGATCTCCCGGCCAACGCCCAGCGGTATCTCCGGACCATCGAAGAGCTCACGGAGACTCCCCTCACCATCATCTCCGTGGGTGCCGGTCGCGAGCAGACCATCACGCTCAAGAACCCCTTCGAGGAGTAAACGGCGAGCCCAGCAACCCCGGTCCCCGATTGTCCAGGCGACAGCGATGAACGATCCAGCCCCTGACCAGACCCCGCGCCAGCGGATGCTCGATCTCCTCTCTCAAGGGGTCTTCACCGCGCGGGATATCTCTCAGGCCCTTTGTATCTCCATCAAAGAGGTGCACTCACATCTCAACCACATCGCCCGCTCCGCTGCCGGCCAGAAGAAGAAGCTCGTCACCATTCCCTGTTCCTGCCAGACCTGCGGCTACGTGTTTCGCGACCGCACCCGCTTCACCAAGCCGAGCCGCTGCCCCCGCTGCCGCGGGGAGCGCATCGAGGAGCCGCGGTTCCGCATCTCCCCCTGAGCGCAGGCATTACCTAAACTGACCGATTCTTGAATTTGGGATCGGCCTTGATGTGCTCCACGATAGCATCATCCCCCTTTGGAAAAGGGGGACGCGAGGGGGATTTCCCGGGGCGCCTAAAATCCCCCCTCACCCCCCTTTACGAAAGGGGGCAGTGATGAACGTCTTTTGCAGGGGCTGGCAATACCAACCATTGGGTTTGCACAGCCGGCCTCCATGAGCACGCAGTCCAAGAGGTCGGCGAGTCGGTTACGGGAGAAGCGCTCAAGGTAGGACTAAGACCGGGAATGGATTGTTCAGGCGGAAAGCCGACGACCCTCGCTGGAACAGCAAGCTTCCGTGTCGAGGCCGCACGCCACATAGCACCCACATCTCGAGCAGGTGCGCTCATACCTTGCCCTGGTCCTGGGTTTGAGGAGCTGGGGAATGAGGTACAATCGCTCCATGCAGCGCCAATGGCGACACGTGCCGTCGCGGAAGGACGAACATGAGTTGACGCGATTGTTAACCATACTGTGCGCCCCCTCCCTCACTGCCCACTGGCAAACGGAACAAACATCACGCTCTGACGCTTATGACCTCGCGTTATGCCAGCGCCAGCCAGTTCAGGTAACAACGAATACGTCCGGAGCGGGTATCGGACGCCCCGGGATTTACTAACGCTGCTTCACCTCGCACTAGGTCGACTCAGGCAGGCCAACCGGTCGGAGAGGGGTTACCCGCTGTCTGCAAGGAGCTTAATGCTGGGTTGGTACATCTCTCTAACTGGTTGGAATGGAACTGCTTCTATGTTTTCTACAATACTGGTGCACAGATTGCCCTGTCAAGCATAAAGTTGGGCTGATGCCATACGAGCCGGGGTCTTGTCCGACTGCGGCTTACAAGTTCAAACCTCGCCATCTCCAGAAACGCTGCGCCGACCCTTGCTTCCGCTTTAGACACGCCACAAGACGAACGCGCCACGGCCGGGAATGCCAGACCCGCTGCGGCCGGGAAGCTTCTTCTGACGTTGAAGATTGGGGTGAAGATCGCCTCGGTTTTTAAAGTCTCGAAGAGGATTCGGGATGCACCACTAAGGGCACGAGCGCTCGCCTCTCTTAATTCAGCTCTCCGATGCTCGAGAGGCGGGGGCGGGAAGAGCCTCCAGCCGAAGGCCCTCGCTCAAGGGGCCTCCTCCCTTGGATATGGCGGCGAGGCTCGTGTCCGCCTGGACAGCCGTGACCGTTAGCGTGATATCCTCGTTCACCACCTTGAAGAGCTGTCCCGTCGCAACTCCCACCCTCTGCCCAATATTGAGCTTGACCCCCTGGGCGCTCACCGCGGAGACCTTGCCGCGAAGCGGGTACAGCCCCCCGAGTTTCTCCAGGAGCTTCTCTCCCAGCCTGTCGGCAACCTCCGAGGCGGGCACGGCACTTCCGAAGGACTCGTTCACCGTCGCCGTGATCCGGCCGGTCTCCGTCTCGATCAACCGCATGGAGACCTGGGCCAGAGGCCCGGCATAGACCACCTGGCCAGAGACGATGAGCCGCGCGGCCAGAATTCTCCCCACATTGAGAGCGGTGCTGCGCTCAGTGAGGTCGGACGTGCCAAGCTTCAATTCCCTGAGAAGCTTGTCGAGGATCCCCCGCTCAACGACCTGAACGCGGCTCTTGCCAAGGACCTGGTCAACTATCCCGGAGACGAGGAGTCGCTCCTCGCCCTCGCGCAAGGGAAATCCTTGCGTTTCGAAATCCATCACCCAGAGGGTGAGAGGAGACGAGGTCCAGCCGTCGGAGGGCAACGCGCGCGGCGGTGCTTTCATCCTCTCCAGCAACTCCTTCACCGCCTGATCGACTCGCGCCTGCCTTTCCTGATCCTGAATGAACGCTGCCCGCTCGCGCATGTTCCTGGTGAGGGCTGCAACGGTCCTGTCCTCCGGCGCGAGCTTCTGCGCCTTGAGGAGCAGAGCCAGGGCCCCGCCGTAGTCTCCCTGGCCCTCGAGCAGCGCCGCCTGTGAGATGTATCCCTGCGCCCCCTCCGGGGCTGCTTCCGTGGCCTGTCGGTAGTAGTTCAGGCTCTCCTCAGGCTGTTTCCGGAGCGAAGCAATGCGGCCCAGACCAATATAAGCCTCGGCTTTCTGTGCATTGGTCCCATCACCAGCCTGAAGCGCCCCTTGAAAGGCGGCCTCAGCCTGTTCTAGGTTTCCCTTCCTCAGATAGATGTTGCCCTCGATCAGGCGGGCCAGCCGCCCCTTCGGCCTCTTTTCCTCGAGAACTCTGCATGCACTCAGCGCCTGGTCGAAATTCCCCTCACTGTACGAGGCCAGGGCCTCCTTTTCGTACCGGGCGATTTCCCTGTTTGAAAGAAACCGGTACCCGCCGAGCAAAACCGCCAGGGCAACGATGACTCCGGCAGCGGCTGCCCACCAGGTCCGTCGCCTGCGGGTGACGCCCTTCTCGGCGAGGTCGATCACCTCCTCCCGGGCCCTGACCTCAGCACCTGCCACCGATGTATGAACGCGCCGGGGCTCCCCTTCCTCCTTGGCCGCTTCCACCTGCGCGAGGTAGCTGAACGTGGGATCGCCGTACAAGATGTAGCTCGCCCAGACGATGGTCTCCTCGCCGTATTCTCTGATCAGCGCCTGGCGGGCGAGGCGCATGGCCTCGCCGATACCTAAGCCGGACAGAAGGTTCTTGTAGAATTCCAGCGAGAAATGACTGCTTGGTTGGTCCAGGATCTCCCAGAACGTCCCGATATAGTGCCTCACCCCGGCGAGGAGAAAGGCGTTGGCGAGCCCGAAGATCTCTCCCTGGAAGTCGTCGCGGATCGACCATTCCTCTGTGCGCGCGGACTGGCAGGCGTTGGAGACGATCAGGGCGGGCATGGCGGCGGTGCCGGCCATCTTCACGATTTCCTGGGGCTTAAGCGTGCCGCTCGTCAGACGCCAGCCGCTCTCTCCCGGGCAGTCCGGATTGTAGTCGGCATGGCCAGCGTAGTGGACCAGATCGAAGTTTCTGATCTTCTCTCTGAGAAACTCAGGGGTGACGCTGCCCGAGCGCAGGGAGACATTGATCAGATCCTGGTAGTGGTCCATGTCGTCCCGGAGTTGCGTCCCCTCCCTGTAGGCTCCTTTCAGGTCGCCCTCGGGGTCGGCGATGATCAGCATTTTCAGTGGGTAGGCCAGAGCGCGCCTGCGGGTGCCGACCACGGCCTGTCGGGTCCTCACGAGCCGGCCCATGTTGAAGCGCTGACAGAGGAACTGTTGACCGTCGTAGAAGAGCTCCCAGGGAATGTGAACCAGGTGGTCGTCAAGGTACAATCTCAGGTACTCGACCTTGGTGTCCCTGAGCTTCTGCTTCACGCCCATGGTGAAGAACTCGTCGTAGAACACCTGACCTACTTCTCTCAGCTTGATGAGGATCTCTCGAGTGAGGCGTCCGAACCGATTGGCCCGATTGAGAAGCTCCACGGTCTCCCGGCAACGCCTCCCGACCAGGTCCATGGACACCGGCGTTTCCTCGTAATGCCGGATAGTTGTCGCCTCGCCGGCCAGATACTCGTGGGCGCTGATTTTCAGGCGATCCCTCTCCCAGGCGACCTCGAGCTGGAGCACCCGCGGCGGCGTACGGGTCTTTTTCTGAGGGGTGGCGTCCGCCCCCCGCACCGTGGATTCGGTGGCAACAACCATCTCATCCTCTCGCCACACCACCCGGTACAGGTCCAACGGCTTGGCCTTGCCCTTGACCTGGACGGCGCGATAGAAGCGACAAAGAACATCGTCGCTGCTCCGCACATCCTCGTAGACCGCCTTGGAGACGAGGACCTCATCAGCTTCGGCTTGCGCCTGAATGCGAGAGGCCACGTTCACCACATCCCCGGCCACGTTCCGGTCATCCATGAGGATCTCACCGGCATTGATGCCGATCTTGACGTGAATGTGGTCGACCGGATCGGTCCTGGCGTTGTGGGCATCCAGTGTCCTCTGGATCGCCGCTGCGGCGCTCACCGCGGTGCCGCTCGAGGGAAACGAGGCCATAACTCCATCGCCAAGGACGTCGAGGATCTTGCCCTCGTTGCCCTCGATGCAGGGAAAGACGAGGTCGTGGTGCTGCTGGATCCAGGCCCGGCCGCTGATGTCGCCACGGGTCTCCATGTACTGGGTGAACCCGCAGACATCACTGAAGAGGATAGCCATCCGCTTGGTGAACTTCTCCTGAAGAATCCGGTCGAGCCTCTGCCTCTCCCGCATGACCTCTTCGATGGTGTGGGCGTAAAACCCGTCGATCTTGGTCTTATCTTCTTCCACGGCGGGACTCCTTGATCTCAAAGAGGTATGTCCCGAGAATCTTGCCATCCTCGGTCAAAGAGACACCATAGTGGCCGAAGGGAATATCTTCAAAGAGCACGGACGAGCCCTCCAGGAGTTGCGATGTAACCTCTCGGTCACCCTGCTTCAGGGTGACCCGCAGGGCTCTCCCGAAAGCGCACGTCTCGAGCAATCTGACGCGGATGGTGGCCGTGCCGACCCCCGCCTTCTCGACCTCCATCTCCGCCTCGATCCCCTTAAAGGGCACCCTCACACAAACGCGGTCCTCAGACGCGACAATCTGTGAGCTGCGGACCGGCACGGGACAACTCTCCCCGAAAAATCTCGATGACAGGACTTCTATCATCCTCGCGCCCAGATCCCTTAGAGACGGCATGATTTCCTGGGCTGAGGAGTCGGGCGTCACGGGATAGCGGCTCGTTACCTTGCCTACGGCCCTTTCGGTGACCACAGCCGGCACCGGCTCCAGCTCCCGTTCACTGGCGCCCCGCGTGAGGGTACGGGCAATCACAAGCGCCTCCAGGCAGCCCTGGCATCCCGCCAGATGTTCCTCTGTTTGAGATCTCTCCTCTTCGGACAACCGGCCGTCGAGAAAGTCAGCCAGCCTCTCTTCGTCAGGACAGGACCCGTTCATGGCGAACTCCCCGGCTTCCACACGCCAAATTCTCCCCCGTTCATACCTTCCCTTCTGCATATATAGACGCAAGCGGAAGC
>Ga0335070_10007735_pt1 | contig 12596 bp, 17 predicted proteins | sample Lox_Sample_13_FD_206722 | JGI IMG/M metagenome (GOLD analysis project Ga0335070, IMG submission 206722) | Soil microbial communities from Loxahatchee National Wildlife Refuge, Florida, United States - Lox_Sample_1.3 | ecosystem: Environmental > Terrestrial > Soil > Wetlands | place: USA...
TCCACGGGAAGCGGTTCGAGATGTACAACGACACCGTGCTGGGCTTCAACAAGTCGGGCAAGGAAGTGGCCCGTATCCAGGTCGAAGAGCCGATCTATGTGCGGCCGGCCGAGCGCGTGAACTGGCTGTAAATTCCAGCTAGTCCTCGCTTCACAGAGGGGCAGGGTTCCGTAAGGAACCCTGCCCTTTCTGTTTTATCCTGCTTACAGAGTCGGAGATTCCACGTGAGGTTTTTATCCCGTCGCCGAGATCAATTGTAAGGGCTCCGAGTCGAGCAAGCTCGGTTTGGCCCAGCCCTTTCTGTTTCTTCCCGGTCTTTCGGCTCAGGCTCCGGTGCTGCTTCTGCACACTTGACGGACCAGGGGGGGTCCAGTACAGTTGTTCGGGAATACATTCTTCCATCACGAGCCGTGGGGAACCCTCAGCGTGACCTCCCGTCAAGAGCCGTCGATTCCATTTGCTGCGCAAGCCATACCATTTGACGAATTCCTTGCCTCGGGCAAAATACCGGACGGCTACCTCACGAGCGAATATGTCGCGCAACAATTCGTGGAGCGTCTGGTTCACTATATTCTCAGCGTCCCGTCGGGAAGCTACACAATGGCTCAGTTGAGTCATCTCCTGGAGCAACTCGATCCCCGCGCGCAGGTGTTCTTTTTCAAGCGCCTCAAGGAAACCAGCCCGGACAGCCTGAAGGACTTCGCCCCGCTCTATTACGGCTTTATGAACGAATTTCACTCGCTTCTGTTCACTTAGCCTCAGAAAATTTCCCTTGTTGCGCCACCATTCTCATGTATAATTAGGTGATCGATCATCTTGGCAAAGGAGTGTCATGAACCCAACTTTACAGCGAGCCGTAACCAGCTTCTATAATCTCGTCTATGAGGCGCAGACGTTTGCCACGACGATGGCTCGGATCGATACCGCCGAGCAGGAACACTATGCCGGTCGCATTGAAGGATTGAATTGGGTGCTCGATCGCTGTCAGGAACTCGAAGACATGGACACGAACTTAACGCCGTCCTCTCTCCAGCGAGTCCTCACGGAAGTGAAGTCCGATCTGGATCACGAGTTGTCGGTCCAGCGACGTGAAAAGGGCCGGCGAGCGGACGGTCGGGAGGAAGCCCTGAATTTTGTCGCAGATTACCTATCTAGCTTGATCACCGCGACCGAAATAGAATCGGCCAAAACTCCGGCAATCTAGCCTCGACCCTTATTCTCCGACTTCAAGCCCATGTCGGTCCTGAGCGTCGTGGCTCACGACCGGTTAAATGATGATACGCGAGTGGATCATATTCGCGCTGTGCTTCGGGATCGGGGGCCACATCGCGCTGGGCGTCATCCTTCACGCACCTGGATATTGGCCGTGGAGCACGGCCGGTTTCTACGGCCTCCTGAGCGGACTCGCCCTGTATGGTGTGGTGCAGGCCTGTCGCGCACTCTGGAAAGCCCTCAAGCAAAGCTCCCGAAACACGTCCAAAGACGAACCAGGGCCCTCCTGGTGATGAAGTCAGGCGAGCTGGGAGACCGCTGTAAACCATTGACCGCCAGAACGGCATCCCCGTAGAATTCATTCATGCCGGAAATCCCTCATCGACCCGGAAGGCCGGCCTGGCCGCCAAGTCAGCCTCCGCTTCCCAGGCCTGCCGCTCCACGGAAGATCCGCGAGAAGGATGAACAGTTTCGTTCGCTCAACGCATCGTTGCTCTATTGCCCTCACTGCCGAGTCGCAACGCCAACCCGAGAGCGACTTCTCCTCATCCTGCCGACCGGAAACCTCTACGAATATCTATGCCAGCACTGTGGCTCGTCGACTGGGTCAAAGACCGAAGGCGAGCGCGGGGACAGTCCGGTGCTGCGACCTTAGCCCTCTAACGGTCGATCGCCGCACTATCAGCCGCTGCATCACCTCTACCATTGACAGCACGAGTTCGAGTTATAGTATGTGGGCCATCGGTTGGCGAACTGCCGAGTGGCTACTCGAAGAACTCAACGGTGAGCGAACGGCGCATGACTACGACGGGATCTGGTCGAGAGGAATTCCCTCTTCGATGAGCATCACGGGAATATCTTCCCGGATCGGGTAGAGAATCTTTTGATCGGCCCGGATCAAGCCGCCATCGAGAGGTTCGATCACAGGCTTCTGGGCCTTATTCTTGAGCCTGCCTTGTTTGACCGCTTCGTTCAGCTTCCCGATGAGCACTTCGTCAGCAAGTTGCACGGCCTGCCTGGTATCTGGACAACAGAGGATCGCTAGGAGATCTTTGTCGATATTGACAGTTCGAGTCGATCCACCGTGCTCTGCCATGAAACGACCTCCCGAGGAGACCCTGCTGATCTGTCTGTCGCGCTAAGAGAATAGACCAGTGCTCCTGGCAAGATCAAGAGACTGGTCAGCATCACACTCTATTTCTCCGTCCAGTTTCTGCTAGACTAGACGCCTCTAGGCAAGGGTCTAGCGGAAGGTTTCTTGGTATGTCAAAACTGGTCTGGCGCTCTTTCTTTGGCGGACTGCTGTTGCTGGTCCCAGCCTGGGCTACGTTCTTGATCCTCTCGACACTGTTCCAGACCCTTGACCAACTCCTCACCAACCTGAGCGGATCGAACACCACTTTGAAAATTCCGGGCGTCGGAATTTTGGTCCTTGTCCTGTTGGTGTTGCTCACGGGTATCATCGCCACGCACGTGGTCGGGCGACAGATCATCGCGCAAACAGAAGGGCGGATCGAAAAGATTCCGCTCGTGCGCAGTATCTATGTGACGATTAAGGGCATGACCGACCTCTTTAATTTTCGTTCGCGCTTCGGCCGCAGCACGGTCGTGGCCTTCCCCTTTCCCAGGGACGGTCTCTGGGCCTTGGGGTTCGTGATGGGAACCGCCCCGAGCAAGCTGCAGATCGTGCCGTCGACCAGCCTCCTGATGATCTTCGTGCCCACGGCGATCCATCCCTTTACCGGTTACTTGGCTTTCGTCCCCCACGAACAGATTCGGCCGATCGCCCTTCCACCGGAAGAAGCCATGAAGGTCGAATTTTCTGCCGGGCTCTATAAGCCACAGCACGGGTGGCTCAGGCCTCCGGAAAGCACTCCGTAGGGTCTATGTCCTTCCTCGAGCACCTGACCGTCAGGCTTGCACGGCCAGAGGATGTGGCAGCCATTGTGTCGTTCAGTGCGGCGATGGCACTGGAAACGGAAGGTCGCCATCTCGACCTGGCGAGGCTGCGCGAAGGAACGATGGCCCTCTTCGAATCACCCGTCCACGGCTTCTTTATGGTCGCCGAGGTGGATTCTACCAATCAACCTCAGTTGGCCGGACAACTTATGATCACCTATGAATGGAGCGACTGGCGCAATGGCGCCTTCTGGTGGATTCAAAGTGTCTACGTCGACCCGAAGTGGCGCCGCCAAGGCGTATTTAGACGAATGCACCAGGCCGTGATGCAAGAAGCCAGGGCGCGCATAGACGTCTGCGGCGTGAGACTCTATGTCGACAAAGATAACCCCATCGCCCACGCGACCTATGAACGACTCGGGCTAATTCGGTCGGCCTATCAAATCTACGAAGCTGATTTTGTTCTTCGTCCTAAAACACCAAAGGAGTGACGATGAATTCGAACCCTTATGGAAACGTCGAGACTCCCTATCCGAAACATCCAGGATCCACGGTCACGACATGGCTGGTCCTCATTTTCTTGTTGGCAAGCGGCTGTGCGTTCGTTCGGGGAAATTACGGTGAAGACATGAACCAGGGTGACGTGTCCACGATCAAGAAGGGCGTGAGCACCAGGGCCGAGGTTGCCTCCATTCTAGGGGCCCCGGATCGTATTATTACCGAACCTAACGGGCACGATATCTTTCACTATTATCACTATGATGTGAAATCAGGATACGTGCTCATCTTCTCTCGGACTAACATTAAGAGTGACGATATCTTTGTCATTTTTAACAGTGCCGGCGTTGTAGAGGACGTTATAACTGGAAAGAAGAAACCGCCTCTGGAATTCCAGTTCTGGCCTTTCGACTAACCATCCCATCCGGCCCTCCACATGATGATACGAAGATTACAGACTTGTCTCTGGGTCATCCTCTGGTTGACCACGCTTTCAGGGTGTCTTCGAGGCCCGGTGGCATGGCAACGAGTGACCCTCAATCAACCTCTTTCGGAGAAGGATGTGGGCTTTGTGGTCAACGGTGAAACGAGTCTATCAGAAGTCGTCGAGAAGCTCGGGGCGCCGACTCAGATGCTTTCATCCAACGGTGGAGTCGTCGCTCGGTATCAGTTCACCGATGGGAAATACTTCCGAGTCGACTTTGGGTGGGGACTCCGCTTCCTCATCCCTTTCTACTCGCCGGACATGGTGCTTGGGGGAGGAGGCCTGAGTACCGATGCGTTTCAGGTCACCTACAATGATCACTGGATCGTTCAGGACCATGGCTTCGCATTTCATTCACAGTCGTCTGAATTTCGGCTCTGGCCGTTCAAGGACTAGGCCTTGTCCCCTGGAGACACCGACCGCTGGGAAAGCAAGAATTGCTGGTTGTTCTGTGTCCGTCTATAATCCTTCGTCATGTCTCAGCCTCCGCCTGACAACACACCAAGAAAGGATGGCTTGACACGCTCTCCCTCATACATCCCAGCCGACCGTGATACTGAATTTCTCCAGCGAGACGAACTCCGCTCGGTTCGCCTTGCCTTGGAACTGCTCAAACCAGATTTGATCCAACGCGAGCAGGGTATTCGATCGACGGTCGTGGTGTTCGGAAGCTCGAGACTGACCGAACCGGCTCAGGCCCGGCAAGCCCTAGCTGAGGCCGAAGCAGAACTGGCGACGCACCCGGATGATCCCGCAAGGCGTCGGGCCGTCTCAATGGCCACCAGACAAATGACACTCTCTCGGTACTACGACGAGGCACGAGAGTTCGGCCGATTAGTGTCGAGCATCTGCCAAGTCGACGATCAGCGCGACTTTGTCGTTGTGACGGGCGGCGGTCCCGGAATCATGGAAGCGGCCAATCGTGGAGCCGCCGATATCGGCGCGAAATCGATCGGATTGAATATCACCCTGCCGCACGAGCAACAGCCGAACCCTTACATCACGCCGGAACTGTGCTTTCAGTTCCGGTACTTCGCTTTGCGGAAAATGCATTTCTTACTGCGCGCCAGGGCTCTCGTGGCCTTTCCAGGAGGATTCGGTACACTCGACGAACTCTTCGAAGCCCTGACGCTCGTCCAGTCCGGGAAAGCCACCGGTGTGAGCGTGGTGCTTGTCGGCCGGGCCTTCTGGGATCGGCTGATTAACTGGCAGATGTTGGTTGAGGAAGGCCTCATCAGCTCCAAGGACCTGAATCTCTTCCACTATGCAGAAACGGCATCCGAAGTCTGGCAACTGATTGCAGCGAATCATGGGATGCATTCAAAACCATGAAGCTGTCGTTTCACGGCGCTGCACGGTCGGTTACTGGGAGCCGCCATCTCGCTGAGATTCCCGGATGTAATGTCTTGATGGATTGCGGGATGTTTCAGGGTCGCCGGCAAGAGGCCGAGCACCATAATCGGCGCCTTGGATTCGATCCGAAGTCCGTCGGAGCCGTGCTGTTGTCCCACGCTCACATCGACCATTCCGGCGCACTGCCGGTCCTGACCAAGCATGGGTTCGCGGGCAAGGTTCACCTGACCCACGCCACCGCCGACCTCACCGCGATCATGCTCGAAGACTCGGCCCGCATTCAGGAAAATGATTGCGCCTACGTGAACAAGAAAGAATGCCGCCGGGGCAGGCAGCGCGTTCGCCCCTTTTACGATACGGATGATGTGCGCCGGATTGCCCGACAGTTCCGCAGCACACGTTACGAAGAACCCTTCAAGATTGCCCCACGGATCACCGCGTCATTCCATGACGCCGGGCATATCCTTGGCTCGGCCGCCGTTCGGCTCAGGTACACGCATCGTGGCAATACGATGACCATTTTGTTTACGGGAGACCTCGGCCGCAAATCGACGCCCATTTTGCGCGATCCGACACCGCCGCCACCATGCGACGTGCTGATTATCGAGTCTACTTATGGCGACCGGCTGCACGAACAGAGTCGTGAAGATATGATGGCTAAAGCAGCAGCGCTTGTCGCCCATATCAGACAAACAGGCGGGAAAATCATTGTGCCAGCCTTCGCCGTGGGGCGGACACAAGAATTGGTGATGCGGATCAAGGCATTGGTCAAGGAAGGACGGACCGATCCATTACCGATCTACATCGATTCGCCGTTGGCCTCACGGGCGACGGAGATCTTCCGCCGGCATCCTGAATGTTACGATGAGGAGACGACGAACACCTTTTCATCGGAGGGCGATCCGTTCGCTGCCAGGTATATCCACTATGTATCCACGGTCGACGACAGTAAACGGCTCAATACAATGAAAGGTCCCTGCATCATCATCGCATCCTCGGGAATGTGTGAAGGCGGGCGAATCCTGCACCACCTCAAACATGCCATTCAAGATGAGGCCAATGTGATCGCGATCGTTGGATTTCAAGCAGAACACACACTCGGTCGTCGGTTGGTGGAAGGATGGGACGTCGTCCCCATTTTTGGAGTCCCTACCCCACGGCATGCACAAGTGGTGCGGTTCAACGGGTTGTCCGCCCACGCCGATCGGCAGGAACTCCTGGACTATGTCCGGTCGGTAACTCCGGCACCTGGGAAAGTGTTTGTCGTCCATGGCGAAGAGAAGCAAGCGCTCTCGCTGGCCGCCGCTATCCAAGCCGAACATGCCGGGATAGAGGTCGTAGTGCCGCAACGGGACTCTGTTCATGACCTCTAACGATGTCATCACACGCCTCCTCTACCCTCGCAGCTTGGAGCTTGTGCTCCTTGCATGTCTCTGCACCGGGTGCGTCACGACGGCGAGTGCAGAGGCCGGATTGGATCCTCACTCCGAGCGCCGGATGCGGGTTCGCGACCTCGGACTTATCGCGGGTCAATATCAACCAGGTCCGCTCAACGCGATAACCGACGTCGCCGGCGTGAAGGTCGGCCATACGACTCTGATCAAAGGAGACGGGCCACTGAAGCCCGGCGATGGCCCGGTGCGCACCGGCGTCACGGTTATTATTCCTCGCGACGACGTCTGGCACAAGAAAGTGCCCGCAGGATCGTTCGTGTTGAACGGAACTGGAGAAATGACCGGTCTCTCCTGGGTGACGGAATCTGGATTTCTCGAATACCCCATCGCGTTGACCAACACCCTGAACGTGCCGCGCGTCGCCAATGGCATCATGAGTTGGATGATTCGGCAGTATCCAGAGATCGGTATAACCGACGACACACTGACACCCGTCGTGGCCGAATGCGATGACGGGCGACTCAACGACATTCAGGGTCGTCATGTCTCGGAAGCGGATGTGACAAAGGCGCTCGATGGAGCCTCGTCCGGACCCGTGACAGAGGGGACGGTCGGAGCTGGGACCGGCATGGTGTCCTATGGCTTCAAGGGCGGGATCGGCACAGCTTCTCGGCGTCTCTCTGACAAAGATGGAGGATACACTTTGGGAGTCCTGGTCAACGCCAACCATGGACGGAGACCCGAACTGATCATGGGTGGGATTCCCATAGGCCAGCTTTATGATGGTGCAACGACACGCACCAGTGAAGCCTTTGATGGACGGAACCCGGGTGCCAGCGAAGGTTCGATTATCGTGGTGATCGCCACCGACGCCCCACTCGATGCCCGACAGTTGACGCGCCTCGCCAAACGCGCGGCGCTCGGGCTTGCACGAACTGGTTCCACCGCACGACATGGAAGCGGCGACTTCATGCTTGCCTTCTCGACCGGCAATGTCATCCCGCACTACCCGAAGGAACCGACTTACACGGTCACCCATCTCGCGGACACCCATCTCAATCCGCTTTTTACCGCCACCGTCGAAGCGACGGAGGAAGCGGTCCTCAACGCACTGACCATGGCAACCTCGGTGGTCGGACGCGATGGGAACCGCGTCGAAGCGATTTCATTGGATCGGCTCCGGTCCTTGATGACTCACCACTAGCCGCAATAATCAAGCGACGGTGCGCCTTCTATTCTGAGTAACAGAGCTCTCTTGCATTTTCCTCTATTGCCTCGCTATCCTGCTTCCAAGGTCGATCGAGGGAGTCATGAACGAATACCAAATCGGCGGCGGGCTCAGGCTCTTAACCGCGGTGGAAAAAACCGACGCGTTCGGCGAATTCTTAAAGACGCGGATGGTCCGCGCACTGGAATCCGAAGACCCAGCCGAACTACACTATCTGCTGGCACAGCTTGACGATTACTATTCCTACATGTGGCGGTACTATAAGAAGCTCGCCAAGGACCGAGCGGAACGCCTGGACCCTGGCGTCTGACTGTCCGGTGACGCCGTACAATGATCACACATTCTTCGCATGCCGCACACAAAGGGACGCTCCAATTTGCGTCGGCGCTCTCTCGAAATACCGACACGGAAGCGGCCACTCGAGACGTCGCGGACGCCGTCCGCCAGCAGATCGGCCGGCATCCTGTGGATCTTGCGTTCGTGTTCTTCTCTGCCCACCATTCCGCGCAAGCCACGGTCATCTCGACCATGCTCAAGGAGGCGTTGCACGCAGAAGTTTGCGTCGGTTGTTCCGGTGAGGGCGTAATCGGCGGAGCCGAAGAACTGGAAACAGCCCCGGCCCTCACGCTCTGGGTTGCGCGCCTGCCCCAAGTCCACGTGACTCCGCTCCGACTTTCTTTTTCCGATGTGCAGGATCAGATCCAGATAGCCGATTGGCCTGAGTCCACCCTAGCGGATTCCACTTTTATCCTGGTTGCTGATCCCTTTACTACGCCGGTACAGGACGTGCTGTCTCTGATGGCAGAGCGGTACCCGCGGGCCAAGGCCATAGGGGGTCTGGCCGGGGGAGGTCATGATGCTGGTGCCAACCGGCTGTTGCTCAACGATGACGTTTTCGACGATGGGCTCGTCGGCATACAGCTGACGGGGCCGGTTTCGGTTCGAACGGTGATCTCGCAAGGTTGCCGTCCGATCGGCGATCGATTCGTCGTGACCAAGGCGGAGCAGAATTTGATTTATGAGCTTGGGGGGGAACGGGCGCTCCAACGGCTCCAGGATGTCTTCGAATCGCTCGAGAACACACACCGGCGAGACGCACACCTGGCTCTCCATCTCGGTATCGTCATCGACGAGCATCGGAATCAATTCGAGCGAGGAGACTTTCTCGTTCGGAACTTGATTGGTGCGGATCAGCAGACCGGCGCTATTGCGATCGGCGATGTTGTTCAAGAGGGCCAGACTGTTCAGTTTCAGCTTCGCGACGGCGCATCCGCGAGTGAGGATTTGCAGATCTTGCTCGCCAAGGCTCGTACCGTGCACCGGACCCCCACGTTGGGCGCCTTGCTCTTCAGCTGCTGTGGACGTGGACAGGGACTGTTTGGCCGCCCGCATCACGACAGCGGCGTGGTCCACGAGCGGTTTGGACATATCCCCGTGGCGGGGTTCTTTGCGCAAGGAGAAATCGGCCCGGTTGGAGGACGAAATTTCCTGCACGGCTACACGGCCAGTGTTGCACTCTTCTCAGAACCGGACTCGTAAGCACCTCGGCAGGTGACGAGGCCATGCAGCGTACGCCGCTCATTGCACAACATCGATCAGCCGGAGCCAAGCTCGTCGACTTCGCCGGCTGGGAAATGCCCGTTCAATACAGCGGTGTCGTGGATGAATGCCAGACCGTCAGGATGAAGGTCGGGCTCTTCGACGTCAGCCACATGGGCCGGTTCTGGCTCTCCGGTGGCGGCGCGATGGCATTCCTGCAGCGAGTGACGACCAACGACGTTGGGAAGCTTGCTGTGTCTCAAGCCCAGTACTCCATGGTCTGCAATGAGCAAGGCGGAATCAAAGACGACATTTTTGTCTACCGGATCGCACCGGAGGATTTCCTCTTATGCGTCAACGCGTCAAACCGCGAAAAGATTCTCTTCTGGTTGAAGAGCCATCTAGTCTCCGGAGAGGCGGTTGCCCTTGAAGATCGTTCGACCATCGTGTCCCAGATTGCCATTCAAGGCCCGCAGTCTCGAGAGATCCTCATCGGCCTGGGCGGAACAGCCCTCACGGCGCTCAAACTTCATCATACCTGCCAGGCCGGCCTCAGCGGCCTCCCCTGCCTCATCGCACGGACTGGTTACACCGGGGAATTGGGTTACGAAATTTACGTCGACACGGACAAGGTCGATCGCTTATGGGACCTCCTCATTCAGAAAGGATCGGCATGGGGTCTCAAGCCGGCAGGTCTCGGTGCGAGAGATCTGCTCAGACTTGAAATGGCCTATCTCCTCTATGGGAACGACATTCACGAAGACACGACACCGCTGGAAGCCAATGCCGAATGGACCGTCAGTTTCGAGAAGGGCGACTTCATCGGCAAGCAGGCCCTGGTCGCTCAGAAACAGGCCGGGGTAACTCGTCGCCTCACGGCATTCGAACTGGTGGAGAAAGCTGTGCCTCGCCACGGCTTCAAGATCCTAGACTCGGCCTCTTCTCAGGTCATCGGCGAAGTCACCAGCGGTAATTTTTCCCCGCTCCTTCAGAAGGGAATCGGGCTTGGGTACATCCCGGCATCACATGCGATCCAAGGAACTTCGCTCACGATCGACATTCGAGGGAAAGCCGCCTCGGCAGTCGTCGTCAAGGCTCCATTCTATAAAAAGACCAAGGCCTGATGACGTATGGTTCATGAGTGATTGATTGTTCAGACAAGACAGGACGGAATTCTCTTCTGTTTCCGCTATAGGCTCTATACCATCAGCCCTAAGCTCATCATGATCAAGAACATTTACAAGGGGAAAGTCGTCACATTGAACGTTGACACCGTTGTGCTTCCCAACGGCGTGACCGTGGACCTGGAAGTCGTGCGCCACCCCGGAGCGTCGGCGGTTGTCCCGCTGAAAGAGGATGGCATCGTTGTACTGATTCGTCAGTTCCGCCACGCGGCAGGGGGATTCATTTATGAGATTCCGGCAGGGAAACTCTCGCCGGGTGAAGAGCCAGCGGCCTGTGCGACCCGAGAACTTGAAGAGGAAATCGGTTATCGTGCGAAGTCGTTCGAACTACTCTCCAGCATCTTCACCGCTCCGGGGTTTACCGACGAGGTGATTCACATCTACAAAGCCACCGGCTTGACGAAAGGTTGCCAACAGCTGGATCGTGACGAGGTTCTCGAAGTCATTGAGATGCCACTGCCTGAAGCGATTGGGATGATTCGGAGGGGAGCGATCCGCGACGCGAAAACGATTGTGGGATTACAGGCTGTCTATACTTGGGGTGAGCATCGGTAGAGGGTGCCGCCTAAGGAGCCTCCCATTCTTGACGGGAGGCTCCTTAAGCCAGCTAGCCTCGCCAAAAACGGAATTACTTGCCCTTCTTGTCCTTGTCCTTGTCCTTCTTCTCTTCGCCGTAGATCACGACGTGCCCGCCCTTCTTCTCGTCCTTCTTATCCTTCTTTTCCTCACCAGCGAAGGAAGGCGCGCTGAACGCGACCGCCACTGCAACTGCCATGATTGCCATCAACATGCGCTTCATAGTTATGTCACCCCCTTTAAAGTTTGAAAAATTATGCCGGCTGTCGGCATCGGGGTAGATAGTCAGCAAGCTTAATGCCGAATCAGAGGCTTGCCTAAATATTCCAATATATCAATCAGTTCTGTCTACTTCAGCAAAAGGACTCAAAGGCCTCCCACTGCTGTTTTCTGTGGCGGAATGGCTGGCGGCATACTAATCTGCCTCAGACGCCAGCATGAGCCTTATGAAATGACCACATGTCGCAAACTCCCCGATTACATTCGCCCAGGTCTGAGAGTCCTGTTTGTCGGGATCAATCCCGGATTGCGATCCTCCCGGATTGGGCACCATTTCGCCGGTCATTCGAACCGATTTTGGAAACTCCTGTATGAAGCCGGACTCGTCACGGACCTGCTTACCTGTCGGGACGATTGGCGACTACCTGAATGGGGGTTGGGTCTCACGAATGTCATTAGCCGCGCCAGTGCGGGTATCGATGTCCTCAGACCGCATGAATATCGAGCGGGCGTCGTCAGACTGCGGAGAAAACTGACCCGCTATCGCCCAAAGCTCGTCGCTTTGCTCGGCCTGACCATCTTTCGCACGATCTTCCCGCCTGAAACACAGACACCCTCCAGGCTGTCGCTGGGCCTTCAGGCCGCTCGGTTGGCCGGTGTGCCCGTGTTCCTGCTCCCAAATCCAAGTGGCCGGAACGCCCACTATTCCTACCGGCACATGCTCGCAGCATTTCAAGATTTGCGTCGTGTGGCTCGGCGGCAACGAATCCATCGCTCAGGCCCTCTCTCCGTCAAAACCGACAGAGGGTCTTGAAGATTTCTCGGAATGTTTTGCCTCGGCGCCGGCCCTTGCCTATAGTAAGACATCATGAAACTCAAGCCATCAGAATCGGCAACCGCCGGATCTCTCGTCGCTTGCCCGAAATGCGGATGGGAGCAAGAACAGGCTGATGAATGCCTGCGGTGCGGGATCGTCTTCGCGAAATACAAACCATCGTCTGACCCTGGCG
>Ga0335070_10007737_pt1 | contig 12595 bp, 6 predicted proteins | sample Lox_Sample_13_FD_206722 | JGI IMG/M metagenome (GOLD analysis project Ga0335070, IMG submission 206722) | Soil microbial communities from Loxahatchee National Wildlife Refuge, Florida, United States - Lox_Sample_1.3 | ecosystem: Environmental > Terrestrial > Soil > Wetlands | place: USA: Florida...
CGATACGGGGAGGAACCGTTCGTGTTGCCGCCGCTCGTGCCGGTAGGCCTCCCGCCTCGTTTCCGGTAGGCGAAGAGGTCGGCTGGTGCTACGCTAGGGGACCGCGGAGGCCTGATGGCGTTTGATCTGGTGAAGCTCCTCACGGACGTGTTCGATCCGCAGGCCGGTGAGGTCGTCACGGTTGCGTGCGACCTGCCGGCCTCGCTCGGACAGGACACGCCCGCGTGGCAGGAGCGGAGGGCGATGGCGGGAGAGTGGCACCGGGCGTTCGTCGCCCTCGGGCGCGGGCGCGGCTTCACGACGCGACCCCTGCTCACGTACCAGGCCACGGGAGCCAACAACTCGGATCTCCCCAAGTCGGGCTCGATGGCAGGGCAGACCGTCGCTCTCCAGGAGACCCTCCTGCAGGGCACGCTCGCGGTGTTCCTCACCGAGTACTCCGCCACCGCTCCGCTCGATGCCCTCGCCAAGACCAAGGACGACTTCCGTGCGGCGTCGATGCCGGGCGCCGAGCGGCGGATGGAGCGAACCGCGCTGTCCGCCGACTACAAGGAGGTGGCGAGGCGGTGCAGGATCCTCGAGACGGCGCTCAAGGGCGCCCTCTCGCTCGAGGTCGCGTTTTCGACCGGGCACCGGTGCGTCTTCGACCTCCGGTTCAGAAAGCCCGAGGTCGACGACGGCGTCCTCCCCCGCTTCAAGCCCGGGGATCGGGTGATCAACCTGCCCTCGGGGGAGACGTTCATCGTGCCGTACGAGGGGGAGCAGGCCGGCAGCCGCTCGCAGACGGCCGGGATGATCCCCGTCCGCCAGGGCCAGGAGCTGATGACGTTTGCCGTCGAGGAGAACCGCATCGTCAAGGTCGAGGGGAACGGCCCCGCGGCTCGCGCGATGCGGGCATTCTTCGCGGCCGACCCCGCTCGCACGAACGTCGCCGAGGTCGCGTTCGGCTGCAACGAGTGGGCCGAGGTGACCGGCAACGTGCTCGAGGACGAGAAGGCGGGGTTCCACTGGGCGTACGGGCGGTCCGACCATCTCGGCGGCGCCATCGGCGTCGCCAAGTTCGTCCAGCCCGAAACGGTGGTCCACCAGGACATCGTGTACGCCAAGGGGAACCCGATTCAGGTCGCCGAAGCGGCCGCGATTTGGGCGGACGGCGGCCGGACCCGCATCCTCCGCAACGGTGCGTACGTCGTCTTCTGAGTCCTGCTGACGCCCGACCGGCCGGCAGTTCCCCGGAGCTCCCTACGCCTGCGGTTGCCGGTTGAGGACCGAGCGCGCGCGGCCGTAGCACAGGTAGATCGTGAGGCCGGCCGCCAGCCAGACGGCGAACCTGATCCAGGTGATGAGCGGGAGGCCCGCCGCGAGGAACAGGCACGCGCCCACCGCCACGATCGGCAGCCACGGCACCAGGGGGACGCGGAACGGGCGCTTCGCCTCCGGGTGCGTCCGGCGCAGCACGATGACGCCGGCCGAGACGAGAGCGAACGCGAACAGCGTGCCGATGTTGGTCAGGTCGACCATCTCCTCGATGTTCGCGAAGCTCGCGAACGCCGCGACCAGCACGCCGGTGAGGATCGTCGTGACGTGCGGCGTCCGGTACTTCGGGTGGACGCGGGCGAACGCCTTCGGAAGCAATCCGTCGCGCGCCATCGAGAAGAAGATCCTCGGCTGGCCCAGCTGGAACACCAGAAGCACCGCCGTGTGAGCCGCGACCGATCCAACGGCGACGATCCCGGAGGCCCACGCCAGGTTGTAGCGGTTCATCGCGACAGTGAGCGGCTCCGCCGTGTGCAAGTCGAACCACGGCACCATGCCGGTGACCACGGCGGCGACCGCGATGTAGATCACCGTCGAGATGATGAGCGAGCCGATGATCCCGCGCGGGAGGTCGCGGCCGGGGTTCCTCGTCTCCTCCGCCGCGGTCGACACCGCGTCGAACCCGATGTACGCGAAGAACACGATCGCCGCGCCCGCCCAGACGCCGTGCCACCCGTTCGGCATGAACGGCTTCCAGTTGGCGGGCTGGACGTACTTGAGCCCGACCACGACGAAGAACGCGAGCACCACGAGCTTCATGATCACCATGGTGGCGTTGAGGCGCGACGACTCCTTGACGCCGATGACCAGCACCCAGGTGATCAGCAGGACGATCGCCGCCGCCGGCAGGTTCATCATGATCGGCACGCCGCCGACGTGCGGCGCGGCCGCGACGATCGAGGGCGTCGCCAGGCCGGTGCGGAGGTCGGTCGTCAGCCAGGGAGGGAGCACGATCCCGACGCCGCGCAGCATCTCGCAGAAGTACCCCGACCACGAGATCGCCACCGCGACGTTCCCGACCGCGTACTCGATGATGAGGTCCCACCCTATGATCCACCCCGCGAGCTCGCCGAGCGTTGCGTAGGCGTACGTGTACGCCGACCCCGAGATCGGAACGAGCGCGGCGAGCTCGGCGTAGCAGAGCGCGGCCAGACCGCACACCGCCGCGGTGAGGACGAACGACAGGATGATCCCGGGGCCCGCCCCTGGCCGGGCGGGGTCACCCGCGGCGGCGGTGCCGACGGTGGCGAAGATCCCGGCGCCGATGATCGCGCCGATCCCGAGACCGATGAGGTCCCACATCCCGAGGGCTCGCTTCAAGCGCGTGGAGGCGCTCTCCTTGAGGAGGGCGTCCAACGGCTTGGTCCGCAGCAGGCTGGCCAGCACGCGGTTCATTCCGCGCAGGCTACCGGCGAATTCCCACCGGCGCAACCGCGCGCCTCGCGTGCGGGTCGGTTGCGCCGGTGCGGGAGTCGGATATACTTGCCGGCGGCGCAGGGCGCGCTGATAGCTCAATTGGATAGAGCATCTGACTACGGATCAGAAGGTTGGGGGTTCGAGTCCCTCTCGGCGCGCCAGTCAAGCTCCCGCCGTGCGGCCGAGTTCGCACGTCCCCATCTGACACTGCCGGGCCCGCCCCTCCTCGACCGCTCGTGGGGGGATCGGGATCGCCGTTCCCCACGATGCGTACCAGCCGCTGCGTGCACGCGCAGCGGCGTCACGAGGGGGAACGTGCACCCACCACGTCGGCAGCGCTGGGTGCGACTCGACACGGACGGGCTAGAACCCGTGTGACGCCGCCGCCACGCGAGGACCGACGCTCGCGCGGGGGTCGATGTTCCGCTCTCGCGACCCGGGGTACCATGAGCCATGCCCTCGCCCCCCGCGAAGATCGGCAAGTACGAGATCCTCGCGGAGCTCGGCCGCGGCGGGATGGGGACCGTGTACCGCGCGCGGGATCCGATCCTGGACCGGGTGGTCGCTCTCAAGACGATGCTCCTGGACGTCGCGAGCGAGCAGGGGATGCGGGAGCGGTTCCTTCGCGAGGCCCGCTCGGCGGCCCGCCTCCAGCATCCGAACATCGTCACGGTGTACGAGTTCGGGGAGGTCGAGGGCGCGCCGTTCATCGCGATGGAGCTGCTGGACGGGCACGACCTCACAGACGCGGTTAGGCAAGGCAGGCTTCCGGACCTCGACGCCAAGCTCGCGGTCGTCACCCAGATCTGCGACGGCCTCGGCCACGCCCACCGACACGGCGTGATCCACCGCGACGTCAAGCCCTCGAACATCTACGTGCTTCCGAGCGGCGCCGTCAAGATCATGGACTTCGGGATCGCGTGGATCGAGGGAGGCGTCACCACGACGCGCACCGGCGAGGTGCTGGGAACACCGGCGTACATGGCGCCGGAGCAGTTCGCCGGCCAGCCGATCGACCACCGCGTGGACATCTGGGCGGTGGGCGTCATCCTCTACGAACTGCTCACCGGTCGGCGTCCGTTCGACGCGCGCACGTTCGGCACGCTCATCTACCAGATCGTCCACACGCCTCACACGCCGGTCGATCCCCGCGCGTGCCGCGTGCCAGCCGCTCTCGCGAGCGTCGTCGAGAGGGCGCTCGCGAAGGACCCTCGGCAGCGCTTCCAGGACCTCGCCGCCATGGCGCGCGCCCTCCACGAGTTCTCGGGCGATCTCCGCACGGTGGCGTACCGCGAGGCCGACCTCGGGCTCGCGGGCGCTGCGGCCGTCGAACCCTCCCCCGAGTCGCCCGCCACCCCGTCCGCTGCTCGCGGCGCTCTCGTCCTCGAGGCCGCACCGTCCGCCACGGGGCCCGTTCCGCCGGCGCCGAGGCCCCCCACCACGGGCCGCGCCGTCTTCCTCGACGACGGCACGTTCGGAGAGGTCCGCAAGCAGCAGGTGGTTCTCCTCTCGCTCGACGACTCGATCCTCGTCGCAGGCGGGACCGACGGCTCGATCCACCTCTGGGACCTCGCCACGAGGAGCCGGATGATCACGCTCCGGAACCGCGTGCACCTCCGGACGGGGCACGGCTCGCTCACCACCTGTCTCGCATTCAACGAGGACGGGACGCTCCTCGCGTCCGGCCACCTCGACGGCGCCATCTACCTGTGGGAAGTCGCGACGGGCCTGGAGCTGAACGTCCGGCTCGGGCACGAGGGCGCGGTCGGCGGGCTCGCGTTCGCGCCCGGCGGTGCGGCGCTGATCTCGGGCGGCGCCGACGCGACGATCAAGTTCTGGGAGCTGCAGGCACTCAAGGCGGGCGATGCCCGGCGGACGATGCGCCGGCAGCCCGACGCCGTCACCTGCCTGGCGCTCGCGGGGATGGGGAGGCTCGTCGTCACGGGCCACGTGGGGCGCACGATCCGCGTGCACGAGATCGCGAGCCAGCGGCTGGTGGCGACGCTGCACGGCCATCGGGCGGCCCCGAGCGCCCTGGCCTCCCCGCCGATGGGAGACGTGGTCGCCAGCGGAGCCCGCGACGGGAGCGTCATCGTCCACCATCTCGAGACGCGCGAGCAGCGCGGGTTCCACCAGGTGCACGGCCGGGCCGTGACCGCCGTGACGTTCTTCCCGGGCGGGCAGCGCGTAGCGAGCGTGGCGATGGACAACACCGTCGTGATCTGGGACGTCAGCGAGTCGGGAGCACCGCTCACCGTGTCGGCGCCGGCGGGCGAGAGCTTCTCGGGCGTCTGCGTGACCTCCGACGGCCGCCGGCTGCTCGCCGCCAACGCGGACGGCCGGTTTCGCGTCTGGGTCGCTCCCGGTCAGCGGACCTCGGACCCCCGGGCGTGACGGTTCGGGTCCTCCGTCCGGCCCCCTGAGCCCCCGCCGCCGCGGCGCGTCCGGCCTCCGGGCCGTCCGCCGCCCGAGAGGTGGGGCCGGGTGCTTCGCGCCGGGTGCTCAGCGGCCGGAGCGACGCCGGCCGGCGGCGAGAGCGAGGATGAGGTCGGCGACGTGGTACGGCTTCTGGAAGAAGGTGACCCCGAACCTCCTGAGGTCGGCGAACTGTTCGGTGCCGGTGTACCCGCTCGCGAGTACGGCCATGAGGTCCGGTTGAACCCCCAGCATGTGCAGGAGCATCGCCCGGCCGCTCTCGCCCGGGAGCCCGTAGTCCGCCACGACGGCATCAAACGGCGTCCCGGCGGCGGCGAACTCGGCGATCGCCTCCTCGGCGGAGCCGGACGTCACGACCTCGGCGCCACTCTCGCGGAGGAGGAACGCCACGCCGTCGCGGATCAACACCTCGTCGTCGACCATCAGCACGCGCATGCCGTCGATCCGTGCCTCGTCCGGGCTCGGCGGAGCCGCCGGAGCGCGCAGCGCGTCCCGGATGACGGGGAGGCGGACCGTAAACGTGGCGCCTCGCCCCGGACCGTCGGACGCGGCGGTGACGGTCCCCTGCGCCTCCGACACGAGCCTGTGCACGAGCGGGAGGCCGAGCCCGGTCCCTCCCGCCAGGGGTTTGGTCGTGAAGAACGGGTCGAAGATCCTCCTGATCTCCGGTTCGGGGATCCCGACGCCGGTGTCGGTGACCGCGACCACCGCCCACTGAGTTCCGGCGGACGGCTCCGAGCTGGCGGCGAACCGCAGCACCCCGCCGTCGGGCATCGCGTCGCGCGCGTTGGTCGCGAGGTTGAGGAAGACGGAGTGGAGGGCGGCGGCCTCGAGGCCGACCCACCCCAGGGTCCCGTTCACCTCGAGCTCGACGAGGATGTTCTTGGGCAGGGAGCTGCGCAGGACGTCCACGACCTCGTGTAGGCACGGCGCGAGTTCGGCTCTGCCGACGAACCGCGTGTGCTGGTGCGAGAGCGCCAACATCCGGCGCGAGAGCTGACCCGCGCGGTCGACGGCGCTGCCGAGCAGCTCGACCGCAAGCGGATCGCTCGAGTCGGCACGCCGCAGCCTCTCGAGCGCCGGCACCATCCCCATGAGGATGTTGTTGAACTCGTGGGCGACGCCGCCCGCGAGCGTCCCGAGGCTGTCGAGGCGCACCTGTTGCGCCGCCCGTTCCGAGAGGAGCCGCTCCTCGGTGATGTCACGCAGGACGTGGATGAACTGGTTGGGATACCCCTCGACCTCGCGGACCGCACACTGGATCCAGCGCGGTCCGCGCTCGGCCTCGATCAGGCAGGTGACGCTGCCCTCGTGCGCGACCTGGGCGGTCCTGAGGGAACACTCGATCCCGTCCAGATTGGCGCCGAGGGCACACCCGCGCTCGAGACCGCACTGCGCCGGGCCGGCGCCACCAGGCCTGAGGGCTTCGTAGGAGTTGTTCGAGCGGACCACACGGCCGGAGCGGTCGAGCATGGCGATGCCCTCGCGCTGCGTGTTGAAGACGAGCTCGAGCTCGCGCCGTGCCTGTGCCGCCTCCTCGAGGAGCCGGGCGGACTCGACGACGAGAGCCGTCGCGTTTCCGAACTCCTCGAGGAGCGACGCGTCGGAATCGCCCCACTCCGGGACCGCCCGGCAGTAGTCGAGCCCGACGACCCAGGGCGTACCCTTGGCGACCGGCTTCGAGACGACCTGAGCGCACGCCTTGACGCGGTACCGTCGGTAGAACTCACGGCCCTCCTCGCCCAGTTCGGGGAACGGGTCGGCGAACAAGAGCGGCCGCCCCTCGCGCTTGAGGGTGTCGATCTGGGGCTGGAGGGCCTCGAGCGGAACGCTCTCGCCTGTCTGGATCACGCCGGGGAACTCGGGGTCCCACACCTCGGTGAGGCTGTGCTCCCCGGGGGCCGGCTCCGCGGTCGCGATCCAGGCACGCTCGGCGCCGAACGTGTCGCGCGCGAGGAGCGCCATCCGGCGAAGACGCTCGGGAAGCGGCAGGCCCGCGTCGGCACCGACCGCGAGTGCCTCGCGGATGAGCGCCTCCGACCGGCCGGACGGCAACCTGCCGGGCGCGGAGCTACCCTGCGGGTTTCCCACCGTTGTCCCCACGCTCGCCCCTCGAACCCTTCGCCGTAATGGTACCCCCCGGCGGGGTTCGGGGAGTCCAGGGATGCCGGCCCGTGGCGCCGCGACCCGAAACCGAGGGGGAGGGTGTCACCCCTCCCCCTGGGTCGATGACCGGTCCGCCCCCCCGGTGCCCGAGACGGCGGGTCGTGCGGGTCGGCTCAGAACGCGATCTTCACTCCCAGCTGAGCCTGCCGGGGATCACCGAGGCCGCTCTGCACCGTCCCGTCGAAGTTGAAGATCAGGTTGGTGGTCTCGGGGATCTTCAGGTTCTTGCTGTTGAAGAGGTTGAACACCTCCAGGATCGGGGTGATCTCGACGCCTCCCGTGTTGAACGGCCGAGAGATCCTGAAGTCGAGCGAGTTGAACGCGTTGTCCTTCCGGCCGGTGTTGCGCTGCACCACGCTCCCGTCCGGACAGATGCGGTCGGACGGACCCGCGACGAACGGGCTCTGGGACGGCGTGCCGTCGCACTTGAGCGACATCGGCTGGGGCGAGCGGTACGCGTACCGCACGTCGACGTCGAGCCCGGCAGGCGCCTTCCAGAGGAACATCCCGGTGACCCTGTGGCGCTGGTCGCGGTCGGAGTAGCCATATTCGGCTGCGAGGTCGGTGATCCTGGCGTAGCGGAGGGTGAACGGGTCGCGCTCGTTGTCGTCGTCCGACTTGTCGACCGAGTACGTGTAGAACACCTGGAACTGGTACTTGTCGGTGAACTTCTTGATGATGCCGAGCGTCGCGCCCCAGTAGTCGCTCTTCGCCGAGGAGGACGCGGTCCACAACGTGCCGATCCCGTTCGTGTGCCCCCCGCTCGCATCGGCCAGCCCGGTGCTCCAGTTCGCGCCGAGCAGCGGGTCGTTGAGGTTGAGGTAGCGGGTCAGGTGACGGGTCTTCGCCTGGTTGTACTTGAGCGACACCGCGAGGTCGCTCATGAGCTCGTGGTCCACGCCGATCGAGAACGAGGTCGTCCGCGGGTTCTCGAAGTTCCTGTCGAAGACGTAGACATCCGGATGATCGGGCGTTCCGACGGCCGACTGCGGGAGGAGGTCCGGGTACGCCGGCATCGTCAGGAACGGAGCCAGGAAGCTCGCCCGGAAGATCGACTGCCCGCGGCTTCCGTTGGTCGATCGGGCCGACGCCAGGTAGAGGCCTGGGATGCGCGCGTAGTAGACGCCGGCACTCGCGCGGACGACCGTCTTCCCGTCGTTGTTGGGGTCCCACGTGACGCCGAAGCGCGGCTGCCACATCTTCCGGTCGGACGGGATCTTGCCGTCGGACGGGAACGCCTGGCCGTTGACGGTCTTCCCGATGAACGGGGCGAAGAACACCTGGCTCGGCGGCGTGATCGGGTCGGGCTCGATCTCGGCCTCCCAGCGCAAGCCGAACTGGACCGTGAGGTTGGCGAGTGGTGTCCACTTGTCCTGGATGAACGCCGCCGGCTCGAACTGGTTGATCGACTGGGTCCCCGCCTCCTCGGCGGTGACGTCACCGACTCCCGCCTGCTGCAGGTACAGGAGGAGCGGGCCGACGATGCTGGCGCCCGCCGGGCACGTCGCGGTCTGCGACGTCGAGCCGTCCGAGCACTCGACGAAGTATGGGTTCCTCGCGTAGTTCAGGAACCCGTCGGTGGAGTCGAAGATGTAGCGCCCGTTCATGAAACCGCGGAACGTCTGGAAGGCGTTCACGTGGTTGTACTCGAACCCGATCTTGACCTCGTGCTGTCCGGCGACGACGGTGAAGTTGTCGTTGAACTGCACGCGGGTGTCGTAGTAGTCCACCGGGATGAAGAACGGCTCGCCGAACCGGTAGGAGTGGACGAAGTCGAACGCGGTGTCGGGAAGCGGCCGCGTCTCTCCCGTGATGTTCGGCCCGGGGTAGGGGCGAGGGCGATCCTCACGCGCGAACTGAAACCGGAACTCGTTGAGGAGCGAGTTGGAGAACGTCGAGATCAACGTCCCGGTGACAGCCTTCGACTTGTCCTTCTCGTCGGCGTTGGCGCTCCGGCCCCAGGAGTCGACGTCGAATGTGCCGTTGTTCTGATCGGAGTTCGTGTAGGTGGCGCGCAAGGTGGCGAGCTGGTCGGGGGTGATCAGCCAGTCGACCTTCGCGAGCCCGACCTCGGCGTTGTTGCCGTGCTTGATCGAGCCGTTCTCGTTCGGGCTCCCGAGCGACGCGAAGAAGTCGACGACCCGCTGCTCGATGCGGGTCGGGTCCGTCTGCTTGGTCGCGCTGCCGCGCTGCATGTCGGCGGACAGGAAGTAGAACACGGTGTCCTTCGAGACGGGACCTCCCAGCGTGAACCCGGCCTGGGTCTGGTCGAAGTCGTACTTCTTTCCGGTGCTCCCGTCGCGGTTCGTGGGAGGCGACGAGAGGCTCTGGTTCTTGAAGAACGTGTGCAGGCTGCCGTGGATGTCGTTGGTGCCGGACTTGGTCACGACGTTGACGAAGCCGGACGACGAGCGGCCGAACTCCGCGTTGGCGCCGTCAGTGACGACCACGACCTCCTTCACCGCGTCGAGGTTGAAGGTGAACGGCGGGCGCTGACCGCCGCGCTGCTCGCCGAAGAACGGGTTGTTGAAGTCGGCGCCGTCGACCGAGACGTTGTTGGCGATCCCCTTCTGGCCGTTGATCGTCATCTCGTCGCCGTCGGGCCCCTGGACGAGCGAGACGCTCGGCGTGAGCTTGGCGAAGTCGAGGAAGTTCCGGCCGTTGTTGGGGAGACTGGCCACCGCGAGCTGGTCGATCTGTGTCGAGCCCTCGGCCCTGGCGACCTCGATCACCGGGTTGGCGGCCGTCACCTTGACTTCCTGCGTCACGGCCGAGACCTTGAGCGTCAGGCTGAGCGTGATCGTCTGGCCGACCGCGAGGCTCAACCCGTCGCGGACGTACTTGGCGAACCCGGACAGGCTGGCGGTCACCTGGTACGGGCCCAGGGGGAGCAGGAGTCCCCTGAACCTTCCGTCGGGGCCGGTCGTCACCACCTTCTCGAAGTTGGTATCGGTGTTCCTGATCGTCACCGCCACACCGGGCAGAACGCCTCCGGACTCGTCCAGCACGGTGCCCTCGATGACGCCCGTTGTGGCCTGCGATTGGGCGAAAGCCCCAGGCGAGAAGCACAGGCCGAGACACAGGAAGACCACACCCGCGCACCACGATCGCCGCATACTCTCCTCCTTGTCGCCTCTCCTCACTGCTGAGTATTCGAGTACAGCCACCCTCTGATGAGACCGCGCACTTGACCCGAGAGTAGCGGGCGTCGGACGGTTGTCAAGACCACTCCAGTTGGCAGCGAGGTCCCGCGTCGGTCTCCGCTCCGGGCACCGGTCCGGCGCCCATGGGAGGCGTCTCCCCGGATGCCGAGGCGGGGCCTGGTTTTGGTTGCACAATGGGGGGCGGAGGGTGAATCGGCCGTGACCACGGTACGGGTCAAGGCGTGCTGCATCGCGAGTCTCGCGGAGGCGTGGGCGGCGATCGAGGAGGGCGTCGCCGCTGTGGGGTTGGTCTCAGAGATGCCGAGCGGCCCCGGGGTCATCTCGGAGGAGACAATCGCCGAGATCGCCGCCGGCCTCCCGCCGGCGGTGGGGTCGTTCCTCCTCACCTCGAAGCAGGACGCCCGAGCGATCGTCGCGCAGCAGAGGCGGTGTCGCGTGAACACCGTCCAGCTGTGCGACTCCGTCCGCTCCGAGGGCTACCGGGAGCTCCGGGAGGCGATGGCCGGCATCGCGCTCGTCCAGGTGGTCCACGTCCGTGATGAGGGCGCGCTCGAAGAAGCCGCCCGCGTGGCTTCCGACGTCGATGCCGTGCTGCTCGACTCGGGTGACCCCTCGGCGCCGATCAAGGAGCTCGGCGGCACCGGCCGCACCCACGACTGGGAGATCAGCCGCCGCATCCGCGACCGGGTCGGAGTCCCGGTGTTCCTGGCGGGTGGACTCGACGCGGTCAACGTGACGGACGCCATCCGCGTGGTGCGGCCGTTCGCGGTCGACGTGTGCTCCGGCATCCGTACCGGCGGGAAGCTGGACCGCGCGAAGCTCAGGGCGTTCGTGGACGCGGTGCGCGCCGCCGGAGCGTGATCCGCCGCAGCGACCAGCCCGGGTCGTCAGGCCCCATCTGCAGGGACGGCCGCCGCCCCAACTCCCGGATCAGAAGAGCCAACGCTTCTTGAAGTGGAGCGGCTGCTCGGGGCTCCCGAGCTGCGACGTGTGACCCGCGTAATCCATCGCCACCACGTAGAGCTCCACGGTCTTGTTGCCGTGGAACTCCGGCGTGATATCGACCGTGTACTCGTCGTCGCCTCCAGCGCGCGCCGGCAGCGCCTGGTAGTCGGCCGCCCCCTCCTGGCGGGCCATCACCGTCACGCTCTTCACCCGGTAGTCGTCGGTGACAATGACCGAGACCGTGAACGGCTTGCCCTTCGAGTAGTCCATCTTCGACCCGGGCTTCAGGCGGGCCGATGGAGGCGCCTTGTCGAGCTCCGAGAGCAGCGCCTCGAGGCGGTGGCGGGCGGCGGCGAAACGCTCCTGCCAGCGCGGCTCCGGGGTGACCTGAGCGAGCGCCTCGAGGCCCTTCTCGGGCCGGCGCTCCTTCTCCGCCGCATCGGCGGTCGCGAGGACCGCGGCGAGGCGCTGATCGACGTCGCGAGCTGCGCGCACCCCGGCCAGGCGTGCGTCGAGACCGGGCCGATCGGTCCAGGCATGCTGGAGCCCCTGCAGCTTGGCGAGCGCAGCGTCGGTCTGGCCCTTGTGGAGCAGGGCGTCCGACTCCGCCTCGAGCGCGGCGGCGGCGGCGTCCCGCGCCTGCTGAGCCGGGCGGTTCGAGGAAACCAGGGAGAGCAGGGCACCGGCGCGCTCGACGACCGCCTGGGGATCCTTGCTCTTCACCGCCTTCGCCAGCGCCGAGTCGGCCTCCACCGCGCGGCGGGCCACCTCGAGGCGACGAGCTCCGTCGGGCGACGCGCCGATCGCGGCGCGCTCCTCGTTCGAGAGCCCCGCCAGCATCGTGCGGATCCGGTCGACGTTCCCGGCCGTGAGCGCCCTCTCGAGGTCGGCCGGCGTGACCTCGCTCTTCGCGGGCGCCGTGGCCTGCGCCGCCGCCTGCGCCGCGGGTTCGGCCGTCGGCTGCGGCTCCGGCGCGGCGGCGGTCGGAACGGGCGTGGCGACCGCAGCCGCACGGGGCTTCACGAGCCCCTTGCCCACGATCAAAGCGAGAACGACGATCACCACGCCAGCGCCCGACCCGACCCACAGCCACGGGGGCTGCTTCCCCCTCTGTTTGCGCGCGGGTGCGGGCTTAGGGGGTCCGGGTTCTC